>Ga0214544_1000084_pt1 | contig 120414 bp, 59 predicted proteins | sample CNSS3metaG_FD_160074 | JGI IMG/M metagenome (GOLD analysis project Ga0214544, IMG submission 160074) | Root nodule microbial communities from cowpea collected in UCLA plant growth center, Los Angeles, California, USA - CNSS3 | ecosystem: Host-associated > Plants > Roots > Nodule | place: USA...
ATATTTTAGTAAATTTGTATGAATTTATATTTATATATAAGAAAAAAAATTAGGTTGTCTATATTTATTTTTTAATTTTATATTTTAAATATTTTTGAAAAAAAAAATTATTTTATTAATATTATCTTTTAAATAATTATTTGTATAATTTAACTATTTTTTTATTTGATTATTTTTCTTAAACTTAATTATGATAAATGAAAATTAATTATAGTAAAATTATAAAAAGTATTTATATTTAATTTTATAATTATAATAATAATAATCATTATAATTTTATTATATTTTATTATCATAAATACAATGTTTTTACTAGTTTATATAACAAATTTGAGATTACTCTTTTGGTTCCTATTTTCATTCAAAAATATCAAATTGGTCATTCAGTTTTTTTTTGTTTTATGATTTCGATTTTTGCAAAAATGATGCAATTTTGTCATTTTCGTTAAATTTTTTGAATTAGATTTTTTATCAAAATTGGAATTATGAATAAGAATGATTGTTTGATTTGTTGGTTTAATTGACATAATCCTAATGTCAATTTTTTATTACAATTTTTTCTTCCGCTTCAAAATATTTAATGAAAAATATCAAAGTACATCAATTTTTTAAACTTCGGGATCAAATTGAGATTTTAAAAAATTAGAGGAACAACTTAAAATTTTTAAACAAAAAATATGATCAGAAAAGTAATTTAACCAAAATTTTGGTACCCTCAAAATTTTGGCTGAAGATCCGCCACTGAATGTATGCTTATAAAAGATCTTTGAGATGATGCATAACTGAAATGCAACAAGTGATGATGTTGCTAGAGCGTGATAAATATGTTGTTCACTAGAGTAGATACGCAGAGTCTTCAGATGTTGTAAGCCTCCCATTTTGGACACACCCTGATGCAATTAAGTTGTTGAATGCATTTTGCATTGTGTTGTTGATGGATAACACATACAAGACCAATAAATATAGCTTGTCGTTGCTTGACATTGTTCATGTGACATCAATCAGGTTGAATTTCAATGCAGGTTTTGTGTTGTTGTCAAGTGAACGAGAGAACAACTTCATATTGGCTTTTTGGAGACTACGAGGGTTGTTGTTGAAGAGTGATGCCTTGCCAAAAGTCATTGCTAGTGATATAGACTTGGCTATAGGTAATGCTATAAACTTTGTCTTTCTTGAAGCTTACCATATTCTTTATTGATTCCACATCAATAAAAATGTCAAAGCAAAGTGCAAGATGTTAGTGGATTCATGTGAGGCATGGGATGTTATGATGGATGCATGGGCCATTGTCATGGATTATGCAGAAGAGTTATTTGATGGATTTGTTTCTCGATTTGTAGCACTTTGTGCTCCATGGCCATTATTCTTTGAGTATGTCAATATTACACGGATCATTCCTCACATGGAGAAGTTTGTAAAGTTATGAATTAGAAAAGTTATGAATTTAGGGAATATAATGTCAAATTGGTTTGTGATATTTCTTTGTTGGTTAGGTGCAATATTTTGTATTCATTTGACTTGTTATGAATTTTTTTTTTTTTGTAATTGTATAAGGTGGAGTTTGCCCACTAGAATCAGAAGCAAGTATTGCAAAATATTATGGAGACTTGTGCTCACGTTGGGATGTAGTACACAAGGTTATTGTACTACAGATTATATCAATGCCTCATTTGAGCAAAGTCTACATGTAATGAGTCATTCCTTTAAGGTGAATATGTATAAAAGACTTGTCGGGTATGAGTCTAAACATGCCTTGCTTCAAATATCCGAAGAATACGATTGTTTGAAGCATGTTGGGTTTGACAATGAACGGTGTGGATGCATGTTAAGCAAGGTTATCAAACTCGAGAGTTTACATAAACTCGTGGGAGGCCAGTAAACTCGAATCATAAACTCATAAGAGTTTACTTTAAATAAAAAAAATTAAAATATATATAAATAATATAATACTTTATTGTTATGTATTTCTATAAATAATTTTTTAATTTTCTTTAATAAAATATTATTATTATTATTATTATTACAATAAAATTATTATATTATATTAAGTACTTTTTTTATAATTTTCTAATATTATCATTATTTCGTAATAACTTTAAACAGTTACATTATGTTTTATGTAAAACAAAATTGATTGAGGTCCAAAAGCCAAAAACCCATAACATAATAAAGAATGGAACTACGGCGAAAAGGTTAAACTTTAAATGTCATTCCTAACCAAAAGCCAAAAGCCAAAAGCCCAAAAGGTCCTAAACCCTAAATTTCACTAAGTAAACTTTACTCCTCCCCTTTAACAACACAATAACAACGCTGCAACACCAACATAGGAAGACCGTGATAGTAGGCCACCAATGAGACAACAACGAAGCGAACGACCATAACGAAATTATGCTGCATCAACGATCGTGTTTCAAGGGTGGCAAGACGGAGAGTAGGGAACACTAATTGTGAGTAACAATGGTGGAGGAGAAGAACGAATCGAGCTGATTTCGAAGAAGAAACGATACTCTGTGGTGTCTTTTCGTGTTTGAAGAAAGGTCACATGGACTCGCCAACTCGATTGCTAAATCGTGAGTTTAGTCGAGTTCACCTAGTTCACGATGGGTTTAGCGAGTTTACCAAAAAACGAGTTTATTGTTCCTACCGCACCCAATTGTCTCACATCGCTTAGAAGTCGAGGCCTAAAGCGATTTAAATACCCTTTTCTCCTTCCACCCTCTAAGGTGCCTTTTAAAGACAAAATCGTAATGGAACACATGCTCCAAAGTGAACAATACCTCATATGCATGGTGATTGACCCTAACGATGCCAACTCGGTTGCTGGATTGCAAGTTTAGTCGAGTTCACCTAGTTCACAACGAGTTTAGCGAGTCTACTCAAAAAATGAGTTTCCTACCGAGTTAACTCAGAAAATAGGTGTGGGAACATAAAATTGGAGGTTCTACGAGTTGAATCGCGAGTTGGATAACCATGGTGTTAAGGCGAACACATGGTCTATAATGCACTTGTGCATTAGCCAAATATGACCGAAGTGTTATCCCTTTAGATGAAGTTCACATAATGTGGACTCGATTGAGCTTTTTTTGTATTTTGTCACCTAAGTCCACATATCCATAATTAATTTAGGGTTAAAATACCTTTTTGGTCTCCATTTTTGTCGAGTTTTGTTAAATAAGTCCTAATTTTGGTTTTGTGTTCAAATAAGTTCCAATTTTCGTCAACTTTGTTCAATTGGGTCTTTTTTTGCTAACACCGTTTAAATCATTAACTGCCATGAACAGTGACTGCCACGTGTCACTTCGTGGTTTTTTGAATTTTTTTGAATATTTATGATTTTTTTTGAATATTTTAAATGTCCACGTGTCAACACAGTATCGTGCCACGTGTCAAAGTCAATGTTCTATATTTAATTTAGTCCCTATATTTGTTATTTTTGTTCAATTTAGTCCCAATTTTTGTTAACATAAACCAATTTGGTCCCTCTCCAAATTGAAACCAAATTTAATTTTTATATTAAAATTCACATTTTTTATTAAATATTTTTATATAATATATTAAAATTCACATCATTATAACTTTAATGTAAAAATTAAATTTGGCACATCTTCGATAGAGACAAAATTAGTCAATTTGAAACAAAATTGGGACTAAATTGAAAAAAATAACAAAAATAGGGACTAAATTGGATATAGAACATTGACTTTGACACGTGATACGCTACTAGGTTGACACGTGGACATTTAAAAAAATTTAAAAAATAAATATAAATAAATAAATAAAAATGATGATAAAAAATTCAAAAAAACCACAAATTAACACGTGGCAGTCACTGTTCATGACCGTTAATGATTTAAACGGTGTTAGCAAAAAAGGACCCAATTGAACAAAATTGATGAAAATTGGGACCTATTTGAACATAAAACCAAAATTATGACTTATTTGACAAAACTTGACAAAAATTGGGATCAAAAAGATATTTTAACCTTAATTTAACATGATATTGATATAATACAAAAATGCTTCAAATAAGTTGACATTGTAGGGAAGGTGACAATCCAACAAAAGCTACGCGAAATTGCTTGTCTATATATGACATCTATGATGCCACCAATCCATAAAGTTAAGACAAAAGGCTCACAAAAGAATACTTGTGCAACTAGGTTTGAGAGATCAATCAAATGTGAATCATTATATTTTGAGCATGTTGATGCTTTCCAATATATTCATGGAAGTTGTTCTACACTCAAAGTGTCACAAGTGAACCAAAAATGCAAGCACCTTATCGATGATCGTAGATACCCATGTTAGATAAATTCCATTTAAGTTGTCATCCCTATATTCTTGATGTGTATGATGGTCACTATGGCTATTGATGCATTACTACTTTTTTAGGGATGAGTGAGGAGTCATGGCCTTTAGTCCGATTGGATTTATTTAAAGAACTTAGCAAATGACGCGATAAGTATGCAACATTAATAGACACCATGATCGTGTTGAAGAGCTTAAAAGGTCTTTGGTAGTGGGTGGAAAGGCCATGGTCAGTTCATTAAATTATATAGTAGTTCAAATCTTTGATAATTAAATTTTCCTACATTCATAATTGGTCATGTGATTGCAGGCTAGTATGGACAAGTGGATGACTATACCCAACATGGGATGTGTTATTATTAGTCAATATAATGTGGTTTTAGTGTGTTTGTCAGTTGCTTAAAATCTCACAATATTCTCACTTCGCAGTTCACCACCTTCAGAATAAAGTGGTCATCGCCTAATTTGTATAGGATATGTGCATGGTTCAAATTTTGTATAGGTATTTCAAAGCATATGACATTATTAAGTAACAATGACATTAAAATTTGTGTTAATAATATGTTTATTTTCTCTATAGAGGTTGAAATCCAAGATGGTTTGCCCATCCTAATGGTTGATGTACTTTGGTTGACCTACTCTTCCCCAATGGCTAAGGCATCGTCATCACTTTAGGTTAGCAGGATGCAAAGATTTATTGAGTTGATTAGGGTTAAAATAACATATGTATTTTTTTTCACATGATTCAGTACTATTTAGTATTGTATTCCAAACATTTATGTTTATCGTAAATGAATGAAGTATTGTATTACAAACATATTGTAATGCATATAATAAAAAAAAGAATATATTCGACATACATTACTACGTTAGATGAAAGTACAAACAAGTTCAACAAACAAACTACAAATGCTTGGCTGATTCGAGATAAGCAGTACTACAAATACTAGTTAGAAGTCCTAAACATATATGATGGTCTATCACGAAAAACTCTCCCACGGCTTGAATACACACCTCCTTCCCTAGAACATCACATGTTAACTGTCAACACCCAATTTTATCCGGATTATACTATATATATTTTATTTATCTATTTATTTATTTATTACTTTTTGTTATTATTATTTTTACTTATTTATTTATATTATTATTATTATTATTTGCTTACTTTACTTTGATTTTATTACGTCCTTTTATCTTATTTTATTTTATTTTATTTTATTTTTTTTTATTTTTCTTTTTTCTTTGTTTTCAATTTTCTTCATATTTATTTTTATTTTATTTTCATTTTATTACTATTTATTTTTTTATTATTATGTTTTTTTATTTTTATTTTATTTTATCTTATTAAAAAAAAAGAAAAAAAAAGAAGCAGATTTGAAAAAAGAAAAAAAAAGGTAAAGAAAAAATAAAAGGTATGGAGCATTTAATTTTTTCTGTAGCCTGAGTTGCCTGTTGCGTGCTGCCCTGCGTTACTGGTTGCTACCACTTTCCTTAATTGATACCCTGGAACATGCATTAATGGAGCTGCTGCTACTTACCATACAAAAAAGGAAATTGTATCAGTGAATAAGAGATGGCACGGTGATTGATCGGAGGGGTGGATTGATTGAAGGGAAAAAAAGTGGTCTGGCAGAGATAGAGTAAAGGGAGAAAACAGCCGCCACTTCACACCTCTTTACATCTCTCAAACCATGAAAAGGGATGGATATTTTTTCAGAACAGAAAAAGGGGGGAGAAAGAGGATTTTTTTAAAGAAAAGAGGATACAGTTCCTACAGCAGAGAAAAAAACGGATAGCGGGGCAACGAAAAAAGGAGAGTTGGGGGAGATCGCAGAGGTTTGGGAGAACAAGACAAAGCCACAGTGAAAAGAGAAAGGGGCTGCACGAGTGAAGGAGCATCAAGAGGTAAGTATCACTGCCATGGAAATGAACTGAAAATGTATGTGACTTGTTGTGCATGGTTAAATGACCGAATATGATGTTCTATTGTGCTGTTCTGTTGTGCTCTTTTGGTTGTTGATTCATACGCCTGTGTTGTGATGTTGTGGTCTCCATTTACACCGTGTTTATGCCATCTAAATAAAAACAAAAAAAGCAAAGAATCAGAATCCAACTACAGCTACTAACTTCAATGTCACGTAATACACTCCATCCTCCTTCACCTTCACCATTCTATTCTCCTCCGCCATTCTATTCTCCTCCGCCTGTACACATGTAACATGACCAGCTTTACCTTCTAACCTTCCACATTCACTTCCCAACCGAACCCCATAGCCACACAAATTACCTCCATTTATCCCTATCGTCTCCATTCCCCAAAGGCAGCCAAATACACACAAACACCAATCCTTCCCATTATCACCACCTTCCCGCCGCACTCATAGAACCACCACCTCAACATCACAGCACCATTCCAACCAGAACACATTATCACTCTCACAACAAACATTCACTCACTTCCATCCATTCGTTCATTCACCTTCGTCGAATCCAACCAACACCATTCCATCCTGCAAACAGAACACAAAGCAAAAACCATAATCACAATCCCACCTCTGCAATCCAATACCGCACCGGATCAGAACCCCTTTCCAGTCTCATTTTCTCCAATCAGCCATATCCAATCAGAAAAGAGAAGAAAGAGAAGTCGCCGATGGCGGGTCGGAGTTCGAGTGGGCGAATCATCGGTGGCTTTGATCATGGCTGGTCGCGCGACGGTAGAGCTTGGTGATGCGGACTCCAAACCTTGGTGACTCGTTGGGGCGCAGCGGTGGCGATCTGGGTCGCGAAGGCCAGGGGTTGGGTTTCCATGGTGCTCGCGTGTCCCAATTGCGGTGGTCGGTATGGTGGCAGCGACGTTGGTTGGTCGTCAGAGCTGCGAAAGACGCAGTAGCCAACTGGTTCTGTGGTGCGCGAGAACAAAGACGTCGAGCCTCCGGCGGAGGTCGTTGGTGGCGGCTAAAATGCAGACGCGGTCCCAGGGTTTGGAGTTATGGTGGTGGCGCGGTGAAGCAGAGACAAAGGAACGACCCCTGCCACACACGCGAAGGAGAATGAAGGAGGAGAGTGGTCCGAACGTTGACAACTCCTTGACGGTGGTCGGCTCACGGTGGTTGGCTCGCGGTGGTCGGCGTTGTCGACGCGGGTTCTGGCCGGCGTGCGGTGGCATATTGGAGTTGTGGTGGTGTCGAGAAGGAAAGGCTGCTGTTCGGGAAGAAGAGCTGCGTGCGTAGAGAAGTTGGGATCTTAATTAGGGTTTTAGTTGATTTTAGAAAGAGATGGGGCCGAACTTTTTGCTCGTTGCACCTCCATCTTTGTTTTTTGCACCCCTCCATTACCACATACACCCCTGTTTTTACCTCATCCACCTCCATATGCCATGTTATGTTTCTCTCTTTCTTTTCTTCGTGCACTCCCACTTCTTATACCTGCACCCCTTCTTTGTATTTCAGTTGGGCCTGTTCCTATATGCTCTCTGCACCCCTAAGTTTACTAACTCCAACACTCACTTGTGTTCACACCTCATTAACTTCATGCACCTCCCATGTTATTCATGCACCATCCTTTTTAAATAATTTCATCCTTTTATTTATTTATCTTCTTTTTATTTTATTTATTTTTATTATAAAAAAACAAATATATTTGAAAATTATAAAAAAATTGCAAAAAAATAGAAAATCAAAATATAAAAACGTTCTCTTTCACTTCATTGTCTCTGTCTGGTCGCTCGCACCGTGTGACACTTATTTTCTAAAAAACACAAAAAATGATTTTCTTTCTCTTTTAGTGTTTGTCCGGCCGCTCGCGTCGTGTGACACATGTTTTCAACTAATTCAAAAATACCAAAAAAATATAAAATTTCAAAATATAAAAACATCAACTTTTTTTAACAAATATCTTCTTAAGAACTACGTGATCCTTGATTCTCTACTGTGAGATATGTAGGAGCAAGGCCAGTCCTTGTCAGGTTCACCTCCAAAAAATTAACCATTTTCCAAATTATTTTCCAAATCGTTTCTTTAGAGAACTACGTAACCCTGATTTCTCATTTTTAATGAGAATACGTAGGACCAAGGTCAATCCTTGTCGGACCCAAAAAATTTAAAAAATATTTTTGTTTCTTTTTAGCATTTTTGCCTTATTATTTTTGGGGGATATTAACATTTTGAAAATCACATCGTCTTTGCATTTTTAATTAAAGGTACCGCCCTCGGGCGGGCGCTGTAGGGTGCTAACACCTTCACTACTCGTAATCGACTCCCGGATCCAAAATCTGGTTTTTTGCAGACTTGTCTTATCTTTATAGTTTTCCATAGTTTTCCAGAATAACTATGGTGGCGACTCCAAATCTCTTTTCAAACCTATTTTCTTTTTTTGGTTCGTCGTCCCGTCGCGATTCCGGTTGCGACATTAACTATAAGGTTTCCTGTGTCTTATCCCATGTTATTATGCCCTCAATCATATCACGACAATCTATCATGGTCTACAATATTTTTGTAATGCATAAAAATATCACCTACGCTGGTAAAAAAGAACTTACAATTAATCATGTGCGTAAATATTTCTAATTACAATAAATAATGCTAAAAACTTTACTGGACAAGCATGAGAGCCCTTTGTCTTCTTTGATTAGGTCTTTCATTTGAACTATATCGGTGACGCATAGGTAGCACAAAGGGTTGATCTTCATGTTTATGAGATAATATAAGGATGTGATACCTTCAAGTACCACTCAATGTAATCCTCAACACATGCGGATGAGTGGGTTGCATCGTTCAAACCTATAAGGACATGGTCATGAAAATGTAACTAGTGGTAATAAATAACACCCAACTCATCGCCATGAACCTCAATAGGAGATATGAGGATCATTTACTAATAACCAAATTGGCGCAAAACTCGCTCCGAAAGATAACGATGCACAGTTGTAGCCGACTGAATAAATCTAGAAAACAAGGATATGGAAGGCAATGCATAACATAAGGGTTCCATATGACCCCATCACATGTTAGGCGATCTAGTTGTGGCCTAACCTCTTCGACCTTGCAAATATATAGAGAAGCAACAAATCGGTTGTGTGGGGCATAGCCTCAGTATATGACCTAGACATTCTCTCTTTCCCAAGCTAGGAAAGTGCATGTATATCCAAGCATGAAAAAGTACAAAACAAAATTAGACCATCCATTAACAAATGAGACAACAAATTAAATTATATAATGTACACCATTTACCTAGAAGAGCATCGCATAACCAGCTAGTTGCTTTGTACGAAAAGCTTCCATCACCTAGTTGGTCATACATGTGGGTTAATACGACAACTCCCTCGTGCAACAAACTACCAAGTCTCCTCCAAGAACATCTGGTGGTACTTATCTCTCAAACAACTAAGCCTAAGTTATTGTTCATGACATTTTCTCATTTCTGCTATGGTCTTTGACTCTTCCACACCTAATAACTCAACCAAAAGCCTAATAGCAGGTGCAAACTCCAATTGTACAAGTGGACAGAATTGGCCCACAATGGGAAGATGAAGAAGTGCAGACACATCATCAAGAGTAATGGTCATCTCACCTATCAGTAAATGAAAGGAACTTTTTTCCCTATGCCACCTTTCCACAAATGCAGCTAATAATCCCCTATCTTCCACCATATCATTTATGTTGCACAAAGGCAACAACCCATGATTGAAGACAAATTCCTCAATATTTGCACCATAAATCGTTACTTTATTTAGCTTCCAACATTTAGAGACTAGTTTCAACTCTCCCCGATCCTACACATGCAATATTATTATCACATTATATAAATTGACAATTAATCATCAAGTTAAGAACAACCTAAAATTTTTTACTTACCTCACCCTCCCAGAGTTTGAAAGCGACGTGTAGAGCTATCAATTCGCCTAACCCACAAGGAAACTCAATGTGGGTTGCGACCAAAAAAGCCCATAAGGCAAAAAAGTCCCCAATTAAAAAAGTCCATAAAAGTCCTATAAGTCAGCGTTGGACCATGGAACGACCCATGAACTTCCTTTATAAACATGAAAATTATATTATTATTTTTTAAATATATTATTAAATTGGTCCAGGTCGTCCTATCTCGACAAACGACCTTGGACCATCTATCTCATCATCGACCCAGCCCAATAAATATCGATCGTCGGGTCGACCTGTCTCGACCATGGACCCTAGTTGGCACGTCTCTAACGTGGTCTCGAGCTGACACATATTGGTCGTGGCCTTAGGCCAGCCCATCTCGATCGTATGCCTAGGCTTGCTCATCTTGGTCATCGGCCTAGACTGGATCATCTTGGTCGTAGGCTCGGACTTGCCCATCTCAACTGAAGGTTGAGATAAGTTTGTCTTAGTCGTGGATTTGGCTAAATATTCACGATTATGGGCATGGGTTTGTTAGTCTCAACCGTGGGTATAGACTAGTTTGTCTCAATCGTGAACCCGACTACACCTATCTCGTATGTTGGCTCGAACCAGCATGTGTCGATCTTCGACCTGGACCTTGTCCTTCTTGCTTGTCGTCGTCCTGAACCGACCTGTCTCGGTTATCGTCCCGGACCGACCTATCTTGGCCATCGGTTCAAGCTAGCCCTTCGGGTCTATGGGATTGAGACAGATTGACCAATCTGGTATAAGTTCTTGGATCCATTAGTGAATATCAGATTAACTAGTTCGATTGACATTACAATGTTTCTTCTTCTTACTCATTACTGACAATCACTTGCACCTGAAAACCAGAAAACCTCAACTTGCAACAATTGTTTGGCGTACCTGTTCTTTTTCATCGAACAAAACAACAGAAGGAATGGATGGAGAAGTGGTGCATCGTTCTCATCCTATGAACAATGTTCCTCCCTCTTGCGGTGTCTTCTTCAACATTCCACACTAGCAAGAAGATAGATGCAACGAAGGCCACAACACGGAAAACGAATGCAAGTTGACAGTGCAAAGAAAGCTTCACAAGATGAGGATGTAGGACGTTGGATGGGGTGTTGTGATGGGGTGTGGCATCTACAATAGAGGAAAGGTGGAAAAGTATATAATTAAGAATTTTAGGGTTTTTAGTGGGCTGAGGATAAACTTGGGATATCAAACATTAAAAGGGTGCAAGAAGAAAAAGGATGTGCAAAAAGAAATACTCCGATTAAGTGAGTCTAGTCAAATTTGATCCATATTGAAAAAAATAATTTTTTGTCAATCCAACCCACTAAATAACTATAATAAAAAACCTGTGAGAAAATGGTTATAAAATAGTAAAGGATTGTAGTTGGTGGGTTAGTGGATTGATGCACTTAAAAAATTTTTGTTCTTTCAATTTATTTTATATAGCTGTTCCGATAAAAGTAGATTGACTTGACTCACTATTTTATAATAGTACAAACAAATTGTTCACTTGTTGTACCCAACATTATTATATAGATAGTATTTGAAAATAAAAGCGTCAATTTACGTAATTTGTCAAAAAAATAATTTAGCATTCAAATTATTCAAAACATTACTTAACAATTTTTGGTATTTAAAAAGATCAAATATTCAACTTACAATATTAGTACTAGTAAATTGTTATAATAAAAAGTTTTGTAAAAAAATGGTAGAAATCAATAAAGGATTGTAGTTGGTGGGTTGTGGAGTAAAGGATTGTACTGGACTGAGTTCCAGATGACTCAACTCGATCAAGTTCAAGCCAACTCAACTCGACTTTGGTTGGGTAGACTCGGATTGATCTGAGTTGATCATACTAGAACTGACCTCGACCAAGCACAACTCAGATGAACATAGGATGACCCCAAATCATATGAACATGGACTCATCCTAACTCCACTGAATGTGGGTTTGCCCCTAACTCGACTCAGCCTAGTCCCAAACCAACTCGGCTCGACCTGGACCCAGACTAACTAGGTTCAACTTGGCTTTGGACTAACTCAATTCAACCTAGGTCGGATAATCTTTACTTGGGTCTAAATTGACTTGACTTGATCTTAGTTTGGGCTAACTTAGTTTGACCTGCACTCGGGCCAACTCGGCTCAATCTAGGCCCAAGCAAGCGCGACTTAATTAAGGCTTAGGCTTACTTGCACAATCTAAGCCTAGACCGAATAATCTTGACCTAGAGTTTGGTTGAATTGGTTTGAATTTGACCCTAGTTGGCTTGACCCAACTTTACATGAGCTCGACCTTGCTAAATTGAAATACTTTATCCAAACAAGAAAATTAAAATTTGGTAAATTTGAATTCACTTATCCAAACAAAACATTTGAAAAATGAAACAAATTGAAATATGATCAATTCAAATGCAATCAATGTATTTGAATGTCTTAAAAAATATGAATTTCTCTGATAAATCACAAGGTTAAGCTTTCTTTACTAATTTGCTAGGATGAACATAAATTTTGTTTTTACGGGGCAAGGGCAAAGTTTAGTAGAATTTTGAAACTGTGCAAATGACGACTCTTGTTTTATTAATAAAAAAATGTCTTTATACAGAAGTGACTATTGCAATTCTTCTTTGTATGTTGAGTAGCTTTAAACTCAAATGAATGTATTATTCTTCTTTCTATTATTGTTTGTCTAACTTGGATGATGATAAGCATTGAATGCACTTCATGTTGCGTTAATTGTTTTTCCTTTCTTTATTAAATTGTTATGATAATTAGTAGTACATTAAAGATTGATAAAATTGTTATGTTTGTGTTAGATAAAGTTAGCAAACATTTTAACTTTATATCAAATCCCAAAAGAAACATTTGAATGAAGCTGAACTTAATATCTTAATGACAAATGGTGAAGACATTCCTCGTGCCACATATTTCAGCTTTAGGGATATTATCTAATTTCACGTTAGCTTAACATATTTGATTATACTTATTATTTTATCATCATCTCTCACTTTTCAGACATGGTAGAACTTTGCATGAGATTTTATTATCCATCAGACAAAGCACGTGTGATCATGATCTATTCCATTTCCATTATTCTTTTCATATTTTACACTTTAAACTTTGTTGTATTTGTCTGTCTAATCAAAACTACAATTGCTTTAACATTGCTTAAATCAAAGAATACAATATTTTTTTTATATTTAACATATCATTTATAATTTGAATGAAATTAATTACAACATAGATTTTTGGTTTGGTTAATACTTTGGTCCCTATATTGAAGGCATATATTCAATTGTTTCCTAATATTTTATTTTACTCAATTGAGTTCCAATTTTGTTTAAAATCGTGCAACGTTGTCCTTTTTCTTAAATTAGTGTTAATGTAGTTTAGTGGGTGTCATGTGTCAATATCTTGAATTTTTATTTTTTTGGTTTTTTTTCTAAGTTTTGTTTTTTGCATCCTTTCATCTCTTTCCTCTTCCTTCCCTACCCACCCCTCACAAAGGCTTATGCAAAAATCAACATGGGTTTAAAGTTTTCAGAGTTACTTGTGGTAAGTTCAAATAAAAGGACGAAAGACTCAATTAATAATTTAGTCCCTATATTTAGGCCTTTGATTTGTTGTTTTTTACTTGATTAAGTCCTAATATTTGTTAAATATAGTCATTGTGGTCCCTTCCGTTAAATTGGCACTAACGTTGTTTAGATGGTAACCATGTGTCAGTTCAATAAAAGACTTAATTAGTAATTTGATTCCTATATTTTTCTTCTGACTCAATTGAGTCCCTATATTTTTTAGGTGGAGAGAATGTGGTTTCTTTCCCACCAGTTGGGTTTATATGTCCATCTCTGACAACGCAATAAATAGAAAAAGAGATCTTGGATTTGTGATATTGGATCTAAAGGAGACGATCTCGAAGAAATTGTGTCACTAGAGGAGAAGTAAATGAAGAGAGTTTGGACTTTCACGTGGTTACCTTCTAATGGTGTTAACGCTTATTTCATGGAAGAGATAATGTAAGACCTGTGGAATTTAATTAATTAAATAAATAAATAATTAATAAATGCGGGTAGTGGAAACCTTTATGACATTAAATTCTAAATTGTATTTGATGGAAAAGTACTAGCTCAAGTGGTCGGGAGTACTTGATTGTGTGAAAGGACTTGGGTTCAAGTTCTATGTATGCCAATTGTGTGTTATTTATTTGTTATTATTTTTAAATTACGTTGATCATGATTGAGAATAATATAATCATTGAATTATATTAGTTATTATGAAATATGAGTTGGTTGAATGACTTGGCATTGACATGGTTGTGGGTTCAAGCCTTGGAGAACTTAAGTTAAACTTTATTTTTGCTAAACTTAGTTTTGGCATGGATATGAAGGGGTAGATGAAACCCTAGCAGCCAGGGGAGGCTGAAAAACATATCATAAAGAATCAATGAATGGTAATTAACATTACCATTAAATCTTAAATTCGTTTTTGGTAATTTACCTAACTTTAAGGCACCACTAAAAGGCCAAATTGTGATAATAGTAAGGGTTTTGGCAAGCTGTGATTGTACTCAGAAACTAGAGCACGAATTTTGAGAGTGGTGAGGTTTGAGGGAAGCTTTGAGGCTGATTGGAGGAGAACTAGGGAGGACATTGGTGTTCAAAAGAAGAACCTTGGAATTCTCAAACTTTTAGCAAGGAAACCAGGTAAGAGGAGTTTTACATGCTAGTTTTTACGTCTTAACATAAATTGTATAATAATTATATGATGATTATGCATGAACCCTTGTTTTTCTGTTAAATTTCGTGTTTCTGGGAAATTTCCAGAAACCGCTAGGCGGTGCATCTTGTTTTTGGGAGTTTCTGGGTTCCTTTGAGGAACCACCTGGCGATGAATCCCTGTACCGCCAGGCGACACAAACCTGCAACCAGTTTCTAGGTTTTGTTGATGAACTGTCTGGCGGTGATGAACACCCGTTAGGCGACACGAGTCGAATTTACTTGGTTTTGATGTTCTGTGTGTTCTGGGGTGATTCTAATCGGGGGAAAATGAAGTCCTACTTGATTATTGATGATGTGATGTGTTATATTGTAAAATTATATATGGTTGGAGGTTCAATTTGATAAATTGCTATGAACGCATTTTAGGGTTGAATGTTGGGGTGTTTTTTTTATGATTCGAGAATGAATATTGTGAATAACATTGGAAATTATTGATCAATGTGATTAGGTTATGGATGATTCTGAATGTGAATGAATTCGGGTGGAGATTGATAAAAATTGCAAGGAAGGGAGAATGGTGAAAGGTTGGGGTCAAGGGTGCTGGAAAAATCTGGAAATGCCCAGATGGTATGCACATCCTGGCAGCATGGGGCTTGCCGCCAAGCGCCTGCGCAAAGGCTGTAATACTGCATAGTTGAGAGGGTATTGAGGGTTTGGGGATTTTCTAGTGAGAATTGGTTCATTATGATGGAACATGGGGTCACTTGATCATGAGCTTATGAATTGAATCCCACTTGAATTGTAGATAGGTTATGTTGAGTTAAGTATAATGGATTAATAGAACATAATAGTTGTGAGACACTGGTGTGATGCATAATCTGGTTTAATTAAAATGTAGGATCCTGATGGACCTTGTTTGAATACCAAAGTGAATGCATGAGTTTTGTAACATCCCTAAGGATTATTATGAAAATTTAATAAATAAAATCCAAGATAAAACAAAGAACGCATTTAATAAAACCATTTCCCAAAAACACTGGAAATTTAAAATTTTAATATAACTATCATAAACCAGGAGTCCATAATCATAAAACTGAAATAAAATTCAATGGCTCCTAAAATGATTACATAACTATCTCAAAACTAAAATATTAGATATATATACAAAAATCCCAAGCTAGCCCCCGCTCCGAGTCTATGCGTCTCCTGGCTCACCTGTCAAATCATCTGCTCCCGAATAACGAGTTATCCGATCATCGCCACTCACACACAGAAAGGGTGAGCTATGCATAATATATAACACTGATATAGAAATATAAATATGTTTACCCAACCCAAATAACATAATTAAAATTCTCATACTTTTCAAATCACCTAACCATGACCTCATAATCCTTTGAGTCACATGCATGAACTAGGTCTTGGGACTTCCCTGTGCTCCCACGAAACTAACTCATTCGTGGTCCAACTCTATGAGCATATCCCGCTCATAGTCCTGCCCTACAGACTCCTCGTCTGTAGTATAAACATCCAAGTCTCATAACTTGGACGCTGACACACACGCAATCACCATACTATGGATTCCTCGCCCAATAGTAGCCGACGGGAACATCACAGTTCCTTGCCCATCCTGTGTCCAACCACCGAGCACATCGCAGACCCCTATTGGACTTAGTTCTTCAAGCCCAAACACCACACCACATGCATATACATCCTATCCTTAGGATAAAACATCCAAAACACACTCACAAGCACATAAAAACACATAGCAACTCGCATAAACTCGCTTAAGCCAGGGACACTCGCCCAAGCTAATCCTTCAGCCTCGCTTAGGCTAGCTCACCTCACCTGAGTGAGCTTAAAACAGTGACCACAGTACGTTATCTCGCTTAAGCGAGATCCTCTCGCCTAGGCGAAACCATCTCTTGCCCAAACACTCAAATCAATCTCGCCTGAGCTACAAATCACGCAAAAATATCACACATGACCACGATATCTCGCTTAGGCGAAGTCGTCTCGCCTGAGCGAGACCAGGCTCGCTCAACACGCTAAACTCCTCGCCTGAACGAGAAGTCGCGCTCAACACGCGTACACTTCCTTGCGACCTCGCTTAGGCGAGCCACTCTCGCCTAAGCGAGAGTATCCATCGCTCAAACCAGGAACCATTCGCCTAGACAAGAAGCGCGATGCAGAGCTAAAAACGAGGTTCTGCAACTCTCGCTTAGACGAGATAACCTCGCTTGGACGAGACTTGCAGAGTTTCCCTCTATTTACGCACACAAACCATCCAAAATCATACCCAAACCACATTCCAATTCATGCCAAACAATGGAGAATCATACACCAAACATGTGCACATAATACAGACCCGAAATAATCCCAATAATCCCAGTTTAAAGCACAATTCACATTTACATTACCCAAAACCCTCATTTTCTTGACACCCAAAACACGCAATGCATAAAAGATTCTTCAACCTATAACCATCTAGCCCATTCATTATTTTGATTATACATGCACGAATTCACCACAATCATATTCCAATCGAGAAGACAATGACACAAAACCACAATTCACATCATGAAATTCATATACTCAAAATACAACTCCCCTAACCTGGAATGAGTGCTCAAAAATTGTGAAGATAGGACCCCCTTGATTCAAAATCCCTTCTTGCTTAAACCCTTGCACCCCTAAAACTCAATTCACCCTCTCAAACCCGTGCTCCTCTCAAAAGCCAATTCCCAGCACTGCCAAAACTCTTCTTTTCCCTTAAAATGGCCTTTTATAGGTGTCTTAATTAAGGGTTTAAAGGTTAAAACGAAAAAATGGGTTTAATTATGTTTTTAATTTCTTATTCATTGTTCACTAACAAGTTCAACTCCACTCTAATCTAGAATTAGAAAAAGTAAAGCCTTCTTTATGCCCCAACAAGGTTTGAACCCATGACCTTCCACTCACAATGCTACAGCTCAACCACTATGCCAATTCACATTTGGTGATATACACAAATCAACATAAGTTTACAATACCAATCACATACTCATACATATCTTTAAAATCAATAATAATACAACAACACATAATTGGCATACATAGGACTCGAACCCAAGTCCTTTCACACAATCAAAGTACTCTCAACCACTTGAGCTAGTACTTTTCCACATCACCCTAAACAATAATTAATGCCATAAAGGCGCTTTCTACCCATATTTATTAATTAATTAAATATTTAATTAATTAATTTTCACGGGTCTTACAAGTTTAGTTGAGATAGGAGTATAAGATGGTGAATTGGTTTTGGTATGTATGTAAGATATGAAGAGGGAAAAGTGGGAGCAAGTCTAGTGAGAAACATAGGTACTACATGGAGTAATTGATGGAACATCCTAACTGGTATTAGAATTAATTCTGGCAGATTTGGAATTCCAAGCGTTGAACTTAATGAAGTCTAAGAATGGGAATTTTGTAATTGGGAACCCAAATGGTTGCAGATACATTAGTAACCAGCTAAACTCCTAATAAATGATGTAGTACACTTAGTGAGTTTTGCAGTGGGTGCTAGGGTCTATTAGCACTGAATAATAAGAGTTGGAGAACCTAAATCAGAAGGCTTTGTTGTACTGATACAACGTCTGGCGACGGAGTGAATCCGCCAGGCGATAGATGTAAAAACAGAGAGCACCTGAATCGCGTGTGCCTGGCGGCGTGAGTGGTTCTGCCAGGCAATAGCTTCCCAACAGGGAGCTGCTGGATCGTGTGCGCCTGGCGGTGAAGGTCTTTTCGTTAGGCGGTACCTGCTGAATTAGAGGCGCTATGCGCCTGATGGTACGCATCACCCGCCAGGCGGTCTAGAGGTGACAACGCTTGGCGTCACGTGTTCCTCGCCAGGAAATTTTGCGGCAGCAACCTTTGGTTGCTAGTTCTGCATGCGTGATCTACAAGGCTTTTAGGATGCTTTACAGGTTGGCTTGTTGGTGTTCCTTGAGTTGAGCTCGGAACGTATCCCTTAAGTTGAGCTCGGGATAAGGGTTAAGCACATGACATTCCTCGAGTTGAGCTCATAATGGCATCCCTAGAGTTGAGCTCGAGATGGCGGATGAACACGAGGAACCCTTAAGTTGAGCTTAGGTTGGCGAGTGTTGTCGGTGTGAGTGTGTTGGTTGTGGCCAGTACAGATGGATCCAGATAGATTGCCCTCCTCAGTAGTTAGCTGACGAGTTTGGTTGTCTTGGGACGTTGCGAACTATGTTCATATTTGGGAACTCCACCTGACGTTATGGTGTATGATCCATAACATGGTTTCCCACACGTGTTCTATCGGTTGTGGCCGATAGGTATGGCAGCAAGTCATCTCGAAGTAATCACTAGAAGATGTAGAACACGAATAACATGGTTGTGGCCATGTGATCTAGAATCAAATGAGGGAATTCCTATGGTGTGATTGTATAATATATATGTATATAAGTGTGTTTTATACATGTATGTACCTTTATATGTTTATTCTGTTAAGGTCACCCTATCTGCTTGTGTTTGGCGATGATCGTGTACGCGGTACACGTGAGCAGATGATGTTGTTGCAGGTGGGTCTAGTGAGGCTTAACGCCGGAGCGGGGATAGCTTGGGAGTGTTTTTATTTTATGATTTATAAATAAATTGTAAACTCTCATGAGATGTTTTGAGACTATTTCCTTTATTTATAAATTATGGATTTTAGTTTCTATTATTGGAAGTAATAATTGATTTAAATTTCCCGTGTTTTTGGAAAATGAGGTTTTATTAAATGCAGCGTATTTTTTTTTTCTATTTTATTATTTAAATCCGTAATATCCTGACGGGATGTTACAAATAACATTGTCTTTATTTAAGCAATATAAGGACTTAGTTGAGTCCATAAATAAATATAAGGATCAATTACTAATTAAGTCCCTTTTAGACTAACGGTCACCTTCCAAACGACATTAATGTCAATTTAACGGAAGGGGAAACATTGATTCTATTTAATAAATATTGGGGCTCAATTGAGTCAAGAAACAAATATAAGGATCAAAACAAATCAAAGGCCTAATTTTAGGGACAAAACTACTAATTAAGACGAAATAAGGAAATAAAATCGCTATCACTTGCTTCCAGACCCAATGTCGTACCCATTATTGCTAGTGTTGATTTCCCATAACTTAGAGGTGGTATAACCAATTATGATGTGTGGGTCACACTATACAACAAATCTAACAAATGGATAGTAGGGATATATGTCGTGGTGATGATACCTTGACTCTTTAGAGTTAGAGGTGTGTCCTTTTGTTCTAAATAATTTTGGTTTAAACTTTTGGTATGAGAAATGATCCATGTATAGTGTGGTGAATGAATGTGAAAGGATAGCAAGATTGAGGGTTGGTGGTGTGAGGGAGGAAGAGGAAGAAGATGGAGGAGTGATATGGGGGATGAGGAGGAAAGGTATGAAACGGGTGATGTGGGGTGAAAGAGGAAGGAGATGAAGAGATAAAAAAGAAAAAAAAATTAATATAAAAACATGTGGCACATATAAAAAATGTTAATGCTAATTTAACGAAAGAGCCAATAGTGTATAATTTTAAACAAAATTGAGAAACAATGAAATACACACCTTTAGTATAAGAAAATAAAGACTAAAATACTAATTATCTTATGGATACTTTTGATGAGTAATTTATTATATATATAACTAGAGTTCTTAATATGAGTTAAAATCTGTGAGTCAATTCGGGTCACCATGGGTTCAAATTGGGTTGGGTTAAGTTTTTTTTACAAATTTTAGTACAGGCTAAAAACACATCTGCCCCATTAAGAATCCAGCTCACCCAGGTTGAACCTATGGTGAGCCAGGTTTAGGGGTGGCAAAACAGGGCAACCCTACTTGTTTTATCCCATCTCGTTGTTAGCTCGTCTTAAACAAGTCAGGTCGCGTTGACCCGCTACTTGAAAACGGGTTAGATAACGGAACCCGTCCCGACACAGGGTGGGTTGGCGAGCAACCCACCATTTTTTTCTACATTTCGAACACAAATAATACTTCTCTAGATAGTGAATAACACTTATTAGAGGAGATATTTTTTCACAGTGCAATAATTCTAATCAAAGTCTCTAATTGGAGAAGGACAAAATCAGGGCAACAAATTAAGGGCATAAACCAAATTAGAAAATAAATCAAAAGTCATAAACAAACACAACAAGATGAGGGAGGAGAGGCTATTGGACCCTATTTCCTTTCAAAGGGTGACAATGCTTGTGCTAATAGATCACAAATTTAGCGGTGATTTGGACTTCCAACCGCACCCACACTTGTTGGAGAAGATGAACGCTAGTGATAGAGTTAGAGTGGTGCCAAATTTCTTCCACACTAATGAATTTCTACCTTAACCTATGATCTGTGAAGAAGAGAATCGTCGGTCTGAGGGGTGTGGGTGGTTTATGGTTGCTCTCGCTTGGGCATTCCAATGTGTTTGCGCCTTGCTCTGTGGTGTGCGCGGACTATTGTTGTGTTTTGTGAACAACAACTGATGCGTTGCAGAATTTTTTGTCAATTACTCACGAGGTTGCGGGTTAACCCGTCTCACCTCGTCCTGTAGCGTAACGAGTTGGTGGGTTAGGTGGCTTGGGCCACGTCATGATGGTGGGTTCAAAAATATAACTCGACTCGTTTGATTGTAGTTGGGTTGGTGGGGTGTCTGTCGGGTCCAATCAACTTTGCCACCCATTGCTAGGTTAGCTCACTAACCCAAACATAAAAATAAAACCCACATCACCTTTAACTTAACCGTGCAACCCAAAACACAAGCAAACCTTTTTTCCTTTTTTAATTTTGGGGGAGAGAGAGGCCCATGTCTATGACACTTCATTCACTCTCTACATTTGTCTCTTATTTAGATTTTATTTAGAATTATGATTTTTTTTATGAATGATTATTTATTGTTTAAAATGAGAAAAATTAAATTTTTAAAATATGTTTGGACTTTTTAGATTTTGGTTACATATAAAAATATGTATGTAAGATTGAATTAAAAAGGTTGTAATTTTTTTTTAATTTAATTGACCCGTTTAATCTACCAACCCATAATAGATTTGACTGAGCTAAAATTTATTGAATTTACTAATAAGTGAATAAGATTGAGTTGATACACTAAGTAGTCAATCTATAGTGGATCAGGCATAACCAACCACGTGACCAAGTATGACAATTCTATATAAAATAATAGTTTGAGGATTTAGAATATTGAAATTTTATAAAAAAAAAAGAGAGGTGTCAGGCTAATATATTTTTAAATAATTGGTTAAAATACCTTTTTGGTCCCAATTTTCGTTAAGTTTTGTCAAATAAGTCGTGATTTTGGTTTTGTGTTCAAATAGGTCCCAATTTTTGTTTATTTTGTTCAATTGGGTCCTTTTTTGTTAACATCATTTAAATCATTAATGGCTATGAATGGTGACTGCCATGTGTCACTTCGTGATTTTTTTGAATTTTTTTTAAATGTTCACGTGTCAATCCAGCAGTGTGCCATGTGTCAAAGTCATTGTTCTATATTCTATCTTCAATTTGGTCCCTATATTTGTTATATTTGTTCAATTTAGTCTCAATTTTTGTTAACATGAACCAATTTGGTCCCTCTACAAATTGAAACCAAATTTAATTTTTATATTAAAATTCATATTTTTTATTAAATACTTTTATATAATATATTAATATTCACATCATTATAATTTTGATATAAAAATTAAATTTGGTCACATCTTTTATAGGGACAAAGTTGGTCAATTCTAAACAAAATTGGGACTAAATTGAACAAAAATAACAAATATAGGGACTAAATTGAATATTGAATATTGAATATTGACTTTGATATGTGACAAGTTACTGGGTTGATACGTGGACATATAAAAAAAATTAAAAAAAAATTAAAAAAAATTACGAAATGACATATGATAGTCACGATTCATGGTTGTTAATGATTCAAACGCAAAAAAAGACTCAAATAAACAAAAATAATGAAAAATAGAACCTATTTAAATATAAAACCAAAATTAAGACTTATTTAACCAAATTTAATGAAAACTGGAACAAAAACTATTTTAACCTAAATAATTTGATCATTATGATCGGACAATGATGCTTAAAAATGTTCCGACTGTAGCGTTTGGGAACAAAACAAGGTGATTTGTGATGTGACTGTGTAAGAGGAAGATGGTCATTAGCAGTGAAGGAAGAGCAAAAAATGAAGAGTTTGAAAGCAGTGCTAGCATCATGCAAAACCTTTCACCAAGCTCTCCAAATCCAGGCCCAAGCGGTGGTCACAGGGCGCCACCACGATCCTTTCCTCATGACCCCACTCATCTCCTTCTTCGCCACCAACCACCTCCACCATTCTCACCTTCTCTTCTCCCAAATCCCCAACCCTGACCTCTTCCTCTTCAACTTCCTCATCAGAGCCTTCTCTCTCTCCCAAACCCCTCACCACGCCCTCTCTCTCTTCAGGTCAATGCTCTCTTCCTCCCCACCCATCTCCCCGGACTCTTTCACCTTCCCATTCCTTCTCAAGTCCTGTGCCAAGCTATCGCTTCCAAAACTCGCTCTTCAGCTTTACTCTCACGTTATAAGAAGTGGGTTTGAGTCAAGTGTCTTTGTTGTAAACGCTCTTTTGCAGTTGTATTTTGTTCTCAGGGATGCCCCCAATGCGTGCAAGGTGTTCGATGAAAGTCCTGTGAGGGACTGCGTTTCATATAACACGATGATTAACGGGCTTGTGCGTGCGGGTCGTGCTGATTCTTCTCTGAAGGTTTTTGGGGAAATGAGAGGGAATCTTGTTGAGGTTGATGAGTATACCCTCGTTGCCTTGTTGTCCGCTTGTTCGTCCTTGGAGGATAGTGGAACTGGGAGAGTGGTGCATGGCTTGGTTTATAGGATATTTAGTTGTGTAAATGAAAATGAGTTGTTGATGAATGCTCTTGTTGATATGTACGCGAAATGTGGGTGCTTGGAGGTGGCTGAGAGAGTAGTGAGTTGTGGGAATGCAAAGAGTGGGGTTGCGGCTTGGACTTCTTTGGTGAGTGCATATGCTATGCGCGGAGAAGTTGAGGTTGCTAGAAGGTTGTTTGATCAAATGGGTGAGAGAGACGTGGTTTCTTGGACGGCCATGATTAGTGGTTACTGTCACTGTGGGTGTTTTCAGGAAGCATTGGAGCTGTTTGTGGAGTTGGAGGGTTTGGGGATGGAACCGGACGAGGTTGCCGTGGTTGCCGCTCTTGCGGCGTGTGCGCGGCTAGGGGCCCTTGAGTTGGGAAGAAGGATTCACCACAAGTATGATGGTGGGAGCTGGCAGTGTGGTACCCACAGAGGGTTCACTTGTGCTGTTGTGGATATGTATGCCAAGTGTGGAAGCATAGACACTGCTTTGGATGTGTTCAGGAGAACAAGTGATGATATGAGAACTACTTTTCTATATAACTCCATTTTGTCTGGCCTTGCTCATCATGGTCTTGGTGAACATGCTATGGCCGTGTTTGAGGAGATGAGGTTGCAAGGTTTAGAACCGGATGAGGTCACATTTGTGTCACTTTTATGTGCTTGTGGGCATAATGGTTTGGTTGATGATGGCAAGAGGCTGTTTGAATCCATGTTGAGTGTGTATGGTGTCAGTCCTAAAATGGAGCATTATGGTTGTATGGTTGACCTTCTTGGTAGGGCTGGACGATTGGATGAAGCATATTGTTTGATTCAGAATATGCCGTTCAAGGCCAATGCTGTGATATGGAGATCACTGTTGAGTGCTTGCAAAGTTCATGGGGATGTGGCATTGGCTAGACTTGCCAGCCATGAGCTTCTTGCGATGGAGCATGATCATGGAGCCCGTTATGTGATGCTATCTAATATGCTAACTCTTGTGGAAAAGCATGATGAAGCCGCAACTGTGAGAAAGGCAATTGATGATGTTGGCATCCAGAAGCCACCTGGTTGGAGCTATGTGGAAATTAATGGAGCCCTTCACAAGTTTCTGGCTGGCGACAAGTCTCACCCAAAGGCCAAAGCAACTGAGCTGATGCTCAGGAACATTGATATGGGACTTAAAACTATTGGGCATGTTATCAGTGCTTAAAAGGTGTTTGATGTAGATTAAGAACACGTATTTAGGTAAAAAAGTTTAATTGATTCTTTATTTAATAAAATTATCAAATGAGAGCATATCTTCGGCTTAATGTGAAATTTTGTGAAATAAGTTAATAATAGTTTTGAATAATTTTCATGAGAATCTTATAAACACGAGTTAAATAAACTAATAAATAAGTAAAAATTCACCACCTGGTTGGAGCTATTTGGGCACGCTTTGAAAGATTTGGGTTGAAAGCTTCATTTTTAATATAAGATAGGATGAGTTTGAGGTAAATGTGGAAATTAAATCAGTTTACTAATAATCGATTATATGTTTTTTTTTATTTAGATAAATAGACTAAAAAGTTATTTTTAAGATAATTAATCTAATTTGCCTAAAATTTTGAATATTTTTTTTAAAATTATTATAAAACTTTCTATATAGAATGTGGAAAAGAAACTTTTAATCTAACTATAGATTTTACACAAATGTTAACAAAATTTTATCTATCGTCTCAAACATATGTTTCAATAAAAAATAATAAAAAATTATTAAAATCAATGTTTTCATAACATGCTTAAAGCTTAATTGGAGTAAAATTCAGGTTTGGGTTAGTGACCGTAAAAACGAGAAATGCTTAAGCAAAGGGTGGAAATAAAATAGTTTGGAAATATCACAACATAGAAAATTCAATTAGACAGCACCGGAATATTTTAGTGGAACACGTGTCAAAATCTGTACCATTTCATCAATCGAACGGTCCAAATATCAAACCGGGGAACACTACACACCTTATCTTTCATTCGACCATTTTAATTTTTCTGCTACTCTCGTCCTCACTGTCACTGTTGAACTCTCTTCTCCTCCCACGCATGCATTCGGCACAACCCTTCGGTAACTGACTCTTCCTATGACCATATCTATTTCTAACTTATAGCATTTCAATTCTCTTTTTCGTTTTCCAAACAATTTTTAATCTTTCAGTGCAGAAATTTTCCAAACCCTTTCTTGTGTCCCTTGCAAAATTGTGAGTGTGAATCATCGGGTTTACATGCCTGTTTGTGTTGAACATAGTGTTATGTAACCTTTGAATTTGAATTGTGCTAAGTTGAGAGCTTCATGTTACTCTTCTAGTTCTATTGGTGTTTGCCTATGTAAGCTAATGTTTATTTCTTTATTCCCAAAATAATTTATTTTTAGTGTAAAATGGAGATCACGAGCAGCAATAACAGCTGCAGCAGCATGATGTGGTTTTTCAAAAATAAAGGGTTTGATGACAACAGTGTGCAAGGAATTTTCCGACGGTGTAGGCGCCTTGAGGATGTGCATCAGGAAAGAGCGAGTGAGAATTGGGAGTATTTGAGAAGCATTGGCATTGAAGAAAGGAAGTTGCCCTCAATTGTTTCAAAATGCCCCAAGATTCTTGCACTGGATCTTTATGACAAGATTATGCCCACGGTTGAGTGTCTAAGGACTCTGGGAACAAAACCACGTGAGGTTGCTACTGCCATAGCCAAGTTCCCTCACATACTTTCAAACAGTGTGGAAGAGAAGCTTTGTCCCCTTTTGGCCTTCTTTCAGTCTTTGGGTATCCCTGAAAAGCATATTGGGAAAATGATACTGCTCAATCCTAGGCTTATAAGCTACAGCATTGAAACAAAGTTGACTGAAATTGTGAACTTTCTTACTAGCCTTGGTCTCAATAAAGATGGAATGATTGGAAAAGTTATAGTCAAGGACCCCTATATTATGGGTTATAGTGTTGAGAAAAGACTCCGCCCTACTTCACAGTTCCTCAAGTCAATAGGTCTGAGTGAGCAGGATCTTCAAGCAGTGGCTATGAACTTCCCAGCAATCTTGAGTAGAGATGTGAACAAGCTTTTGGTACCCAATCATACGTATCTAATGAGACGAGGATTTCAAGACAGACAGATAGTTGCTTTGGTGGTTGGTTTTCCTCCAATCTTGATCAAGAGCATTCAGAATTCATTAGAACCAAGGTTCAAATTTTTAGTGGATGTCATGGGAAGACAAGTTGATGAAGTTGTTGATTATCCTAGTTTCTTTCATCATGGCCTCAAGAGAAGAATAGAGCCACGGTACAAACTTCTAAAGGAGAGGAATATAAATTGTAGCTTGAGTGAAATGTTGGATTGCAACAAGAAGAAGTTCTTCATGAAGTTTGGTTTGTTAGAAGGACAAGCCTTGAGTAACTAGGTCTAATCCCTATTTTATTGATTTTCATAATTAGTTAAGTAGTTTATTGGTATTTGTCTTCTGATGTGGTGTCCTGTAACTTCCACAGATTTTTGTGATTCCATATAAGCTTGTTCTTTTGTTCAAATTCATAATCTCTTCATACATTATATCTATAAGATGATAGGTTATCCTTTAGATCTATGATTGAGATATGTTTGCCTGGAATTGGTGCTGAGGGTTCATCTGCCGTCATATGCATCTGAGTCACTAGATGAAACAGCTTTTGTCATAGCTGCAAGGGAGCATGGTTTTCAGTTTTCCACAAGGACACATGCAGGCATATTATTGAATTGCTTCATGAATTGGATTATGAAAGTGGAAAAAAGGTTTACAGGTTGGCTACCTCCTTTGACCACATTTTTGTTGTAGTTATTACATATCTTCCATATTTTGTGACCAAGGTTGGCCTAGCGGCCATGTTTTACTCTGTGGTGGACAAAAATGTCTTCTCAGATGTGAGATTATATAATTTTTATTTAGTTCAGCTTCTTTGTTAACAAATTTTGATCTGGCTCCTCCCTAAAACAAAGTCATTATGAAATTCAAATGTATGATTTACTCTTCCTTTCACATATTCTATCTACTCAACTACTTTATCGCTAGGAACCCATGAAAGAAGATTTCCAATTACGGCTTTATTGTTTTTGTTGGATGATAAAAGTTAGAGTAATGAGGAAATGTTCCTTGTGCATGATAATCTATAATGGGAAAGATTTTCAAAAACTGTGCTTTAGGGTGAAAAATTGAGGTGTAGAAAATCATTTGCTTAAAGCCTTTCATGTCGTGGAAAAATATGGGCTGAAAAGGAGAATAGTAAAAGTCATAAGAATCAACATTTTAAAAGAGAAAAGCAAATAAATGTAAAACAAAATTACCAACTCTAAGAAAATAATCTTTAAATCTCAACAAGAGAAAACATTCCACCAGAAATTTTACAAATAATTTGATTTATATACACAACTTGAGTTATATATTTCTAGTTTGTATTATTGGTCTTTTTCTATGAATAAGTGGGGTTAAACTTCACTAGTTAACTCGGTCCATTACGAGTATAAGTCGAGTCAGTTTATATTTTTAGTTTGTATTATTGGTCTTTTTCTATGAATAAGTGTGGTTAAACTTCATTAGTTAACTCGGTCCACTACGAGTATAAGTCGAGTCAGTTTGAATTAAAAAAAAGTACACATTTTAGGCTTTCTTCCTGCACCCCTATATTAACAAAATCCTAACTTTACCTCTAAGTCAAAGTCAAAAATCTAATCCAACTTTTCCATTCTTATTTGCGCCACAGCTCCTTCTCTCATGTGTATTTAGCTCCTTCTCTCATGTGTATTTCAACACCTCCAATCCCTAGCCATTGCCATTGACCTTGTAATTAAAACTTTTTTGCTCTAAACTACTTTTGGACTTTGGGTTATAATTGTTAAGAACAAGACAATAAAGGAAAGAATAAAGGAGAGAAAAATAGACACGAAAAATTTAACGTGGGTCGGCGTACAATGTGTATGCTTACGTCTACGATTACACTAGAAAGTATTTATTATTTATCGTGTATCTCAAGCTTTACAAATGGTCTCTTATATAGAAAAATAGATAACCATATCTTACAATTCTTAGCGATGTGAGACTAAATCAAACACTATAATACTAACAATTCTCCCACTTGGGGTTTGATTTACATTACCATCTAGTGTAGTGTCTTTATCATCAATTTTCTTGAAGGCTAGTTGAGATAATGAAAAGGCGCAACTTAGTTGTTGTGACAGTCTTGGTCAACATATCAGCTAGATTCTCTACACTTAAAATCTTCAACAAAAACAAGTTTCCATCATTTATCAAGTTTTTGATAAAATGATACTTCAATTCAATGTGTTTGCATCTGAAATGAAGAATTGGATTTTTAGCAAGACAAATGGTACTTTGACTGTTACTAAACAACGGAGAGTCATCTTGTTGTTTTCTTAATTCTTTTAGAAGGTTCTTCAACCATATTATCTCCTTCGCTACTTTTGAGATGATTATATACTCAACTTCAGTGGTTGAAAGGGAGACTCTTTCTTGAAATTTGGACTTCCAATTGATAGTTGTACCACCTAATGTAAAAATGTAACTTGTTGTGCTCTTTCTACCATCCAAATCACCTCCCAAATCTGCATCAGAAAACCCCTGTAAAGTGAGATTACTTCTTCTAAAAGACAAATGCATCTTTGAAGTGCCCTTCAAATATCTCAATATCCACTTCACACATTTCCAATGCTCTTTTTTGATATTTGAAAGAAATCTGCTCACAACTCCCACTGCATGTGATATATCAGGTTTGGTGCAAACTATAACATACATCAAGCTCCCTACTGTAGATGCATATGGAACTAAGGTTACATAATACTGTGAACCTCTAAGGGATTTCACTGGAGCTGGCCCCTAAACATCTATATGCACCAGTTCTAGTCTTTCAACTTTAGACAACTTACTTGTTTTGGAGAAGCTAACCTTTTTTTGCTTTCCAAAGATACAATGTTCGCAAGGTCAGACGTCAACATGCTTCAAGTTAGGTATTTTACCTTTTGAGACCCTGAGCTTCATTCCTTTCTCACTCATATGCCCAAGCCTCTGATGCCACAAAGAAGAAATGTTGCCAACTTTTACAAATAATATCATATCCTCATCTGCAATCATGTAAAGAGATCATTGCTTCTTTCCACGAGCAACAACAAGATTACCTTTCATTACCTTCCAATGTCCATCTCCAAAAGTGGTGTAATGTCCCTCACCATCCAACTGCCCTATAGATATTAAGTGTCTCTTTAAGGTAGGAACATTTTTAACATTATTCAAAGTCCACACACTTCCATTAGAGGTTTTGATATTAATATCACCTTTTCCTATATCAAGAGATTTTCCATCTGCAAGGTAGACCTTCTCAATTTTTTCTAGAACATAGTTAGATAATAGTTCTAAGGAAGGTGTAGTATGAAATGACGCACCTGAGTCCATAATTCACGAGTCAATAGAACTATCTAAACTACATAATAGTGCATCTTCAATTTCATCAGTTGCTGCATTTATTGATTGATCATCATCTTGCTTCTTGTTGTGCTTCCATGGAGTCCTACATTGATTTGTAAAGTGACCCCTTTTCTGACAATTCCAACAAGTGATATCATTCTGAAATTTTGGTTGTGATCTCCCTCTAGACTTTAATCTGCCTCAGCCTTGATTACGACCTTTCTAGCTACTTCTTCCTCTAGTTTCAGTACTCAATGTTGAAGTAGAACTAGAACTGAAAGATTCTCTTGAACTTTTCCTGCAAACATCTTCTCTTAAGATCAAGTCATAGATGTTATCAAGCTTCAACTTGCTATTACTTGCAGAATTACTAACTACAGTAACAGTTGCACTCCATCATCAAATGTTATCTGCACTGATGTCAAATGCGCAATACTTGTATTAAATTTACTTATATGATTAGTAATCAAGTTACCTTCACCCATTTTTAGGTTGACTAGCCTGCAAATCAAATACACTTTATTGGCTGCAGATGGCTTCTCATACATATTTGACAATGCCTGCATAAAATCTATGGTTGTTTTCACGTTCATGATGTTGAATGCAACATTATTGACTAATGTCAACCGGATCACACCGAGTGTCTTTCGATCTAACAAGTCTCATTCTGGTTGCGCCATGTCGGTTGGCTTCTGCCTTGTTAACATTAGATACAGGTAGTCCTCTATCTACATCTTCCAGAACCCGAAGTCACTCCCATCAAACTTCTCAATTCTCACATTTCCTTCTTCCAATGCCATTGATCCTGCTATTTTGACGAAAGCTCCTGCTGCTTTTGATGAAAGCCCCCGCAACTTCTCTAAACTGAGATTCCCAAGAAGAAAAAGAAACCAAATCTTTTCTGATGTGGAAGATCAGACAATGCTGCAACCACAGAGCATACTAAGAAAAATGGTTCTTGATACCAATTGTTAGGAACAAGACAATAAAGGAAAGAATAAAGGAGGAAAAATAGACATGGAGAATTTAACGTGGTTAAGCGTACAATATATACGTCTACGACTACACTAGGAAGTATTTTTATTTCTCATGTATCTCAAGCTTTACAAAGAGTCTCTTATATAGCAAAATAGAGAACCACATCTCACAATTCTAAGCGATGTGGGACTAAATCAAGCAATAATACTAACAATAATATCCTAGCATTCCAATTGTAGCATGAATTCTTTACTCCACTAGATTTCGCTTTCCACCATCCATTGTTGGAGCTGCAATGGTTGCCTCTTCTCTAAGTGTGGTTTGGTCATCCCTCTTGTTAAAGAATTACAATAGAACTTTGAAGCCAAACAATATGGAGATAAATGGTGTAAGGTAGTTTAGTTATACAAGATAAAAGAGGAGATAATGATGAATTGGAGGGCTGATGGTGTTGGTTGTTGCAAACAACTCCCGAAACAGATCAATGAACGAAATTGTATTCATGGACCTTGCAAGGTGTGGGAGACGACCTAATGATAAATATATGGAAGTGAGGAACGAATGAAGAAGATGAAGAGGTGGGGGTGGAAACTCAATTCATGGGAGACGACCTAATGATAAATATCTGGAAGTGTGAGGAATAAATGAAAAAGATGAAGAGGTGGGGTAAAAACTCATTTCGGAAGAAGGAATCCAATCTGAAAACATATTTTGGACTTGAGAATGTATTTCGAATTGCTTAATCCAATAGGCACCTGTATTTTCCAGATTGACCAATCCGTTATGTAGTACCGAATCTGAGAACTATTCTGAATTGCTCGATCAGGTATGCATCAAAGAATTTCAGATTCTGGATTCAGTATTATATTCCAGATTTGTCTAATCTGATAATTAAAAACTGAGTACCGATTGGACAATCTGGAATGTAGTATCGGCTATGAATTACAACCAAAACTATAAGCTTCCAATTTAAATAGCATCTTCTACAGGTCAAATTCTGATGAAAAAAAAAATTCTAATTTGGAAAGAGCCACAACATAATCCTAGTTGAAACCTTGAATCAGGGTGGCGAGGAGTGCCTTCGAGCAATGAACGGAGAGGGTTGTGGTGGCAAAAATGGAATCTTAGAGGGAAATAAGCAACAATTTAATATATTTTAAGCACAACAATTTAATATATTTTAATCATAGCAACAATAATTTGTATTAACAACACCAATAATTCACACTAGCACAAATAATTTACATTAACAACACCAATAAATTCACATTAACAACGTCAGCAATTTCACATTAACAATCAACGAATTATTTAAAACATATAATAAAATTAATTTAAAATCAACAAAATTATTTTCGTAAAGAAAAATTTCGCTAATATAATAATAATTACTAAAATACATAATAATCAAATTTATTTCATATTTTACAAATATTTCCTCAAGATAATTTTCTTGTAAAACTATACCACTAACATAATTTCTTTCCATTTATTACTCTCTCTTCTTTTTTTTCTATAACCCAAGCCATATAATGATCTCATTCAATATATCAAATTATTTCTAACCTAATAAAAAAATTAAATTCTATAAAATCAAATCTTAATAAACCGAATCATATACAATTTTAATGTATCAAAATCATATTAGATTAATTCCCCTCATAGAATTTCTACTTCATAAAATCAGAATAACAATCTGATTATTATTAATCAATGTAAGAGAGTAATTTCAAAGCTTACAGGTAAAATTTCAGTATGTGAAGAATATTGAAATCAAAACTTAGAGGGTAAAATTTCACTCTCACCTCATAAAATTTGAGTCTATCGTTTTAGTGCTTTCTTTTTTGAACTTTTTTGTGAATTATATTTCTTGTTTGTACGCATTCACTCTTGAGGAAACTCTGAATATGATCTTGAGAGTATTTTCTTTCTTTCAATCTTGGATTATCCTTTTTTTCTTTCTTTGGATTTTTTCTTCAATCTATATTTCTTCATTTTTAATTTATATTAACTATATTACCGTTGTTACTTGAATATGATTTTCAAGATATTCTTCATGTAATTTCTAATCTTCAGAGTTTTGTCTTGCTCGTCATTGATTTAAATCATATGAGGTATTATTTAGTATTCACAATTCTTAATCAGCACAAATATTCTTCTTCTTCAATCTTTCAGATTTATTCTAATTCTTGATTTGCATCATGATAAATTTGATTTTTTGCTTATTGATTTAAAATTTGTATTAACCACTCAAAATTCTTTTGCTACATAATGTATTAAGCTTAGTTCTTTGTTTTACCCAATGTGTCAAAGTTTTGTTTTGTTTTGACTTTTATGTGTCATCTGGTCAACTTGTTTCTGACTCGTCTACTTAGTATATTTATTTGACTTATTTGATTTGACTTTCAACTCGTTTGGTCTTACATGAATTTTACTCATTTGGTCAATATAAATCGTTTGGTGAACAAGTTTGACTTCTACATAGTTTGGACTTGTTTGGTGAAACTTTTGACTTTGTCTTGTCTAGTTGACCTTTTTAGCTTAGCTCATATAATATTCTCTTTTAGACTTATTTCATATGTTTTTTCACAATTTTATTTCTGATAAAACTTGTTCCAACTCATGAACACCTATAAAATAGCAAATGTATACATTTTATGATCGGTATATCCTAGATAGCACCTAACCGGTGTATAATCTAGTATTGACTTAGTTTAGTCTAAGCATTCAATCTTTATATGAGTTTATTCTACTTATTTTTTTGGTTGAACTAGATCTTAAATACTTGAATCATTTTAATTTATATTATCATTTTTATTATATATTTTGTTATAATCAAAACCTACTTTGACTATATTAGCATCTAATTATAACAATTTTTTTATGATGAAAAAATCATAATTATGAAACATAACAATTAGCTTACGGTTGTAATTCTATGTAATATATTTTTTATTAAAACATTTGGATTGTCGGCAGAAATTAATTCAATTATGTTGTACCACTTTCTGAATTGTGACAATCTTAACTTTATCAACTATTTCTTTTGAATAGCAATTAAAATTTCTCATTCATGTCATACCAATTAAATATACCAATGTTATTGCAACAACTTAACTTATTCATGTTTCAACCGTGTCACCCGTGTTATTATGTTCTAGTGTAAATTACTTTTCAATAAAGAATACCTTATACAATTGTGTGGTTTTAGTGATGCGGATTGAGCCATTTATGTGAATTCACACACCTCCATTATACATTATTGTTTCCTTTTGGACATTCTTAGCCTCATTGAAAGCAAAGAAGCAAGATATTGTCTCTTAGTTCTTTGTAAAAGTTAAATATTGCATACTTGCTTAAACCATTTAAAATTACAATAAATAAAGTTAATACACTTCTTCAATTTATTTTCCCTTTCTCTCCTTCACATCTCTTATATTATAATAAACAGAATGCTCTTGTGAGATTTATGTTTGATGATCAAACATTGATTAACACATTGTTTATGAAATCAAACATTATATAAATTATAGCAAACTATTTTCTCAAAGCGTGGGCGTGCCGGAGTGGTTATCGGGCATGACTAGAAATCATGTGGGCTCTGCCCGCGCAGGTTCGAATCCTGCCGCTCACGATATTTATCATTCCTTTATCTTTTGTTTTTGTTACTTTCATCTATTTATAAAATATCACATAGTTAAATAATTAATATTATTAGTCTATATTTACATAATCATGATACTCTATTTTAAATTATATATATATATATTATTTATTTTTTATCCGAAAGAGAAAAAACCTAAACCAATTCCAATTACAATTCAAACAGCTCTAGATTGTATTTGATCTGTTAAATTTTAAACCACACTAGTTAACAAATATTTGGATATTCTCTTTTATTTTTGGTATCACTCATGGTTTCATTTTTTTAATCACTTTTTCTGTTGACAAAACTTAACTTGAAGATCTTATTTAAAGTAAAAAGAGTTTAAATTATATATTAAATAAAAGTTTATAAATTGGAACACTTTCTATTACATTAAAAAATATTTTTTTTCATAACTTGATTCTTTTACTGACTCCCTTTTGGTGATTACAAGAGAATTTTCCGTTAATAATTAATTTTAGTGATAAAAAATTGTTAATTGTTATAGTGACTAATTTAGATATTAATTTACAAAATAAAAAGTTATTTGTTATTAAATTTAACTATCAAAATTTTGACTACTAAAAGAATTATTTTATAGTCACTAAACATTAACTTCCAAGGTTTTGGTTACAAAAAAATTAATTTCTAAATTAGTTTCTTATTTAGTAAGGATGAATTTAATGATCAATTATAATTTTTTTATTCATAATGACTATTTTAATAATCAATCATTTTTATTTTGTAAATTAATATATAAATTAATTGGTAATTATAGTGATTAATAATTTTTTATCACTAAAATTGATTATTATTTTAGAGTTTTTTTTATAATGATTTGGTTGAATTTTCATTCATCATTAATTTTACGGGTGTTTTTAATTAGGATTTTAAAGACTTTTTTACATAAGAGATTATATGTGTAGAAACTTAATCTATTTAAATTTCAATCAATGTGAAATGATCCTCAACTTTTGAGAACTATTGCATGGTACGATCAAAACCTAAAAGAGAAGAAGAATTTGAGAGCAAATGGATGATGAAGAATAACTTAAAAAAAGGGTGAGTGGAAGATAGGTGTAATCTTCTACGTTCTCTATCTAACCTTTTTTGTTTTATTATATTATTTTTTAAAACAAACTCACAACTTGATAGTACATATTCAAAAAAGTAAAATTATAACGTTATGTAATATGTAAATATAATAATGATTATTATTTATGAATTGTTTTACTATTCAATTTTGTATTTTATTTAAATCAAAGTACAAACAAGAAAAAAATGAAATGTATTGTCGCAACCGAAATCGTGACAGGACGGCGAACAAAAAAAAACGAGTTTCAAAAGAGATTTTAAAGTCGTCACCATAGTTATTTCTGAAAAACTATGGAAAACCATAAATATAAAGTAAGTTTACAAAAAACTAGATTTTTAGGTTCGGGAGTCAGTTACGCAAAGGAAAGGTCTTAGCACCCTACATCACTCGTCCAAGGGTGGTAGCTTTAATCAAACATGCAAAGTCAATGTGGTTTTCAAAATGTTAATTTTTCCCATAAATAATGAGAGAAATAATACTAAAATGAAAAAAAACATCTATAAATACTATAGTTTCTTTCTATAAAAGTTGTTAGAGAAACTACATTCATGAAAGTTCAATAAAATACCTTTCTTTTCTCTAATCTCTCTTGAATAGCTTTCTTCCTCTTCCATTCTCTGTGGCGTAGAGCAGGTGCGTGTCCTACAAGGAGCAAAGTTGTGAATGAGTAACCTGTGAGCAAAACACGGCTTACAGTAAAAGAGAAAGCAAGAAAAACGTAGCTGACGCGTTTGTGAAGAAGCAATTGTGTGGCAGAGGAAGTTTGGTGAGTGCGGGAAGCTTCGAGACAATCTGTAGAGAAAAGATATTTTTATATTTTTGTGTGTGCGTGTGTGTGTATGTGAGAGAGAGAGAGAGAGAGAGAGAGAGAGAGAGAGAGCTAGCAAACAATAGGGTAGTGGGCTCGTGTGTTGATCACGGCCCAACAGAGTGGTATCTAGAGCAAGGTTCAAGAAAAGGAATCTTGGGAATATTGTTGTGTGTTTTGCTCATGGCTAGTGGAGGTTTGATCCCAGGAAGCTTACCCATATTTGATGGAAAGGACTATGATGATTGGTGTGTAAAGATGGAGGCTATTCTTGGATTTCAAGAAATTGATGAGATCGTGAAAGTGGGTTTCAAAGAACCACCCAAGAATGCTGATGAAGGAGCTAAGAAAACATATAAGGAGATGAAGAAGTTGGACTGCAAGGCTCGTGTATTGGTGCATCAATGTATTGGAGCCCCTATCTTTCAGAAAATTTCAAAAGTTGTTACAACAAAAGAGGTTTGGGAGATATTGCAAAATGGGTATGGAAATTCTGGGAAAATGAAGAAGGTGAAACTGCAATCCTTGAGAAGGCAATATGAACTTCTCTCTATGACAGAAAAGGAGACTGTGGCAGAGTATTTTGACAGATTACAGGTGATCACCAATACCATGAGAGTGTGTGATGAGAACATAGAAGACTGTAGAATTGTAGAGAAAGTTTTGAGGACTTTAACCCCACAGTTTGACCACGTTGTGGTGGCCATAGAAGAGTCCAGGGATCTTGATGTTATGACAATAGAAGAACTGTAGAACTCTCTTGAAGCACATGAATAGAGAGTGAATGAAAGGAAGAATGGTGAAAAGGTGACTGAACAGGCTCTATAGGCAAAGGTAAGTTATGGAGGCAGAGGTAGAAGTGGTTAAAGAAGTAGAGGTAGAGGAAGGTCTAAAGGCAGATCTAAAGGCAGAAATGGTGGCAGAAATAGTGAAACAATGGCCTAGGAAAAATCCGAGAATAATGGGTTTGATGGTAGAGGCGGATACCAGAACAAAGGAAAAGGAAAAGGTGGCAGAAGACCATATGATAAAAGAAGAGTTCAGTGCTATAATTGTGAAAAATATGGGCACTATTCTTATGAGTGTTGGCATAAGGACACATCAAAGAAGGGGGCAAAAAGGAGAAGAAGCAAATATGGCATAAGAAGAAGGAAAATGAGTCTGATTCAGACCAAGTAATACTAATGGCGACAATAGGTAGTGAGGAGGATAACATATCTTGGTACTTGGATACAAGGTGCTCCAATCACATGAATGGAAACAAGAATTGGTTGATTGATCTTAACCCATGTTTGAGAAACAATGTTAAATTTGCATATTATAGCTGCACTGTGGCAGAAGGAGTTGGAAAGGTGATGATCATAAGGAAGGATGGCAAGGTGGCCTACAGGAATGATGTTCTATACGTCCCAAGCATGAAGAATAATTTACTCAGCCTTGGACAACTTTTAAAGAAGGGTTACACCATGAACATGCAACAAAAATTGATTGAGATTTATGACTCACATCAGAGGCTCGTGATTAGGGCACCACTATCCAAGAATAGGACAATTAAGGTGAATCTAGACACTACTGAAATACAGTGCCTAGTAGCTGCTAATGTGGAGGATGAGAGTTGGTTATGGCACTACATATATGGTCACCTGAATTTTAAAAGTTTGAACCAACTTAGTAGCAAGCAGATGGTGGAAGGGCTACCACAAATCCAGCTACCAGCCAAAAAGAGCCAAACAAGTACTGGAAGTGGTGCATTATGATATGTGTGGTCCCCACACCATCACTAGAAGGAAATAAATACTTCCTAACATTTGTAGATGATTTTTCAAGAAAAATATGGGTGTACTTGATAAAGGAGAAAGGAAAGGTGTTTTCTATCTTTGAAAAATTTTGTGCCCTGTTGAAAGACAGGCTGACAATAGGTTAAATTTTTTTAGGACTAATGGAGCTGGTGAATACAAGTCTAGAGAGTTTAGCAAGTTTTGTGAAGAGAAGGGAATAGTACATGAGGTGACTGCCCTTTATACACCACAACACAACGAATTGACTGAGAGGAGAAACATGATGTTGGTTGATATGACAAGGTGTATCTTGAAAGGAAAAGGCCTGCCACATGGCTATTGGGGAGAGGTAGTAACTATTGCTGCCTACATTCTTAACAGGTGCCCAACCAAAAGACTAAAGTTTGTGACACCAGAAGAGGCCTGGTCTGGTGCCAAGCCACACGTGCAACACTTGAATATTTTTGGGTCAATATGTCATTGACATATTCCAGATGAGAAGAGGAGAAAACTAGATGAAAAGAGTGATCCCCTGATCTTGATTGGGTACCATCCAACAGGTGCATACAAGTTGTATGACCTAGAAAAGAAAACAATGATGATTAGTAGGGATGTGGTAGTAGATGAGACAGTCAACTAGAGTTGGGAAGAGAAGGAGAATACGATAACACATACTCCATGTGTTCTTGAGGATAAAACTAAGCTTTCAGCTGCTATTTTAGACAACATAAGGACTTAGAGGATGAGGTTTCCTTCCACTAGGCTTGTTGGACATAAAGTTTATGGAGATGGTGTAATTACAGGAACTAGTGATCTAGTTCACCAAGCTTTGATTGCTGACACATAACCTATAACCTGGAAGGAAACTTTAAAGGTGAGAGAATGAAGGGATGCTATGAAAGAGGAGTTGGAGGCAATTGAGAAAAATAGAACATGGGAATCAGTTAAAATGCCACAAGATAAACTACCTATTGATGTGAAGTGGGAGTGTGGCCAAGTATAAGGTAAGATTGGTAGCAAAAGGGCTTCCTACAGCAGGAAGGAATTGACTACACAGAGGTATTTGCCCATGTAGCTAGGATGGAGACCGTGAGGCTAGTTACAGCAGTAGCAAGTTCTAAAGGTTGGAAGATGGTTCAAATGGATGTGAAGTCAACATTCCTTAATGGCTACTAGAAGAGGAGGTATACATTGTACAACCACCTAGTTTTGAGAAGGAAGGGAGAAAGCACCTTGTGTACAGATTAAGAAAGGCTTTGTATGGGCTCAAGCAAGCCCCTAGAGCCAAAAACAAATTGATTGATGCAGTTCTAGCCAAGCTGGGATTTGTGAAATGCACAGTTGAATTTGGTGTTATGTGAAAAACACAAGTCATACAAATACACTCATTGTGTGCTTGCATGTTGACGACTTAATCATTATAGGAAATGAAGATGCAGAAAGGTTGGAGAATTTAAGGAAAAGATGAAGGCTGAGTTTGAGATGATAGATTTAGGAACACTGAATTATTTTCTTGGGCTGGAATTTGTGCACACTCACAATGAAATGTTTTTACACCAAAAGAAATACACATAGGAGATTCTGAAGAGATTCAAGATGGAAGAGTGCAATGAGGCTATAATTACAGTGTTGTCAGGAGTAAAATTGATCGAAGAAAATGAGGCTAAAGTGGTAGATGGAACTTTATACAAGCAGATAGTAGGTTCACTTAGGTTTTTGTGTAATAGTAGGCCAGATTTGAGCTATGGAGTAGGTATGATCAGCAGATTCATGCAGGACCTCAGAACACCCCACCTGGCAGTTGTTAAACACATCCTAAGGTACCTAAAGGCACTAAAGATTGGGGAATTTTCTTCCCAAAGGTTGATGACCAGAATGGAATAGTGCTTAAGGCATTTTCAGACTCAAACTGATGTGGGGATAGAGTTGAGAGAAGAAGTATCGATGGGTACTTATTCAGATATTTGAGTGCACCAATCTCTTGGTGCTCAAAGAAGCAAAATTTTGTAGCCCTATCATCATGCGAAGTAGAGTACATAGCTGCATCAGAAGCAGGTTGTTAGAGTGTATGGCTGGAAGAAGTTTTGAAGGAGCTAAAGTTGGAATACATGAAACCAGTTCAGCTCAATATAGATAACAAATCTGCAATCAACCTATCGAAGAACCTTATACTACATGGAAGGAGCAAACACATTGACATGAAGTTTCATTTTCTTCATGATCAAGTGAGAAAAAGGATGTTGACACTGACTTATTATCACACAGAAGAGCAAACAACAGACATTTTCACCAAGCCATTGAAGCAAGTAGGGTTTGACAAGCTGAGGAAGGATCTTGGGATGACTAGTCTAGGATTTTTGGATTAAGGGGGGGGGTGTTGACTTGGTTAATCAAAAATTGAATCAATTGTAAGTAATAAATGCAAATAATTATTCATTTCTGTCTTAGGAGCAGAAATAGGAGTAGCATAAAACATCTATAAATACTATAGTTTCTTTCGGTAAAAGTTGTTAGAGAAACTACATTCATGAAAGTTCCATAAAATACCTTTCTTCTCTCTAATATCTCTTGAATAGCTTTCTTCTTCTTCCATTCTCTGTGGCATATAGTAGGTGTGTGTCCTGCAAGGAGCAAAGTTGTGAGTGAGTAACTTTTGAGCAACATGTGGCTTACAGTAAAAGAGAAAGCAAGAAAAACATAGCTGACGTGTTTGTGAAGAAGCAATTGTGTGGCAGAGGAAGTTTGGTAAGTGCGGGAAGCTTCGTGACAATCTGTAGAGAAAAGATATTTTTATCTTTTTGTGTGTGAGAGAGAGAGAGTTAGCAAACAATGGGATAGTGGGCTCATGTGTTGATCAAGGCCCAACAACTTCCACGTTTATTTTGAAACACTTATTTTTTGTTTAAAAAAATACATTATTTCTATTGTGTTCAATAAAAAAACAAATAGAAATAGTGACATGTTACATATATCCTCTAGATTGTATTAAGGAGTTTTGTATATGTTTATATATGTTGAGTGCTTGTATTAAAAATATAAAAATAATGGATTCTAGTTATTCCAAGGTTGAATAATTGAGATTGGATGTAAGAACACTTATGAATTGAAAAAACATAAATTTTTGTATGATCTCTCTCACTTTCTTCATATCTTTTATCTTGTCATTTGCTAATCGTTAAAAATTTTGCTACCACAATCAATTGCATTTAATATTCTAATGAGAATAAATTTTTAAAGAGGTTTAAGAGAGGGTTAATCTTTTACAAAAGAGTTTTCAATACCCATCCATTCCTTCTTGGTTTTAACTTAGCCTCGCATGCTTTTCAAACAAGGAAAATATAAGGTTGTAGGTTATGAAACTTTATCCCTTGGAATTATATTTTAAAGAGATATGTTGTCTTTTAAAACTTTCTTATATTATATTTCTAGAATCACCATTAATCTAACATATAAAAATATTAAAGCATAATATTATATCTTAGCAATTGTTTTATGGAAATTGTTGAAAATTATCTTTACCTTGATTTTAAAACACAATTCCCATTGTGATAAAGTTTTAAGTATAGTCCATATTTCATGAGTAGTTTAGAAAAGAAATTATAAGGTGTTCTTGTAGAAAACATATCACCCAAATAGTATTCAGGTCTCTATCTCTAAATAACTCTGAGGATATGAGAGTCCCCTAAGTTTAAACTTCCTAAGGGGTTATAAATATTTGGAATTCATGACAGTAACAAGTAGGAATGCATTGGTTTCACATAAACCTTTGCACCTGTCGCATGTCTTAAAGCAATAAGAATTTTATCAACTTTCACCACTTTCAAAATATAAATATTTTTTCAAATGGATATAAAAAGGCTTTCTTAAATGCTTTTATTGAAGAAGGGGTTTATGTCAAACAACCTTTAGTTTTTTAGGATATTTCAAAATTAGACCATGTTTTCAAACTTAAAATGCTATGTGTGGTCTAAAGAAAGTTGGAAGAGCTTGGTATGATATACTAAGCAATTTTCTTCTAGAAAATAATTTGTAAGAGAAATGTTTACACAACTTTATTTTGACAAGAATGCGACAAGGATTTTATAACTATTAAAATTTATGCTAATGATATTATCTTTGGTGATACTAGTGAATCATTGTGTACGGAGTTTTCTAAGTTGATATAGGGAGAGTTTAAGATGTCCTTCGACTTGCAAATCAAGTAGAGAGAGAAGGACGAGAATAGTAAGACTCCAATGCATATGTCTATTCCTCTTGATAAAGACAAGAATAGTAAGAAATTAGATTAGATAATCTATGGAGGTATGATCAAATCTCTTCTTTACCTTATTTCAAAGTATGATGTTGAGCACTAAGAATGATGTTGAGCAATGGAAGACAGTTAAAAATAAATAAAAAATTTTTCTTCACAACTGAGCAATGAGTTAGGCATTGAAGCCATAAAGCAAATTTAAGTTGAAGAGCTTGAGTGCCAAGATGAGGATTTAACCCTAGATGAAACCTTATAAGAGAGCAAACCTCAAGTGTTGAACACCAAAGCATAAGCTTGAGCTACAAGAAAACCATGCACAAAAGGAAACTTATTCTGCTAAGCACTAAAGTTTGAGGTTGAGCACCAATTTCATTATTATAAAAATAGAGTGTTGTTGTTTTAGGAGACCTTTTTCATCTAGACAATTTTACTCTTTCTTTTTGGTAATATTTTGAGAGAACAAAGAGAGAGGAGGCAATGGAGGTGAAGAATGAATCCTGGGTCAACTGGAAAGAAGATTCGAGCTTCAATCTTTTGCTCCCAGCTCCATATGGTTATAAGCAGAGTCATTATCATGAGTGGCTGAACTTTCTTGTATTGAGATTAATGTGTGCTTGAATTTTTGGATCAGTTGATCACTCATCTTATTTAACTAATTTAAATTGAGTTAAAAAAAAACTAATCTTGAATCTAAGGTAGAACCAAATCATTTTAGTGTTAGGAATAACTTTGAATGCTTTAGTTGAATCAAGTCCTGCATTTAAAGCAAAGGTTCTTAAACTGTGATTTGAGGACTTGTGCACTATGATTCAAGTCCTTAGATTTCTAAACTTAAGGAATTAATTTAGAATGAGCCATGAACTTTTAATGACTTTTAAATAACTAGAGGAATAGTTGAAGAAAATATGTGAAGTTCAATCTCAATAAGTTTATGTATTGGTTGTTTTTAATCGCATTCTATTTCCTATCGAACTTTTTCAACAAACCTTGTTAAACACTACTTTGGAAAGTATTATTATGAGTTAGTGACAGACTGGGATTACTTGAAATTTTGCACAAGTTATTGTGGATATGACATTTGTTAATGTATTTCAACTAGCTTAGTACACTCTCTAAGAGGAAGGAAATCATCTAACAAGATTTTGGTGTCGTTGCCAAGGACTTATGTCAAGGTATATTAAGTGGTTTTAATTAGTTTTAGATTTGCATGTAAATCTTTTTAGATATTTAATAGTTTTGATTCTAGTGATTACTTGATCTTTTTGTACTTACATGTTTCTTAGTTTTCTCTTATATGCGAGGTAAAATACAAGTTGGAAATTTTCTTTTTGATTTTGAGATAGAGAGAACAATAAGAATACTTAACAACAAAATAAGAAAACATAAGCAACTAGATAAGGAAATGCAACAATTGGAAGAGTCATCCACTTCCATCTCAGATCAACAAGACCAAATAACAAAGTAAATGGCAACCCCTAGAAGTACAAGTGTAGTAGGGAACCTAGGAGAAGATATATAAAGAAGACTCTTAGGGAAGTATGCTCATTAGTAAGGTTCAAGACACTTTTCTAGCATTTCTAGGCCAACAAAATGAATGGAAACGAAGCCAACTCTACTGTCACTTACATCTAATCGGTTGGCAAGAATGAACCATAAACACCCTTATATGGCACTATAGGAGTACCTAGAGAGGATGAAGAGGGAGATTATCTAAAATTGTTCCCCTTTTCACTCCTTAGAAAGGCTAAAATATGACTGTAGTCTCATCCAAATCAGAGTTTGACTAAATGGGAATACGTAGAAAGGAAATTTCTATCCAAGTTTTCCCTTCCTTCTAGATACATCAGTGCCAAGTCAGCATTCACAACTCTTTCTCAAGAAGTAGATGAACCAATGCATGAAGCTTGAGGGAATACAAATCCTTGTTGAGAAAATGCTCATATCATGGATTTGATGATGTAGCTCGGCTAAGCTGTTTTGTAATGGGTTGAAACAACACACCAAAACATTGTTAGGTACTTCTGCATGAGGATCAATGATGATGAAAATGATAAATAACTAATCACAATTATTAATGCTTTGGAAGCTAGTGATTATCAAGCTCACCATGTTACAAGCTAATCTGTCAAAAGAGGAATTCTGGAAATACCTATGTAGAATTGATAAAATGAAAGAAGGGCCAATGTCTGGGAAAATGTCAAGCATTATACGTGGGAAACATGCACCTCATTTAATGTTCAACCACCATTAATAAGGGGTTAACCCTAACTTTAAGGGGTTAAAGAAAAAGGTGGCAAAAATTTTCTGAAAGAAGAAAACAATTAAAACAAATCATTATAAAAAAAATTTCAGAAATTAATGGATTGACACAAAAAGAGGAATAAGTTGTAAACTCCCCGTACTGATTACAAAAACAAAAGAGGATGAAAAACAAACTAAGTACTTACCTTAGAAAACACTCTAACATTTTAATGGTGCGTAAATAAGCCATTAACACCTAAAAATTGAGAATTGAAGAAGACCAAATTAAAGAAGAAGATGAGAAAACGGTGAACATAAATATCATTCAGATCTAACTCAAAAAAAAAGTTCAATTTTTTAGAAAAATAAGGAGATAAATATTAAGATTTAACCCAAAAATTGAAGAGTGGAAAATCGATTTGAACATTGAAAGATCTTACCAATTTTAAATAATAAAGTCAAAAGATCTTAATGATGTTGTCAATGAAGAAAAATGCATTCTGGTATGTGTTGGGATATCTTGGAGAGGAGATCGACTAAGAGATGTAGATTGAGATAAGTGAGTGACAAAAAGAGTAGATCAATCAAATCTATTTCTAAAACAGTTAAATTCCTTTGAGAGTTTGAATAGGAAGTGCTCCATATTTGCATTTTAAGAAGCCGGTGTTTTATTTTGTTGAGTTAAATTTTGATTTCCTTTTGTTAAAAAATTTCTAGAGATTACACATGTTAAAACTTTTTTTTGTGTCTCTTTCCTTTTTTGAGTTAAATTATATATAAGCATTTAATGCTATATGAAGTGAATTTAATACATGTCTACATTCATGCATGAATACACAAAGTCCTGAAGATGTAATTTTTGAAGTGAAGTCTTCCAATAGGCCGAAAAGATTTGCAATAATTGTTTTTCCTTAACTCCTTATTTAAGGAAATCTTTCAAATTGAATAACAAGAAAAGTGACCAAGAGTTGCAAAATCAATGTCAAATTTGCTTCTCAAAGCTTTTGGTGCCAAAAAATTCACAAGAATATTGTTTGTGTTTATATACCAATCTAGTTGATTATTTAAATATTGTATTCGTTCAAAGACATGTCTTCTCAACCTGGTGAGCAAAGCTTTATCTTTCAGATAACTTCTTTCATTAACCAAACCTTTAGGAAAGAGTGACTATTTTTCAAATAATACTCAGTTTAGTTAGGAGTGACTAAGTTCCAAAGAAAACTCTAGGTTGTCTGGTCCATGGTACTAAAAGTTTAAATAATACTTGGGTTAGTTTAGTCATAAATGACTAGGTGTTCAAATAGTACTTTGACTAAGAGTGGGTTAGTTTAAATATTACTAATTAAGTCTCTCTTTCTTATTAGATTTTGAAAGAAAAAAAAAACTAAAAAACAAGGTATATGGATAAAGAATAAAAGAATAGATTCAATTTTTTTAAATGATAAAAGAGAAGATAACCGGTGAAGACGAGAATAGACAAATTTAATTTTTTACATATCTTTCTTCACCTATTTTGAAGGATGATACTAAAAAATCTCAATTGTTGAATTAGAGAGAGATCATGGTCATTTTTTAAAATTCGAATAATTACAGTGCAGGTGAAGGGTATCTAAATTTAGAAACGTATCTAAAATTTGAATATATTATTTTGACCTTCCATCTTTTTGAAACTTTACAAATATATATAATTATATAGTTTTTCTTCAATTTAGTTTTATATGGTTGATTGAGGAAATGTCAATATATAACAACAATATGCTAGGTAATACAATTTTATGTAAATTTTATTATTTACGTACTTATTATTTATCTTATGACCAAATCCTAGCTAAGATGTTAAAGGACAAACACAATGAGAATCCATGTAGACGGGTCAATTGAGTGTACGCCATTTCTGATGTGTCCATTTATCATTTTGCTATGGAAAAAGGTTTTGGATCATCGTGGGATTCTCGACGAGAGCCTATTTCGAACTTATTGTATAGTTACAAACATGTATTAATTCTTTAAGTAAAATCAATAACATAAGGACAGGAGCTTGTTCTTTCAAAGTAACAAAGTCTTAGTAGAAATTAGAAAATAGCTAAGTCTTTGCGATTATGAACAATATGATAAAACAAAAGTGACAAGAGAATCAAATAAATGGCATTCTAAGTTTATCCCACCCACACAAGAATGGTTGCAGAACAATCAATATCAGGGAGAGAAAAACAAAGCAACAATGAGAAATTTAAACAAAGATGAAAAGTGGTATAGATAGCTAAAGCTGCATGCTCCAATTGTGCGAACGCCTCCAGTTAGGACAGCACGTTTCTGCTCCTAATTTCTCATCCAAGCTGAAAAATACATCTTAAATAAAGTATGTACTCACCGAAGCTTCTTTATTGTTTTCCTAACACAAAATCAGAAAGATGATTACGATGGCACTTTAAGAAACACCACCAAAAGGCCAATGAATCAGGCTTTGGGCTTGAGCATCTTCACGGTCTCCCATGTGAAATCAGGATCATCTCGTCCAAAATGCCCATAAGCAGCAGTCTTCTGGTACCTGAACTTGCCTCCTCTCATGAGGTCAAGATTGATTGAAATCATTCCAGGCCTAAAGTCAAAATTTTCCTTAATCAAAGCCAGAATATCACGGTCAGGAATCTTCCCTGTTTTATGGCTATCAACAAACACAGATAATGGCTCAGGCACTCCGATTGCGTAGGAAACCTGCACAAGGCAACGACGTGCAAGCCCTGAAGCTACCACACTCTTTGCGGCTTGCCTAGCAATGTATGCACCGCTCCTATCGACCTTGGTTGGATCCTTGCCTGAGAACGCACCTCCACCATGAGCACCCCACCCACCATAGGTATCAATGATTATCTTCCTCCCAGTGAGGCCTGCGTCTCCATGGGGTCCTCCAATCACAAACCTACCTGAAGGGTTGAGATGGAAGATGGTCTTGTCATCCAGGTATTCAGCTGGGATCACAGGCTTTATCACATGCTCTTTCAAATCCTTGGCAATTTGCTCATTTTTCACTGTTTCATCATGTTGGGTTGAGATGAGGACTGTGTGCACACGGATAGGGATCATGGCCCCACCATCATTCCTGTACTCAACAGTCACTTGGGTTTTACCATCAGGTCTCAGCCAGGGGCATGTTTTGTTCTTTCTCACTTCCGTGAGCTTGGCACCAAGTTTGGTAGCAAGCACATGAGTGAGTGGCATTAATTCAGGTGTTTCGTCGGTGGCATAGCCAAACATGTGCCCCTGGTCACCGGCTCCAATTTCCTCTGGCTTTTTGGACAAGTGACCGTGAACTCCCTGGGCAATGTCAGGGCTCTGTTGCTCAATGTTGACAAGAACGTTGCACTTATCAGCATCGAGACCAACATCAGCAGACACGAACCCAATGCCTCGGCAAGTGTCGCGAACTATTTTCTCGTAGTTCACCTTGGCCTTGGTTGTGATCTCTCCAAAGACCATGACCATGTTGGTTTTTGTACAGGTTTCGCAGGCAACCTTGCTGTCTGGGTCTTGCTCCAGGCAAGCATCGAGGACGGCGTCAGAAACCTGGTCACAGATCTTGTCGGGGTGGCCTTCGTTTACGGATTCTGAGGTGAAGAGGAAGGTATCCATTTCTGTTGTTCAAATAGAAAAGTGTCGTGCATTACATTCATGTGGATTTACTTAAATAAAAGAAAGTACCTTGATTGATTAATGCTGCTACATTGATTATTGAATATTGCCGATAAAAAAATAGCTAAATATGAGTTATTTGTGATGGGATGATTTTAAAAGTCAAAACATATATTATTTATCTTAAATGCAGTGTTTAAAAAAAAGGCATGTTCGTAAGAACAGAGAAGAAATAATGTTATATTCGTTTTAACATCTCAAACAGAAGCGGCATTGTCTCATGTTCTAACGTGAGCTACAATTGCAATTCACAAGCAGAAAAGAGAATCACGAGCGAGATCCGCGAGTGCCAGATCCAACAAGGATCAAAGGCGTCGCAGAGCAGGTTCCTATTGACAATTTCGAATTTGCAATCATTTCGCATTGCATTGTAAAACAGAGAAAGGAACGAGCAAAGTAACTAACAATAATCAGATGAATATTCGTTTACCACAGAAACGAAATCAAATGTGAGACCTAAATGCGAATTATAAAATGGAAAAAGAGAAAGAATAACGATAAGGAGCATTCATTGAATTGAGATTAGGGAGAGAGAGAGAGAGACACATACCGTGAACTTTTTTAGTGTTGAATTGAGAAGGAAATTGAAATGTGAAATTGAAGAGGAAGAAGAAGACGGAGAGGAAGCGGAAGAGCAGAGATAGATAGTTATATGTACATATATTAGAAGGAAAAGCAGTGAGAGAGAGAGAGAGAGAGATTACGTAGACGAAAGACTCGCTCCATCTTCTCCCTCTCTCTTATTTCGTGTCTAATTTAATTAAATTTCCATTTATAACACATGTTTTACACTATTTTTCTTTTTAATTCTGCAACTGTTGTTTACATTTTCATCGTCCTAAAATGGCATTAACTTTCTAGTGTCATTTTAGTCACTTCACTTTCCCTATACTTGAATTCATAAAAATATTTAAAACACATAAATAATAGAATATATTTCACTTTGATTTGTTTACGATAAGATAGGAAGAAAAACATTCTATAAATATATTTTATTAACTTCCGTAGGTATCATAAGTTTTTCTTTTTCTTTTATTGTTAAATATATAAAGCTCGAACTTCTCGCCCAACTCAATTCATCAAAGGTTTGAACTGAGCTAGGTTAAAAAATTAAATTTTTTGTTAATTATAGAACAAAACGGGTGTGTTAACTTAATTTATGGATTATAAGAGTTCGACTTGTAAAGAGTTAACAGTAGAGATGTTAATTTGGTCCAGTCCACTGGGTTTGGTCTAGGTCCACGTGGACTAGGACCAAAAATGCCCACAGAATAAAAGAGTCATTCATTGAAAAAGTCCACAGGACCAAAAATCCTACAAAAGTCCTGTGGATCAGGACCAGCCGATGGATTTTCTTCTTGAACATGAAAAATATATTATTAAACTTTTTCATCTTCGACTTAGGGTCGACACTTCTTGGTAATCGGCACGGCCTGGCCCGTCTGGCCTGCTAGACCTGTTCATGTCATCGGGCTAGGCTGGGTCGTACAGGTCATCAAACTTACTCAACCAGTCCGGGTTGTCGGGCTCGTCTGGCTTGTCCGAGTGGTATAGGTCGGATGGTTTGACTTGATCTTATACTCTGAATCAAAGTAGTAATTTTAGAAGGGCCTAACCCACCTTAGCCTTGGCTTTAACCCACTTGAGAGGGAACTTTAGGGGCTAGGGTTTTTGTTTGGCCCCTCATTTGGGGACCCCCTAAAAGGGGCTTAATGAGAAACATTAAAATTATCTTATATTTTATGGAGTGATTAATTTAACTCATCCAAATAATTTCATTTTTTATTGGTCAAGCACATCTCAACTTCAAAGTGAAAAAATAAATTCAATCCTTTGACACACTCTATTACAAAGCTTATTTTCCTTAACATTGTTATTAAAATATAAGCTTAATTATTGATTTGATCCTCAGATTTGTTGTTTTGGTTTACTTTAGTCCTTTATTATTTTCTAGTTCAATTTAGTTCTTCAATTTTTTTAAAAGGTTAAATTTAATCCCCTTATTATTTCTTATTCAATTTAGTCTATTTTTTGTAAAAAATTTAGGTGAATTATCAAAGATTAAATAATTTGAGTATTTAGGTAGAGTGATTTGATGTATAAATTATTTTAATATGTGCATATAAGTTAAAAAAGGAGAGAACAAAATTAAATTTAAAAAAAAGGACTAAATTGAATAAAAATAATAAAGGACCAAATTAGAGAAATAAATCACTAATTAAGTCATATATATATATATATATATATAATACTCAAAATATATTTAATTATATAAGTATTTTATAAAGTTTTAGATAAATAATTAACATACGCAAACAAATTATTACTTTTATATTATAAATTATTCGGTTACACCATATGACCAGAACTCAATAACTGACACTCACTTTGTAAGTATTTATTATTTAAATTACAAATTCTACTTTCAAACAATACAATACATATTATTTTAAGGTTTAATTACTCGAATGGTACTCACTTTCGTACAAATATGTCAATCTGGTATCCGCTTTTAAAAAAATGTCAAATGCATCACAACTTTTGAAAAAGTGCTTCAATTAGGTCCCTTTCAGACGGAGTTGACTAACGCCGTTACCAACATGCCATGTGTCGGTCTGTGGTTTTTCTGATTTTTTTTAAATTTTTGTTTTTTTTTTTTATTTTTATTTTTTTTTTGAAAAAAAATATATAAATGTCACGTGTCAGGTCCCTGTGTGTGACACGTGGCATTGTCAGTACCACGTGGCATTGCAATGTCACGTGTCAGTGTCACTATCAGATGTCATTGTGTTGATTTCGATTTAGTATCCATATATGTCTTTTTGTTTCAATTTAGTACCTACTTATGTGTAGCTGATTCAATTTTGTCCCAATTTTTTTAATAATTAAAATATTTTTGTAATCCATTTTTTATAAGATTAAAACTAATTAAGTATAAATATTTTTACAAAATTAAGTACTAATATTTATATTGTTTTTCTCAATTTGAGACCAAATTTATTATTTGTATAAATGTTTTACTAATAGTTTTTATTAAAAATGACTTTTTAACATATTACATTATTAATTAATTTTTTATTAAGTACTTATTTTTTGTTAATTTTTTTTCCAAAATAGAACAATATTGTCTCTTACTAATTTTAAACCAAAATTTCTATTTGTATGAATGTTATACTAATATTTTTTTATTAAAATTACTTAATAAAATGACTTATACCACTAAATTTTAATATAAATATCAAATACTTAATTTTTGTATAAATTTTATACTTAATTACCTTTAATTTTATAAAAAATGGATTTTAATTATTAAAAACAAATAGGTCAAAATTGAATCAGATACAAATAAGTAGGTAATAAATTGAAACAAAAAGACATATACGGGGACTAAATCGAAATCAACACAATGACATCTGATAGTGATACTAACACGTGGCATTGCACTGCCACGTGGCACTGACAATGTCACGTGTGACACACAGGGACTTGACACGTGACATTTTTAATTTTTTTTTTGAAAAATTAAAAAAAATAAAAAAATAAAAAACCATAGACTGACACTTGGCACGTCATTAACGACGTTAGTCAACTCCGTCTAAAAGGGACCTAATTGAAGCACTTTTTCAAAAGTTGGGATGCAATTGACATTTTTTTAAAAGCGGGCACCAGATTGACACACCTGTACCAAAGTGGGTACTATCCGAGTAATTAAACCTTATTTTTAAGGCTAAAATACTCCTTTGGTCCACGTTTTCGTTCAAAAATCTGAATTAGGTCCATAGATTTTTTTTAATCTCAAATGGATCCAAAATTCTGCAAAATTGTTACAATTAAACCCATTTCATTATTTTTTTTTCATAAACAACGTTTACACTTGATGATCTGGACTTTTCTATATGACTTGGTGTCATTTAAATTTGAAAAGCAAGGCAAATGACATGATGTTCTCCTATTTAGTAACATCAATTACTTTGCCCTAGCATTTTCGGTGGCAGGAACTCAAAGGAGAGAAGAGAAGAGGTTGTCTTCCACACTTGTCTATGGCTCCTTCTCATTCATGGTCTTTGTGGTCCTGTAATGGGTTGGGGATGCAAAATTGAAGTGATTCTTCTCATGGAGGTGGGTCAAAGAGGTTGGGTTCAATGCTAGTTTGCTATTGTGGTGAGAAAGGTGTCTTGAGAACTACTAGAACCCCTAAAATAGGGGAAACAATTTTGGGGATGTCCTAAGTATAAGGTAAGATCCATGGAACTTTTTTCCCGTTTAAGTTAAGGAGGAGAGCTTTGATGGGTGTATGTTTGCTTTTTAGACAGAGGGGTTTTGAACAATTGCTTGGCTGCAATTACTTTAGTTGGTTCAGTGGAGATGAAAATGAAGAAATTATTGGTCCAGTAACGAAGAATGAAGAAAGGGATGTTAGTGTGCTGAATATGGAAGAAATGTATAGGCAAAAAATGAAATTTCTGAGTTTAGAAAAATTTGTCATCATTTTGGAAAAGAGGATAAAGGTGTTAATTTGGGGGGTTTGTTTTGTTTGTGTATTGAACGTAATCTTATTTTCATTGTTGATGAAAAATCCATAATGCATTGTAAAAGTTTGATTGTGTATTGAATGAAAAAGTTTGATTAATTTAAGCACAACATTTTGGTCTCCAATTCCAATTTCGTTGTTCTAATTTACATTGATATTGAAAAATTGATAATAAAACTACTGATATATCAGAGCCAATTGCCTCACATACAATTGAGTAACTGAAAAAAAAAACGTGGTGCTATAACAGACCCAATTTCAGAACATAATATCCAAACTGTTATATAAGTGTTGATCACGAATGTACTATAAAGTTACACAATATTGTTGCTCATAACAGAGCCAAAATAACCACAAAACACAAAATAACAACACTTTATCAACAAAATAACATCATAGTATCTTTGCATTGGTTTCATCATAACAACAAATGCATAAAATCAAAATGGGATCAACACTTCAAAAACATGCATGTTCAACTAAAACACGTCCCCTTCAAATTCATTGCTTCCAAACACGTCCCCTTCTAGCCTTCAGCTTGTTCCTCATTGGTTGGCCTGCACCAGGTGGGCGTGATTTTCGTGGCCCTGCTGTTGGTTGGCCGAGTGGGCCAGATTGTGATGAAACAGATTGTGGTGAAGCAACTGTTGGGCCAGATTGTGATGAAGCAGATTGTGGTGGAGCAAATGCTGGGCCAGATTTTGGTGGAGCAGATTATGGTGGAGTAGTGTGTGGTAGAGCACTTGCTGGGCCAGGTTGTGATGAAGCACCTGCTGGGCTAGGTTGTGATTAGGGATGTCAAAAAAATCCGTACCCGCGAACAAAACCCGTAACTGGTAGGAAATAGATATTAAAAATGAATACTTGCTACCCGCGAGGACGAGTATATTTGATACTCGCATGTTAACGGGGCGGGTACGGGTATCATAGTATTTGTACCCGTGGATACCCGTATCCGCTAAACTTTAATTCATAAAAATACTCTCATATATATATATATATATATATATATATATATATATATATATATATATATATAAATAAAATACATTCTGAGTCTTCATTCAGTAATGGTGGTCAGATTCTTACCCCACATCGGAGTAAATTACTTTTAGATACTATGAAGGCATTGATGTGTCTCCAAGACTGGTTATGGATCAACAAGGAAGGAATGAAATTAACATTTTTACTTAGATATTTTAATTAAGTGATAGTTAGAAATTTTTAATGAACTTCTTATGTTTTCAGGCTCTTCTAGATTAAAATTGGACAACATGAAACTTTATACAATGTTGCAAGATGTGGACATTGATAAAGTTAGTAATTTCTTTAATATTTCATTAAAAAATAAACTACAATATAAATTGTTAGTGATTTTTTATTTGTTTGTTTTTCAGGAATCAATCGGAGAAAGTGAGTTTGTTGATCAAAGCACTAATTATGGTTAAATATTTGTTTTTTAAAATACTTTTGTAAATACCCACGGATACCCGTCGATACACGCGGATATGAAAAAAATAGACGGATACCCGCATAATGGATACCCGACGGAGATGGTACGGGTACAAAGCGAATTTTTATCCAGCAAGTATGGTATGGGGGAGCTACTACCCATACCCTACCTGCTCCGTTGACATCCTTAGTTGTGATGAAGCACCAATTGGGCCAGATTGTGTTGGACCACCTGCTGGGCCAGATTGTGATGGACCAACTACTGGGCTAGATTGTGATTCAGTTGGTTGTGGTCGAATAGGACAATAATTCATGTTGTGTCCAAGTTGCCTGCATACAGTACACCTTTTACGAAACCCTCCCTTATCCATTTGAGTATTATCTTTCTTTAACTCCCAGGACTACAATCTTCTCTTTTTCTTAGGTCTTCCAAGCAAGATTCTTTTCTTTGGAGGCATGACATCTGGATAAGAAGTTATTTTCCACACTTGGTGACCATTGATAGGGTAAACAATTGATGCATATGTTTGTTCATAGGTAGACTTCTTAAAGCAATCTGGAATAAAATCCTCTGCATTGATATTCAAAAACTTCATTGCACTTAGTGCGTGACAGCATGGAATTCCACTAACACTCCATTTTCTGCACGTGCACTCCTTTTTGTCAATGTTAACCACAAATTGTTCTCCAAGTGCTGATGTGTGGCGGACTTTAAACAACTTATCTCCTGCCCACCTAATTACAACAAAAAATACAAATATTTGATAATGACAAAGGACCAAGTAAAAGGGACGAAAAGAAGGACCAAAGTGTCAATGTACCTTGGTAACCAGTGCCTCACTAATTTTGATTCGTGTTTAAGTTTGTCTGCAATTTTTGGCATGATTAAGCCCTTATAAGCTCCAATTTTCTTTCTGTTGCTGGCCCATTTCTTCATGATGTACACTTGAATATCCTCTAACTTGCTTATAATGGGCTTGGTCCGAGTTTGAAGTAGCATACTATTGAATGACTCACACATGTTGTTTACCATAGTGTCACATTGAGGTCTTATAATGAACCTAGTTCTTGCCTAGAACCTAAAATAATAGTATAAAAAATTATTAAATCATTAAATAATGAAAACAATGTCCATTAACAGTGAATATTTGACTAACCTTGGGGGAATCACAATTAAGTATTTGAATGCATCCTGATTGACCTCCTTAATTTTCAGCATTTCTTCCTCCCAACCTTGTGGATATGTGGAATATGCAACCATCCACATGAGACGCTTGAGATTTTTTTCTGGGAATTGCTTGCGGAAATTTGCATACAGATGTCAGACACAATACCTCTTATCCACTCCAGGGAGAAGTTCTTGGATAGCTTGTAGTAGACCCTGTCAAATACAAACACTTTAGTTATGAACATACTTTGTCAGACATAGTAGAATATTATAAGAATCCCACCTTTTGTTGATCTGATATAAAGGTGCATGATGCACCGACTGCATCCCCACCCAAATTATCTATTAGAAGCTCCAAGAACCATCTCCATGAGTCCTTGTTCTCAACTTTTGCAACTACAAATGCTATTGGTAAACTTTGATCATTGTCATCTCTTCCAACTGTTGTCAATAACTCTCCACCATACTTGCCTTTCAAAAAGAATCCATCCACTCCAATGATAGGTCTACATGCGACAAAACTATCTTTGCATGCCTTCAGGCATGCATAAAACCTACTAAATATTACTTCACCATCAATGTTTTTTACTTTAACCTTTACTATAGAACTCGGATTTCCTCTCAATAGCTCATGTGCATAATTGTATATTCTTCTATACTGCTCTGTGAATGATCCATCAACATCATCTCTTGCAATAACTTTAGCTCTGAAAGCCATATTTCTAGAGATACATACATTCCACTTCCTAGAGACCTTGTCACGAAAATCCATCACCTTCATATGTGGGTTTTCTCTAACAGTCTTTTCCATCTTCTTACTTAACCATTTTGCATTCACTAATTTGACATTAAAGTCTCTACTGCAACTATGCTCATCAATTATTTTCCTAAGTTGCCAAGACTTCATTGCAGACATATATGCACAATAAGCATACCAATTGCACTTTCCCTTGGCACCAGCACATTTGACAGTAACTTTATTCTTGTCATTTCGGTCAAATATTAAATTCTTTCCATTTGCCAATGCATAGGTTCGAATGATTTCTATAAATTCTTTTTTCTCTGTGAAATAAGTACCTACTTCCCATTTGTATTGGTCCATACTTTTTGGCATTGAGAAGGTTGGAAAGCTTCCATAACTTTCTTTATCATTCTCTTCCTCATCATTGTCTGTAGTAGTAAGTATCATCTGAGTGCCACTCAATATCAGAAAATTCGTCACCAGATTGTACTCCTCCAACCTCATCCTCATGTGAATTACTACATTGTTGTTGACTAGAACAACCTGCTCCTGCAATGTCTTCTGGAATACCTCCAACTTCACATTCCATGTAACCATCCCAAGACTCATTTGTTGTATCACCTTCAACACTGACATCCATTAGCCCTTCATCAGAAAACTTCTCAGCAACAGCATTAGTCGTTGTATCCTCACCCTCCTCATCTGACTTATGTTTAATTTCATCATAAACCTCAACCTCATCCACCTCATGTAAGTTGTCTTCAACTTCAACATCAACTTTCTGCACATCCTCGTTATCTATCTCTTTTTCTCCATTTACTTCACCATTATCCAACTCTTTTTCAATTTCACCATCAGCCTCCTGCAAATACTCGTTATCTATCCCTTTTTCTCCATTTACTTCACCATCATCCAACTCCTTTTCAATTTCACCATCATCCAACTCCTTTTCAATTTCACCATCACCCTCCACTTCTTAAAGCCCTTCATTATCAACCACAACCCCTTCAATCATGTTAATAACCTCAGGTTCAGTCATCCTGTGCACCACATAAAGATGAACAACACCATTTATCATAGATATGGTGGCTATATGCATAACCCCCTTGTCATCAACCAACAACACCAACCTATCTTCCAACACTGATTCACCTCCAACAGAGTACCACAACTCTTTCGGATTAACATGTCCCAACTCTCTTAGTCCATGAAGAATCTCGAAATAGTTCCACGTATCAAGATCACAGAACCACAATACATTTTCCCCATTGTCATACTGCAACTTGCCATCACTAACAAAATGCCCACTATGGTGGACCACCACTTCAAAACGATCCTCAGACATCCAACCTGAAATTAAAATGCCCACAAAATGATACATATATTATCGTCCATACCACTGTCAAACCGACAAATTAATATGGGGGACTACAAATAATATAAACTACACTACTCAAATCAACGGGGGACCACAAAGCCACACCCAAAATGGAAAATATTACTACTTAAACCCATCGATGAAAACAAACCAAATAAAATACCAACTTCGAAAAAACCTTAATTCCTAATCAACGAAATTAACCTACCAAATTCCCAATCGAACTACTAACCTTCACTGCAGATCACCTTCGCTCACTAATGAAGTCACGTCCAAAGCCTGAAACACGATTGCAAACAAACTTCTCGATCATAGATGGAAGCGTCTTCCACAACGTTGCGTTTCACTCACAATCCCAATTTCTCGCAATCCTTAATTTTAAAATCAAAGGAAAACGACGTTTTAATTAGCATAACAGTAAACAAAACGATGACCTTAAGGTAACAGATAAAAAAACATTTTCGTTTTTAATTAAAAAATTAATTTCCACATTTTATTGTTCACATTAAAAAATAAATTCACATCAGCCATCCACTCCAACGTTTGCAGTCCTATACAAAAAATTGTTAGTGCATTTAACATTGTTAACGATTTGGGCTTAATTGTATCAATTTTGTAGAATTTTGGACCCAATTAAGATTAAAAAAAAATCTATGGACCTAATTGAGATTTTTGAACGAAAACGTGAACCAAGGAAGTATTTTAGCCTATTTTAAATATACTTTTAACACTTTTAAATAAATAAAATACTAGCTTAAGTCAATTTTACTTTTTATTAAACTAAATCTTTACGTTAGTTTAATCAACAATAAGCTTGTAAAATTATTTTAAAATTAAAAGTTTAAAATCATTTTAACCATGGTAAACATATTTTAAAGATATCATTATTATAAAAACATAAAACAATTAAGCCATCAAAATAAGTTATAAGTTATTTATTATATCAGTTTTAATTTTGTGGTGATAAGTGCAACATCAATATGATCTGATTAGGAAATGATTGATTCAATGAGTATTTATGGAAGGTTTCAAAAGGAGAGTAAAAGGAAGGACATTGAAGAACAACAATAAAGGTGAAAAGTAGAATTAAAAGTGGAGGTTAGGTGAGATCAACCAGAAGAAAACGAAGAGGCCAACAAAAAGGAGAATAAAAGGGACAACCAAGACAAGGAAAAAGGGAGATTACTCATTGTGTTCTGGTAGATCAGACTTTTACCCTTTTAATTGGAACATTAGGGTATCCACGTGGGGCAAGTAAAAAAACAAACAAAATAAAAATTCTGATGGAGCTCGTTGAGACACTTCCTGATGCCCAAGTGTTTTATTTTTTCAATGCATAAAATCATAAACAATTGGTGGCGGTATGGAGCTTTCATGCGTTCTGTCAACGATGTCATCTTGATGCCTTTCCCAACCATTGTGTTCCTTAGACCCACCACGTTGAATCCACATCGGTTTTTCTAAAGGAAAAGTGTGGCTTCACACTCTGCCTCTCGAAGCACCATCATAATCATACTCCTTTCGAACTTTGGAAGACAAGCAAGGGATGTGTAATGTCAGAATTCATCAAGTTCTCCTAGATTTTTAACTCATAACTTTATCTATTGTTCTATATTTCGATTTTATATTCTTACATTTATTGTCTTCTATTACTAGTTATAAATTTCATGAGTTGTTATTCTTTACAAAGATTTGTGGGGTAGGATGTGAAAACGGTGGCAGGAGATCACGTGAACAACGCATAACCAAATTTATAGTGGAGGAAAAGATTGTCTTATTTTAGCACATGATCATGACCACTAGAGTGGATTATGATTTTTTTTATCTCTTGGCAGTTTGCATTGTGGTGAACTTTAAGGAAAAGACCAATGAATGTGTTGTTGGTTTTTGAAGTTATAGTTGTCTTGTTACATGGTTTGGTGTTTTTTACTACTTATTCTAAAGATGAGAAGACAAAAATGAGCATTAGTCTCCTAGAAGAAGAAAATGGGCTTTAGTCTCCCAGAAGATAAGAAGGAGCATTAGTCTCCTTAAAAAGATGAAAAGAAGCATTGGTCTCTTTTAAAAGAAGACGAAAAGGACCATTAGTCTTCTTAAAAAGAAGACGAAAATGAGCATTATCTCCTAGAAGACAAAAAGGGGAATTAGTCTCCCAGAAGATAGAAGGAGCATTAGTCTCCTTAAAAAGAAGACGAAAATGAGTATTAGTCTCCAAGAAGGCGAAAAGGGGCATTAGTCTCCCAGAAGATGAAAAGGAGCACTAGTCTTCCAAACGTTGATCTACTTGTTAGTTGAGTAGCTAGACTCCCAACTAATTTGGTTGGGCAATGAGTCTCCTAACTGGAAATCCACTTGTTGGTTCAGCAGTCAGACTCCTAACTAGTTTGGTCGAGTAATAAGTCTCCCAAATGATAATCTACTTGTTCGTTGAGCAGTTAGACTCCCAACTAATTTGATGAGAGCAATTAGTCTTTTAAGGAAAAAAAAGAGCAAAATTTGATGAGAGCAAGCAGACCTTTAAGGAAAAAAAATCTCCTAAAATCCAATGAGAGCAATCAAACTCTTAAGGAATAAAAAGGAGCAAAAGTCCAATGAGAGCAATCAAATTCTTAAGGAATATAAAGTCTTCTAAAATTCGACAAGAGCAATTAGACTTTAAGGAATAAAAAGTCTCCTAAAATTCGATGAGAGCAATCAAACTCTTAAGGAATATAAAGTCTTCTAAAATTCGATGAGACAATTAGTCTCTCAAGAAATAAAAAGGAGCAAAAATCCGATGAGAGCAATTAGACTCTTAAGGAAAAGAAAGTCTCCTAAAATCTTATGAGAGCAATCAAATTCTTAAGGAATAAAAAGGAGCAAAAGTCCAACGAGAACAATCAAACTCTTAAGGAATATAAAGTTTCCTAAAATTCTATGAGAGCAATTAATCTGTTAAGAAATAAACAGGAGCAAAGGGCAATTGAGAGCAATAAGACCTTTAAGGAAAAAAAAGTCTCATAAAATTTGATGAGAATAATTAGTCTCTTAAGGAATAAAGAAAATCTCCTAGAATAACAAAGAAGATCTCCAAAGATTTCTAAGGAATTGAAAGTCTCCTAAAATACAATTAGAACAATTAGTCTTTTAAACCCAACATTAGTAATTAGGAAATGGCTTATTTAATGAGCATTTATGGAAGGTTTCAAAGGGAGAGTGAATGGTTGGACATTGATGAACAACATCAAAGGTGGAAAGTAGAATTAAAAGTGGAGGATAGGTAAGATTAACGGGCAAAACAAAAAGGCAAACAAAAGGGAGAATAAAGGGTTTAGGACTATAAAAAGGGGAGATCTTTCATTGTATGTTCTAGTAGATCAGATTTTACCCTTTTGATCGAAACAAATTTCAACGGACATAGTAAGTCCACCCAAACCTCGTAGCTCTACCCCCTCTTCTCTCTTCTTCAACAACAAAAGTACTCGAATTTTAAATTCTTCTCTCTTTTCTAAGTGCAAAAACAATCATGATTCATCATTCTAGTTGTCTCTAACAGCAAGAAGAACTCTAGTTCATACTTCATCTTGTGCTATTAATATATTTTATTAACTTACTAAAATATTTTATACATATATATATATATATATATATATATATATTTATTTAATAAGTTAATAATTTTAAATTTTTTAAATAAAGACCTATACTTATTATTTACTTTCTTATACAGAATATTAAAGCATCAATTGAGCATCATTTCTCACATGTGGAGGACATCTCAGAGCCCAAACAATAGAATTAGAAGAAGGTGTTAGATTGTAGATTTTATTGGCTTAATAGTTTCAAATATGTCTGGATGATCTCATCTATCTTTGAGAAATGTTAAAGAATAGACATAGCTGTTTCCAACAGATGACAAATGTCCTAACAACCTATGTTGTTTTTGTGAAATTTTTTATATGTAATATTGATTTTATGAGACCATTCTCTCTTTCCTTTGGTTTTATAATAGGATTCTAATGAATTAAATTGTTATTTTAAATAATTTTTGTCTTCATTACAATTTAGTCACCTAGTCTTTAGTATTTTTGTCATCCTCTATTGTCTTTAATAAATTTCACTTTAGTGGTAGGTATTTTCAAAACTCTTCAAAAAATTGGTTTCTTGATTCATATTTTTTATTCTCTCTAAACTGTCAAATAAGTTAATTTCATTACAAGAAAATCATTAAATAACAAGAAACTTTAAAGACAAAAAATAATTAGTCATTATAATAATTAATTTAAATACTAATTTATAAACTAAAAACTATTAGTATCTAAAATAACCTCTATGAGGAAATTTTTTTAATTAGTTTGTAAATTAGAATCTATATTAGTCATTAATATTAACTACCAATGAATTAGTGTCTAAAACTTAATTCTTTTTAATTGTTTTATGATAATCATATAATAACTTATGAAGAATTCAATCATCAATGAATTAGAGAATGAATTTTCCTTTCTTAATTGTTTTACTATAACTTTTGTAGTATCGTCTAAGTCAAACAAAAGTCCTTAATTTTATTGTTCTTTCTAATTTTTGTTTCTGCAAACGCTCTTGAAATTTGCTTTAAATTAAGAATGCAATTTCATGATTTTGGGTTGATTAACATATCTATACTTAATTTCTAATAACTTTTTTATGCAGTGGACAAATTTGGACTTTGCATTGAAATGTATATTCTCTTGTCTACTCTATTGAAGGGAAAGAAATAGTTGGTTTTGAACAGGCAACCCATCTTGTCCATTATGAGGCTTGATTATCTTAAATATCTGCAATCTATGACTAGGTTCTTTCTTCCTCAACATCCCTTTTTTCTTCCTCCACCCCATCGAGTGTGTGAAATGTTAGAATTGCCCTTATGAGTTTTTAGTTTTGACTTACTTTTCTCCATTCTCCAACCCGCGCATGGCCGTTAAAAATGTGGAATGTGGCAAGTTATTAATACTGAGAGTGTAGCCCAATAATATTAAATTACGGCCGGGATCGCTGTAGACCAAGTTATTATTCACCAGCACCGTTACTAACGTTAGTTTTAGAAATCTTTCTGAAGAACCACTACCCCATTGGCAAATTGCTTATTAAATTATTGGGATCAAAGTTTTGAATACTGTGAGCAGCGATGCGAGTGGAATACCTCATCATCATCTTTCTATTGTGGACTTCATTACAATATTCTTATTCCTCCCAAGTTGATGTTTATTAATGTAGTATAAATTATTTAAGTTATATTATTATAATATCTAAAATAGTTGTCGCTTCCCATTATCTCACTACAGTTTTTTACTGAGTTAGCTGCTACACGCCACTAATAACAGCTCAGTATTTTTTACCCCTTGAAAGATCTCTTGGTTCAAAACTTGTAATTAGACTCAGACAATTAGTAATTCTACAATTATTATACTGAAATCTCAAGTTCCAACTCCCTCTCTCATCTGAAGTTTTGAGATAGGTTGTAACTGTAGTCATTTTATCCTTAGATAGTGCGTGGGTATGTAAATAATCTCTGAGCTATTTTCAAAAGAAGAATGACAAGTCTAGAACAAAAAATCATGGTAATTAGAGCTTACAATTGGAACTAAGAACCTGTGCAGGAAGGAATGTACACCATAATTAAAATGAATAACCTCAACATAACAAGACAGATCCAATGGAAACTGCAATTAGTAACTAAATCCTAATTGAAGTCCAAGGGCAAAATGAACTAGAAAAAGTGTCATGATACCACTACCCAAGATACCATGAACATTCCTTAGTCCGGGATTTCCCTGCATATCATTTTGAAGTAACCCAAAGTAAGGACAAACAAATTGAATGATGTAAAGCTTCTAATTCCGTTCATGAACTAATTTGGTGTAGTTGCTTCTTGACAGTACTCAAAACAAGACTGCTCAATTTATAAACTCATTTGATATTCATAAACAAACTTCAGTATTTACCACTAGCAAGTAACTGATTATCCGAAGAGGAAAGAAAGAAGCATTAATTACCTCAAAGAGTGACGGCAATACCGTTTGTATTGTCAACAAAGCTAGGCCAATGACGCCTGTAACAGCATGAGGACTGCGTGCAAACAACAGAACATAAAAACAGCAACATGATTCTTTTCCGTTTTAATTGCAGTAGAAAAAGAATAATTTCTATACAAAAAAATAAATAAAATTCGGAGATTAAAAAATGACCTCTCAAAAATGGGTTTATCCGAAGTGAGTAGAGCGGTTATTCCACCAGTAGCTCCAAGAGCAAAGAAGAAAAACATACCAGCTAAAAGCTTAGGGTGTAAATCCTTAGCCTGAGCCTTTTCCTCCTGCAAAATACTCAAATCACAAAATCTCTACAGTAGTAATAATGAAACGGGAAAAGATTTGATCAACATACCACACTATCAGAATAACGAATTCGAAATCCCAGATAGGTGCCATAGCCACCCATGGCAAAGAGCACAACTGCCTGAAAGTAAAAATAGCAAAATCCATTAACAAACTAACATTTTTCATGATCATTCTCGAAAAGAAAAAGAAAATAGGCTAAATTAGTTTCTATAAAATTCACAAATAAAAACAGAAAGACACTATAAATTCTACTAACTAAAGAGAAATTAATTTAAATTTTTCGTTCTAATTTAATTCTAATGGAAAAACTAATTAAGTTATTGTTAGTTACCATGTTGGCAGGGTGGCCCCAATGAACGAGCCAATCTGGAAGATTCCACGACTTGACAAGGTCAACGAAAGGCCCGAAAACGGAACCCACGGCTTCACCTGTTGATAGAAAGCACAAATTGGTGCGATAGATTGTTACGAATAACATAAAAAGAAGAGAAATGTTGGGAAGTGTTTACCTCCGGGTAAGAGAGCGGCGGCGCAGAGCAATGGGAACGGAGAGAAAGAGTGTAGAGTGATTGGGGCGTTGTCTCTGGATTTCATCTGTTCCATTTGCAGGGGCGAGTTTTGCTTTGATGCGAGACACTTGGCGAAGGAGTGGCGGGACTGGAACAGAGCAGAGGAGGGAGAAGAGAGAGAAAAAGCAACTGCCATGGCCATTTTTGTGAAGTAAAGAAGCAGTGTGGTGTTACAGTGTGTGTGAATGAGAGGAACGTGAAGTAATAGTAGCAGATATGATGTGGAGATGAATCGAGAGTGGAAAGGTGTGGAAACAGACACGCAAACTATGTGAAATGCTCTTATGCTATGTGATGCGATGGAAGCTACTACTACTACTCTACGCCTCTCCGCATGGCGTGGCCTCCACACGCTTCTTTCTCTTTTCTTGATGGGTGATAAATAAATAACACTCTATTTAAAATTATTCACAATATCATTCATATCATAATCATATAATTATTACAACTAATTATCTCCTATACTTGCATTTGGGAATAATTTAGAAAAAAAAAATTCACATGTCAAGTTATTCTATTCTGTTTTCCTGTCACTAAAAACTTATTGATTTATCTAACTAATTAAGATGCTTTAAAAAATGGAGATATTTCATCTTCACCTACTAACAATCATTCTTTCTATTTGAAGTTCATCATAATGCATTGTATTATTTCTCAACTATCATTAGTTGAAATTTTCTTAATCAATACTAATAAGATTTTTTGGCTAATATCACATCAACTAGCTTTAATTTCATCTCATATAAATTAATATTATTCTTTTACTAACATCAATTAGATTTTTGTTTTTTTGTTTTTCAACTTACTTTGTCATTATTTCTTTATTGACGTTAAGAATTTTTTTCATCCATATTAGCAAGATTATCTTTCTAAAGATGTTAGCTACATTTTTTAATTAACAAAGGTAGAACTATTTCTCACTCAAGAACTTTTAGTGGATGTAGTTATGAACTTTTTTTTTTCTTGTTGATATTGAAGAAATTACTTTTGTCAATATAGGTCAAAGTTATTGTTAATCTACGTTAGTCAAAAAAATTATTTTTTTAATTGATGTCAACTAGTTTTATTTTTCAGTTGATGTTTATTGGATTTTTTTTAATGTTTGCATGAATTTTGTTTTATCAAATCATCGATTTTTATTGAGATGATTGATCCTAAAATCATGTGTTTGGTGGAAGAGCATACGGTTTACTACTGAGCGTCTAATAATGTTAAGTTTAGATAAATTGTCTACCACATATATTAAATGGTGTTCATACTTAACTATTTTAATGATTTTTTGTTATTTTGTTTTCTTAATTATATAGAGAGGACTCTCTCTGTATGGTGGATACACCGCATTTGGCAAATAAATTTTATGTATAGAACCTTCATGTTGAATATAGTTGTTTTCTTCATGTATGGTTGGCTAGGGACAGCCACCATCAGGTTTGGATGTTTTTGTGCCTCTGGTTGGTTTGACTGATGTGATTTCAGGTCTGCAAGTGTGATTCTTGTAGGGTGTGTGTCTAGATTTTTGTGTGAGTCAAAACTCTTGTGAGTTTTGTTGTTCAAAAGTGTAATCTTGGTGTTTAATTTGTAAAACTTTTGAATATAGTGGAAACTAGGCTCAGGTTGTCCTGATAAACTGGATGTAGGTCTGTGATTAAGTGAACCAGAATAAAAACATTTGTGCATTTATCTTTCCCTCATCTCACTCTCTTTGAAACTCTTTAAAAATTCAAGAAAACCAAGCAATTTGATATTTAGTGTCATTTAATGCGTTCTTGCTTAATCTGAGGCTTTATACTTGTTATAAATACTGATTGGAACATATCTTGTATGTAAAATATTGTTGTTTGAGTTGAATTCGCGAATTCTACATTCTGCATAATTCTCCAGTATTTTAGCCGACTGATTTGTCTTTTTAATCAAATGTTTCATAGCATCAAGAACAATTTAGTCTGTTGTTTATATTTTTAATCGACTGAAAGTGTACTGGTCTGCTGCATTTACATCCAAACTTTCCAGTCCATTAGATTCAATTGAAAAGAGGTTTAAGCTTTTGAAAAAGTTTTGTAAAGCCAATTCAACCCCCCTTCTTGGCTAAACTCACCATTTCAAAACTAACAGAAGTCACAAAGGAGAAGACTATTATGTCAATATGAATGAAACTTATATGACTAAATCTTTAGCACATAGACTCTAAAGCAATAATTGTATTCATTCATAATGACTGAGTCAAGAACAATGGTAGGCCATCTAGCAGGATGAAGATAAGTCGTCATTGCTTCTTAACACCTTAAGACATTTAAGCTTTTACAAGATGTTTTGTTGCTCGAGAAGAAACAAATTATTGTGTTGGAGGAGGTGTAGACCACAGTTCAGACTAAAGAGTTACATTAGCTTCAAGAGTTTAAAGCAAACAATAGTGAATTGAGCTTGAATGTCTCAAAGTCAATGGGCGAGAGAAAGAAGGAAGTGAAAGAGAAGAAGTTATATTGAATGTCTTAAAGTCAATGGGTGAGAGAAAGAAGGAAGTGAAAGAGAAGAAGTTATACCATTATTTGATGATAGGCAGATAGTGTGTCCATGGTCTAAACCAAGAAAAATAAGATTAGTTTTCTATAAATAAGAGTGGACTCCAATAATTAAAGTTGTACATTTCATTAGTGAATAATCTGATATTTGACTTAGAGAGTTTTTGTTAACTTGATCGTTGGAGTCCTTTATGTAGGTAACTCTCAATAATCCGTCAGTTGTTAAGTGGTGAAGACATGTCAAATAGGATAAAAAACATTCGTCCGAAAGGCTCAAAGATTATAATAAAATAAAATTCAAATCTCATAATGATCTAATGTTGTCCCTATGTGTACATATAGTATAGGTTAACCAAAATTGAATAATGTATCATAGAAATGTTAAGGGGGCGTCTACCGCGCTGCTAAGAGGTGAAATGAGTTATTTTTACATATTAGATAATTTGAACATTAAATGCACATGCACATGTGTTTGTTCTAACTAAAAGCAAGGAGGGGTTGTAGGTTTTAATTTCTATAGAAATTCTAGTTAGGTTTTCTTAAGCCTAGCCAAATTTATATTTGAACTATTAAATGTATCTTTCATCACCGCATTATATATTCTTTCTGTTGTAAATTGCATTATGTGCAAATGAGTTCTTTGATTTCAGTTGCTGTTCCCTTGGTGCTCGAGTGGCAAGAACGTATAAGCCCGTACAAATACGCCCTTCCCTGCATAACGTTTTTCAGATATAATTTCATGTCTCTTCCTTCGTGCCAACTTTAAACTTTAACTTTAAAACGTTGTAAGTCACCATATATCACATGTAAAATTTACAGAGTTCGGCAAAACGAACTTTTATCACGATTCTTGTGACTGGCTTTGACAGCGAAAACTACCAAAAGAATAACAAACAAGAGATTAGGGATACAAAAACGAAGGAGGCTACAATTCTCCCTTGATTCATACAATGATTGCGTGGTCTGAAGCTACGGCTTCTCAGTTATGGATTAACCAAATCCTATCCGCTAACCCACCCTAAATTCCTAATTTCTAATTTTAGACACAAATGTACAAAACAGGAGGACGGTAGCAAAAGATACTCATCAAGATTCTACTCATTATTGCATCCCTCCTCCTGGTCCATTAGCTGTCAAGCATGGTGCTTTTAGAAATTCATAGCAAACCATTTTCTTCAATCTTTATGTACCCTGCAGTAACAATAATATTAGGACACTAACAAAAATCAAACAAAAACAATTTTGTATTCTGTATTGTATATAAATTAAGAAGGTATAAGAACATGCTGAAAAAGAGCAAGCAAAGCCCTGACTGATTAATAATAAAAAAACAAGGCAATAATTATGTATTTAAATATATCAACAGTCTAATCTTAGAATGTTGCACATCCACGATTTTCAATTTTTACTTGAAATCCATAATTCGATTTTGTAATTTCCAGTGTCTGGCAACATTTTTATATTGAGTATTCAGAACAATCAAGATGAAAACCATCGGCTTACCATTTTATATACATTTAACAATTGTGACCTGAGTCATAATGCATCATCTATCTACTCTTAGAATGTTGTTACATATGTGTCCCCTTGTTACCGACTCCCTTTGAGGATCTGTTATCCATTTGCCATCAACAACAAATTTTATCTACAAGGAACAAATACAGTAATTAAATCATCTACAAGTATTTATGCTTTACGAGTAGAAAAGGTAACTAACAGAAACAAATAGGTATCAAACCACCTAACAACCTATTCCAACTGCTACCCAACAAAACAAAAAGACATAATAACATAATTTAAAGGGAAAAAAAATGGAAAGAGAACCAGAAAGCTGCTGACTCTAATGATTACTGATTCTAATCATTAGTATCGTTGAAGATGCACGCACCTCATATACACCAGGATAAAGCCACAGTATTATTGACCAAAATCTGGAACTCCTGGATATTATTACATGGAACAGCATATATCAATATTTATAATCAAGACAAACTCTTCTAATATAATTTTTATCACGATATGAAAAGAGTTTTTCATTCTGTATCCTAGATAGCATTGGTCGATCCAGTAACAAATCATTGAAATGATGCTTCCAATCTTAGCCTTAACACTAGTTGGCCTCTAACAAAGAATCTTATACACATTTCCTCTTGTATGATCAACAAACAATACGTAATCAATTAAAAGTAACTACTACAACCTTGATTCACCAAGGTCTACAGCACTAGTTGATGGTTCAGGATCCAGTTTTATTCGGTGATGCCAACCGTTGAAGCTACCAGCCACCTCTACAATGTCACCATCACCACAGAACCCAATCTGAACCTGGAATATAAGGGCAACAGAACTATCACTATGCATACAAGTTTTAAACTAAATAATCTATTTTTCATCTTTTTGGATATAAAGTCTTTAAATCATATCGATTACCAAATACACCATATACGGGATCAAATAGAACCTTCTCTTTCATGTGAAGAGAACACACTCCTGTCATCATGCATTCAATGAAGCAAACAACCACATATAGCTGGATTAACATTTTAATTCAACTATAGATTTTTCATAATATCAAATATGAAGTTTCTGGTCAAATAGTAAATCATCCCATTGATATTTTAACATCCAAGAGCAACTGACATATATACTCAGCTAAACTTCCTCTTGTCCAACTGCCCAAAACGCTGTTGCTTCTGGTGCATCCCTTGCGTACATTGCAAGGAATGTTTATACAGTTTCGTATGGATTATACTATGTTCAGGAACAGATAAGAAAATCTTTCATACCAAGGGAGTATTAAAACTGCAGCAGCTCTCCATGTGCAAAGAATTAAATATAGCGTTTGAAGTGTTTCTTTCAGATGAAACTCAGCTTCTAAATGGTTCCAAATTGTTCTTTTCGTAAAAGTAGATCACGACTCTATAAAGTCAGGGATCGGGTGGTTTTATGGTGCGATACTCAAGTCTTGTTTTGCAGCCATATGTTTGGGGAATGTTGAATGTTCTAATCCAATGTATGAATAATTTAAATCAATTTCTCTTCAATTTCATAAGCAATAATCGTACTGAAACTGCTTAAAATTTTAGAAAAGATAATCACTGGCCCTAGAATGCCAGGGGCTCCAAATACATTACTGGATTACAAGTAAACAAGAAGACAAAGGCAATACCTCCTTAAGTCCTGAAAGACTTTCTTCAGCAAACTGTAGTTCTACATCTTTTTCGGATATCAGTTTTCGAGCTTTGCTGATTTCTGCTTCTGCCTTGGTTTGCAAGATAGACAAAGCAAGCTGAAAGCAACAACATGTAACTGAGTCATATGGACTATGGAATAACTCTCTTATATTGAAGAAAAAGGTGAGAGGAAAGGCTGAACATTCAATTGCTTCTAGTTTGCTATGATTAATACTTCCACTTTAACAAAAATATGTTGAACTTCGTCAGATGAGGGACACAAATTCAGATTGAACTACACTAATTCAAGTTTTAAAACCAAGAACCTTTCACACATGTTGTGATCTTGGATGATCATCATCCCTAGAAATGACTTGCATTTATGATTAAATTCAGGACATTCAAATGTTTTCATTACAGGAATGCGGGTGATAAGTACTCAAATAGTTGGGGAACCCACCATTAAAACCTAGCAATTAAGGACGGGAAACCAAGTACTCAAACACTTAACTACTCCACCGATCATCTAAAATACTAATTGATGTGGGACTAGGTACCCCATAATATCCAAGTTCCCATCAAAGGTTTAGAGAATGTTTACAAAGTTATCTCCTGAAGGAGAGCATCATATGTACACATTAAGCAAACAGGACTTCATGGCATCACAGAATTTATTTTTCATCCAAAGAGGGAGACATCCAAAGAGGTAGTTGTTAAAAAAAAAAAAAAAAGAGAAAATGAACAGTACAAAATAAGTTACAATCATCTATTTCTCCCTGATACAGTTGATGTGGCCTCTCAATCTTTGTCTCTCTTTTTCACTCATTCAGGCACACATGTTCCTGTCTTTCTATAATATTTACTCTTAGGTCTGTCAAAGTGGCCAAAGCCCAGAGCAATGTCAGATTGATGCTAACCACTAACATGGGTGATGCCAGAAAATATACATAAGAATTGAGAACAGGTTGGTAGATTGGTTCAAACTCAACTGTAAAAGCTAGTTCAAGTCTTCAAGAAAGGAGGAGTGCCCAAATAGCAAGTACTCTAGCACCTAGCTAATGTAGGATCTTAGCAATATACACATACATCTTGTAGTGCCAGTTTTCAGAGATTACTCTCTTACCTTTTCCTTTTCAATCTGTTCCTTCAGTCGAGATAGTTCCAACTCCTTCTGATACTGAAACATTTGAAAAAGGAAGAGGAAAAGTGTGAGAACAGGTTATATTCATAAATATTCTAAACAAAAAATAGTTAGCTTTATCGACATGTAAACCGAAAAAGAGACTTTTAAATAATTACTACCAGCATGTACTTGAGATGATTTATCTCACTTTCGTTTTGCACTTTTGGAGTCTGCATAACAAAAAGTAAAATGAATTAAGATCACAAGAAGCTGTTGATTGAGATAGAATTTATGGATACTTATACACAAGATGACCTCAGTATCTGCGCTCTTGTCAAACTGAGTAGTTAGATCCTCATGTGGCAAGTGATCATCCCTGTATATGATTTTGAATTCAGAAAAAAGGAGGGGTTCAGTTCAAATGAAAACATCAATCATCGGACTTCCCAGAGTCCCAGTTACAAGCATCCACACAATATAAAATACTTACCAAAGAGGCTTTTCCAAATCCAATGGTCCAGATAGATCTAGTTTGGATGTCAATGAGTTCCCATGAGCCATGACGGTATTATCTTGAGGAAGATAACTACCTGGCAGAGTATACACGTCTAGTTCTGATTCAAAGTTCTCTTTGCTTTCCTGAGGATCATCCCGAATCAAAATGCCAGAGACATGATCTAAAAAACAAATACAGGCATTGTCAAAAATTGGGGAAAAAGTGTGCATACAATTTGCACTGAACGAAGAAAAGTTCCAACTTTATCTGTTCATTAGAAGGGGTTTGACTAAAGCATATTTACTTGTTGGCAAAGTTTTTTTTTTTTTAAATTTAGTAGCTAACGTTTAGAGAGAAATTGAGTTGAGGTAAGATATATCATCTATTCGTTTGGTCACCGTTTTCTTTTCACTAAATATGTTGAAACTCAAATCCGAAACCACTGCTATCAAAGTCATAACTGTAGCCATTCATAATAACAGATAGAATATATGAATATATCTTCTCACATATATTTCCTTATCTTATGATGATTTTGTTTCCCAAATTTGCTTGGAATATGATTAGAACTTATATGGGCTAGTGTTCTGTGTGTTGTGAGTATATTTAATACATCAATATACAGTGCAATACATATCAGTTAATATCATAGCCAGTGTTTCATTTTCTTTCATCTCCCTCCCTCTAATACATTAGTTAAAGTCAATTCAGTGCTTCATTTTCTTCATCTCTTTTCCTCAATATTTAAAACTCCATAATTTTAACAACTCTGCAATGAGCAATTACCTTCAACTGGATCCAAATCTCCATTCTGAATAAATTTTGTAACCTTTTCCTTCAAAGATAAGTTGGCCAAAGTGTCAACATTTGTAGAACTGCTGTCAGCAGAATTAACAATTGAATCAAGTCTGCCATCATCAGATAAATTTTCCCGAGTGGAAACTTCAGAAATTGTGGCAACATTTTCAACATCATCATTGTCATCATCTAGACCTTCTAATGCACCCAAGTCCTTTTGCTCCGAATCATTGAACTCTTTTTCTTCAGCACCAAGATTAGAATCATTAAATGAAGTGTCAGAATGGTTTTCCTTCCACAAGGTTAACTGTCCAACTGTTTTTCCCACCAAACTATCCTCAGAATCAGAATTTCCAGAAGACACTGTTTCAAATGGTAATTCACCAGAGATTTCTACAGGCATGATGGAACTTTGGCTACTGAAGTTGGGAAAGAGACTATCACAATCATTATCCTCAATAGGCACTTCATTTGGGTAGAAATTCTCCTTTGTCGCATTGCTTACCACCTCAGCATGATCATTGAATTCTCTTAGACCATCCCCAATAGACAAATTAGCCAAGGCTTCTTGCACGGTGTCAGTACCTTCACCTAAACTTGAAGAAGAATCCACAAACAAACTACTAGAATTACTTCCCACAAAATATTCTGATGATGTTTTGACATTGTCTACTAAACTGTCCACCTTCTCATTCTGACCTTTAAATTGCATTAGATTAAGTCATCAGTCGTGAGCAACACAAAATAATACCCATTCATAAAGAAGAAATTTAATTGACCTGTTAATGGATCTTCAAAAACATTCGGGGTGTCCAATCTCTCGTCTAAACTATTTTCAGCACTTAAAAAATCAGCGTCAGCTTTTAATGAGCTGCCAGTGAGAAGCTCCTGAATCTGTTTATGCCCTCTCCTTCTGACAATGTTTGCCAGGTCATTCCTATAAACAGAGGAGACTAGGCTAATAAAGAAAAACTTCCAACTATATATAACAAAGAGCAGACCATCAATTTGGTGGCTCAAATATACACAAGTAGTCATTAAAATATTAAACATCCGTCAATCTAGTCCCTACGTTGATATATTGTCTTCACGTCCAAGGACTAATTTTGTGGATTTTCCCATTCTCGGAACTATTTAGTGTACTTTCTTCTATCGGAGGCGTTACTTATATATATCATTTGTGTACTTTAAAAGACTATTTAGGAGGTACATACAGCAATACTTTAGGCTTAGTTTGGTACTTAAGATGGAAATAACATTGAGTGGATAGAAATAAGTTGGTGTTGGTATTATAAAATTAGAGGAGAATTAATTTTGAATTCGGTAAAACCTAATGCAATAATTCTAACTTATTTCCACCCATCTCTTTCATTCTCTCCTCATCAATTCTAACTTATTTTCACTGATAATTATTAAGTTCATTTAGTCCAACCTATCTTTTCTCCTCTCTACCAGTATGGACATTACGGATGACATTGATGGTTTACTAAGGAAAACTTACGCAGAGCAGTATGCATGCAAGAGATTCGCAATTTCATAGCATTTCAGCTAAACAAAATATCACTACTCAGTTCCTTTAAAGTTGCAGAACTTGGGAGCAAAATAATGAAGCGATTGAATATCGCGAATTAACTATGCTCATTCTCAAAAGCAAGAGGCGCAAACAAAAGGCAGAGTTTCGAAGGAAAGAGAAAGGACCATCCGTGGAGCAAAAGTTCCTTGGTGGAGGGAATGTGGTCATCCGGAAGGCCAACCGAAGCGAGAAATTCGCGGACATCGTTGCAGATCTCGGCGTCGCTCTTGATTCTCCGACTCCTTCTGAATCGCGAAGAGACCGAATCAATAAACGCAGCAATTGAATTGAAGAAGAAAAAATGGAGAGTGAGCGAGAGGGAAAACCTTGTTCTTGTTCTTGCGCTGGTGGTGGTTTGAGAAGCACGTGCGCGGAGAGAGAGAGTGGTGGAGTGATGAAGAAGGTGCGTTGGAGAGAAAATGCAGTGGCGACAAGGAAGCGTGGTGCAGGTGGGGAAATAGCAGACCCATACACTTCCCATTTACACTTCCGCTTCTTTTTCTTCTTTTACGAGTACTTACTCTCTTTCTTTTCCCTAACTATGCCTCACCTCATCGAGAAGCACCGGCAATGAATGAAGATGATTTGAAAAAGTTTCGTGTTTAAATAAACGTTGATTGGAATTGGGTGATTTACTACCGCTTCATCATTGGATTGTTGAAAGGTGATTTGGTGTTGAATCAGGACCGTCAGCTTGGTGCCAGGCGTCAGAGGTGCGTCACCTTCTTGCCATCGACCTCTGTTCTATTGAAATTATTTTGTGTTTTTAGATATTAGTTCATTTTGAAAATTATTTAGTTGAAGTTTATCCAAACAAAAAGCAAGCCAAAATATTTTAATTTTTGTTAAACTATTTTTATAAGGATTTATTTTATACTATTCATTATGGCAGCGCTATTTATATTGTATTATTAATTAATAAATAAAAAATTTACAAATTTTTAATTGATTTTTTACAAATTTAATTTATATTACAATAACTATAATAATTAAATTTGTAATTGTATTAACAGTTTTTTTATAATTACATAAATAACATAAAGATGTTACGTAATGGGTAAAATTAACTTCGTTAGAATTTGAACAATCAATATAAAGAGTGGTATAAAACTGTGATAAAGATTGGACTAACAAAAGAGACCTAAAATGATCTCTTGGAAGGACTTCAGGCATGCATGCGAGGAGGCTTCATTTCTTATCTATAACAATATAAACAATCAAATGTCCACTAAATTTACTCCCTTACCCCTTCTTACTATTTTAACACATGTTCAATTTTTAGATTTTTAAGTTCTCCATTTTTTTTCGTCAATTTACAATAATATCCATCAACCAATTTCAGGACCCAAGAAGGTGCAAAACATTTTTTTATTTAGTTGTATTTTTACTTTTTTCACCGTTCCTTTTGTAACTTAAACCATGTTAGTAATTGATTGATGGATGGAAGTTTAGATAGCACAACAAAAGATAATAGACCGAGTCTTCTACAAATTTTATTTTGCGTTTTTCATTTCGTGTTTTTCACATGTTGTGAGGTTGTTTTGTTAAGTTGTAAGGTATTCTACTTTTCCAAGTTTCTGATTTTTTCAGTAGATTATGAAGTAGGTTTCTATAGATGTTTATGGGTTATGTATGTCTTTTTTCGTTTCTTTAAAACCTCTTATGAAGTTTTTATTTATCTTTTTGCAATGTAGTATCTTTTTTTTTTCTATTTGCTTTTTAGTGTTGTTTTAAATATGAACGTTTTATCGTGTGGGTGAGTTTCTTTTTGCATTATTTATCCTAAGCTGTAATGAATGTCCCATTTTCTATTTTCAGGATAGATTTTCTAAGGTTGTATGTAATATTATTGATCTTTCTAACCTTTCCTTCCATGTATTTATTTTTTTTTGTTCTTCTATATGTTATTATGGGCTATCTTTTCTTTTTAATTTCTTTTATAATTCTAACGATCTTATTTTGTATTGTTTTTGTATTACTTTCAAATAGTGGTGGTGTGTTTCTTTTTGGAGAGGTATAATAAACTTTTGATCACTCTTCTTTGTAATGTTTTTATAGTACTTTTCGATAGTGGTAGTGTATTTTTTTCTAGTGAGGTATAATGAAGTTTCGATTTTTCTATTTGCAGGCTACATTTTTATATATTCTTCATCTTGTGAAGCTGTCCTTCTACATTTCTACATTTCTATTTTTCTTTTTTTATGTTTTTAAAAGTCATATTTTATAATGTTTTTGTATCACTTTAAGATATTGGTTACAATGGTCAAGAAGTTGAATTTGATTAGCGACATTGATAAAAGAAAGAGACGCTCAAGTTAGCTGTTAGAATAAGAGACTTGTGGTTTGTTCAGAACTGTAATTTTAATACACATCTGGAGATGATTTTGATAAATGAAAATGTAAATGAAATGTGTTGTTTAATCTTTTTATTAAATTTATTCTTTGATGGAATTTATTTTTTGATGAATTGTATTTCTTTCATGGTCAAGGTAATGTAATTCCTATAAAGGTTAAAAAGGAATATTTGGGTTTGTAGGAAGATAAGTTGGTTGAGGGGAAGAGTTATATAATGCATAATTTCAAAATTTTAACCAACCAAGGACAATATCAAGTATGCGATCACCCTTTTAAGTTATTGCCTACAGGAGCAACAACCATAAAAGAGCAATTAATTCCAAGTATTCCACTGAAAGCTTTCAAGTTTAACATTATTAAGGATATAATTGAGGACAATTACCTTCCTGACCTTTTGGTTGGTAGGTACAAATAACGTTATTTGATAATTAATTTTGGACTTTTTGACATATTTGTAATAAATTAATGCATATGTGATGGCTTTAAGATGTTATTGGTGTGATGGATAATATTATGAGTAAGCCTCACTCAAAGAAGTTGTATTTGATATGAGGGATTTTAGGTTAGTATCAATTTTGAAATGATCTATTAATCAATGATGTGAATTTGCTTAATTAATGTTGACCAAATTTTTCATAATGTAGTTTTAGTATGGTTACTTGTATTTTGTGGGATTTGTATTGCACGAAATTGATCAATAATTGTGATAGAACATTATCTCCTAAACATATACAAGAAGAACTTGAGGAGTAGTTTTTAACATTAAAAGAACGTGAAGATCATATCTTATAGTTTACTTAAGGACTAATTGGGCTAACATGTCACTAGTCACTAGTAGGAATCTCAACAAAATTCATACACATATGTACCCATTGATAAAACCCGCAACGGGTAGGAAATAGATATTGAAAATGGATACATATGGATAACGGGTACAAGTATTGTTTATACCCACATGTTAACGAGACAGGTACAAGTATCATAGTATTCGTACTCGTGGATACTTGTATCCATTATAGTTTAATTTAAATTAAAAAAAATATTTAAAAAATATTAACATATTGATTTTAAATGAGTTATTTTTTATTAATTGGTTATAAATACAATTTTTTTTTTGTAAATGCTCATTTAAACGCTATTTAAATGAGTTATTTTGGATTTATTTGAAATTTATGAATGTTATGGATTACATTTTTTTTTGAATTTATGGTTAACCTATGTTGCTAAATATTAATTTTTTTATAAATACCCGCGAGTACCCATGAATATCTGTGGAGATTAAAAACAAATGTGGGTACCCACATAACAGATACCCACATTGATATAGAGACGACTACTGGGTGAATATTTATCCAACGGGATATGGGGGAGCTACTACCGTGCCCTACTCGCCCCATTAACATCCCTAGTCGTTGGGCTAACATGTCACTAGTCGTTGGGAGAGAGCATGTCATTGGTTGCTAGGCGTCCAAGACATTGGGCGATGGACCACAAGTCCGTTTCAAAATTCAGTTTTTCTATTTTTAATTTAAGGCCTATAAATACATAGGCCTACAACAAAAGTAATCACTTTTCAGTCATATAATGAATTTTATTTTGTTAAAGAGTATATTTTCTTTCTTCTTAGCTTAGGCATCAGGTTTTTATCAAAGGCAGGGATTTTGGTGGCAAACTTCCTTGACTTATCAATCTTGTTGATTGTGGCATCTATATTATTTGGTTCTTATTAAAGACAAGGATCTTTATGGTTAATCTACCTTAGACTTATCAATCTCGATTGTGGCATCTTGACTTATCAATCACGGATTGGATTGTGGCGTCTAGACTTATCTATCTTTGATTGTGGCGTCTATGTTTTTGACTGGGTTCTTATCAAAAAAGGACCTCTTTGTGTTGAATCTTCCTTGCTTATCAATCTACTAGATTGTAGCGCATTCCATCTCTGTCTTATTTCGTGTTCTTTATTCTTGATTGTTTCTTTACAAAATATATTCATATTTAGGAAAGATTACATCTTTCTAGTTTGGATCATATCATTTGGTATTTAGAGCAAGTTTTCTCATTGGGTCGTTGTGAAACGTATTCTACTTTATTTAAAAGGCTTTCTGCATATGGGTTGCATTTTCAGGCTACCTCTTCTTCTCAATCCTTCTTCATCAAGGCTCTGTGTGATTCTGATTGGGCCTCTAATATAGATGATAGACATTCCACATATGGTGTTGCCATTTATTTTGGTCCCAACTTGGGATCTTGGTGGTCAAAGAAACAATTGGTGGTAGCACGATCCTCTATAAAAGTTGAATTCTGGTGTTTGGCCAGTGTTGCTGCATAACTTACTTGGATTAAAATTTTGCTTATAGAACTCTCAGTTTCTACTTCCATTCCAACTTTGTAATGTGACAATCAAAGTGTTGTACCTGTCACTCACAACCCTATTCTTCACTCTCGAACAAAGTCTATGGAAATTGACCTTTTTTGTATTAGTGAAAAGGTTTTATCTCAGCAGATTCATGTGCATCATATCCCTATAGCAAATCAATGGACTGATGCGCTCACAAAACCCCTTTCTTTTAATCGGTTATCAGTTCTTGTTCCTATGCTCCAAACTCAATGTAGTGGATTTTTCTTGTATTTCTCCACCTCATTGAGTTTATGGGGGATATTAGTGTATAAGACAACTGGAATAAGTTAGGACAATTTTCAGTATTTTACATCACGTTGTTTACACTTGCTATGCTTTCAGTATATTTCCTTTACTTTCAGTACACATTCCTACTTCTTTATATAATGAGGAGTGGCTTTCATTTGTAATTGATAATAAAATAATATAGAGTTTGTTATGGTTCTATTACACTCTGCATCTTTTGTTGTACTTTTGTAATAGTGTTGAATTAGTAGTGTTCGACATTTGTGAGACCCCTTTTTTTCTATTTTACATTCTGTCCTAAGGAAGGATTGGGCCTAGCTTTTCAAGAGCCCAAGTTCAACCCATTTTGGAACCCCCAAGACCCTCTCACACTCCCTTACTCTTCATTCTACCACTTTTTATAGAGAACAATTTCTCCCCCTCCCTTGTAGTGTTGTAAGAGCTCTATTAGGGCATCAGCTTTTGCCTCTCGTAGCTAGTGAATCGTCCTTGTCCGAAGCTGCCCGAGCTCATATCTCCATGTAAGTAGATCTCAACCTTCCTTCTTCCAATTGTGTGGTGGTGGTCCTGCTTAGGGTTCATTCTTGTAACTCTATTTTGATTCAGGTGTCGATATATTTCAGCTCCTTAATTTGTTCCTGGAGCTATGGTGCTCTTCCTTAAAGTTCAGTTTCGTTTAGCTAAGTCTCATTAAGGTAAGGGAAGCTAGGGTTTCATGTTATTTCTATTTTATGTAATTAGTGTTTTGTGGAATATGAGACAAGATTGGGAAAAACGTTAGTTTTTTGTGTATTTCCAAGTTAGGGGTCCTAATATTCATGAAACTGTGATATTTGACGTTATTATTCGTATTCTGGAAGTTTCGAGTGGTCACTGGGCGAGTGCCTTGGTCGCTGGCCGACTATGTATTTTTCTGATATGCGCAGTTTTAGTAAAATTGATTTTCCCGATTCATTAACCGTTGGATTGAGCTCAAATTTGGACATGTGTTTCATAACATGCTATTTTATGGTTTTACTAATTGGATCGTTGATTAGATGTCTGTAGCTTGAAAAATGTGTCAAACATTACTGCAGTGATTTTGGTTTTGTGATAATAAATTTTCTTGGGAATTTTGGTGTAAGAATTATGGTTGTGTGTTGTGCTTGATTGTATGGAATTGCAGGTACTTAAATGTTGACACTCATTTATTTGGGATGAATACTATTTTATGATATATGTATGTCATGGTATGCATTTATAAAGTATGAGATTAAATGAAATCTTGTTATGTTGAGTATGAAATGGAAAACATGACTTGTTTGGTTGGTGATGGATTGGCATGAGACTTGAATGATTGAGATATGTGAAAATTGTTGGTAAAAGAGTTTCAAGGGAAAATCTTGGTGATGGTGGTTAGTGTATACCTTGATATAGGAGATGTCTAGATAAAGGAAGGTATCCTGAACTCTGATAATCGTTCACGCTCACATAGAGCAGAATGATTTATGTGGTGAGATGGCAGATGGTAGGAGGTCCTAGTCTTGAGACATATTAGGCCTAAGACATTAGAGGATTAACCCTGTGTGTGGTTGGGTGATAACCCCTTGCGTCTAGACTCTGCAGAGTTTAGAAACCAGTACAGGTGCATACTTCCTTTAGAATTTCGTATCAAGAGTATGATGCAGATGTTGAGTTAGAGAGTCCTTTAATTGTTTGCTTTCACATGTTTTGGGTGCTTACTGCTTTTACTCTAGCTTACCCTTTCTCTTTGTGTCTGTTCTCTTCTTTGGCTTTTTTCTTTTACGATGATCACCAAATCCTTGGTGTGAGCATATGTGGAGACTCTTGGTGATCGTGATGTTGGCGGGGAGGTTGCGATGTAGTTAGGCTTCCTAGATCCTTTATTGCTCATTGTTGAGCATTTCTTCTTGTGTACTGTTATTTTGTAGTTTCTTGCTCTTTGAGCAAATTTCCAGTTTAATCTAATCTGTGTTTAGATTCTTTTCATGGCATTGTGTTGTGTCTTTGGGCTTCCATTCCAGTATAATTTGGGATAACTGTAAAAGGTTAATTCTAATATACTTTATGTCAGTGCTCTATTTTATACTATAAACATGAGGCGTTCTATAGATTAGAATTATTCTACTAAATTGGGACGTTACAACATTGCTAACAATGGAGTGTAAGACAATTGGAGTTAGAATGTGCAATGCCTGGTGGAGGAAAATAGAAAAGCCTAGAGTATAGGAGAACAAAAACTTGTGAATTGAGATATTTTAATTTTTAGTAAAAGAAAAGTAAAAGGGATAAAGAGAATTGAAGAAGAAATCTGAAACTCATGGATATCATATATTCTCCCACCCATTTTTTTTAATTGTGTGGATTTGTTATTTGGCTAGGTTAAGGTGTTTTTTATTTTTTATTTTTTTTATTATGAGTTAATGAGGCGATATAATTCAACATGAGTTCAACCTGGTGACTTGAGTTCATAGTAAGTTATGTTCAATTTTAACTGTGTCAAAATTAATAATCGTAAAAGATATGTTTATAAAAAATTGGTAAACAGCTATTTTAAAACTTATATATTCTTATGTCATTATAAATTTATATTTTTTATTTTAATATAAATAATTCCCTGAAAATTGGTGGATATAGATGTGTTTCCTAACTATGTTTTTGTCTTTTCTACAACTTTTGAAGACAACTAGTTTTTAAAAATGGTATATTTGATTTTAATATTTTAGACGTTGGAATAAAATTCAAAATACCTCTTATGTTGACTTTAAAACTTTATCTAATATATTTATTTTATCTTTTAAAATCACAATGTACATACTAAATATTAAAAATTAGTTGTCAGTTATGTCAACGATAAGATGCAAAGTGAAGAAAATCTCTTAAAAGCTCATTTGTGTAGAAAAATAATAAAGCAAACTCAAATATAATGTCCATTCATCTAGAAGAATAAAATGCATATTTTAAAACCAGAAGAGAAGTAAATTTAATTTAAGTATATTTCAAGAGGGAGCAAATTGCAATTTACTCTTTTATCATTAAGTTTGTTTAAACTTATTTTATTATGAAACCTTAAAACATTTATTTGAGTAAGTTTATAAAAGCATGATTTATTTATAACTCTTAGGTTTTTTTTTTAAAATTAATTGAAGAAATTATACCATAAACTTTATCAAACCAAGGCTTGATTAAAAACATGGTTATACTTTGAGTTGGAAGCAGCATGAGGTGATAAGAAGAAAGAGCTTATAATTGGACTTCCAAGTTGACATTTGTTTTGGAAGGCTTGGCCCATCTCTTGAAAATACGTAGCAGACCATCAATATATAATTCATTTCCATGAATTATTATATACACAACTCGGGGAGCAGACTTTCTACTTTATATACAAAATTGTGATAGCAGTGACCAATTTAAACTTTGCAAGAGGGTCCAATATATAGTGATGGAAACTTCTGTCACTCAATTATAAACGAGTTTTGAAGTTTGATAGTGGTGAAAATTTGATCAATCAACCCTGTTCCTCCGTTGACTCAAGCTGTATAAATTTCTTCTCGAACAAATTTGTGTTCAATCCACCCTCCTAAGTGTGTCAGTGTGAGGAGAGAAAAAGAGAGAGAGATGGGAAGAGCTCCTTGTTGTGACAAGGCCAATGTAAAGAAAGGGCCATGGAGTCCTGAAGAAGATGAAAAGCTTAGAGAGTTCATAGAGAAGCATGGTACAGGTGGAAACTGGATTTCCCTCCCACATAAAGCTGGTAAGATTTTTTTCCAATTTCAACCCTTTCCCCCCTTATTCTCAAGTTTATTGTTTTAGTTTGTAAACTATGAAGTTTGCAGAGGTTAGGCCTAAGGTTTCAAAATGGTCTGGTATTCCGACCAAACATTAAGGTTTTTGCAGTGTCTGTTGCTCACATTTGTCCATGATTGTCAGTAATATCAAAGAACACATTGAAATCCCAAGTGTGATCACAGTTTAAACCTTTGATTGGAGTGATTAATTATAATATATGTTGACATACAGGGTTCTTCCAAGTTCAATTTTTTTTCTTCTATCATGTGTTCCTGATGGTGTTTGATAATTTGTCTCAAACAGGTTTGAAAAGATGTGGGAAAAGTTGCAGACTCAGATGGCTTAATTATCTGAGGCCAAACCTTAAGCATGGGGAGTTTTCTGAAGATGAAGATAGAATAATCTGTACTCTCTTTGGTAGCATTGGAAGCAGGTATTCTTTTTCTTTCACTTAATTTCAAGTGCTTTTCTTACCTACCTTGGATATACTTGATAGACTAGATGATGAAAGATCATGTATCAGAGTTTGGTTTCACATCTTGGGAATTAAATTGTCAAAGTAGACATGATATTGATTACATGTACTTTTAGATCTGCTACATGTTTCTTTTTTGGGGACTCATTGTGACAAGTGCAGGTGGTCCATAATAGCATCTCAGTTGCCAGGCAGAACTGACAATGATATCAAGAACTACTGGAACACCAAGCTTAAGAAAAAAATGATGGGAATAATGAACCCTTCAGCACTGAAAAAGCCTCACCAAGTTACCACCCTTTCATCCATGCTTCAAAACTCAACACCCTCATCATCCTCCTCCTCATCTTCATTATCACTAAAAAGCAATCACAGCTCAAACCATCAACCCCATGTGGCTTTCACAGGCTCTGAGACCATTTCATATGAAAGTCTTCTGAGTGGAAACTCTTGTTCTACTTTTGAGAACCTTTACCAAGTTAATTGTGGGTTTATGTTGGGGGGTGAAACAAGTTGCAGCTCTTCTTCAGATGGAAGCTGCAACAACAACAACAATAATCAGATGAATCATGTGAAAGGAGCAGAACTTGGATATGTTGGTGTTGGAGGTTTTGGTGACCAAATAGGTGGTCTCAGTTACCTATCTAGTGAGGTGGAAGATACTCAAAAGTTGGTGTGCTCCAATGGTGGTAGGACTAGTGGGTGGACAGGTGAAGAAAGTAAGTTATGGGGGGAAAGTCCATTAGAGTATGGTTTAGAAGAAATTAAACAGCTAATAAGCACAAGTAGTTGCAACAACTTTATGTTTGATGACAGCAAGACAGGGGAAATGGTCATGTACTACTGATGGTGACAGGCTAAGATGAAGAATATTTGAAGGGTAAAAGTGGGGATGGGAAGATTGAGAATTGAAGTTGGTGTATGGTTTTGTGGGAAAGGTAGTGTTTGATTGGCCCACTTAGTTTTTTTACAGTACATGTTGGAAGTTTCCTTTGTATCATTTCCTTGGTGCAGGCATTATTAACCCCACCATCACCATGGATGTGTCCAATAACAAATGAATCACAAAGGAAATGAGGAAGCCTTGTAAAGTAGAGTTCTCCTGAATCCTTCTTCCTCCAGATTTAGTAAGAGGATTGCACCACCAATCCACCACTTCTATTGTTTAATATTATGTAACAATTTTTTCTTCCAATCATGCACCTTAAAGCACCTTTTTCATTCAGCTTATTCATCACGATTTTACTATATTATTATTATTGAATATATTTTTTGTCTTTAAATTATTAAAAAAAAAATTATTTAAAAACTAAATTATAAAGTAGGTAGCCCTTGTCTTTTATAATAGTTAATGTAAAACATTTTTTAAATAAACAACACATAAAGATTATATTTTAGTTACTATATAACTTCACTTGTCACGTAAGAAATACTTCTTGTTTTTTGTTGTTGGTTGATAATGATGTTTTATATTGATTTTAATAACATTTAGGAACTAAATACTTTATAATTTAGTTTTTTTAAGACGAAAAATATTTTTTTAAATTAATAAATATATATTTAATTATTATTATTAACATAATATTATATTATTTTATTTTATTTTTTAATTTCATATTTTATTACAAAAGGTAATCTCGATTTAATCCTTGAATTTATAAGACAATATCACGGAAGTCCCTTAGATTAGAAAAATGTTAAATAAATCCAAAAGGTTGAAATTTGTTAGTGACCATAACATTTACTGTTGGTTTTGTTATAGACTATAATGATAATAAGTTAGAAAATTTGGAAACTATAATAATAAATTATGTATTTTTCCGATATATTTAGATTTTTGTTAAGAAAATTAACGTTTTCGTTATTTCAAAAACTATTATGACAATACTCTATGCATTCAATAACTAAAAGAAACATGTTTTTAAATACTCATTTTCAGTTAAATTTATTTAAAATAATAAAATAAAAATAAATTCATTAAATTCAGAGCAAAGACTTTCCTGTTTAGACCTTTTGTAGTGTTTCAATAAATCTGTCCAAGAAAATGTAATGTTTAGACCTTTTGTAAGACTAAAATTGGGTCTCCAAAAAAATAACTCAACAATTTTTAAGTGACGCGAGTCCCTGTCTAAATCCTTTTCATTGTTTTATGAAATTAATTAACCTAGCAGTGGAGTATTCACAATTAAACTAATTCAGTAAAAAAACGTGTAAAATATTATAGTTGACTAATTTTAAAAGAAAAAAAAAACTGAATTGATTTGTATTTTTAAATGCAAAAAATACTAATTAATTTAATGCACATTGAAACCTAATCTATATTTTAAAAGTCACATTTACTTCACAGTTTTTTCCCACGCTATTTTCATTTATTCTTTTATATATACTAAAATAATTTAAATCAAAGTATATGTAAATCTATTTAATTAAAATTATTGTTTTTTTTACATCACGGGTTTCTCAAATATCTTAGACTATAAAAGCTAATATTATTCGTATAATACTATTATTATGTGGATTCGGTATATTTACATAGTGAAAAAAAAAAGAATAAGGAATTCCTTATTATATGGATTATTTATACAATACATGAGCACAAAGTACTTAAGCTTTAAATTTAAGTATTGATTTAAAAATAGGTTTACCATTTACATAAATTGTTTGATGTGAATGGAACGAAATACACACTCAATTATTTAGGGTTAGATTAAAAATTTAAGACACACACATCGTCCTCATTTAAACAATTAAAAAACCCTTTTGTCTAGAATCGCAAACAAATTTGAAAGTGAGGGCAATAATAAAGAAATGGAAGAAGGGGGACAAAGATTTAAAAGATAGTATTTAATTAAAGCATGCATTCCATGAAGAAGGAATAGTTATGGGAGATTAGGCAAAAGCTTCCAAAATATATGGCCATAAGATAATGGTGCCTTGGATAAGTCATCGCTTGGTGGCTGCAACTCATTTGTTCTCAATAAAATAAATAAAATAGTTTGTTTTCCCAACGATATATGAGTGATGGAAAAGTTGAAGCCAAAAACATGCATTGACCTCTTCACCATTTTTGTGTGCATTCCCACGAGATATGACCCAGAAAATTTAGTGTGCCTTTCGTTTTACATGTAAAAATATTTGAAAATTGGTTTTACATCTAAAGGTCAATATGTAGTGTTTATTATACTACAAACATATTACAAAAGTGTGGGAAAACGTGTAAATAAAAACTATGTTTACTTTCTTGGGTTACTTTAAAAATAGATATTGTAGAGATTTGATATTGACGAGTTTAAATAAATTTATATAGATATCAAAATATACGCTTTTAACTTGATATTTTAAAGTAATATCTTTTATCCTTTATTTATATATATATTATTCAATTTATTTATCTTTTATTGAATACGAAGAGTCTTAGTTGGTTTGGTCTCAACAATTGACATAAGAGTAATCATTGCGTTCAAAATATTATCATCTATTTTTTAATTTGAAATTCTTTTACAATTTTATTTTTAAAAAAGAAGCTTTAATAGATTAAAAGATGAATATGTATTTCAATTTTTAAATGACGTGAGATTATTAAAGTACTATAACAATCTCTAAAACAAATTAAAGAAATTTTTATCTGTTATCGTTCCAACTTCAAATATGTTTGAAATAATATAATCAATATTTGAAGTCAAATATTTGAATTCTTAAATTTTTGTAGTCTCAAGAGCAATTTTTTTGACCATGATATCCTCTTATGAAATTAATTTCAAAAAGGCTTTCCAGCCTCACATTTTCTTTTCTTCTTTTTTTTTTTTTTTAATCTAGTTTTCATGTTTCTAATTTCTATGAACACGAGTGAAAATGTTGAAAAAAAAAATAGTTTTTCTTTCTTCTTCTAATAGTTGTTGTACAAAGTAAGTAAGCCACGATGATTTGGTATTTATTTCCTTGCGTAGGTCAATTATTGTATTCTTCACTTTTTAGTATTTGAATTAAACATGGAAGTGGCTGTACTTCAGCTTCTCCATAAATATTATGATATAAGTACGTACCAAAAGTCAAAGGCATTGTTTTTAGAAAAAAATAAAATGATTGAATCATCATACATATTTCCAAATAATTATTTCTAAGCTTTATTATTTTTAAATTAATTTTAATAATTAAATATAAAAAATTTATAATATCGGAATGGTTTTTAAATAATTAAATACTAAATATAAGATGACATATATAGTTATAAATTTTAATTTTTATTATTTTTATTTTTTTAAAATAGTAGAAAAGAAAATGGCAATTAAGCAATCGACTTTTAAATTTATTCAATCAAATAAGATAAAAAAATGATTTGAATATTTTTTTATTATTTATCAATTTTTTTAAATAGTGAAAAACAAAATAGCATTTAAAGAATCGATTTTTAATGTTTATTTAATCAAATAAGATATAAAAAAAATTGATTTGAATATTTGTTTATTATTTTTAAATTTTTTTAAATAGTAAAAAACAAAATAGCATTTAAAGAATCGACTTTTAAAGTTTATTTAATCAAATAAGATACAAGAAAATATTTGAATATTTGTATATTATTTTTAATTTTTTTAAATATCAAAAAACAAAATAGCAACTTTTAAAGTTTATTTAATCAAATAAGATAAAAAAATGATTTGAATATTTATTTATTATTTTTATATTTTTTTAAATAGCAGAAAACAAAATAGCATTTAAAGAATCGACTTTTAAAGTTTATTTAATCAAATACCCAAAAAAAATATTTGAATATTTAATTATTATTTTTAAATAGTTTGAAACGTAATTAAACAATTAAATGAAAGGATAGATTTAGTGAATTTTTGTTTACTTGTTAAAATTACTTAAAAAATTTGAAATTAGCAATCACTATTAGAAATATTATATTTATTAATCAAAATTTACATATGAATGAAAATTATTTGATAATATGCAAGAAGGAAATTATTTACAAATTTTGATATTTCATTTATCAATAGAATTTTCCATTTTTCCATTGATAATATTCGTTGAAAATATTTAACATTAATGTTCCTCATAATTTGAAGATTCCTCCTAATTTGAAGATATTGAACATGGCTATCATTTTCTCTTTTTTTTTTAACTTGGTTCTTGTTGTGATAAAAGAAAAAAAAACTACAAATACTTAGATAAGTAACCAATTTTCAGAGAAAAAAAAAGAGAGCCTTAAGTTTATGATTTTAGGCTTAATTACTATTTTGGTCCCCTAATTTGTTGGGTTGGTTCATTTTGGTCCCCTTGTTACTTTTTGGTTCAATTTGATCCTCTAATTCTTGAAGAAGGTTCAATTTGGTCTCTGCCGTTAAGTCTACGTTAACACCGTCTCTGTACATGTCATGTGTCATTTTGTGGAATTTTTAATTTTTTTTAAATTCTTTAAATTATTTTTTAAAAAAATTAAACTTCCACGTGTCACTTTATGGTTGTGACACGTGTCAATTTGAGATTTTTTATTTAAAAATAAATAAATACTGCCACGTGGCAGGTCACGATTGTGTCACATGTCAAGCTAACATTGGTTGTTTTCAATTTAGTCCCTCTATTTACAATTTTGATTCAATTTAGTCCCCCAATTTTTTAAAATGATTCAATTTTGTCCTCTCTAATTTGATACCAAATTAGTAATTAAGTTTAATTACAACTTATATATACATATTAAAATAATTTTTATTATATTTATAGATTAAATTACTCCATCTAACTATTCAAATTATTTTTTTTACATGTATAGAAAATTTCAAGTGTATAAAATTACAAGTGAAAAATGTAAGAAATGAAATAGCATGAGTATTTAGGGAGTGATTTGATGTATAAATGGTAAAAAATTATTTTAACATGAATATATAAATTGTAATTAAGCTTAATTATTAATTTGGTCTCAAATTGGAGAGGACAAAATTTAATCATTTTAAAAAATTGGGGGACTAAATTGAATCAAAATTTCAAATAGAGGAACTAAATTGAAAACAACGAATGTTAGCTTGACACGTGGCACAATCGTCACCTGCCACGTGGCAGTATTTTTTTTTTTAAATAAAAAAATCTCAAATTGACACATGTCACAACCATAAAGTGACATGTGGCAGTTTATTTTTTTTTTTAAAATAATTAAAAAATTTTAATAAAAATAAAAAAAAATGGAAAATTCCACAAAATGACATGTGGCATGTACGGAGACGGTGTTAACGTTGACTTAACGGCAGGGACCAAATTGAACCTTTTAAAGAATTAGAGGACCAAATTGAACCAAAAAATAATAAGGGGACTAAAATGAACCAACCCAACAAATTAGGGGACCAAAATGATAATTAAGCTATGATTTTAAGTTCGAAACATAATTAAACAACTAAGTGAAAGGTGGGATTTAGTGAATGCATGTATACTTGTTATAATTACTTTAAAAATTTGAAATTAGCATTATTTGAATCACTACTAGAAACACTAAATTTACCAACCAAAATTTATCAACAAATGAAAATCTATCAATAATATGCAATTACTAAAGAAAATTAATAACAAATTTTGATATTTCATTGAACTTTCCGTCAGTAATGAGTGGGTAAGGAAAATATTTGTTGAAAAAATGGGTATTCCGAAAGGTTTCTCTTTCATCTTAAATGCATCCAAAAGTGATGCCTAATCCCATGCCACATGCCACGAAAATAAGGGATTTTCAAGGAACTTTATGCACAATTTTTTACTCATTTTTAAAAATTGTTTTCACACTCAACGTGGCTTCTGTCATACTTTCACAAAAAAAAAAGATCTCTCTCTTGAAAAAAGAAAAACACACACAATAAGTTTCCCATCCTATCTTCTCTTTGGTGCATCTTATTACTATTTTATCCTGGACTTATATTTGCTTTATAAGAGACTAATTCTTACTAGTTTTGATATCTTGGAGAAGTCCAAAAAGCTCTTGTTGTACCCTGGGGGTTTGCACATATACTACGGATAAATCCTTAATGGTAGTGATTTTACACGCCTCAGGAAATCCTTTGTAATTTATGTTCTTATCAGTTTTCCAAGTAGGTTTCCCTACGATCTTAAGGATTTACCAGAAAAAAAAAGGAATTATAGGATCTGTACGTGGAACAAGAGCAAATCCATGTAGTGTTGAAACACATATGTGCACCTACGTTTGACCCTATGGAGGAGAAGAGAGAGGAGGACCTGTGGCAGATTCTCCACTTGTGAAAGGTTTCCTGTTCTGATGCACAACTTTGCACCATGAGAGAAGGAAATAGGTCGTGGTTGCAAACAAATGTGGAAACTTTTTTATTTCATTCATTAGCTTGCCATCAAACTATTTATTCCTGCAAAGTTCTTTTTCTACAGAAGTACTTATATTGAGTTAGAAACATCAAACTTGAATATTCCCTTCCAAATGCAAGAATATACCAATGTTCATAAATTTTTCATTTCTCCCTATTGGAGAAATTTAAATCACAATAACTTGGGCCTAATGAGAAACATACATATTTTTGGATTTTTTTTTTAACTTTATCTGCAATGGACACGATTATTTTTACCTATGGAAGGTCTATTTGCTACCAAGACAACCTAACCCAGAGCCATGATTAAGATTTGGGTGGGAGTAGAATAATTGGAAACATGGTCACTCTGAGTGAGTCAATTACTCTTTTCCTTAGAAGAAAGAACGAAATTGGTATCCTTTTATGACCTTAACGTCGAGCCAACGGTGGTACGGTGAATGTGAGAATGACTCATATTACTCACGAGTTTTCCACATGACCTCTTGGGTTGCTGAGATCTCCGGTGGCGTTTGTAGTGCCAGCCACTTCAAGCTCCACTTCAATGTGCTCGTTCTCGTTGAAGTTGAATGGTAAGACGACGCCAAACAACCCGTCCGCGATGCCGTGAGGGGGAAGGCATAGTCACATTCAGGTGACCTAGAGAGTGCTCGTGAGGGGGATATTGATGACAACATAGCGACGATGGATCTAACGACTCTAGCACTACCGGTGAGGGCACTGGCGTGATGGTAATGAGAATTGCAATGGAGAATAGGGAGTCTCAAGTTGATGATGGGTGGCCTCTCCTCCTTATACTTTGCATTTTTGAGGGAGAAGAACCCTTGTGCATTTTTAATAAGTTGTCCTTACGTGGACCAAGAGAAATAAATTGTTAACCTGGTGCTTTGGATCGAGATCAGACACTTGAGTGGCTCATTCATGTCCTCTTGAGGGCCTGTGTCCCAAGTTATTATTTCAATCTTAATATTTAATAGTGTGGGGTGTAAGGTAATATTACTTAATTACTAAAAGGGATAAAATAATGATAATTAATTGTGATGGCTTTTCACATATGATATTGATAGTAATCTAAATTTGAAAATAGATAATATGTCATTATATATTTATATGTGGATGACGTGCTAATGACTCATATATGCAATAAAATAGTCTCTAGAATGAAGTTGTTTCTAGAATCTAACTTTGAAATATAAGTTTTTTCTAGGAGAATCCAATGTGATTTTAGAAGTTAGAATCATAAGGAAAGGAGACATATATTACTATCCCAAGAATAATATTATAAATGTTAAGATGCACTTTCAAGACTTATGACATATCTAAGAGATTCAATGAATTATGCTATTGAATATAGTGGATTTTCCATTGTACTATAAGGGTACAATGATGCTAACTAGATCTATGATTTAGATGAGACAAAATCCACTAGGTTATGTATTCACATTTGGAAGTAGTGTGATTATATGGTCGCACTCCTGATCTGGTTTTTCTCTCTCGCGGTGGCTTCACTGATCTCGTTTGATTCGCTTCCAATGAGAGCAGTGATGATGCTGCAGAGGTGGCGTGTTCGCGACAACAGGTGGTGCGTTCATAGTGGGAGCAACAATTTGCGTTTGTCATGATGGCGAAGCTAAAGAGGAGTCGCGCTGCTCACTGTGGGGGTCCACATTAGTGTCTATGGTGGTTTTTTGTTTTGACACTGTTTGGGGCAACTTGCATAACCTGAACGAAGGAGGTTGATGTTATTGTACTTGTGATTGTGGCTTACTCACAAGGTTCTGTGGTGGGCCATTCTAGGTTGAGGCTGACGTAGGTCGTTGCATTTAGCATTGTTGAGGTGTTGGCCTACTTAGCCGCTTTCTAGTTTGGGTTAGGATTCATCACATGAATGTTAGGTTACGTGATCATAATAAAGAAATGACTAAATAAAATAAAATAAAAATTAATAAATTTTGTGAAGCTTACATGCATAGGCATTTGAATTAAAATTAATTTTGATTTTGATATATAAATAAGAATTCAAATTTTGGTAGTTTAACATTTTTTACGAGCATATTGAATCAAGAAGTCGCCAAAGTGATCTCTCTTGAGGAGATAGTTCGTGAGAAATGTTAAATATTTTTGTTTAAGTATATCCATGCAATTATTAGTCGGCCTAAAGGAATATTAATATTTGATTGTATTACATACACACTTGTGAAGGTAAACATGTGATAATTATAAGGTTTTCCTTTGTCAATGATAAATCAATCCAAAGATGGGTTTGTTGTTGGACATGTTTTATTATCAATGGTTGATCATTACAACAAGAAACCACTAGTAGTTAATATTATTGTCCAAAGACTTGATAATCTATATATGCTTGATAGGTGACCTCCTTATAGTGAATCCTTCTATACGGAATAGTGTGGTACTAAGCATAAAATTGAAGATATTGATTTAGGAGCATTATGACACAGGCTTCTAGGTCACATCTCTAATAATAGAGTTGAACGAATTGTGTCAAATGATCTTGGATTCCATTGACTTCATAAAATTTTATGTTTGTGTTGAATGTGTTAAAGGTAAATAGACCAAATCAACGAGATTAGGGGCTATGAGTTCTATAATCCCAAATTAAAGACAAATTTTGAAACGAGCGTTGTTATATTCTTTGAGGATATTGAGTTTGGGGGGAAGAATAAGGTTAAAGACAATAAGGTTAAAGACTTCGTCTTCAAGGAAGAATCAATGACAATTCCATATCTGATTCATATAGTTGCTTTTGATGAAACAAGTTCAGATCCTCGAGAACAAACTCAAACTCCTTAAGAACCTATGCTTCATGAGCCAGTAACTTTGCTGAGATCCATGAAAGAAAGGAGAAATATTATTCCAAATTATTATGAAGTATTTCTCCATGAAAATAAAGGAAATAATGGTATGATGAAAGATGACCCAGTCAACTTCCGTCAAGCCTAAATCAAGCAAATGGATTGAAGTAATGAATGAGGAGTATAAGTCTATGCAAGACAATATGTAACGTCCTAGCCGGAAATTACTTGTTTAAAATAAATTGAAATTAAAATAATAATAAACCTCATTTATTATTGAGTACTTTCCAAAAAAAAAAAAAAGGGAATATTTTAAATCTTTTATCTCAACGCGCCAAAATTTAAACCCAACTACGACGTTCAATTATTACAATGATAGCGTTTATAAAGTCAACACAAAATAGTTCATAAACTTCCGTAAAAAGAACTAGTAAAACTCCCATAGTTGTTCCCCACTCCGTCTCTAGGCATCCACAAGCTCACCTGCATCAACATTTGCTCCCATGTAACAAGTTACATGATCATCGTCAAACACACACAGATAGGGTGAACTCAATATAAACAGACAAGTAAAACATGACATCAATTAAGCATCTCAAAACCGTAACATGTGTTAGCATCTCCCATTCCTCAGTTCCTCAACTTCCAAACCTTACGTTAGACGCCTCTTGATTCTACACCATTTGGTGAATACACTGATCGATCTTTGCTACACGAGTGTCTACTCGCCCTTCCGACTACAAGCCAACACCTAATAGTCCACACACGGGAATAAATTACGAGGGCCATAATCTGCGGCACCAAGTGGAGTTACCTAAAATGAACCGAAGTTCGTAGTTGTCCCAGACTACCAAAATTCAATCAGTTGCACTGAAGAGGGCAATCTTTCGAAACCTCGCCGTACAAGCCACGATCTTGCACACTCCATTGGACTTCTTAAACCACCAAGCTACAACCTCGAGTGGCCACGTGTTACCCCAATACAAGATACACTTGTAACTGGGCCCCCACCTAATAGTCCACACATGAGAATAAATTGCCACGACCACAATCCGCGGCACCAAGTGGAGTTCCCCAAAATGAATCGAAGTTTGTAGTTGTCCCCAGACTACCAAAATTCAATCAGTTGCACTAAAGAGGGCAATCTTTCGGAACCTCGTCGTACGAGCCACGATCTCGCACACTCCACTAGACTTCCTAAACCACCAAGCTACAACCTCGAGTGGCCACGTGTTACCCCAATACAAGATACACTCGTAACTGGGCCCCCAACCAAAGCATCGCATCATGACCTTCATCCAAAGATGTGTATAAATCCTCCTCGCGATCCAACTCTGCACCCAAAATCGCCTGCCGCACCTCTCATGTTGCTAGGCAGAACTTGGTTCCAGACCGCCTGGCGAGCACCTCACGCCGCCAAGCGCCAAGTGCCTTCCATTGCTTTTGCCACTCTGATTTCGCTTGGCGGAACCAACCTTGCTGCTAGGCGCCACTCATGTTCAGTGACCACTGTCACTTTTTGGTTATCTACCGCATGGCAGCTTGCCCCGCGCCACCAGTCGCCATATTAGTAGCGCAATGCTACTGGTTTTTGGCATATTAAACAGGTCTTAAGGGACCCCAATCACGCAATACACTACAACACATCACAATTACGATTATCCAGTCATAATACCAAGACTAAATTACAATGCACACATTTAATCATGCCACCAATTCAATCATTATCATGTCTACCCTACTAAAGTGGTCAATTTTGCACATATACTTTCAAGACAACACAATCACTACACCTGCCAATGACCAAAGAAGAACACAATCTAGCCCTCGTACATAAAATCAATCTCATTCATCCAGGCTTAGTCACATAACTGAATTACAATTTCATCCATTTCACTCAACATATTTTCCCAATTAATAGCATGTCGTCCTCAATTAGTTAGAAACAATACCACACATCAAGGTTGATATAAATCAGACCAATTTTGGATGCCTGTACAGTTCCCAAATATGCACTGAATCATCTAAATTATTATAGTCCACCCTTTTTATGCTCATGTAATCCCGATCATCGCAAGGTTATACATAACTTTATCCCTATACCATATGTGTTTACCTTTACACATCCTCTACATGCTAAGTTCGTTTTCACATAAAAAAATTATTCGATAAAGTCCCAAAACACTAAAATTTCAGCACAAGCATTAGGTTTGTCCTTGTTCTCCAGTGTCGCCTGGCGGCTATTGTAACATCCCGATAGGATATTACGGGTTTAAATAATTAAATAAAAATAAGAAAATAACATCACATTTATTATAAGTTCATTTCTCAAAAAACACGGGAATTTAAAACACTTAAATTGTAACATAGTTCAAAAATTCATAATTTCATTATTACAATTCCACTAACGTTCAACATAATTAATATTACATCAAAAGTCTAAAAAAATGTAAATTCTTTCAAAAGCCCCGGGTAGCCCCTGCTCTCCGCCTCTAAGCATCTCCTGGCTCACCTGTCAAATCATCTACTCCCGGATAATAAGTTATCCGATCATCGCCACACACACACAGATAAGGTGAGCTGTGCACAGATATATAAATACATAAAACATAAAATAAATATGCCCTCCAACCCAATGAAAATAACACCACTAAAATATTTCATTATTTCCAAATTACCCATCCCTGATCTCATAGTCCTTCATGAGTCAATTGCATGAACTAGATCTTGGGACTTCACTGTGCTCCCACAAAACTAACCCATTCGTGGTCCAAACCTACGAGCCTATCCTTCTCATAGTCCTGCTCTACAGACTCCTCGTTTGTAGTAAAACATCCAAGCCTCTCTCGCTCGGACCATGGCATGCACGCAATCACCATACTATGGACTCCTCGCCCAATAGCAGCTGACAGGAAACATAACAGTTCCTTGCCCATCATGTGCCCGACACATGTACTCACCATACTAAGGACTCCTCGCCACTTAGCAACCGACGGGAACTACTCAGTTCCATGCCCATCATGTGTCCCATCATCAAGCACATCTCAGACCCCTATTGGACTCAGTCCTTCAAGCCCAACACCACAAACACATGCAAATAATTTCCTTAGCCTAGGAAACCCCAAGCAATTCAGTACAACAACACATAAGAACCTGGCTCCTTGCCATTCTCGCTTAAGCCACGTCTGTTCGCCCAAGCAAGTGCATTTGTCTCGCCCAAGCTGAATCACCTCGCCTGAGCGAGTGTGAAACAACGACCTCACCACGATATCTCGCTTAGGCGAGGTTTGCTCGCCTAGGCGAGGTCATCTCTCGCCCAAGTTCACCATTCTTTCTCGCCTGAGCTAAAACGCAAGCAACACACCAATATTTAACAAGATTTCTCGCTTAGGCGAGACCTTCTCGCCTGAGTGAGATCCTAGTGCGCTCAAACCACACAACCCTCACCTGGATGAGGATTCGGCGTGAATATCATCTGGTCTCATCGCGACCTCGTTTAGGCGATCCATTCTCGCCTAACCAAACGTATTTTTCGCTTAACACTAACTCAGGTCGCCTGGGCGAGATGCTCGACCCTCATACCAGTAACGAATTTCTGTAACTCTCGCTTAGGCGAGAGTGACTCGCTTAGGCGAGAGTGAATCGCTTGGGCGAGAATTGCAGTATCCCCCCCTGTTCATACGTGAAATCAACCCATAAAACCACACCAACACAGGGTAATTCGTATTGCATAACCATATAAGCACCAACAACCCAAATAGACATATTATATTCACATTTGAACCAAAATCTTGAGACCCATCTATGATCCTTCATTCTAAACCCAAACCTTTACTCCTTTCATCATAAAAACAGAAAAATAAGCATAGCATCGTAAACCAATAGCCAAAAGTTTCATACACATCAAATATATTACAATTTCCAGAGCATATAAGAATCAATTAAGAAAAGCAATCATGGCACAAAACCAGACACATGTCATATAATCCACATGCACAAAAGTTAACTCCCCTAACCTGAAATCTTGGTACCAAACTAGTAGCCTTTGAGGGTTCTTCTCCAATTTCCCAATCCGCCTAATTCTTCCTTTCAAGTCTTCTCCCAATAGCACTCAATTCTCTCCTCACACTCTCAGAATTCGTATTCCTCTCACAAGCGAATTGACAACACTGCCAAAACCCACTTTTTTCCTCAAAATGGCCTTTTATATGTGTCTCATTTAGGGGTTTAAATGTTAAAAAAAAATAGGCTTTATGGTGGGTTTAATTTCTATTAAAGGATCATTATATAATGGTTTTCAGCCCCCTCTTGGGGGGCCCTAGGTTTGCCTTTTCCTTTTCACCTTCAAGTCACCCTAATTTTAGCAAAAATAAAGTCAACTTTATGTCCCTTAAGGTTTGAACCCATGACCCTTCACTCATAAGGCTTAAGCACCACCAATAAGCCAATTCAGATTTTGTGATAACCATCATAATTCCTATGATTACAATATCACTCACTAGTCACAATTATATTATCAAAATACAATTAAATCAAATAACACATAAAATGAAATACTTAGGACTCGAACCCAAGTCTTCTCACACAAACCAAGTACTCTCAACCATTTGAGCTAGTAACCTTCCACATCACATCAAACAATATTTAATTTCATAAAGGCTCTTCCTACTCGCATTTATTAATTAATTAATTTTCACGGGTCTTACAGCTGTTATTATACCGCCAGGCGGTGCATCTAAACCTGGGATCTGCCCAGATTTCCCACACTTGTATGCCCCCTATTTTTCAAGCCAACCAATCCAACACACATTTTCACATGAATTTAGGGTCTTATTACACACAAAGCTCGTTTATGTTCAATTTTAACCATTATTCTCCTGCAACATACCTTAAATCATATTCAAATACCACATTATTTCCTTACGAACCCGAATCCCAATTTCACACAATATTCATACATTCAACATAAACATATTGTCTACAGTCAATTTTTCTCATACAAATTCACCTTCACGCATATGAAACATCATAGCAACATCACTGATAATCCAAAAAATCCAAAGCAACCCAACAACTGGCACCCCAATTTGCATCGTCTGGCAGATCATCCTCCGCTGCCAAGCGGTTCATGAAGAAAAACCTAGAAAATTGGGTTTGGAACTTGTGTCACCTGGTGGGTCGCGCGTGACCGCCATGTGATTTCTAGAAAATTCCAGAAACCCGAACAAAATGTGAAGGAAAAGGAAAGAGATGCATTCTCACATCCTTAGGCATATCACGAATACATACAATTAAATTTAGCACACCAAATAGGAACTCCCCTAACCTGGATTCCTTACTCAATTAGCAAAACTTTGAGTTCTCCCTTGATCCACATTAGTCCCCTTTGTTCTACTACTTTTCAGCACTTCCTCTCCCTCTCTAGAGCCCATGACTATTCTAGAAGTTCTCTCCTCACTCTATGCATTAATGGCAGCCTCACTAACTCTCTCTCTCACCCTTAATGGAGTCCTTAACTATGCTTTAATTTGGTTTAATGGTAGCAAAACGAAAATTAGTTTAAAGAGGGTTTAAGGGCTATTGATTGACCATTAAGTCATGGTTTTCCAACCCGTCCCATCTGCCTCACAATTAGCTAGGGTTTTCAGGCTCTTTACATTCATGCAAAAAAATTAATTTTAGCAAAACGAAAGTTATTTTGCTTGAACCATGGTTCAAACCCATCACCTTCCAATGTCAAATCAATGCATAACCATTCAACCAATTCATGTTTTGTGATAATTTCTATAAATTTAGAATTTTATACTTTCTTATCACGCTTCCATCTTTATATAGAAAAATAATACAATAACACCCAATTGGCACAATTAAGACTCGAACCCAAGTCCTCTTAACACAACCAAGTACTCTCAACCACTTGAGTTAATACATTTTCACGTTATGATAGTTAGCAATTAATGCCATAAAAGCTTCCACTACCTCCATTTATTAAATAATTAATTATTTAATTATTTAAATTTCTCGGATCTTACACAATAAGGTTTGGGAACTTGTCCCATTACCATATGGTGTAAAACCCATTGGTTGTAAGTGGTTTTTAAGACCAAGAGGGATTGCAAAGGTAATGTGGAGAGGTATACGGCTTGTCTTGTGGCAAAGGGTTATACTCAATAGGAAGGGATTGACTTTAAAGAGACTTTCTCTTCAATTTCATTGAAAGTCTCTTTTAGGACAATCATGACTCTTGTTGTACATTATGAATTAGAGCTTCATAAAATTGATGTCAAGACGGTGTTTTTCAATGGTAACATTAATTAGACGAATTATATGGTGCAACCAAAAAACTTTGTGTTAGGAGAGTCAAAGAATATGGTTTGCAATTTGACATAATCCATTTATGGGCTAAAATAGGCATCCCGTCAATGGTACCACAAATTTCATCAAGTGATTCTCTCATTTGGTTTCAAGATGGATGTTGTTGATGATTGTGGGTATCATAAATTCATAAATTTTGAAATTTTGAAATTATGTCGTAAAGAATTTGATATATGTCCAAGTATGTACGCATCCAAATATAACATACGTAGTTGGGGTATTAGGCAGTTATGACAGATATTTAAGCAGTATCATTTTGAAACCAGCCAAAGGTGTTATGAGGTATTTTTAGAGACTAAGAGATTATATACTCACATACAGGGAGTCATATCAGTTAGAGATCATTGGGTATTCTGACTCAGTTTTTTGCACGATGATATAAGGGATCAAATAAGGAATATGGCTGAGGAATTATTTATCACAGGGTTGTGTATTGTGAAGTAATTGAAAGACCAATTAATTTATATTGTGACATCAAATCAGTTGTATTATTCTAACAACATTAAGGTACAAAGTGGATAGTTTTCAATAGAACAATAAGGGACAAACTCCATGATGACAAATCCTCTCACTAAGGTACTTACACCTATGGTCTTTCATGAGCATATTGCTCATATGGATGTTTTGTTGTTTGAGGAGTCTTTGGTTTAGTGGGAGTTAGTCACTTTTATGTGTTTGTGTTCTATTTTTGATTTTATGCATGCATGCAATATCTTAGGACATACTTTGATATTATTTAGAAATTACCAGATATGGGTACAGGTACGAGGCAAATATTTATCCAGCGGGTAGGGTAAGAGGGAGCTACTACTTGTACCCTACTCGCCCCGTTGTCATCCCTACTAGTTGACATCCCTGTTTGTGACCTGTAGGGATGGCAACGGGGCGAGGCGGGGCGGGAACGAGTTTCGTTATCCCATTCTCACCCCCATAGAAAAAATTCATCTTTATCCCCATACCCAAACCCAACAGATATCAAACTTTTGTCCCATCCCCATCCCCACTGGGTAACGAGTACAATCTCGTACCCATACCCATACCTATTTTTTTACTACTTCAATATTAATTTTAATTAATTTTTATTAAATAATAAAAAATTATAGTAAAGGAAATATAATATTATCAAATATTCAATATAAGAGAATTGTTGTTTCTTTGATATCAAATATTTTGAAAGAAATTATAATTGTATACATTTTAAATTAGAATAACAAATAAAATTTCATGAGAACCAAAACATTTATTAAATTTCCAAACATTAATGGAACTTAGTTGATAAAATTTAATTTTTTTTAAAAAAAATATAAAAGAAAAACAAATATTCATATTAAAATATATTTTAAATGTTTGTTTACTTCAATTTTTCAAATTCTGATGAATCTCTTTTTTATACAGTAATAAAAGTTATAATAAATCACTTGATCAAAATGATACAAAGAATAAATATTAGACTAATAAAAATAAATTTTGAACATAGATCTTGTATCTTTTAAACCTCAATATATGTTGGATGGTGATAAAAAAATCATGGCAATTACACTAAATTTTTATATTGTAGTAAATAAAATTTAATTATACAATTATATTGACAAAATTGCAGTATAATTGATAATGAGTTAGAAAATAAAAAATAATTATATAAGATATATCAAAATAGTATTATACATGATGAAAATAAAATATAAATAAAAATATTAAAAAATTAACAAATGTGTGTCTTAGAAACAAGTTGAGAAACTACTGAATGAAATCGTACAAAGGAAAATAAATGTATAATTAAGGGTATGATAAGATGAAAAATACCTTAGACATCTAAGAAAACTTTTCAAATATCAACATATGTAGTCAATGGTTGAAAAATAACGAAAATTGTTTTAGCGAAACAAAAAAGTTCTTCAAAGGAAACAAAAATTAATAATAATAAGTAAAGAAGAAATTTTTTATATTACCTAGTAAATGAAATGTTTATGCTATTAAACACTTAAATTGAGATTGTTAAACATTCTTATGTGAAAGAAAAATATATAATAAATAAAAATATTAAAAAATAATAGAAATATTCAAATGTGAGACATAAATATTTAATTGACATACATCATTTGAACATAATTATATAAATGTTATGATAAGATGAAAAATATATTGGAGATGCGAATGAATTTCATGACAAAGCAAATAATTAGAAGAAATAAAAAATAGAAAGTATATAAGGTTACTTAATTAACTGTGAATATTTTAATAATTTAAACGAGGATGGATATTATGACGGGTATGGGGACAAGAACGGGACAAATATGTACATCTCCATACCCATCCCCATATCCAATAAAAATAGTCGGGGATTCCTCCATACCCTTAAGGGCGCTACGACCCAACAGCCCAAGGACAAGCGGCTGAAGGCCGCACGCAACAATCGAGCGATTTTATACCATATTTGCTTTGTCAACAACTAATTGAAAATCACATTGAGATCCTTATTAATGTGACCCCTTGGCAACACCGACCATGACTTACCATTCTTATCCAGCTATTAGGGCGCACGAACGATCAACACAGTCGGGCGGGCACAACGAAAGAGTCAGACAACTGTAATTAAGGTAAAATAGGTCAGCAAACAAGTTTAAAAAGCAATTGGACCGCAATTAAAGAAACCTTAATCACAAGCCTATATAAAAAACTATAAATGGAACCCCAAGGTAAGTTGGTAAGGACTTTTACTTCGCATTTATTATAGCATTAATTGCTAATCCCGACCGGATTCGAACTGACTTAAGCATCAGAGCATAATTTACAGGTACCCCGATCGTATGGGCAACCGAACGGGAAGGAGGAGGAAAACCGAACAGGAGGAGAAAAAGGAGAACCGAGTGATGACGAAGAAGAAAAATAAGTCAAGCAAGTGTTTTAGATAGGTGCTCAGACCCTACACTAGAAACAATAATTAAACAACTAAATGAAATGCAGTGTTTAGTGAATGTTTTTTACATGTTAAACGTTGATCGAAGTCGTACCCAACCAAATAAAACATTTAAATGCAGTACTCAGGAGTTAACCCAGGGTCATCTCCTAGTGACCATTATTTTTACTCAAAGGTTCCAGATTGCATTTCAACACAAAAAGGGGGGTTGGCAGATTCACAATGCTAATCAACAAATTAAATTAAATGCAACAATGATTAAAAATGTATTGACATCCTTGATTCAAACAAAGTTTCACTTATCATAGGCCACCAAATTAACACCTCTGCCTTCTCTCAATCCACTAGATAATAACCCACTAAGCGAAAGTTACAATCCAGCTTCATTATGCAATTAAGTAATGCACGCATCCATGAAGTCATGACAGCCAAGCTATATACATTAAGCATGAACATAACCTAACCCAAACATATGCAATTAATCTGTAAATTAAGCATAAACAAATGAACCACATGCATTCCTCGAATTCAGGACAAAGACATGGCAAATATCACAAAATAAGCACAACCTCAAAGCTTCATTGCATTTTTCATTAAGGAGTCAATACACAAATTTAGCTCGACATGGAAATAAGGCAATTAAACACTTCAAAACGGAATTCACCAAAACAGAACATCAAACCCTAACAGCAGTATTATTCAAACGCAAATTCAAAAGCAAAAGAGATTTCTAAAGCTTTAATGGAATGAAAATCGCTGTTGTGATATAAAAACCGAAAATCCCATACATGGGTGTTGTTCCAAGTCAATACAATTCACAAAACGAGATGCCCAAGCTAGCAAATGAGTTCAAAATGTAAAACCCACATTGGGTGCTGTCAAATGTGCATAAAAACGGTAAAAACAAGTGCTAAAACGTGAAAAATGAAAGAAGGCACCTCCATGGTCATCCACCAAAGCTTCAAAATGTGAAAATGGAGAAATGGAGAAGATGAAGTTCGACTACCACACAAGAAGACCTAAAAATCTCGTGGTCACATCACTATAGACCCACATATTTACAAAAATGTCATTCTGCCACTCAGAATTACAAAAATGCCACTATGGGCTGAAAATACTGGTCCAATGACGTGGACAAGCTCACTGACATGGCGTAGACATGGCAACTCTCTCTTGACCTTAAGATAAATGTCTAAGCTCCAAAATTTGCTCTACATAATACCTAAAAACAATTACAGACAATAATTAGACCAATTAATGCCAAATTACTCAAAATTCGAAATTATGGCCCAATAAAATCCAATTGAGGAAAATACACTAACAAAAAATAATTAAGCACTAAACAACCCTAGAGAATGACACAAAAAAGACAATGAAATAAGAAAAAATAATGACTCATAAAACGTATTTTAGAAAAGTGAAATTAGCATTATTTAAATGTAATAAAAATAAACATACGTTAGATTCTTGTTTAGTGAATTTAATATATTACTATTATTATTAAATATAATAAAAAATAAATTTGTAAAAATATAGAAAATAAAAATAATATATTATTAACGTTTTTAAATAAAAATGAAGTGATATTTTGAAATTCTAAATTTTAGAGAACTAATTATTTGTTCTAGTTAATATATATATATATATATATATATATATATATATATATATATATATATATATATATATATATATATATTGTCTTTGCATAGGTGTATGCACTTACTTTCCTGTACAATGACTTTTCTGATAATTGGTTCGTATGATCAAATATAAATATGTTTAGATACTGATTATATAAAATAACAATTATAAAATAGTATTAAGAAAAAGTAAGATGAAATTTAAATAAAATAATTAAATTATGAACATATATTACAATTAAAATTATCATATTATTTTAATTTAATATTGATTCATGTAATTTATAGAATAAATTTAATATAAATATTTCTAATGATTATTAGATCATATAAATATATCAAAATTATGAAAATTATTTCAAAATATTAAATTTAGTTTCTTTTCTTCTTACTTTATTGGGGACATTATAATTTTTAATAAAATTTTAAAAGAAATGGCAATTTCTCATTTAAAAGTTATTCGATAAAATTCAATAATCCTAATGAGGATACTAAAAATAAATTAGACTCGGAATCAAATCTTTAAGCAAACAAAATTTGAAGTCTATAAAAAAATAACAATTGAATCACCTTCATGAAATTAATTGGTATATTTTTCTTTATTAACTTTGAAATATAAAGTAGCTAAATAAGTGTAATGCGTGAAAAAATTTCATCACAGAGAATAAATGAGAACAAATTTTGGTCAAAAGAAAATAATGAAAACAGTTAATTAGAGAATAAATTCCTCCATGTCATTAAAATACATATATTTAAAAAATTAAAATAATTTTAAGAAAAATTAAAAAAGTGTATAATATTATTCAAAACAAATAAAAATATTTTCCAGAACATGTGAATAAAAAAGTTACAAAACAATACACAATTTATTTCCGGAACATGTGAATAAATCAATTATAACTAATAAAATGTAATTATCACTGTAATGGAGTTAACCATGATTAAATGTAATTATCACTGTATATTATTGAATTAGATTTCGCTGGATGAAATAATATTTTTAATATGACTTAATTATAACTAATAAAATTAATTTTTATAGGAAAGATAATTACTTAATATCCAATTTTTAAATTAGATTTCATTAGATAATATATCATGTTACTACAATTACATATTTAATAAGTAAGGTAATTACCCAATTAAAATATAGTTAATTGTTAGTATATCCGATTAAACTAGATTTCGTTACACTTAATCATTAATTGAATACTTTAATTAAGTTTTAAATGCTTGAATATGATTAGATAAGATAATTGCTTGAATATAATTTAACTAATTGCTACAATATATCGTTAAATTAGATTAGATATTAATTTAATGCTTTAATTGTTTTATATGCTTGAATATGATTAGTTAAGATAATTGCTTGAATATAATTTGACTAATTGTTGAAATATCTCGTTAAATTAAATTAGATATGATGAATGATTTACCAAATTTAATTTACTATCATCATTAAATAAAGTTGATTTAAATATATAAGATAATTAAATAAATATGATTTTATCATATCTATAATACTCTATATAATAACACAAAGTATAGTCATGTTTGTTCCATTAATAGACTTTTGTTATTTTGAGTTCTCTTCATACTTTCTTTATTCATTCTCTACACTCATTATCTCCATGGAAGAAACACAACAATCTCGGAAAAAACTCATCATAAAAATTTATTCTTCATGTCCTGATAATAGTGAAGGAGTGTGTGAATTGAAGAATAAAAAGGGATATTATGCAAAAGCAATATGGGTCGATGTGAAAAATGTATCAAAATCTTGCGAAAGTAATCAAAAAGTTGAGCACAAGGAGTGTGATAAGACAAAAGATAAGGAAATAATGCATAAAGAGTGGAAGAAAAGAGAGAAGAAACGAAAGGTAGAAGTTGCAATGAGAATGGATAATTGCAAAAGGATGCAATGTTGGACGATGATGAAGCGTTTGATGGTGGGAAAATATGCATGGATTTTTAAGAAGAATGACCAAAACAAAAAGGTAATGAATTTACGAAATATTGAGTTAAAGTTGAAAAGATTGGAGTATTCAAAAGTTGATGACTTTGGAGATGACATGAGGAAGGTGTTCTCTTATCCATTGGGGTATCCTTTCAAAAGTGAAGTTTATAAAATTGCAAGAGAGATTAGTCAAGCTTTTGAGCTTAACTGGAGTAATATGAAGAAAAAGTGGATATTTCAAGAAAAAATAGAAAAACAAAATCTGTAATAAATTTTACCTTTGTGCCTTATTCAATAAAATAAGGGTTTTAAAGTTTTAATATTATTTTATATTTTATTATTATTAATATTGGAAAATAAGTGACTAGGAAAATTACTATTATTTATTATTATTATTATTATTATTGATATAATTGTTATTATTAGAGATATTGTTAGTATTACTATTTGAATTAATATTAACATTGGTATTAGCAATGGCGGATCTTCACCAAAATTTTTGGGGGAGCCAAAATAATATACTTAAAACTTATATATTTAATATTAGTGTGGCTAATTCAATAAAAATGAATACACAATCTAGTATATCTATAACTATAAAAGAAATTACACATATCAAAAGAAATGTTTATCATTTTTTCATATTTTTGAGCTCATGTAATTGAATCATAATTAAAATTTTATTTTTCGATGTAAATAACCATATTATCTGCAAAATATTTATCTTCCATTTATTAACATGCATTTGATTCAAAAAGTTTTCACAAGCTTTCATTTCATTGTTATGTAATGAGCAACCATATTATCATATTTTCATCTTCACCAGATTATTTATCAATTTTAAAAAATAAATGTATTCTTTTGTTTTTCATCAATATACCTATTTAAAAAAGAAGTTTAAGATTAAAAAATAATTTATCATAATCTCATCAAAAGTTGAGAGACATAATTACTAAAAAAACTATGATAATCAAGTTACAATTAAAAATCGACTATGAAAAATTACATAGTACATTGCTTTTTCTTCTATATTAATAAAAAATGAATATACAAAAATGTCTTGAGATAAAAATTAGTGCTAAATGTTAAATAAATATTTCACTATCAAATGAGACAAAAGAAAGTTACATTTTTTATTTATTTAAGAATGGAAGAGAAGATATGAATAAATTAGGACAGAAATGATGAGTTAATGTCTAACTTTTTTTTAATAACAAAAAAAAAACATGAGAGATGAATACAACATATGAAAAACTCAAAAGACAACGGAAGAGAAAATAAAAAAATATCTTAATAATTTTTTTTCTTTATATATTTGATTTTATGTTTTACTATTTATTATTATACTTTATAAAATAAATAAATAAATATTTAATTTAATTTTTACTAATTTTTAATATAATATTATTTAATTTAAAAAGATATATACAATTTAAAAAAAATTAAAAGTTTTTATAATTTAAAAAAAATTTAAAATGTAAAAAATGTAAAAAAAAAATCAAAATATTTAAGGGAGGGGTCGTGGCCCCCGCCTGCCCCTTCTAACATCTGCCCCTGGGTATTAGTAGGATTAGTATTCCTGATACTTTTAATTGTACGGGATCATATCTCACATTATGCCTACATTTAATATATATTTTACTTTTGATAATATTTTAATTACTTTTTTAGTTATTATTAGTATTAGTATTATTAGTAGTGTTCTTACCGCACACAATAGTAGAAGTCAAGGCCTAAGGTGGTTTAAATATCTCTTCTCATTCCTCTTAGACGTATTTTAAGGACAAAATCGTGATGAAACACACACTCCAATTATTATTATTCTTATTATTATATATTTTTATTAACATATATTTTTATTTGAAATAATATTAACATTAGTGTTATTAGTAGTATCAATAATAATATTATTATTATTACTACTACAAAGTTTTATTATGATTAATATTAATATTTTTATTATGTGCTTCTATTTACAAATTTTAACATCAACTTTATATTTCACAATATACCTCCATTCTAATTTTAGTTTGTATATACATCCTATTTTTATTACATCAACTTCATATTTCACAATATACCACCATTCTAATTTTAGTTTGTACATACATTCTATTCTTACTTTTATGAAATCATATTTTAATTATTTTTCTTTTTCATTTTTCATTAGTATTATTATCAATATAATATATTAATATTATTAGTATTGATATAATTAGTTGTATTTTCTATAATTTAAAAAAAGAAGACAACATTCAACTTAAAGCCTCTGAGTCTTTTTAGAAAATGATCAAATTGAGATGACATATATAGTTATAAATTTTAATTTTTTAATTTTTTTTAATTTTTTTCAAATAATAGAAAATAAAATAGCATTTAAGGAATCGACTTTTAAAGCTTATTTAATAAAAAAAGATACAAAAAAATGATTGTAATATTTGTTTATTATTTATCAATTTTTTTAAATAGTAAAATACAAAATAACATTTAAAGAATCTACTTTTTAAAGTTTATTTAATAAAATAAGATACAAAAAAAAATGATTTAAATATTTTTTTTTATTTTTAAATTTTTTTAAATTGTAGAAAAGAAAATAGCATTTAAAGAATCGACTTTTAAGGTTTATGTAATCAAATAAGATACGGAAAAAAAAATAAAATGATTTGAATCATTATAGATATTTTAAAATAATTATTTCTAAGATTTATTATGTTTAAATTAATTAAATATGAAATGTTACTTATCATTTTATATATATATATATATATATATATATATATATATATATTTAAAGTTTATATATATATTTTTTTTGTTTATATATATAGAGGTAACATAACCATTAAACCACGTATCTATATTAAAAATTAATATAAACATTTCATAGAATATTTATCGGTTAATAAATTTTTAAATCAATTATATACTATTGTAACATCTAAGTATTAAATAAATATTCTTATGTAGAATGAATTTTATTTTTATTATAATTATATTTTATTTGTAACATATGCATAAATAATAAAATTTGTATTTATTTTTTAATTTCAATAAGGAGGTACTACAAGAAAATGTCTCATTAGTAACTAATTTTAGTGATCAAAATTTGTTAGTCACTATAATGACTAATTTAGATATCAATTTATAAAGTAAAAAATTATTAGTTATAAAAATAGTTACTGTTATGAATAAAAATTTATAATTTGTCACTAAATTGGTTTTTAAAATTAGATACCATGATTTTGTCTACCAAAAATTTGGTCACTAAAAGTTAGCTACTTAGGTTTTGGTTACCAAAATAACTTAGTTATTAAATTGGTTTTTAATTAATTAGTGACCAATTATAAATTTTTATTTATAATAGTAACTATTTTAGTAATAAATGATTTTTCATTTTTTTTAAATTGGTATCTAAATTTGTCATTATACTAACTAACAAATTTTGGTCACTAAAGTTGGTTAGTAATGAGACATTTTCTTGTAGTGTATGGATAGGTTTTTGTTTCTTGTAGCCCTCATTTACTATTTGCATTTCCATAACTTTTAATATAATCATTCTACCCTTACCATTTTATTTGAATGTTGGATCTCCTTGTATAATTTTGTTATGTGGAGGTCCCAACCAATTTTGGTGGTGGTTTGAAGTTGGAGAAACTTTGTCTCGACCTTCAGTTAGGGTCGACTCATTTCAATCTCTAATGAGACAACCTCGTTTCGACCTATGACTAGAGTTAACTTTCTCAACTTTCGGTACAAGTAGACTTGACTCAATCTTTGATTCGATCAACTTAACTTGACCTTCAATTCGAGAAAATTCATCTGAACATTCGATCGGGACCAACTCATCTCGACCTTTATACCAGGCTAACTCAGCTTGGTTATTTGGCTTGAGCTAACTCATATAGACTTTCAATCTGGGCAAATCACTTTGACCATAGACTCGAGCTAACTCATTTGGACCTTTAGTTCGGGCATACTCGTATTACCATTTAATCGAACACAACTCAACTTAATTTTTAGTCTAGACTGACTTGGCTTGACTTTTCATTAAGACTGGTTCCTCTTGATTCCACTTTTCAGCATTAATGTTCCTCCTAATTTGAAGATATTGAACTTTGCTATCATTGTCTCTTTCTTTTTTAACTTGGTTCTTGTTATGTGATAAAAGAAAAAATAAAACTACAAATACTTGACATAAATAACTAATTTTCAGAGAAAAAGAAGAAGTGAGGATTAAGTTTATGATTTTATGTTCAAACCATAATTAAATAATTAAATCAAAGGCAGGATTTATTGAATTTTTGTTTACTTGTTAAAATTAATTTAAAAATTTGAAATTAGCATTATTTGAATCATTACTAGAAATACTAAATTTACCAACCAAAATTTATCGACAAATGAAAATCTGTAAATAATATGCAATTACCAAAGAAAATTAGTAACAAAATTTGATATTTCATTTATTAATGGAACTTTTCGTCAATAATGAGTGGGTAAGGAAGATATTTGTTGTGAAAAAATGGGTATTCCAAAAGGTTTCTCTTTCATCTTAACTGCATCCAAAAGTGATGCCTAATCCCATGCCACATGCCACGAAAATAGGAGATTTTCAATGAACTTTATGCACAATTTTTTACTCCTTTTTAAAATTTGTTTTCACACTCAACGTGGCTTCTCTCATACTTTCATTGAAAAAAAAATTTATCTCTCTCTTGAAAAAAGGAAAACACACGCAATAAGTTTCTCATCCTATCTTTTCTTCAATGCATCTTATTACTATTCTGTCATGGATTTATATTTTCTCTATAAGAGACTCGTTCTTACTAGTTTTGATACCTTGGAGAAGTCCAAAAAGCTCTTGTTGTACCCCAGGGGTTTGCACTTATACTACGGATAAATCCTTAAGGGTAGTGTTTTTAGACTCCTCAGGAAATCCTTTATAATTTGTGTTCTTATCAATTTTCCAAGCAGGTTTCCCTACGATCTTAAGGATTTACTAGAAAAAAAAGGAATTATAGGATATGTACGTGGAAAAAGAGTGAAGCCATGTAGTGTTGAAACACATATGTGCACCCACATTGGACCCTTTGGAGGAGAAGAGTGAGAGGAGGACCTGTGGCAGATTCTCCACGTGTGAAGGGCTTCTTGTTCTGATCCGCAAATTTGCATCATGAGAGAAGGAAATAGGTCGTAGTTGCAAATGGATGTGGAAACTTTTTTATTTCATTCATTAGCTTGCGATCAAACTATTTATTCCTGCAAAGTTCTTTTCTACAGAAGTACTTATATTGAGTAAGAAGCATCAAACTTCGATATTCCCTTGCAAATCCAAGAATATACCAAGGTTAACAAATTTTTCACTTCTCCCCATTGGAGAAATTTAAATCACAATAACTCGGGACTAATGAGAAACATACATATTTTTGGCCTAAGTTTTTTTTTTTTAACTTTATCTGCAATGGACACGATTATCTTCTCCTATGGAAGGTCTATTTGCTACCAAGACAACCCAACCCAAAGCCATTATTGAGATTTAGGTGGGAGTAGAATAAATTGGAAACATGGTCACTCCGAGTGAGACAATTACTCTTTTCCTTATAAGAAAGAGCGAAATTGGTGTCCTTCTATGACCTTAACGTCGAACCAACGGTAGCACGGTGAATGCGAGAATGATCCATACTACTCACGAGTTTTCCACATGAGCTCTTGGGTTGTTGAGATCTTCGGTGGCGTCTGCACAAGCGACCATTTCAAGCTCCACTTCAATGCGCTCATTCTCGTTGTAGTTGAACGGTAAGACAACACCAAACAACCTGTCTGCGACGCCTCTAGATGCCTCTTGTTAACTTTCATGGAGAAAACATCTGGTGAATGGGAAGGCACAGTCCCATTTAGGTGACCCAAAGAGTGCTCGTGAGGGGAATATTGATGACAACACAACGGCGATGCATATGACGGCTCCGACACTACCGACGAGGGCACTGGCGTTGTGGTTATGAGAATTGCAATGGAGAAATGGAGTGTCTCAAGGTTATGATGGGTGGCCTCTCCTCCTTATAGCTTGCATTTTTAAGGGAGAAGAACCCTTGTGCATTTTTAATAAGTTGCCTCTACGTGGACCAAGAGAAATAAATTTTTGACCTTGTGCTTTGGACTGAGATCAGACACTTGAGTGGCTCATTCATGTCCTCTTGAGGGCCTGTCTCCCAGGTTATTATTTCAATCTTAATATTTAATAATGTTGGGTGTAAGGTAATATTACTTAATTACTAAAAGGGATAAAATAATGATAATTAATTGTGATGAATTTTCACATATGATATTGATAGTAATCTAAATTTTAAAATACATAATATGTTGTACTATACCTAGGCAGTCAAGACTGATATGAATGACTACCTGACCCCAACCGCCTACGACTAGTCCTATCATAAAAAGAAGAAATGGTTAGTTAACTGCACAAGATAACGACACATACATAGCGGCTAATGTTACCTACTCCAAAGAATAACACACAAGTAAAAGCCATCAACTCCAAACTTAGGAAATCACAGTGGGATTTCTAGTGTTAGATCACAAACATGGAACTTGAGCCTGGCCCAGGCCCAACCAAAGCCTGAACATTGGCCCAATGCAATAAAGAGGGGCCCAGCCCATAAAGGGGGAAAACATATTTAATATCCCTATAAATACATATGGACCTCAACCATTAAAGGTACGCTTTCATTAATTCACTAATTTGTGATTTAACTTTTGAGAGCCTTTGCTGACTTGATCGTCAGAGTCCTTTCCGCAGGTAACCCCTAAGGGTCGAATCTGCTAACACTAAAAGAGGACATATCCAAACAAAGGAGCAACCAGTCCGAGAAGTCAACGATTGGGGTAAGATATGATTTGTGCTTTCTGATACTTTGTTATTGTTTCCGCAGGAACATATGTTGTAACATCCCTAAGGAATATTACTTTGAAAATATCATAAACAATTAAATAAATGAAAATAAATACGATAATATAAATCATTCCTCATTTATAAAATACATGTTCCCAAAACGCGGGAAAATTAAAATCGCAAATTCAAAACATTGTAATGGTTCGCAATCCAAAATCATTACAACTTATAAAAGCCAAAAGTGGCTAATGTTCCAAAACATAAATACATCAAAAATTCAAATCTTCAAAAGCCCATAACATGATCCCGCTCTCCAGTCTCAAGCGTCTCCTGGCTCACCTGTCAAAACATCTGCTCCCGGATAATAAATCATCCGATCATCGTCACACACACAGATAAGGTGAGCTATGCATATAAAACAAATTAAATATGATACCCATCCCAATAAGAATTTACTCATATATATGATAATTACAAGTCATCCACCCCTGATCTCATATTCCTTCATGAGTCGTATGCATGAAACTAGGTCTTGGGACTTTTACTGTGCCCTCACGAAACTATCCCTTTCTTGGTCCAACCCTACGAGTCAATCCTGCTCATAGTCCAACCCTACAGACTCCTCGTCTGTAGTAACACATCCAAGCTTACTCAACTTGGACCCTGGCACACACCCAATCACCATATTATGGACTCCTCGTCCAATAGTAGCCGACGGGAACATCACAGTTCCTTGCCCATCATGCGACAACGCATGAAATCACCATACTAAGGACTCCTCGCCCAATAGTAGCCGACGGGAACTCATCTAGTTCCATGCCCATCATGCGTTCAACCATTCAAGCACATCCCAAACCCCTATTGGACTTAGTCCATCAAGCCCAAGCATAAAAAAAGTGAACTTAGTCCTTCAAGTCCACTAATCAAATTAAAAACCAATTATACAGCCACAAAACCCGTTTGGTACCGCCTAGACACCGCTAGGCGGATACTGGCATAAAACCGCCCGGCGGCCAGTACTCTACTGCTAGGCGCCTGAAACCAAACAGGAGCCATCCAGCTGCGTTACCGCTTGGCGGACACAATCCTACCGCCAGGCGCCTCCTGCTAACAGTGGCCTCTGCCACTGATTTGAACTCTACCGCTTGGCGGCCCACCCCGTGCCGCCAGGCGCCATACCAGTAGCGTACAGCTACTGGTTTTTGGCATTGTTTATAGATCTTAAGGCCTCTAAATTCCAATACCAATTTCACATATTAATCCTAGTAACGAAGTACACATCACCATGCCAGAATACACCAAGTAAAATCAATTCATATCCAACCCAGAATTTATCGTAATTTAACATACCCCAATAGTTCCTCCAAAGAAACCAATTATCGTCTACAATAGTATCTCCCCCCCCCCCCCACTTACCATAATACCTGTTACTCAGCTTGTATTACCATAACCCAATGTATTACAATATATACAATTATTTCTTACTTAGCTTGGTTTACCATAACCCAATTATCTTATTCCCGCCAGCTACTTCCCAAGCCTTAATCACTACCTCTTGTTGGCACCTATTCTCCTTATTTTAAAAGAGTCCAATCGTTTATCCTAATCCATCACCACCCACTTCCCTCGCAGTCCCCCAAACAAAGCAATTCACTGATCCTGTCCCAGACGTCGCCTGGCGGACAGCACGATGCCGCCAGGCGGTGTCACAGTACATGCGCCCTCCTGGTTTTCCCTGCTACTACTACGCGTTCCCCATTTTCTTGGTTTTACTCTCAATTCAATTTACCGTCCTACACTGATTCACTCGAATTCACCAAATTACCTAGTTCAATATTGTCTCCTTCCGTGTCATATCCACTGTTAGCATTACATTAATTTATTTCCATTCCTAAAACAAGAACCCCCAAATTCCAACCTTACTTGTTCATACGTGGCTTCCTAAAACACGCTTAAATACTAATATACAACACATAAAACACACGATAATAACCATAAACACTCCTTCAGGAGTCCAATAATCATTGTATCGATCAGAAACCAATAAAATTACGCAAGCAACGTCGCACCGCCTGGCAGATATTCATCATCGCCAGGCGATTCAAGCCCAAATCAAGAACAACCACCATATATGATGTGTCGCCTGGCGGTAGGGGTTGAACCGTCAGGCGGTTTCTGGAAAAATCCAGAAACCTCAATGGAACAGTGCAGAACGACGTCAAACAGAGGAAAAATCATGCAATCCTCATATAGCAGTATATAACTATTCAAAAACACGCAAAACATACAATAAACAACTCCCCTAACCTGATATCCTTGCCCTAATTTCGAATTGAAGAGATGTCCTTCAAGCAACTCTCTTCTCCTTTGGTCCTTCTGCAAAAATGGCTTTCACTCCTAATTTTTCTCTGTAGTTCTCGCCTATATAAAGGTACCTCTCTGCCCAGATGTTTTCCTCACAATTCCAGGTCCTTGTTCCTCTCAAATTCTTCTCTCCCTCCCAATTTAACTCTCTTAATTACTCCTTTAACCTACCAAAACGAAAACTAAATAAAATGGGTTGATGGTAATGTTAATTACCATTCAATTGTTGAATTCCTCTTGTCCCTCCAACCATCCTTGACTGCTAAGTTTACTAGGGTTCCTTTAACCCTTCAAATTCAAGACAAACCTAAAAATAGCCAAAAAAAAATAGAATTTCCTTTGGGTCCTCCAAGGTTTGAACCCACCCCCATGCACATACCAAACCAATACCAAACCATTCAACTAATTCTTATTTTATACTAATCAATATAATTCAATTATTATAAAACTCAACCACGCGTTTAATATACATAAAAATAATACCAATTTAATAACACACAAAAATAACATACATAAGACTTGAACCCAAGTCGTCTCACACAATTAAGTACTCTCAACCACTTGAGCTAATACTTTTCCACATCATAATACTCCGCATTTATTAACTTAAAGATTCTCTTTACCCACATTTATTAAATAATTATTTAATTACTATTTAATTTTTCCCAGATCTTACATATGTCATTAAATATTTATATGTGGATGGCGTGCAAATGACTCATATATGCAATAAAATAGTCTCTAGAACTAAGTTGTTTCTATAATCTAACTTTGAAATATAAGTTATATTACTTTGAAATATAAGTTATTTCTAGGTGAAGCCAATGTGATTTTAGAAGTTAGAATAATAAGGAACGTAGATAGTATATTACTCTCCCAAGAACAATATTATGAATGTTGAGATACACTTTCAAGACTTCTGAGATACCTAAGAGATTCAATGAATTATGTCATTGAATATAATGGATTTCCCATTGTACTAGAAGGGTAGAATGATGCTAACTAGAGCTATGATTAAGAAGAGACAAAATCCACTAGGTTATATATTCACCTTTAGAAGTAGTGTGATTATATGGTCGCATTCCTAATATGGTTTTTCTCTCTCTGGTGGCTTCACTGATCTCATATGATTCGCTTCCAATGAGAGTAGTGATGCTGCTGCAAATGTGGTGTAAATGAGAGTAGTGATGATGCTGCAAAGGTGGCGTATTCACGACCGTAGGTGGCACATTCATAATGGGAGATGCGGTTCGTGTTTGTCATGATGATATAGAAGAGTCGCGCTGCTTGCTATGGGGGTCCGCATCAACGTCTTTAGTGGTTTCTCGTTCCTGCATTCGGAGCTCGCGGTAGTGATGGCAGCGATTTGAGAGTTTGTCAGTGTTTGACATAAATGCGATCTAGTGGTGAGCTGCTTCGATGACAAATTTTTTGTTGCATTGGTTCCCGATCTGTTTACGTTCGCAGGTGAAAATTGCAGGTGCAGATTGCAGGTTCAAGTTTGTGGTGGTGTTGGACTCATGGTGCAGGTGTGCTCATGGGATCTCTCTCGGGCAATGGTGCTTTGCAAGCATCAATATGGTTAGAAGTTGTTGCGATGTTTCGTGGCAAGACTCATTCAAGGAGATGGTATCTTTCTTCGTCGCTACTACATCCTTTGGTGGTTCGTGGTGGAAAAAGGGGTTTGTTGGTATTTGCGTATGGAAGGCAAAAAGTTTGCCTTGAGGGGCCTGGTTTTGACACTATTTGGGGCAACTTGCGCAACCTGAACGGAGGAGGTTGACGTTGTTGTACTCGTGGTTGTGGCTGACTCATAAGGTTCTTTGGTTGGCCATTCTAGGTTGAGGCTGACATGGGTCGTTGGGCTTAGCATTGCTGAGGTGTTGGCCTACTTAGCCACTTTCTAGTTTGGGTTAGGATCCATCACATGAATGCTAGGTTATGTGATTATAATAAAGAAATGAATAAATAAAATAAAATAAAATTAATTAATTTTGTGAAACTGACATATGTAGGCATTTGAATTAAAATTAATTTTGATTTTGATATATAAATAAGAATTCAAATTTTGGTAATTTAACTTTTTTTACGAGCATATTGAATGAAGAAGTCGCCAAAGTGACCTCTCTTGAGGAGATAGTTCGTGAGAAATGTTAAATGTTTGTGTTTATGTATATCCATGCAATTATTAATGCCTAAAGGAAGATTAATATTTGGCCGGACTACATACACACTGTAACATCCCTACTGAAAATTACTTAATTAAAATAAATAAATCAGAATTAAAATTCAAACATCGTGATTTTATTATTCGCAAACGCGGGAAAAATTTAAAACATCGTTCAATGCACCACAATTCAATTAAAGCTAAAGTAATAATCTTAACAAAATTCCAAAATCTGACAAAATAATGAAAACTTAACAACATCTCTTGATCCACGTTTGCATCATTGCGTACAAACAACACACGCAGCCTAATACCTGCAGCATTATCGCCTGGCGCAGCCTAAGCGTCACCAGGCAAAACGTTTGTGTAGACTGCTTGGCGGGACCTCCCCGTTACCAGGCGCCAGGCTCCAGTTAGACCTTTTATTGTAGGGTCTATCGCCTGGCGGAGCACACCTTGCCGCCAGGCGCCACGCGGTGCAAGAACCTCCCTAATGGTCCTCTCGCTTGGAGACACTCCTATTACCGCCAAGCACCATACCAGAAACACACCTCTACTGGTTTTGTCACCTAAAACAGACCACAATTTCCTATGAAACGTCATCACACCTTCACCCTTTATTCTAAGATTGGTGTTTAACTCCAGATACAATGCTTCCTCGCACATACTTTCGTTCCTTAGCTTTATTACATCGAACCCAAGTCCTCTCACACAACCAAGTACTTTCAACCACTTGAGCTAGTACTTTTCCATATCATAACAATTTGCATTAAATGTTATAAAGGCTCCTACTACCCGCATTTATTAAATAATTATTTATTTAATTATTTAAATTTCTCGGGTCTTACGCACACTTGTGATGGTAAATATGTGATAATTATAAGGTTTTGTCTATCAATGATAAATCAATCCAGAGATGGGTTTGTTATTGGACATGTTTTATTATCAATGTTTGATCATTACAATAAGGTACCACTAGCAGTTAATACTATTGTCCAAAGACTTGATATTAATGGTGCATTAGGTGTCTTGAGATGGGTTAAATCATTATTTGAATTTATTTTTTCTTTTAGGATGTGAGCTTAATTATATTCTCTCGTACTAAATTCGGCTACAATTGCTTTTATATCTGCCAACCCAAACTCAGTTTTGGTTCTTAATGGAACAAGTTTTAAGAACTCAAATGAGAACATGTAAATTGTTCTTGGCTGCAATCTTAACCTTACACTAAGGATCGAGAAATTCATTCTTCTACGAATTCTAGTATCTCTAAAGAGAAAAAAGGTTATGAGAATGATCGCTCAAATTATGTGAGTCTTTCTTGCTCTTTTTGAGCTATTTGCTCTTGTTTATCTCTTTTCAACACCTCTAGCTTTTGCCATGTTCTTTCTTCCTTCCTTTTCAAAAATAGAATGTAGTTTTTCAGGTATTCATTAGTCATGGGACCTGCATTCCAATTAGGACATTGATGAGTTTAATTCCCATAGCCTTCATATTTGGAGCATCATAGAGCACTTGTCTTATCCCTTAGCAATGATTTTCCTGTCAAGATTGTGTTCCCTTCTCAGACTAGCAATTTTGCCATTTAGCTTTACAATTTTGGACACCAAAGCCTTGACATCCTTCACCAAGGTCAAACTCATTTGTAAGGCCTTCAAGAGGTGTAAATTTTCCTTTGTATTTTGCAAATTTGCAGCATTACATGTCACTCTCCTCGAATCATTATTCCACATGAATGTGGTGATGTATTTTATAGATTTTATTCATGTTTTATGCAATATGTTTTTTATGAAAATAAATTATGTACGAAATTTGGAATTAAAATGGATTAAAATTTCATTCAATAATAATTATTTTAAATGTTATTTAATATGTTAATTATTTTTAAAAATAAATTAAAAATAATAAATTAAGGTTTTAGTTATATAGATACATGTATAAGAAATATGATAAGTTTGTTCTTTTATTAATGTTGGTTCGATTTTATTAAATTTCCAACTTTTGTATTGTTTTAGTTTTTTTTTTTTGTGTATAT
>Ga0214544_1000086_pt1 | contig 119687 bp, 70 predicted proteins | sample CNSS3metaG_FD_160074 | JGI IMG/M metagenome (GOLD analysis project Ga0214544, IMG submission 160074) | Root nodule microbial communities from cowpea collected in UCLA plant growth center, Los Angeles, California, USA - CNSS3 | ecosystem: Host-associated > Plants > Roots > Nodule | place: USA...
AAACCTTTTGAATGTTGTATGATGTTCTGAGTTGAGGCTTTTGATTGATTGATTATATGCCGGTAAAAATAATTGAAACAGTTTTCATATCACAAAAATACTTCTCTGTTTTTTTTTACAATGCAAATCAATTAAATAATGAAATAGAAAGAAGTAGAAAGGAGTGATTTTGTCACTGGAAAATAAAATTCAGCAGTGAACATTTGTCATTCTGGGGAGTGTAATGTTGGTGTCGGCTTTAGTAAGTGTTGGTTCGCGGTGGTCATCGGCGTTGCTGTGGTGGTCACGGCAAGAGAGATAGCGAGCCACAGTTGAACCAGTGTTGGATTTTGGGGTGATGCGATGTGAGAAGGTGTTGGAGTTGGTAACGTCGTTTTGATGGCATTAGGGGTTGCCGCCGTTGTTGGTCGTTCGCCGCCGTTGTTGGCCGTTCGCCGCCGGTGGTGGTGCGCTTGTGGGTCTCGAACAGGGACGGTCATGGTGTTTTGGTGGTGGCCGCGGGAGGTAGGAGACGAAGTAAGAGTGGCGTTTTTATGTATGGCTTTAGGGTTTGTTTAAGTTTTTACTTCTTGCATCACCATAGTTCATTCACACACCCCCTCTTCTTTTATTTAAATTAGTAGGTTTAAGTTTTTACTTCAGGCACCACTATAGTTCATTCACGCACCCCCTCTTCTTTCATTAAAGTTAGCAGATTTAAGTTTTTACTTCATGCACCACTATAATTCATTCACGCACCACCTCTGTTTTAATTAAGGTTAGCATATTTAAGTTGTTTCTTCACGCACCTCCAGATTTCAGTTTATGCACCATTGCTTTTAATATTGGATTTTGTTTATTTATTTGCTTCATGCACTCCCCAATGTAATAACCCCACACCCCTTTCATTAAGTTTTAGTTTACTTTACGTACATGTGTTTTCACTAAGCACACACCCATTTCCTTTATTTTTTCTTCTTAGATATAATGTGTTTACTTTACTTTATGCACCCCGCGTTTTACTTTATACACCCCGCGTTTTACTTTAATGCACCCTGCGTTTACTTTATGCACCCCGCGTTTTTCTTTATGTATCACGTTTCCGCGTTTTTTAAGTAAATTTCACATTTCAATCACGTCATTTCAAAAAAAATAATAATATTTTAAATTGAAATAAAAATTAAAATAATTTTCAAAAATAAGAATAAATAAAAATTTAAAATTATTTTCTTTATTCTTTGTTTTGGTGTCTAATCGGCCGCTCGCGTCGTACGACACTTTCTTTTAAAATGTAAAAATATAAAAATTATTTTAGTGTCTAATTGACCGTTCGCGTCACATGACACTTCTTTTAAAAATATAAAAATATAAAAATTATTTTGGTGTCTAATCGGCCGCTCGCGTCGTACGACACTTTCTTTAAAAATGCAAAAATATTAAAAATGTTTTTGGTGTCTAATTGACCGTTTGCGTCACATGACACTCTCTTTCTTATCAATAAATAAGTTATAAAGAGGTATTTGATGTTTAATCGACTGCTCGCGTTGCACGACATTTCTTTTCAAATATGTCAAAAGACAACTTTCAAAAATTAAATTATTTAATCAAACAATTTTATAAGGAACTACGTAGCCCTGATTTCTCATTTTTAATGAGAATACGTAGGACCAAGGTTAATCCTTGTCGGGTCCTTTTCACTCAAAAATATATTCATGTTCTTACTTTTGGGAAAAATAAATATTTAAAATAAACACATCTCTTTTGCAAATTTAATTAAAGGTATCGCCTTTGGGCGGGCACAGTAGGGTGCTAATACCTTCCCTACCCGTAACCAACTCCCAGACCCTAAATTTGGTTTTCGCGGACTTTATGTTTTTTATGGTTTTCCATAGTTTTCCAGAATAAACTGTGGTGGCGACTTCAAATCTCTATTTTCTAAATGAATTTATTTTAGTTCGTCGTCCCGTCACGATTTAGGTTGCGACAATACCCACATTTTGGCATCTGCACAATTGTTGGATTATTCACAATACTCTATTACACCACAGCTACAATCCCAAATCGTACCAAATCAATTTAATCGTGCACCTACACTTCCTCTATTATTACCTTAAACCTATTTCTTATTCACCAAGTACACCAATCCTCATTCTCTCATACTTCAATTTCTTCATATTACTCCTGCCACCATAGCTTATCTGGAATTGCATCTATTCTTGCTAAAATAAACCAACACCGCAGAAACCATTGGGTATGAAACACTTAACCCACCCAACGTACGCACCTATTTCTCTTGATTATCACTAAAAGACATACACCTAAAAAAACACAAGGTATTGTAATCTACAACACGTTCCACAAGTATCCCAACAACCCACTCTCAAATCACGAGTTCACTCCATATTGTTATTCTGCTACTGATGAGCCGCCCGGCGGTAGCCTCAGTGCCGCCAGGCGGTGCGTGAAAAGTTTGGTTCTGCCTAGATTCCTCTCGCACCCCGTAGAATCCTCTAACCCTCCAACATTAATGTATACCTTAGAACAGACACAATTTCGCATACTCACCATATCCAGGGTTCAAAACCTAATCATTTTACGAACAATTACACGCAACCAAAAACAGTTCTCCTATCCCATATTATGTAATCCATCCCCGATCAACACATGAACCCTAAAACCAAAATTCAAACACAGATCATCTAATTTTTTTTAATTTAAACATTTATAGGTAACCATTCAGGTAATCAAGGATTTTCATATCGTATAAACTACCCCTCTGCATTCCCCCCAACATGAAAACATCACGATTCACCCAAAACTGGTAGGTCAAATGGGTGTCGCCTGGCGGGCAACGCATAGCCGCCAGGCGGTGCATAGCAGAAAAACTCAGAAAACAGTCTATGAGCACGAGCCGCCTGGAGGGCCTTCAACGCCGCCAGGCGGTTTCTGGAAATTTCTAGAAAAACGCAGAAAGGCAGTGAATCATCAATTTACACACTTCATTCAGTCTAGAAAAGCACGAACGACATATACATAATATATAACACGCAAAACAAACTCCCCTAACCTGGATTAACGCTTTCCTTTCCCAAAATTTGACTTCTTGAAAGCTCCAATGTTCACCAATGGCTTCCTCTTAAATCAACTCGCCTTTCACTCCAGAACCACGATCCTCTCTGCACTCTTGCTCCTCTCCGAACCTCCTTCAATTCCAGCTAACTAAACCCTCCTTTTTACCACTAATAAGCCTTATAATGGAGGTTTAATAATGCTTAATGGTCAAAAACGAACTTAAGGTTTAATGGCCGTGTTAATTACCCCTCAATTGCATGATACCTTCTGCCTTGTCAGCCATCCTTGGCTGCTAAGTTTACTAAGGTTTTCTTTAACCTTTCAAATTCAAGACAGACCTAAAAATAGCCAAAAATAGAGTTTCCTTTGGGTCTTCCAAGGTTTGAACCCACCCCCATGCACATACCAAATCAATACCAAACCATTCAACCAATTTGTATTTCATACTAATTAATATAATTCAATTATTATAAAACTCCACCACACGTTTAATATACATAAAAATAATACCAATTTAATAACACACAAAAATTACATACATAAGACTCGAACTCAAGTCCTCTCACACAATTAAAGTACTTTCAACCACTTGAGCTAGTACTTCTCCACATCATAATACTCCGCATTTATTACCTTAAAGATTCTCTTTACCCATATTTATTAAATAATTATTTAATTACTATTTAATTTTTCCCGGGTCTTACAGCAACCACCTCCCACTCAACCATCCTACTAACCACCTCCACCTCAACCATCCCATCAGCTAACTCCAACTCAACCATCACGAGGTGCATCAAACGCCAGAGCGAAACTCAATGCTAGGAGGGGTCGAATACCATGATCACTGAATGCCATATTTTGAAGATGCATGTGTTGTTTCCTATTTTGTTATCTCGTTTTGTAGAAGTTGTGAACATTTAAGGTCACTTGGCAGCATTTTAAATTTCTTTCCTTGCATGAAGACATCTTTTAATATTGCTACTAAATGGTCGGATCACCACTTTTGTGATGTATTTTGCGTGAACTCAAGACCTCTTTACATGAAATCTATTATTTACTTTTAAATATGAATTACGAGGTCTGATGCTTTTGAGTAATTGTATGTAGAATCATATTTAAAATTACCAAATGTGGAATCAAATAATGAACTAAGCCAATTGACTATTAATCTATGACATACATCTTTACATTATCAATAAAGAATACATGGTACTGATGAAATTGTAATGTACTCTTTCGAACTTCCAAATTCATTGATCTAGTTAAAAGTAGTACATGGAAATAACCATCCTAAACAACGAATTGTAACCATTAAACAAGACTGCAACAATAAATCATGTATTCCTTATCAGCATTGATAGCACAATTACGTTAACCATAGAAACAAAAATAACCAAATAACCAAATAAGCATCCCAATCAACACCTTTATCCATTTCTCAAATATTTGAACTGATTTCTCCAAATTACTGATCCTTTTCCTATCACCATCACTTTCTTCAGTCTTCACCAAAATAGCAACCCTTCTTTCGCCTTATCACTGTTAGAAATTTCTTCAATGGAATCTTCACTCCACCATTTAAAGTAATTGCACCCACCATTTTCACTTCCACTCTACACAAAAATTAAACAAACAGTTATCCCCTATAACACTAAAAACCAAAAACAACATACCTTCAACCTCTCTTACCTTGTACTTTGAATAACCCCAAAATTGTTTCCTTTTGTTCTTTGTTGTTTTCACAATTCTTAGAACTGATTTCTCTCCACAGTAGCAAATCGATGTTAACCCCAAACTCCTTGATACTCCAACACCACGAAAAGATACACTAGGGTTCTTCATCCCCCAACCATTACAAGTGCAAGAGGAACAAGAATGGCAAAGCGGCAATTGCAGCTGAAGAAGGAGATGCACGAGCTGGAGAAGGAGGATTCAACGAAGAAGATGAACTGATTTAGGGCTTTAATCACTTTATTTAATAATTGACACGTAAGCTACAAACAATTACAAAATCAACTGTCACGTATCCGTTTTACTTCTCCACCTCATCATCTGGAAATGTCGTTTAAGCAACTTTAACGATTATGGCTGAATTGTTGCTATTTTTCAAAATTAGGTGTTGACATGAGAAGCCAAGGTGGTTTGCTTCTTGAAGATTTGATGAAGATTGGATGAAGCTCTTTTGAACTATCTTGAAGCCATTACCATTGGAATGAAGCCTACATTGATGAAGGAAAGGAGATTTGATGATATCCATGGTGATCAAGGCTGAAACGTGTGCTCTTCATGTAGTTACATCATTAAGAAAGTGTATTTGTAGTTTGTAATTCATGTTGTAGACCTTATAGCATTAATTAGATGTAGTTTGGTCTTTATTGTGTTTTTAATCTGTTGAATGGTTTTTCAACAGGTTAAAATGTCTCTTTTAATCTGTTGAATGAATTTTTAACAGGTTAAAAGGTTGGCTGCAGTAGTCTTAAACTGCAACAAATTCAATCAATTGATTTAGTTTTTAATCGACTGATTTCACTTAAGTCAAGTGAAATCAACTGATTGATTTGAAAATCAACCTGTTGAATTTCGTAACAGTTTGACTATAAAAGTTATGATTTTCGAAAGAGAGGTCAGTTGATCATTTTAGAGCACAAATTTGTTCTGGAAACGTGTGGAAACTCTCTCCTTCGTGATCATACGTGTTACAGCTGTTGAAGATTGATCTTGGATCAATTCTTGGAGCTTTTTGGCTTGGTTTGAAGCTTGGAGAAAGTGGTTTGTGGTAGGATGGGTTGTGCTACCACTGAGGTTTGATCTTTCTCAAGCTTTGTGTGTGTGCCTGGTGGTTTTCTAGGTCTGCAAAAGGGTTCTTGTTGTGCTAGTGTGATTCTTGTGTGATTCAAGAGTCTTTTGTGGTGTTTTTGCATATTTTGGAAGTGTAAGGGTGGATACTTTGTAAAACTTTTGAAATAGTGCAAAGTCAAGCTAATGTTGCCTTGACAAATTGGATGTAGCTCAGGTTTGAGTGAACCAGTATAAAAATCTCGTGGTGTCCTCTCTTCTCTAACCTTTCTCTCTTGCGTTTTCATTTTAAAGTTTAAAGAACTTGTTCTTTAATCATCTTTTTCATGTTCTTGCATGTTTCCATGGCATCTGTAGCATTGAGCATGTTTGTATAATCATTTGGAACTGGTCTTGATCATTCTTGAGCATTGTTTCTGGTTTAAAATTCAAATTCGCATTTCTACATTTTTCCCAGTATTTCGGTCGACTATTTTCCTGTTTCAATCGGTTGATTATACCAGAACAGAATCTATTTAGTAAAATCAATCGATTAACTCTGTTTTTGATCAATTGAAAGTGTACAGTTCAGTACCGTTTGCATCCTAACTTGGTGATCTATTTGATTCAATTAAAGGTGGTTTTTAACTTGCAAAGATATCCTAAATTTTTAACTAGCCAATTCAACCCCCCCCCCTTCTTGGCTTTTCAACCATTTCAAAACTAACATTAGGGACCCAATTGAGTCAAATAAAACTTAAGGGACCTACTTGAGATTTTGCTACAAGTATGGGGACCTCTAGAATGATTTAACCTTAATATTTTAAGGATTAAAAATACATTTAAATATTTAATTTATTATCTTTAAATGCCTTTCAAAATGTAGGAAAAGAAATTATATATCAAACATATTTATTTCTTCGTATTCTAACATTTTTGAACATATATCAAACAACTATGATGCACAAATACGATACGTGCATTAGATAAACATATCTGATACAACAATACATTTAATTTGAACATAGTAGGGAACGATATGTGATATATGTATATTGAAAAATATATACAATTTTTTTTTAAAAACATGATAAATATATCTGAATACAAATTAAAACCACATGTATTAAAACATTGTCAACAAAAATTTATAAATTATTGTAATATTAAAAGCACCACTATTTTATAGATTATATACTTTAATGATAAGTATGGATAAAATATCTAAAGTATTGGATATTAATATGTGTCGAACGAATATATAACCCACATTGAATTACCATTGCATCATACTTTTTTTTATTTTTCACTTTTTGTGTCAATTTAAGTTTAGCTTGATTTTATAAATGTATTATCTAATCAAAATACATACATATTTAAAATTTATATGAATATATATTGATAAAAAAGAATAATAATAATTTCAATTATAAATTCACCATTAATTAAGTTATTTTAGTTTAAATTTGATAGAAAAAAATAATACAAATTTAACATAATAAGCCCAATCCAAATTTTGATGAAATTCAACTCAATCAATACGTGTAAGATGATTTAATACCTCTTTTATTTTAATTTTGCTATTATTTTATACTTCTTTCACATGTTGTTTTTATTAAATTATTAATTATTTTAAACATTTTATAATAATTCTCTTTAAATTGAATTTCTATTTAAATTAATTTAAAAAAATATTTCTTTTTGTTTCAATTCTCGTATTACTCACACATTCAATTTTCTTTTTAAAATTTTCTAAAATTTATTAATCTACTAAATCTACTATATAACTAAGAAAACTTAAGTCTAATGGAATTACTTCAATACCCCAACTTATTTTCTTGACATGTACCCATTTTTGTGGTTTTTTGCACATGATTTTTATACTCCATATTCTACATAATTTTGCACATCAATTCTTTGTCTAACACGTGTACAACTCCTTTTTATACTCCATATTCACTTCATCCTTCTTTCCACCTCCTTCTTTCATGTTCATCTTCTTCCTTCAATCTTCAAAGCTTTTCACCTCCTACGTTCATATTCATCTTCTTCGTTCTTACTTGAAAGTTAATTCATTCCTTTCTTGGTTGAAAGGTTACTTTTGTAGATGCTTTGATATTCTTTGGTTGAAATTTATTTTTTCTTCAACCTTTCTTGATTTTGTTTGGTTGAAACCTTCAACCTTATGTTTGTTGTTGGTTTGATCTTCTTTGTATATTGTTTTTTTGAACTTGCAAGGTTTCTTATATTTTCTTGGTTTAAAGTTAGTTCCTTCCTTTTATCATAGTATTTTTCTTACCTTTCTTGATTTTGTTTTTGTTCAATGTTATTGCAATCAACGTTTCTTGATTTTTTTGGTTGAAAGCTTCAACTTTATATTTGTGGTTGCTTTGTTTTTCTTTGTATATTGTTATTTTGAAGTTGCAATGTTTCGTTTATTTTCTTCGTTTAAAGTTAGGCCCTTCATTTTGTAATAGTATTTTTATGTTTTAACTTTGAAGCTTCAACCTTTCTTGATTTTTTTTGGTTCTTTGTTGAAGCTTCAACCTTTGATGATTTTTTTTGGTTCAAAGTTTTTTCTTTTATTAGTTATATAATGTATCTCATGTCTATATATTACTTTTGCAGATGACTAGGAAACTTGATATGATCAAAGATATTGATGGAAATAGAGAAACATTAAAACTAACAGTCATAATTATCGATCTATGGGTTATGGGAAACAAGGATTCTTTTGGATCAAAAGGAAACATGGAGATGATTATTATAGATCAAAAGGTAACTTACTTGGTCAAAGGTTTTTTTTTTTTTATATGAGGACATTGTATGATAATGATTTTTATGTGTTTATATGTTTAGGGTGATGTCAAACCTACAATGACTCAGAAGGAGGATATTGAAATATGGTAGGACAAGCTCACGGGGGGAGCACTTATATTGCAGAATTTCAAGATCTTAAAGAACAAATCTCAATTTAGAGTTTGTAACCACCCGTTTAAGTTATTGTTCATAGGAGTCACCTCCGTGCGACTACACCCATTGCAAATGTACCTATGAAGGTTTTCAAGTTTAAAAGTATCAAAGAAATTATTGAAGGGAATTACTCTACTAATTTGTTGATTGGTATATATATTCACTTTCCTTTTTCAATTGCTACCTCTATTTTTATTTTAAATATTTGTTTGTCTTTGAGAAGTTGTGATTTCTAAATTTTTACATGTAATATTTGTTTTGACTTTGTTAAGATGTGATTTTTAAATTTTGTAGATGTAATTGGTGTTGCGTACAATGTGAAGATTAAGGTGCAGAACAAAAATGTCACCTTTCAACTAAAGGACTTGAGGTTTTTGAATTGTTTCATTTGTGTTCTTTAAGTCTTTATTTAAATCTCTAAAATGACTAATCTTTTTCTTTTAATTGATCATCATGTAGTGATTCAACTATTTCCATCACTTTGTGGGATTCCTATTATCAAAAATTTGTTAGTCATTGGAAGTGAAATGAATATGTGAGCCAAAAAGCAAGGTATAATTTACTAACATTGGAATAACTCAGTATGAAGATGGAATTTTGGAACTTATAACATTTTGGAGATCCCATTTCATAAGCCACCAAAGAGAAACCAAAGTGTAAGTGAAGAACTTTGTGAAAGAAGATTTTGTTTTCAAATAACCTTAATTATTAACTTCAAATATATACATCACAACACAATACTAGAAAAAGATTTTATTCAAAGATTAAAAAACCCAATTATTTTTAGATATGAAGTTGAAAAGACAACTTAAGACAAGTTCTTCGATTCATGGTAACAAAAATAATTAGCATATATTAAAGTCTACAATACATTACAATTGTAGCTAATAGTCGTTCAAATACTATTTCGCTATATTTTTTTCCTTTATTAAAGTACTTCACATTATAAAGAATCACAATTAAAGTTCTGATAATTGATTATTGATTTAACAAGACCCAAATCCAATTGATATGTAAGAACTTCTCTCAATTTAGTGTCTTTTAAGAATCAAATATAATCAACCAACAACATAAAAAATATGTTACAAATAATTTAGAAAATAATAAAAATTACATTGATAGTATTTTTAAGATGTAATTTCGATTTAGAGAAGAAATTAAATATTGTGGAAAAGATTATTTTCCATATATGAAAATACTATTGTTGTCAACCGTGACACTTCAGTGTTAGCGGGTAAATATTTTTATAATGATGACCCTTTCAATATTTCTCCATTTCCGTCATTTATTGAGTCAAGCTATACTTCCCTACCCTATACTCTCGCTACCTTTTACTTTATTATGTACTTATGAAAACCTATTAAATATATATTATCCTTCCAAATGAATACAAATTGTACTGAAAGCTCTATATACTCTATATATACTTTACTATATATACATTTCTATGTATTTACATTTAAATTTAGTAAAAATATTATTTAATCTAACTTGACCTAAAGAAATAACTAATAATTTAGAACAATTGCTAATATTTTTTTTGAATATTATCAATAAATAAAATACAAATTATATTATTTCTTATTAAAATATGATAATATTAAACTTTTTTTTGGTTAACTTAACAAACTGAAAAGAAAATATTAAACTTTCTCCCTTCACGTTATATCTCGGGTTAGCCTATTCTTCCCTATCCTATACTTTATTCACTATGAATGTCAAAAAAATTCATTCGTACCCACGGGTATTCGCGAATAAAACCTACAATGGGTAGAAAATGGATATCCGTAAGTAAAGGGTATGGGTATTTTTTATACTTACATGTTAACGGCAGGTACAAGTATCATAGTACGGATACCCCTACCCCCTATACTCTAATTTAAATTAAAAAAAACGTGATTAAAACATTAACACATTGATTTTGAATAGGTTATTTTTTATCAATTGATTTTGAAAAATCTTCATTTCTATGTAAATTATCATTCAACACTATTTAAATGAGTTATTTGCACTTTGTATGAAATTTATGAATGTTATGCACTGTATTTTTATTTGAATTTTCGGTTAAAATATGTTATTAAATATTAAAATTTTCTTTTCTAAATACCTATGGGTGCCCGTGGATATCCGTGGATACTAAAATAATATATGGGTACCCGCATAACGGATACTCGTACGAATATGCATACGGGTAGGGTATGGAAGAGATACTACCCGTAGCTTATCCGCCTTGTTGACATCTCTACTCTTCACCTTTTCCTCTATTATGTACTTTTGAAAACAAACTAAATATTGTGTGTGTGTGTGTGTGTGAGAGAGAGAGAGACAATGGAGTTTTCACCACCCAAATTAACAACAATGATCGTATCCTTAGCCTCAATAACTTGTTGAGCTAAACATCTTAAATACAAATCTATTGTCACCCAAGTAATTTAAACTAAAGTTAACCTTATTAATCAAGTCATAATAACTAAAAGAACTCCAACGCCCAACAATACCATACTACCATATTCTTTTTAACCCAATTCAACCTCAAATTTCATGGACAAAGGATCATACAATTCCACTATTTTACCAAATATAGCGTGCTCCTCCCAAAAGATTTGGAACGTATTATCTAGTACGATAAATCCCTCTCAACATATATCAACAAAACATTATACAATATGTTTATCGAACAACAAAAATAATAATAAAAAATGTTCCAAAATTTCACTTGGGATGGGGAAAAGTAAACTGTGAAGGATGAAAAGAATCTTGAACAAAAAACAGGTGCAACCGCCAACTCAATATCTCCTGGATTTGGATAATCAAGTTCAACCCAATCTCCGTGAAACAACCTCATCTCAAAGTAGCGATCCCCAAAGAACAAGGTTGCAACATAATACATGAAAAACATCGTAATCCAAACCGTAGAAATTGAAAATTTCATCACAAGCCCTAAACTTTCTGTTATAAAGAAGGTAGTCCTCGAACTCAATATTCAACACATTACCTTTGGGATCTCAGAAATAGTTGGGTCCAATCATCAAATAATTGGCTCATTCCCGATAAAATCCTTAAGAAAACGTAGAAATTCCTTAAAAAAATAAAGAAAAGAACATAAACTACAAGCATTAAAATCACTGAAAAAAAATCAATATATAACTATATAAACATGCATACAAAAAATTATGTACAAAATGTCAACAACAACAAATTATAATTAAAATAAACATTCAACCAGTAATGAACTCTATCACTATCAACATTAAGAAAAACCATATCAAAATTAAACAAATGATGAATACACAACAAAAAAAAAGAACAAATTCAAAAACTAACGAAAACAAAATGAACGTGGACTTACCTCATCAGGCTCAAGGAAGGAGATAGAGCTCTAGAAGAAATTTCTAAAATTGGGACCCTTACTGCCAAACATTTTCTTCTTCCTCAACAACTTAGAAAACAACTCCAACACAAAGTTACCCAACAATAAAACAAGTTTTGAAATGAAGTCTGAAGTGAAATATGCAATCAAATAGGACATTTTGTTATTTACCTAATGTTAATGGGCTTGGACTCTTCCACCAAAAGAGACTTTTATTGATGAAAAACATGTTATAATTCATTTAATAGACATATATTATTTTTTAAATTAAATTTTTCATAAAAATGTTTATTATTCACAATCTTACTTAATTCATTTTGACTGATATATGTGAAAATTTTTTGTTATTATTAAATATTTTACCTATTTAAACTTAAGTTTAATACATCAAATTAACAAAATAAATTTAATTTTGGAAATTTCATTTTACTTATTGTGATTATTTTTAAATTAAAAATATTATTAAATAATTTATTTACGAAGAGAAGATATATATTTCATCGAATACATTCATTATTAAATTCTTTTGTTACCTATTTATTACTAATAATTAATAACCCTTTTCTTCTTTAAATTTTTATTTATTAATTAAAATTATATGTTTATAAATTAAAAAGTAATTAAAATTTAAAAAAGCTACAACTTAAAAATCCAACAGATATAAACAATAAAAATAATATAAATAATAATATATTTTACTACAATTTCAAAATAATATAAACAATAAAAAACGGACCTGTACGTAGACTAGTTGCAACCTACAATCCGAACTATTTACAGGTTATATATTTTTGAATTAATAATACGTATTGCATATTTTTAAAATTTATTTTCACTGGAAAAAACACACCCCATGCAATATACAAGAGATATTTTATCGATTAATATCCCGTGTTATTCATATCAAAACCTCAAGATAAGGCGAGTAAGCGTTGCTTACGTGGCACCACAAAAACCCAATAATCCTCTTCCACGTGGGACCCACCTCGATTTTCATCACACGTGGCACATTCGACGCATCCATTACAAGCTTCAACGTTTTTTCGGTCACTGTCACGTTCGGGTAAGTGGATCTCCATGGCTGCGGCTTCAGCTTCTGCAACTTCTCTCTTCCTTTCTTCTTCGTTCAAACTCAATGCTCCGACGAATAACTCCGTTACGCTCCGGTTTCCTCTCCTCAATCGCCGTTTCAACGGTTGCAGAATCGCCGCTTCGGTTTCCGTTTCCAATCCGAACTTGCGAACCGGCCCTGGCGATCTCGTTGCATCTATTCTCTCTAAGGTAGAGTCGTTTTACTGTGAATGGTTTATCCAGATCAGTTTAATTTGCTCGGAAGAAAAGAATTTGTGAATAATTTTATTGTAGTAAATAGACTTCTGGCTTAACTATGTTTACTGTGAAATTTGGAATAAATCCTTGTTTAGTTGCTCATGTTGAAGAAAAAAAAAATTAATCTCTCAAATTTCAAAACCCGTGTTTACCTTCGAGTCATCATTTTTGTTGACACCGTGTGATTCCAGGAATTAAGAATGTCCTTTTTTTAATACGAGATAATCTAATATTTTTTTTTTCAATTTGAGACGGATTTTTTTCTAATTTAATCAAACCTAAATTTTTATGTCATCGCAATTTTGGAATTTGGATTTAGCTTGATAACAATTGCTAGTTAGACCTAACACTAACTATTAGGATAATCTTTGATTATATCTTAAAAGAAGTTGAGCTTGACTGATTCTAAGAGTTCCTTTGGATAAGCTTCTTCATAGACACTTATAAAAGGGAAAATAAGAAAGGTAATGAACTAAGATTCTCCATATAAATTCGTTTGTGGAAACTCTTTCATATAAATTCTCAGAAATTTATTTTTTTTAACTTGTACATAAGGTAATTTTGGCTTTCCTCTTATTCTTCTCTTATAAAAATATTTATGGAGAACTTTTCCCGGATACACCTACCTAACTCAACTTCACTTGTATACATTATTCTCACACACTCATTTATGTGACATCTCCAACGGACAATACTTAATATTACTCTTTGGGTACTCTTAGTGTTCTTCCAATAAAGTTTACATTTCACACAATAAAAAATTGCATCTGAAGTCGGCATTGAAATTTGTGAAGTTTGAATTTCGATTATAGAAACACTAAAAAGTTCTTGAAAAACCTCATTTATGTTTTATTTTATATATATATATATATATATATATATATATATATATATATTAAGGCTTGTGCTTTTTGCAATGAGTTAGTTATTGATTACAAATTACAATACTCATTTTCATTTCATTCCATTAATATTTTTGAATTTGTTTCCAGCACTAAAATTAATGATATGAGATTTGGTCAGGTTGTGCAAACAGATGGAGGAGTTTTACTGAAGAACGAAGAGCATAAAGAGGTGGCTGAAGTGGCTCAGGAACTGCAGAAGTACTGCGTGAGTGAGCCAGTGAAATGCCCTTTAATATTTGGAGGTGAATGCTTATTGTGCTTCTCACCCTAAGTTTCTGTTAAAGTCCTTAAAAGCCTTTTTACTTGTTTTGCTAAATCTTATTAACCTTCAAAGAAAGTTTAGTGGGTGCCTTTGACTTTTTGTTTTCTAAATGATTCCTGGCTAGGTTTTCACTTGTAACTTGTAAGTATAAAATGCCATATTGTTTTTTCTCTGTTTCAAATTAAGTTGTTCACAAGAATTTGCAAAGAAAATTATGAAAAGAACAAAATAAAGCAAAGTGAATATAACACGACACTTTTAGGGGACACTTATAAACTGGAAATGGAACTAGAAAACAAGGCAACAAGATCCTCAGGCTATGTTTATCTCATACCATTTCATTTCACACACCATTATATGTATTCAAAGATACCGTTGATTGTTCTGTATTTTATCTTTGTCCTCAGTGTATTGTATATGCATTATAGATATTATCTATTAAAAAGAGTCCACTATCAACTTCTAAGCTTTAATCATTCTATATTCACATTTTTTTTGACAAGATTTAAATCAGTTTGAATTCTTGCTTTACTAATTCTTCCTTGTGTTTGCTATTCAGACTGGGATGTGGTGTACTGTTCACGGCCAACATCACCTGGAGGTGGCTATAGGAGTGCAATTGGGCGCCTTTTCTTCAACACAAAGCAAATGGTTCAAGTAGTCGAGGCTCCTGATATTGTGAGAAACAAGGTCACGCTTTCTGTTTTAGGCTTTCTGGATGCAGAGGTGTCTTTGAAGGGTATGTCATTCAACTATTTAAAGGATGTGTGAAACTTCCACTTGCTGATATCATAATTAGAAAAGCTATTGATAGAAAAACTGAAATTTTTAAGTTAGTGAATTTCAAACCCTAAACCAAGGGACTAAATGGTGACCGGATGATTTTAAGTTGTTTTTATCAATAGTAAAGAAAAACAGAAAATAAAAGAATGATTTGGCAGTAAACCTCCACTTTGGTTCTTAAAGTTATTGAGAACTTTTATCTGAAATAAAACTAAGAATAGAAACACAAAAAACTGGACTGAAATGACTCAATTTTAGTAAGTTAGCTTTGGCTTTAAATTTGCCAATCAATGCACATTTGCACTAAAACCATAAAGCAGCCCATTTGGCTGAAATAAAAGCTAGTGGTAACAAAAGAGAAAACAAAAACAGTTCAGAAACAAATCCATAACTCTAAATACTAGGTTTCTCCCTGTAAACCAGGGCGTTATTCAAATTAAAACAGACTATTTGTAGCAAACTCTATCAGGAAGTTGTGTTGGTCACTTTAGTCCCTCAAATTGCAAAACCTTCATTTTAGTCCTCTTCTATTACATTTTTTTCACTGATATTAAGGACCAAAGTGAATGGTGTTTCCCAACATTTTACAACTTTAGAAACTAAACTAAATATGGACTAGTACTGACACAGTGATTAAATTGTACCTTGGTGTCTGATTGTTATGGGATTAGAATCTGAAAATATCTTCTTGGCATATGCATAAATAAAAAAATGTGTACAATAATCATTCCTTGTACCTTTGTATGGCGAAGAGTCTTCCGGCACTAAGTAATGTTAGTTTTAGAAACTAAAATGAAGGTTTTGTAAAATTAGAAATTGAAGCGAACAATTGCATTCCAAGGATAAAAGTAGTTTACTGATGACTTAGTTTGATGTATTTGGTTGCTTTTCTCTATCTCTAGTCTATGATCCAAATCCAAATATTTATTTATTGTTAAACTTCTGTGCTGATTTGATGCATGCTGATGTGAGACAGGAAAACTCACGGCGCTCGATAGTGAATGGATTAAAGTTATATTTGAAGCACCTGAAATAAAAGTAGGTTCATGGAAGGTCCAGTATGGTGGTCAGAGTGAAGTTAAACTCAAAATCACTTATGTAGATGACAAAATCCGGTTAGGTCTGGGTTCAAGAGGTTCCTTGTTTGTTTTTCAAAGAATTTGAAATCGAAATGCGATAAGAAAAATAATCCATTCAGGACGAGTTTGTATGATAACGAGTGTATATGAGTAGGAGCTTGAAAAAACCACGTTACTCTTTGGCTGCAGAGTTTGTGTCAAAGTGGAGTCTGTTTTATGAAGTGCAATGTAGTTTAATGAACATTTCCTCATTCCTGAAGGTTAACATTTTTTTGGGTGTGATTAATCTATTATATTCCTTTATGCCAATGGCAAAATGAAGTCTTTGGGTGACTTCACAACTAAAATTTGGGCAAAGGACGAAGGATTAGGGATGGAACCAAGTGCCAAGGACATTATAATTAAGTTTATTTATTTACAGGGGAAACACAGTGATGCTAGTGGCAGTGAAACGTCTATATTTTAAAGGACAAACAATGATATTAATATTATTTAAAATAAAAATACAAAAAATAATAATTATTATTATTATATTAATATTAATACTAATTATTTTTTAAATTTAAATGATTATTTATAATAAAAAAACTATATTTTAGTTTTATTATTTTACTAATTTTAGTAACTACTTTTTTGGATTCAACTAATTACTCAAATGTAAAGACAAACCAACAACAAAACAAATAAAAATGCAAGTAATTAAAATATAGGTATAATTACTCCTTTAGTATCCTAACTTTTTCGTTAAGTTCAATTTGGTATTCAAACTTTTGGTTTGTTCAATTTAGTACCCAAATTTTTTAAAGAGATTCAATTTGGTCATCTCCGTTAAGTTGTAGTTAACACCGTGTCTGTACAGGACACATGTCAAGCCATGAAATTTTTAATTTTTTTTAAATTTTTTTTAAAAAATTATTTTTTTTTCAAAAAAATTTAAGACAGCCATGTGTCAGTTTATCATCGTGCCACGTGGCAGCTTACAATGATGACACGTGGCCGTAGTAATAGTTGTTTTCAATTTAGTACCCCAATTTAAATTTTCGGTTCAATTTAGTACCCAATTTTTTAAAATGATCCAATTTCGACCTTTCCAATTTGAGACCAAATTGGTAACTAAGTTTAATTATAACTTATATATACATGTTAAAATAATTGTTTTGAATTTATACATCAAATCACTACACCTAAATATTGAAATTATTTTATTTTTTACAAGTGTAACAAATTTCATGTGTAAAAAATTACAAAGATTAAAATGTAAAAAATAAAATAATTTAAGTATTTAGGTGAAATGATTTGATGTATATATTAGAAAACCTTATTGTAACATGTATATATAGGTTGTAATTAAGCTTATTTACTAATTTGGTCTCGAATGGAAGAGGACAAAATTAGATCATTTTAAAAAATTGGGATACTAAATTGAACCAAAATTTAAATTGAGGTACTAAATTGAAAACAACTATTACACTGCCACGTGTCATGATTGTAAGCTGTCACGTGGCAGTTTTAAAATTTTTTGAAAAAAAAAATTTGAAAAAAAAAATATTTTTTTAAAAACTAAAAATAAAAAAAAAATTAAAAATTTTGTGGCTTGACATGTATCATGTACGGACACGGTGTTAACTCCAATTTAACGGAGAGGACCAAATTGAATCTCTTTAGAAAATTGGGGTACTAAATTGAACAAACCAAAAGTTTGGGTACCAAATTGAACTTAACGAAAAAGTTGGGTACCAAATCAGTAATTATACCTAAAATATAATCTCGTAGTATATAAAAATAAGATGTGTATCTAAATACTACAATCCAAATAATAAAAATGTAAATAATTAAAATATAATTTTGTGTGGAAACTGAAATAATATTAATAATACTAATATTATTTATGATAAGTATAGTACTAATAACAGTAATTAATAATAATAATAATAATAATAATAATTTTATTAATAATAATATCATTAAAACTAATAACAATATGTTATTAATAATAATAAATTTTTCTAGTTTTTTTTCATAATAAATCAAACGATTAATATATTATATATTGATATTATAATATTTTTTCTATACTAATATTTTTACTACTACTAATATTATCGATAAATTTAATAATAACAACAATCATATATAATCATAATATTATATATTAATATTGTTATTAATACTAATAATAATAATAACAATAATAATATAGTAATAATTTTACTATTACTAATAATGTTAAAATTTTCACAACAACAAAATATAACAGTATTAATACTAATAATTTCACTACTAATTTAAGTATTAATTTTTGTATATTATAGTTAATAATTTTTCTAATTACTTCTTTACTCATAATAATAATAATAATAATATATAATGATAGAAGTAACTATTTTTTTAATTAATTAATCAACAATAAAAGGAACAAAAAAATACAAATAATTGGGACATGATTATGTAGTAAATATAAATAAAATGGGTGTCTAACTAAAATAATAATATCATGTATTGATAAAAATAATAATAATACACAACTACATATATAAAGATACATGGTCTCCTATTATTTATGATAAGTATAGTACTACTAACCGTAAATAATAATAATAGTAATAATAATAATATTTTTATTAATAATAATATCATTAAAACTAATAATAATATTATTAGTAATAATAAATTTTTCTAGTTTTTTTTTTCATAATATATAAAAATATTGATATATTATATATTGATATTATAGGTAATACTATACTAATATTTTTACTACTACTAATATTATCAATAAATTTAATAACAACAACAATCATATACAATCATAATATTAATATATTATATGTTAATATTATTAATAATACTAATAATAATAATAACAGCAATAATTTTACTATTACTAATAATGTTAATAACTTTTATAATAAAAAAATATAATAGTAATAATACTAATAGTAATACTAGTAATTTCGCTACTAATTTAAGTATTAATTTTTGTATATTATAGTTAATAATTTTTCTAATTACTTCTTTACTAATAATAATAATAATATTAATAATACCAATAATAATATATAATATTAACATATAATAATAATAATAATAATTATATTAATATTGGTTATAATTTTATTACTATCACTACAAATAATATTTATAATAATAATATTATTAATAATTACAAATAATAATAATACTTATAAAAAAATTACAAATAATAATATTATTAATAATTACAAATAATAATACTTATAAAAATAATACAAATAATAATATTACTTATAATTAATATTATATTATAATTGGAATCATAAATAAATGAAAAAATAAAAACAAATTGATTTTTGTAGGATTTGAACTCGGGTCCTTTTGTTACACAGTTTTAAAATGACGAAAAACTAAGTTTCATGACACTTGTCAATAAAGAAGATGGGTAATGTAGTAATTTTGGTGGTATATTCTTTTCTTAGTATGTAATAGATTGTTATATGTAATAGATAGTTAATAATTTTTCTAATTACTTATTTACTAATAATAATAATAATATTAATAATACCAATAATAATATATAATATTAACATATAATAATAATAATAATTATTATTATTATATTAATATTGGTTATAATTTTATTACTATCACTACAAATAATATTTATAATAATAATATTATTAATAATTACAAATAATAATACTTATAAAAATAATACAAACAATAATATTACTTATAATTAATATTATAGTTGAAATCATAAATAAATGAAAAAATAAAAACAAATTGGTTTTTGTAGGATTTGAACTCGGGTCCTTTTGTTACACAGTTTTAAAATGACGAAAAAACTAAGTTTTATGACACTTGTCAATAAAAGAAGATGGGTAATGTAGTAATTTTGGTGGTATCTTCTTTTCTTAGTATGTAATAGATTGTTATAAAAGTGTGAATGTATAATATTAATATTTTCTAGTATTGGATGACACATGAATAACATTATTAAACTTGAATTGGTATCATGTAGGGAATATGCATGATAATTGAAAAGTCTTGCCTAAAAAATATATATAATGTTTCATGATAGAAATATAAATGTTGAATTTTTATTAATTGCATATTTTTAAATGTTGAATACAAAAAGTCATCATTTGTGCATTTACGTGCAAAAATTAAATGAAAAAAATAGATTTATGGTGCATTAATTGATTGAAATTGAATTAGAGGATGTAACTAAATTTGTATAATAAATTAAGGGGCAATGAATTAACTTTAAAATAAAAGTAAATAAAAAGGACCATGCATATTTTGGGTGTAGAAAATTTAGGTTTTGGAAGGTAATAAATTTGAACTTGATTAGTATTAAAATATAATGAGTAAATTAAGATTGCATTAAATGATATATTAAAATAAAATACATTTTTTTTGTAAGAATGTGAAGAATTTTTGGATTTGTGATTCTAATTTTATTATACTATACATATATAAAGGTTCAAAGATTTGGATATGTTATTTTATTCTTTTAGTTTTATTTGATATTATTTGATAATATATGAAGTTGATTAACTTTGGATGGTACCTGCACCAATTGAGGTTATTAAGTTCATTAAAATTTAAAATTTAATTTATATATATATGATCATTTTGGTATTGAGTAATATTGGATAGACTAAATATATTGTATTTTGCTGATAGTGCAAGAATTAAACTCTCAAGATTATTAATTTATTTTTCTCATGTTTAGTTATTTGAGAAGTCAATATTAGCATTATTTTTATATCACAAATAATGTTTTAAAGGCTCTAGAAGAGCTACTACACTTCTACAAAGAAGTCTAATAGAAACTTATTAAGTTCTAAAGATATTTGTCTAAATAGATATCATATTGAGACAAACAATGAAGGAGATATGAAATATCTTTATATCAATGGACTTGGGTTGAATAAAAAAATGTGTATTGGAGAAATTATCAATCTTTTCTTATGGCTTGCACTACACATGTATTAGTACAATTGGAATGCATATCATTGTAAACCAGAAGTTTATGAATAAAAAAGGAATTCCTTGTTTGGCATGATTACTTGGGTCATCCTAGATCTATCATGATGCGAAAAAATAGTTGAAAACTCGTGTGGACACCCACTTAAGAGTCAACAATTTCTTCAATCCAATGATTTCTCATGTAATACACGTTTACAAGGAAAGTTGATAATAAGACCATCACAAGAAAATTTTAGAAATGAGTCAATCTCATCTTTTGGAATGAATACAGGGTGATTTTGTGGTCCAATGCACTCATCATGTGGATCATTTAGATATTTCATAGTTTAATTGATGCATCAACTAAATGGTCATATGTTTGTTTATTATCAACTTGCAATCAACCATTTTCAAAGTATTAGCACAATTAGTTAAGTTAAGAGATCACTTCCCAGATTATCCATTTAAGAAAATTTGTCTTGATAATGCTGGTGAATTTACATCTTATGTTTTTCATGAGTATTGTATGTCAATGGGAATTGTTGTTGAACATCTAGTAGAACATATGTTCATGCTCAAAATGGACTTGTAGAATTATGAATAAAACATCTAAAGTTGGTTGCAAGACCATTACTTATGAGAGCTAATCTTTCAATGACTATTTGGAGATATGTAATTTTACATGCTACAAGATTGATTCGCATCAAGCCAACAAGTTATCATAATTATTCTATTATGCAGTTGGTTTTTGGTCAGTAACCTAATTGTCTCATTTAAGAATTTTTGTATATGATCGAATTTTCCCACCAAAAGGGACTATGATGAGTCTTTAGAGACGATTGAGAATATATGTTGGATAAGAGACATATTTATAGTTTGATTTATCAACTGTTATTTGTGATGAATAAGTTTTTTCAACATTAGGGGGAGAAAGAAAATATTTGGATAAAGATATTGGTTGGAATGAATTATCATTATCTCTCTTAATCCTCATACTAAAGAATGTGAACTCGAAATTCAAATGATAATTCATTCACAAATTAGTCAATCAATTATCAGATGTTTTTTACTGACACAAATAGGGTAATTAAATCACATATACCAACTGCTAAATGCTCCAAATATAATTGATATTTATTCATAACACGATTGAAGCGTGGTAAGCCTATTGGTTCCAAAGATAAAAATTCTTGAATGAGAAAAGGAGCTAAAAAGACAAGATAACCTAATTGAGGAGGTGTAAATCACAAAAGATTCATTTGACATAATTAATAATTTGGTTCTAGAAGAACCTTGGTTCCAGAAGAACAACATGTACATGAAATTGTTGAAAATGATGAGATCTCAATAAATTATGTCATGAATAAGATAATATGGAACCAAAGTCAACGTTGATGATGTTTTAGCATATAATATAACGATGAGTGTTATGAGTAACAATGAGGATCAAGATTGTTGACAAATAAATGATTGGTCAAATGGAAAGATGAAATAGAAGCAAAATTAGATTTGCTTGTTAAATAAAAGGTTTTTGGACCTGTAGTCCGCACACTTGAAGGTGTAAAACTCATTGAGTAAAATGGATTTTTACGCAAAACAATATTATAAAGAATGATAATTATATGAAAATTCCTGAAGGATTTAATTTACCCAACAATGCAAATTCTAAAGTGGATTATTCAATAAAATTGAACAAGTCCCTTTTATGGATTAAAGCAATCAAGATGTATAATTGTCCTTATAAGTACTTCTTAAAAGAAAGGTACTTATCATTGTATTTATGTGAAAATATCAAAAAATGAATTTGTCATAATTGTTGTTTATTCATATAACATAAACATCGTTGAAACTCCTAATGAGTTCACAAAGACAAATGATTGCTTAAAAAAAAGAATTTGAGATGAAAGATCTAAGAAGTATAAAGATTTGCTTAAAGATTACAAATTGAGTATTTAAATACAAGTGCTTTTGTACATCAAGAGGTTTATATAATGAAGGTGCTTAAAAGGTTCTATATGGACAAGTTATATCATTTTTGCACTTCAATTGTCAGGATATTAGAGGTTGATAAATGTCCTTTTAGACCTCACAATGATGAAGCTTTTTGGTTAAGAAATACCATATTTTTAATGTTATAAGAGCACTAATGTATTTTGCTTATTATACTATATTTGATATAGTATTTGTTATAAATTTGTTATGCAAGATATAATTATTCACCTATAATAAGACATTGAATTAGTGTAAAACATATATTTTGTTATCTTAAGGGTACTTTGAATATAGCCTTATTTTATCCAAATGATTCAAAATCAAATGAGTTATGTAGATGCAGGTTATTTATCCGATCCAAACAAAAATTGATCACAAACAAGATATTTCTTCACAAGTTTGGGCTCCGACATCTTAAAGATGAAAGTTTACATAAGGGGGAGAAGTAGAAGATGTGATGAATAATATTATATCGAAGAATGAAGAATGATGTACTCTTTTCCTTTAACTAGGTTTTTATCCCAAAGGGTTTTTTCTAGTAAGGTTTTAACGAGGCACGTTCTCTGATCAATGGACACCTAAGGGGGAGTGTTATGAAATGTATAGATGTCCATTGAGTTGCTAGCAGTTACCTATGATTGATTGCTATTGATGTTATCCTTAGTATTGTAACAATTGAGTTGTATCCCTTGGGTTGGGTTGCCTTTTGTATCTATAAATAAGGACTTCTCCTATTGATAATTACATACAAAAAATAAGTCCTTACTCTCTATTCTCTTTCTCTCCTTTATTTTATAACATATCTTCATATCTTCTTCATATAGTGATTGATAATTAAAGAAAAATAACACCATTAAATAAAATTAGGTTTAATTACTGAGATGGTACCCACTTTGGTAGGAGTGTGTCAATTTGGTACCCGTGGGAAAAAAAATGTCAATTGCGTCCCCACTTTTTCAAAAGTACCTCAATCAGGTCACTTTCAAAAAAAAAAAATTAACGTCGTTAACAGCATGCCACATGTCACTCTCTGGTTTTTTTTAATTTTTTTAATTTTTTTTAATTCTTTTTAAACTTTTTTTGCAAAAAATTTTTGTTGCTACGTGTCAAGTCCCTGTTTTGACAAGTGGCAATGTTAGTGCCATGTGGCAGGATAATGCCACATGTGACAAATGTTATTGTACTGATTTCAATTTAGTACCCATATATACCTGATTGTTCCAATTTAGTCCTCACTTTTGTGCCTTTGGTTCAATTTTATCCCAATTTTTTTTAATAATTGAAGAAGATTTTTTAAGTCATTTTTTTATAAGATTAAAAGTAATTAAGTATAAATATTTTTACAATATTAAGTACTAATATTTATATTAAAATTTAGTTGTAAAAAAATGTTATACTAATAGAACAATATAATCATCTACCCTTTTTTTCAAAGTAAAACAATATTGTTTCTATCCAATTCAAGACCAAATCTATTATTTGTATAAATGTTATACTAATATTTTTTTTATTAAAAGTAACTTTTTAGCATATTACGTTATTGTATATTATTAATCCATACTTTGTCAATGTATTCTTTGACCACTAAATTTTAATATAAATATAAGTAATTAATTTTGTAAAAATATTTATATTTAATTAGTTTTAATCTTATAAAAATTGAATTAAAAAATATACTTCGATTATTAAAAAAAATTGGGACAAAATTGAACCAAAGACACAAAAGTGAGGATTAAATTGAAACACTGAGATAAATATAGGTACTAAATTGAAATAAGTACAATGACAGTTGTCACATGTGGCATTATCCTGCCACGTGGCACTTGACACGTGTCAAAACAGGTTTTTGCAAAAAATAATTAAAAATTAAAAAATTAAAAAAACATAAGAGTGGCACGTGGCATGCTGTTAACGACGTTAATTATTTTTTTTTTGAAAGGGACCTGATTGATGCACTTTTTCAAAAATGGGGACGCAATTGACACTTTTTTCCCTCGGGTACCAAATTGACACACTCCTACCAAAGTGGGTACCATCCGAGTAATTAAACCATAAAATTATTATGTTAAGTTAGAATAATTTTGAAAAAGAATATCATTGATCATAAATAAAAATATATTTCATTATTGGATAATGATATTTCATATTTAATTTAATAAATGCATTTATACTTATTATTTTATTTTGAATATCATGGTAAAAATGTATTTTAATTCATTATATCATTACATAATAGATAATGAGCATAAAGAGATATATAAGTATATAAGGTGTATTTACAATTTTCCATGAGAAATCATAGTTTTAAACTTTAAAAATATATAAAACTATATAAACTAGGAGGGTTTATACAATATAAAAGTTATATACATAAGCAACAACTACTATCTAAACAAGTCCTCAATAGTCTCACCTATGCACATTTTTCCCACTTGCACCATTCTTTACTTACGTACAACATACGATCACTCTAGGTGAAAAAACACAACATAACATACAATAAGGTAAGCTAGTGAAATTTAACAATTTGTAATCTCAAACAATACACCAAATCAAACCACTCAATATACAACATAATACCATCCAAACACAATAACCATTTAGTAAGAGACTAACAAAACTTTAGACTCAATTTCGAAATAACATGTATTGAACCGAATATGCAAGCAAAAAGTTGCATTTTGGTGAATTTCACAAAACGGTAAAATTGAATACGGTGTTATTTGTTAAAGCTCTTTTTACAACCATTTCTGGAAGACAGAAGAATTTACAAAAATTACTTTAAACATAAATTAATTTGTAAAAAACAATTATATGATTTTAAAAATTATTATTTTTACCTTTAATATACATTTAATTTAATTTATATACAAAATTATACTTTTTTATTTTCTTTTCTGAAAATACTTAACAGAGAAATTTGTCCATATATACGAGGAATAATTCTCTTTCATACCTTCGTATTTCGAAAAACCTTTACAAACCGGAATACTTTAGTTTAGTTTGTAGGTCGAAAAACTATATTTAGAAGATTTTGATTAAAGCGTGAATTTATAGTTAATAGTTGATAAATTAGTTAAAGTTGAATTTGAAATGTTTAATAAAATTAATAGATAAAAATTATAATCTTTATTAATATATAAATTATTGTAAAATAATTATTACTATAAATACTTTAATATGTTCTAAAACTATTCGTCACTCAAACTAAAATATTGCATTTTAATTTTTTTAGTTTGTTAATAAATAACTTGATATCATAAAAATAAAATGACATATTCATGTAACTTGATATATGGTCCTAGCTACATCCACTTGCATCCAAAATTTCAATTTCCAAACCAAGCTTTTTTCCAACATGTTGGACATACATATTAGTGAAATTCATTGAAAAGTTGTCAATCATTGTGGCTCTTCACCTAATTAATAAATGCTGCATTTTCAATTTGTGTCCCTACAAATTCTGAGTGCCTTATTATTGTATGAATGTTTTGCAAGTTGAGTATTTATTGGATTGGGGTATCTCATTTCTTAAGACTTAATTAGATTGATTTGAGTTTTGATTTGACTCAAATTAAGATACTCTTACATGGATCGAGTGATAAGTTTAGTATGGATGAAGACTCACTTTTATATTTTTATTATGAAGAAATTGTGTTATATTTTTCTATTCACGTTTTGAAGACAAACTTGTTATAACTTGATTTATTAGTATATTTGCAGCCTTGAATTGATTTTGTCAAATATTATGTTAGATTTTAATTAGGTTCATATTTTGAAAATTATGATTTTTAATATTTTTCTTTTCAAAATTTTAACCCAACCTAATATTTTTTTAGTAGGTTGAGTAATGAGATTGTTTAAATCTTACCTAACTCGACCTGCAAACACAAAACTTATAAAAGATATTCACCATAGAATATCTATTGATGTCTTTCGAAAGACTTATATTAAACATGACATTTCATATGTGTAATAGATTTTCCTTCGGTATTCTTACCATTTGGTGTCTTATTCTACATGACTTAGACTCTCACAAAGTTATGGATTTATGTTATAACGTAGTTCTATACTTAATACATACACTCATCCATGGTATGCAAAATCATCTTTGAATTGTGAACTCACATCTCTTACATTTCATACATAGGGATGCAATTCTTATTCACAATATATATATATATATATATATATATATATATATATATATATATATATATATATATATAACATACATATTAAAAAACTAAAAAGAAAACTAGAGTATGGATAATAAATGATATTTTGGCTAAAGTGAGCGAGAATATTAGATGAAACTCTCACTTAAATGATTTCGATAAAACCTTTCCTTAAGCTCTTTTGAATTTGTCGAGTAAGGATATTAAACGAAGTGCCCAATGGAGTAACTTATTTTTTGGATTCCTTTGTAAATAAGGTTGTTATGGTTGATAAGAGGGTTTCAGTTATGAGTGAGGATGGTTCCTCGAGTCATACTGAATCGTTGGTTTTTAAGAGGGAAGATATTTCTTCCCACCCCCTTATGGTGGCTCCAATGGTGGCCTTTGTTGTGTTTGTGATTGCAACAGGGGAAACCGCCATTTCTAAGGGGCGAGAGCTCCTAGTTTTTGGGGCTCCAAAGGTGGTTATGAGGCAGAAGAGAAAAGATAATTTTTTCCATATTCAGGACCCCAAGTATCATTGGGTACTTGGGGAAGTAGTTCATTATGTGTTTGTGTTCAACACCCAAGAGTACGTGGACGAGATCCTTTTGAGTTAGAGTGTTTGTTCATACGATTTGGCCTATAGTATAATGATCAAGTGTTGTAAGGTCGATGATATGATGAATATTAAACCTCAGTTGACAATGAGGAATTTGTTTTTGTGCACAAGTATTTTTTTAGAGAACTCGACGTGTTCTTCCTTTGTGTAACTTTGAGTGTAATATGTTGTCTTATTGACAGTATATTTGCCATAATATTTGTTATGACATAATATTTGGTGATGAACAAATATTATATGCATTAAAGGGAGTATTTGCATGAAATATTATTATTTATTTCATTTATTTAGTCTAGATTAAAGGGGAAGAGGTACATATCTTTTCTTGAAAAGTTATTATCTTAAGTAAGAAGAATGTTCAACACCTAAAAACTCAAAGGTAAAGATAGTTTAGCAAAGACGATCCTTAATTCTTCAACTACTATGAAATATGATAAGATTGTAAAAAAGATGAAAAGAAATGTAGATAGAACACAACTTAGAAAGAGAAAGGTATATATGCCAATGAAAGAATGAAAAAGTAAAAATGATAGTAATCCATAATAACTACAGATATGAAGGAAAAAATAAAATACCCAATAGGAAATCAACTTACCAGAAAAATAGTAATTAATTTAGACTTTATCAAATAAATTTGTTTATTTTTTATTTAAATTTTAAATCATTTGTGATTTTATTTTCTAAGGTTAATTTAATTTTTTCTATTTATGAGTTATCTAAAAATATCAAAACCTTATTTTCGTCGTACTCAAAATAGTTAGGGATTTATGATAAAATAAGTTAGAAGATAAAAGGGCATGACTTTAACTATTTTTATTTAACTACTATTAAAAATTTTCGTTTTATTAAGTGCTTAAATTATTATTTATTTATTTTTGGTTAAAATACTCCCTTCGTCCATGTTTTTGTTGAAAAATCTCAAATAGGTCCTAAGATTTTTTTTAGTCTCAATTAGGTCCATATTTTTGAAAATGTGTAACAATTAGGTCCATTCCGTTAGTATAGAGTTAAAGGTGTTAAAGATGTGCCACGTGTCAGCTCCACATTTTTTTTAATTTTTTTTTAAAAAATTTTAATTTTTAAAATTTTTTTTTTTGAATTTTTTGAATTTTTTTCTGAAAATTATTCATGCCACGTGTCACGTCAATATTGTGCCACGTGTCAAGTCAGTAAGGTGACACGTGTCAAATCATTGTCTGAATCTCAATTTGGTCCATATATTTGTTATTTTTATTACATTTCAGTCTATTTTTTTTTTAATTTTTAATTTCATCATTTCCAAATTAAGATCAAATTTAACTTTTATATAAATTTTATAATGATATTTTTATTAAACATTTTAATAATATTAAGTTTATTTTATATTTTGTTTTAAAATTTTAAAATATTTATTTTAACTTATTACAAAATTGTTTTAAATAATTTATATACAAATGTTAGAATTGGTTTAAAATTAATAATTTTATAAATTTAAATATAAAATTTTAAAACAATTTTGTAAAAAGTTAAAATAAATATATTTAAAAAAATTTTAAAAAATGGACTGAAATGTAATAAAAATAACAAATATATGGACCAAATTGAGATTCAGATAATGATTTGACACGTGTCACCTTACTGACTTGACACGTGGCACAATATTGTCGTGACACGTGGCATGAATAATTTTCAAAAAAAAAAATTAAAAAAATTTAAAAAAAAATTTAAAAAAAAATTAAAATTTTTTAAAAAAAATTAAAAAAAATTAAAAAAAATGTGGAGCTGACACGTGACACATCTTTAACACCGTTAACTCTATACTAACGGAATGGACCTAATTGTTACACATTTTCAAAAATATGGACCTAATTGAGACTAAAAAAAAATCTTAGGACCTATTTAAGATTTTTCAACAAAAACATGGACAAAAGGAGTATTTTAACCTTTATTTTTATATAAGTATTCTACTGTTTGATTTTTGTTGTCAATAAGATGACTATTGCATTACATCTTTTCGTTTCCAACTTATTTATTGATCAATTTGTTATTTTTCTCTTCAATTTTGTATAATTTGTCAATCAACCCATTTATTTTCTTTCCAAAAACGAATTGATTAGAGAGTTGGAGGAAAAAAAACATATGTTAATTGACGAGTTAACAATGAGAGTGCGAAATTAATGATCATGTCATTTGTTATCAGCAAAATCACAATGTCTTTAAACAAAAATAAAAATACTTTTATAATATACTCAATAAAATGAAAATTTTTAGTAGAGACTCGAATTTTATGAAATAATTAAAATTAAAAAACTTAAGAAATTTGATATTTTGATGGGAAGGATGATAAGGTTTAAGATTATTAGGTGAGTTCATGCACACATGCCCATGAAATAATAAAGAGACAATTTGATGAAGGATTAGGTTAGCTTTTTCCAGCAGAATTAGTTTTTTTTTTTTCAAAGTTTCTTTAAAAAAGTTGCAGAAGATGCATTACTTTTCTTAAAAATAAAGAAATTCAATTAAAAAGAAACCCTTTCATAAGTTTATTGACAAGTAAGATATCCATAAAAAAAACTCAAGCTAAATTGCAATTAACTCCTTTCTCAAATTAGCAACCTTTTTTTAATGATCGTAATAATTTCTATTTTTTTAAATTCACAATTTTGATGTAATATTCAATATTATATACATGCTTCATTTTTTTAATTTAGTTAAATTTAACCTTTATTGTAATAATTTCATGCATTAAGAAATAGTCTAATTAATTAAAAAAAAAACATAATGAGGATCGTACAAATTTGCATGCTATAAAATCTGAAGATTGTAATTGTAGAAAGGAAAACAGGGAACCAAAATTGTGGATATGAAATTAAAAAGAGACTAAGTTACACTTTTGCTTAAAATCAATGTAGACAATAATTTTTATGAGTAAAATGACCAAAAATATATTTTCAATGAATTTGGAATATCTCTTAACTTAAAGTTAAGAACTCATACACCCAAATACTTATATTTACTTAACAAACTAATATCCCTTAAACAGATATTTCTCTAAATGCAAAAATAAAAATCAAACCCTCGATTGATTGATAATATCATACATATTAATTCCGAAAATTACACTGTGCTGAAAAATAAGTAGTGCATTATAGCCTAATCTATTATTACGCAAGTCTATTAAGTCAACATAATTGTCCTTTAGAATCTTAAATAATTTTTAAAACTAGGGTTGACATATAAAGGGTAAACCATAAGGGGGTTTACTTTTGAAACATCAAAATGCCATCTTGGTAAGGGAAATATTGATTGAACTCCTCCATTTTTAGGGTTTTTAGTGGAGAAATATGGTACATTACTTCTTTTAGTGATTATCTATCTAATAGAAGAAACTAGATCTTCAATTTTTGACCTAGCAATGGTGGTGAGTTAGTTGGTCCCATCATGAAGCATTAACTACACTTCAAACTCTTCTCAATTTTCCAACAAATTAATGTGAAATAAATATATACTTGTGAATGTTGTGCAATTTTTTCTTTTCTATACTTATCATAATTAGAAACAATTTTACATTAGCCTAAAAGGCCTATTAATTCCAATAATAGTTGCCTGAAATAAGTAAGGCTTTATTTTGAAGAAGAATTTTAAGATTTTGGAATCTGAAGTGAGAAATTTCGAACTTTTTATATTTTTTAAAATATTTTATTTGAATAAAATAATTTAAAGTTTTAGTTTGCATAGAATAATTCAGTTTTTTATCATATTAATTTTCTTTTATAAGTATGTATACTGTAATATCCCATTTAATAGTCTAAACCATCAAACAAAACATTGCATATCTGATAGTTCAAAGCATAGAACCAAAAATATAAATAGTATGTTACACTCATCCCACAGAAACTAGATAAACTGCTATACAATTTATATACACAATTGGCGCTACAGTTTTCAAAAGTGAAAACACAAGTTTAGCTGCAAGATCTTCAACTGCTCATACCAATCAGGTGATCATGGCAAGAAATAATAGACACAAAAAAGAAAAGAGACAAAAGAAGGGTAAGCTAATGATTTAAAAAAAGAAAACTTAAATCAATTCTATAATTAATAACATACAACAAGCAAAAATAATCAATTAGTTTCACACAATTTAATAATCTAAGACCCAATTAATCTGGATTCATGCATTGAGGTTGGATTCAGGCAGTTGTGCACTTGTAGTGGCATCTCATGATCTACAGAGTGATAGATACGAGTAAAACTCTACCACATACAAGGTTAGTCCGTTAACACCTATGGTCAAGGAAAAACCCCTAGGCTAGGATCTCCTGCTCCTCTCACCACATACCCCATTCCTCTCTACTTGAGAATTTGAATGGTTATTAGAGCGTCAGAATAACTGCCAAGACAATCCCTGCCTCAATGCATACACTACCATAATCATTGCTAATCCTCCTTGGATTAGCATCAACCAATCTCAACTCAGTCTCATATAAACAATCTCATATCATATACTCATCATTCATAATAATTAAAAAGCTTCTATAACTATAAAAATATCATTTAAATCACTCAAGAATGTAAGTTTCAATTCCGTACTTACTCGCCCAGCCACTGGCCTATGCTCGCCTAGCTAGTAGCACTCGCCCAGCCACTGGTACATGTATGAAATTTCCTACTTGGAAATTCGCCCAGCGACTATCACTCACCCAACCACTGGCCTATGCTCGCCCAGCTAGTAGCACTCGCCCAACCACTGGTCCAGGTCTAGAATTTCCTAACTTGGAAATTCACCCAACGAGTATTACTCGCCCAACGCGTCTGCAAATCTGCATAATTCTATAGATCAATGTTTTACATAATTATGCAGATCAACTTATTCGCCCAACGAGTAAGCAAATATGCCCAATTCTGCAGAAGCTGATTTAAGCAAAATTATACCTATTCAACCAATCCATACAACCCCAAAATCTCTATAGAGACCATTCAAATATCACACATCGATTCTATCAAAATATCCACACAAATTGCATCCAATTGCACCTGTCACATATAGTTATTCTCAAACAACAGATAAAACCTGAGTATTTATTATTTTCAAACGTCACAACCCAATCCACATATCAAACACATCAGTCAATTACAGAATAATCATATAATAACATTCTTAACAGGTTTGTGAGACATGATATATATTAGCTTCCCTTACTTGATATACTATACAGACAATTCACAAAGAGTTCCAATACACCTCACAACTCGACAGAGACCCCAACTCTCCCTAAGAACAATAAGAGCATGATCAGAGTGTATCAATAGAATCACTGATCAATGGAAAAACATAAGGAGAACTCAGAAGACACATGCGGTCTAGAATCATCTGCATGCAAGGAGATTTACACAAAATCAAAGAAAAGAGCAGAAAATCAACTTACTCTGTTTGAGAAATTGATCGGACAGAAACGTAGGGCGTGTCGTAGGGATCCCCTTAGCGGTCTTTGATCGTTGAATAGATGATTACAGCAGTCAGAAACTTAGAGAGAAGGCAGAGAGGATTTTAGAAACAATTCTTAGAGAGATAAAGTGTTTATAACTAATGAAACTCGTTTATTAGATTTCTATTTATATTTAAGACTTTTAATAATAAAATAATCTTGTTCCATTATTTTAAATACTTACTCATTCTAAACTACTATTTTCTATGTTCTCACATATATTTTAAGAAAAGTGATTTATTTAGAATTTATTTGTATAAATGTAGTTTAATTATATAAAAAAAGTGTTTTCTAATTAAAAGTTATTTTTAATTTGTTTGGGTATAATATTGTAAAAGTTTTTTCTTTTATTTTACAAATATATAAAAGATAATGTAAAAATGCTTTCTCAACTTCCTCTCCTTCCTATCCATTTTTATTTTTTCTTCTCATTTCTCACTCTCTTTCTCACCTTTTCCTTCTCTATGTATGTTTGCAATTCTCATATATTTTAGGATCTAATCGCTTCACAATGATTGAGGAGCTAGAGAATATTTATGTCCAATTAGATTTCTAAATCGAGTAAGTTTCTAACTACTTCTCTTACTTTTTGCATGTTTTTTTGTAATATCGTTATGGTACAACCAATAGTCTTACATCACTTAAGAGTCGAGGTCAAACACAATTTAAATACTTATTTCTCCTTCCACCATCTGAGGCATCTTTTAAGAACAAAATCATGATGGAGCTCCATGCTCCAAAGCTGACAATACTTCGGAAACACGGTGATTGATCTTAACAATGCTGTCAGACTTGTGGTTGGAACATTGATGTCAAATGCACCCAATAGCCCTACATCGCTTAGGAGTTTAGGTCAAGTGCATTTTAAATACTCATTCCTCCTTCCACCCTCCAAGGCGCCTTTTAAGAATAAAACCGTGACGGGGTACCATGCTCAAAAAGGGACAATACCTCAAAAATGCAATGATTGATTCTAATGATGCTATTGGACTTGAAAGAAACTACATTATTACATTTATCCAAAATAACTCATCTGCTCGTATTCCTCTGTAGAGCCATTGGTAAAGCGATTCTCACCACATAACCCATTCTACTTTATATGAGTGTGAATGTTCATTAGAATGTCAATATATCTTCTTGCTTGAATCCCTACGTCAATGTATACACTAACGAAATCACACATTTAATGGAATTCCCTCTTTAGAAATTCCTTTTAACTCATCCATTCATAACCTTTTAAAGTGTAATAATATCAAAACTACATGAACAACATAATAACAAGCTCACAAAACTATAGGAGATGAAAAATAGCAAAACAACGATGGAAACCCCTTGAGCTCTCTAACTTGAGATTTTAAAGTTGGTGCTTAGTGCCATGATAATAGAATTGTGAATTGACAAAATTTAGCTTACTCAATTGCTCAAATTGACACTTCTAACTCTTTCCTACTTTATAGTTATTGCAGAACACTTCACAAATAGCACCAATTTGACCAATTTTTCAACCTAGAATTCTTTCATTCACAAAATACCAAAATTTCCCAACAAATCAAATTACACAATTTAACATCACTTAATTACATGTTATATGACAGATTCAACAAACAAAGTGCAATACCATTCCAACCAAAGTAAAATTCTCAGTACAAGTTCACACCATATGAAATTACAACCAACTATTTCAATAAAAACATAATATATAAAATGTGAGAATTAGTTTCCCTCCCCTTGTGGCTTAGAACAATATCGTGCTTCTCCAAGATACCCTAAAGCTCCACAAAACTTAAAGTGGCTCTAAATTCACTAAAAGAAACTTAGGTTAGTGATCCAAGTATTTCATTGGAATCACATCAAGAAGAGAATCAAAAAGGAGCCCAAAAGCCACATGCAAGAGAAGGTAGAGCAATTGCATGTGGAAGTGGATTGACTCAACAAAAAGGGAAGAGGAAACTCACCTGAGCTAGATTAGGATGGTGTAGAGCGGGAAAGTTCTCCTCTTCTAGTTGTGCAACAACCCCTGTCCAAGGAGATGAGGAAGGTGTGAGGAAGTGTGAAGAAATGTGGGTGAAGGTTTTAGAGATAAAGAAAAAAATGTGAGGGTGAAGGGTTGATGATGTTTTTGGTTACTGTCAACAAAGGGATGTGTGTGTTACCAAAAATTTGGTTGCCAGCAAACTTTTTGCTTTGATTATGTTGAGTGCTGAGAGCAACACGTAGGGCGAGGGTTGAGTGGGTGGGTGATGCCACCTTGAGTGCTTTGATGTCAACAAAGGTTTGCAAGGGTGTGTAAATTATTTTTCTTAGTTGTTACATTTTTTGTCATCAACTTTAGTGGAATTAGTTGAGAAAAATAATCTTCACAACTTGTTTTATCACACACTAAAATTTTGTTATGTTTGGATACTTGCTTTAGGGACAGTGAGTAGTTTTCTTCTTGGATTTTGAAAACTTGCTTTCAGGATAAGTATTACAAGTAAGGGAAGTTGTTCATACTTTAATAGAACCTTAGGTTAGATGATCTTGATGCGTGTGTGTTTCAAAATAAGGAAAAACACAATAAATGAGTGTTGAATTTGAATTATGTTTTTAAAATCTTTTGACAATTTTCATGAATATTGTCTAATAGGAAATATTTAACATTATTTTTATATTTTAAACAATTAATTTGATTAGATAAAGAGTTAAGTTTTAACTAATTTACTTGTTTTATAAAAATACATTCACTAAGCATCCTTTCCAACGTCTCTTCTTTTATGTTGGTAATCATGCAAAATAAAGAAGGTGAGAGAAAGAGAGTATACATAATATTTTTATAGTGGTTCATTTGATGACACACTATGTCCAATTCTCCAATAGCTAGTATTCTTTTGGTTTGTAGGTATTCCTGGCTATTCCTGTGAGTATTGTTTGTGCATGTAGCTATTCCTAACTAATACATGAGTAATTTTTTACCAAATCACTCCTAGCTTAATAAAATATTCTTTTCCAAACCAGTTTTAAATGAATACGGGTATTCTTTTAGCTTCTAACCATTTTTAGTTGATTTCGTTCAAAGATTCTAACAAGTATTTTTGCCTCATAATCATTTCTAGTTGACATCGTTCAATTATTTCTTGTACAAACCACTTTATTATAATATTCCTTTTACTATTCACCATTACTATTTCTTTTTTATTTTTATAGTTTTTCCTTTTTTTTTTAAAAAAAGAATTTGCAAAAAATATAAAAAACTAATTGAGAATTCAATCTAGAACCAAATTTTGGTCTGTTTTTCGGCATCACAATATTAAGCACAGTTGAGAATTAAACCTATAAAAAATCGAATTCTGAATTTGCACATTAAACTGTTTATCATGATAATTAAAGTTGAAAGGGTTCTACTATAATCTTAAAAAAAAGAAGGTATATTCTAGAAAAAATTCAGTCACGTATACATATAATACCCAATCATATTCTTTATAAGCCTATACTTCAATATCTATTACACATGTAATGTAATTAATGACATGTTTTCTTCACTCTTCTTCTCAAATATGTGGCGTCAATCTAACTTGGAAACTAACCCACAGTGAAATGTTAACCAAAAGAAATATTGCACTAAATATATATGCTTTTGAAACAACACTCTTCTACTAAAGTGATGTACTAAATATTGATCAAATTTAAAGATTTCATATAATCTTATTAGGATTTGATTTTTATATTATTTTATCTTACCATATTTCATCATTAGGATACAGATCTTATCTTATCTCATCAGTAGGATGGAGATTTTATTTTTTTCACTTAGATATTTCATTACTATGTTTCATTAAGAATTGATATATATTTTACTATTTCTATATAAATAGGAAGCATGTAATTGAGACACAACACCTTTTTAATATATAAATTTTTATAGTTTAATTTTCTTTTTGAGTTTTGTTGTATTCTTTTTCAATCTTACTTCAATGGTAATAACCATGGAAGACTAAAGACTAAAATCTATATTAAATTTAATCTCATTTAATCCAATCTTATAAACATATCAATTGCAATTTAACCTAAAAGTTCTAAAGAAAAACAGTAGATGATTTAGTTAGAAAAAAAATAATACATATTTAAGAATAATTGATCTTCAAATTTAAATACTCGTTTACTTCAATTATAAACATTAAGCTCAATTTACTTATAAAAAACGTGTTTTATATCTTTTTATTCAATTAAAAACGAAATTAAAATGTTCATTTTATAAATAAGCTTATTTACTCAAAATTTGAAAATCTGAATTAACCAAATTAAAAAGAAAATTTAGGTTTTCTAATCATAAATATGTATTATTAAAAAATATAATAAAACTAAGTTTCAACATCCTATTTTTGTTTCAAAATTTTGAATTTTCAGATTATCAAAAAGGGATTCCAATTTGCGTGTTAGGTTGTTCTTGACTTAGCAATCGAGTCAATGGAAACTAAGGAATTAGACAACAACTTTGAAAATTGACTAAGATTTTGTTTTGTATGTATTTAAATATCCAATTTATCTTTTAATTACTTTTCTTTTCAACTTTTCAATTTGGGATTTTGGGACAAAATAAAATATGATTTTTAATTTAGCTAGTTTTACGGATAATACGTAGTAAAATTGGAATTTCTTGCATAAAACTGAAATATAACAACTATGTACGTATTAATACAGGTTAACAATATTCAGAAACATGATAGAAAGATGAACTCTTATATGATAAGAAAAAGTCAAAATTCTCAAAAGAAAAAAATAATAGTTATTATTATTATTAAAACTATTGAATTATTTCAATTATATATTGAGTTTTTCCTTATAAAGTAGGCATGGACACTTATGTGCTTGAAAGAAAATTTTTCAGGTAAGTGAGCGTATTATAATTTGTTGTAGTTAGCACATATTAACTTCATTATTAGATGGGCAATGACAAAGTTAAATGTTATTTAATATTGTATGTTGATTTGTTGTTGATAAGACATGAGTATGGTTCATAATTATTGTTTAACTAGTAATATAAATGTAATTTTATTTAAGTAACCAGTGGGAGACTCGTGTACGAGTTTTTTTTTTTTTTTATATTCTGTAATTTTTAAAATAGAAATTTTGTTGTTATTACATAAATCAATTATTTGAATTATTATTATTACTTGTTTAATTGCATAGAATAATTAATTTTATTTTTTAAATGTATTATTGATTTAATTAATTATAACAATTTATAATAATAATAATAATAATATTATTATTATTATTATTATTATTAAATCAGACTTAAATGCATATGTTTACATCGTTGTTAAAGTAAAATGTAAGTATATTATGTAATATGGTCCCGTATAAATTAAATACAATATAAAATTAATTTAAATATTTTGAATAGAAACACGTGGACATATAAACACTTGTATGCTATATTAAAATGAAATGCATATGCACATATCGTTATTAAAGTAAAATGTAGGCATGTGATGTTATATGGTCCCGTATAAAATATATACAACATGAAATTGATGTTAAAAATTTTAAATACAAACACATGTAGATATAAATAAAAACATGTATATTATTACTAAAATAAAATGCATATTCATGAGTCATCATTAAAGTAAAATGTAGGCATATTATGTAATATGGTCCCGTATAAATTAAATACAACATGAAATTGATGTTCATGTTGTATTTAATTTATATGTATTTAAACACTTGTGTTTCATGTTTATATGTACATGTGTTCAAATATAAACACATGTACATGTAAACACTTGAATGTTATATTAAATTGAAATATGTATATGAGTCATTATTAAAGTAAAATGTAGACATATGGTGTAACAGGACCCCGTACAAAATATATATAATATGAAATTGATATTAAAATTATTAAATAGAAACACAAAAAGATATAAACACATGTATTATATTAAAATAAAATATGTATCCACGGGTCGTTGTTAGAGTAAAATATAGACCTACTGTGTAATATTGTCCTGTATAAAACAAAACAACATGAAATTGATGTTAAATTTTTTTAAGTAAAAACACATGTAGATACAAACACATGTATATTATATTAAAATGAGATGAGTATGCATGAATCGTTGCTAAAGGTAGGATGTAGTCATATATGTAATATGGTCCCGCACAAAATAAATATAATATAAAATTGATGTTAACATTTTTAAATAGAAACACATGTACATTACATTAAAATGAAATGCATATGCACATGTTGTTGCTAAAGTAAAATGTAGGCATATTGTGTAATATGGTCCCGTACAAAATATACATAACATGAAATTGATGTTAAATTTTTTAAATAGAAATACATGTAGATATAAACATATGTATATTATATTAAAATAATATGTGTATCCACGAGACGTCGTTGTTAAATTAAAATGTAGACATATTGTGTAATATTGTCCTGTATAAAATAATACAACATGAAATTGATGTTAAAATTTTTAAATAAAACCACATGTAGATACATGTATATTATATTAAAATAAAATATGTATCCATGCGTCATTGTTAAAGTAAAATGTAAGCATATTGTATAATATGGTCTCGTATAAAATAAATACAACATGAAATTGATGTTAAAATTTTTAAATAGAAACACATGTAGATATAAACACATGTATATTAGATTAAGATGAAATACGTATGTACATGTTGTTGCTAAAGTAAGATGTAGGCTTATTATATAATAGTGTCTCGTACAAAATAAATATAACATAAAATTGATGTTAACATTTCTAGATAGAAACAGGAACAGATGCAGATACAAATACATGTATATTACATTAAAATGAAATGCATATGTTAGGGTCGTTGTTAAAGTAAAATGTAGGTATATTGTGTAATATGGTACCGTATCAAATAAATACAACATAAGATTGATGTTAAAATTTGTAGATATACTTATATCATGTAATATGGTCCCATATAAAAATAAATAAAACATGAAATTGATGTAAATTTTTTTAAATAGAAACAAATGTATATATAAATAATACTAATAATAATAATAATAATACTAATAATAATAATAATTTTAATTAAATAATTTAGTTATGTATAATTATAAATATAATATTTAAATAAAGAATCAGATAATATTGGATACGTAAATCATTAATTATAAGTTTTTTTAGTTAAATTAATTAATACAAATAATAACAATTATCAGATTAAAAAAATTAATATTTACATATGATATATAATTAATTGATAAAGTGTAATAAAATAATGTTATTATATTATTAAAATTTATAGTTAAATTTTATCATTATATATTAAATTAAAATAAAATATATATGTTAATTGTTATGTAAAACCTAGATATATTGTATTAAGATTGGTGTTGTATAGTAAAATAATATTGTTATATGATTAAAACTTAAAATTAAAATTTTTAGTTATATATTGTATTAAAATGAAACATGCATACACATGTCATTGTTAAAGTAAAATGTAAATATATTATGTAATATAATCTCGTGCAGAATAAATACAACACAAAAAGTTAATAGTAAAATCACTACTGAAAAATGAGCTTATAATGACAGGTAAAACGAGCATACTATGACAGGTATTCTGGTGTCATAGTTTCAGGAGTCATAGAAAATGCGCGTTTTTTATGACACTGCAGAAACCTGTCATAGTAAGTCAAACTTACTATGATAGGTGTCCGATTAACAATCATAATAAGTCTAACTAACCACTGCACAACTAATTTCTCAGCTACTTGATTTATTAATAAATTTTATTTAAATATTTACATACAACAAACAGTGTATTTCCATTATTTATATATGTATTTACCGAGTATCATTTGTGAATATTATAATGTTTCAGCGTAGAAACAAAAAACACGAAGTTGAAGTAAGAAACTTCATGGAAAACAAAGCTAAGAGCCATTGAAAACTTGTAAAGCACAACGTCACGATTCCAGCCTCAGTTTCCTCCAGCAGAGAAAAAAACATTACTTAAACCAAATTTAACAAACAAACACATCTCTTCATGATTCCCCTCCAATGCAACAACATGGGTGATTCCCCTGAAGTTTGAGATTACGAAACTTTTCTTCAAATGTCAAATTTACTTTGGCAGAAGCACTTGATTTGGATGATAGCCACCTATACTATTAATTCAAAAAGCAATTGATTCAGATTAAAAATAGAGTACCAATATTCAATTGAACAGACATGGTCGAGTTCGTTTTTGCAAAAAAAAGATCTACATTATACTTTGAAACTCATTGAAAAGCCGTGAGATAAAGCTCACTTACTTGAGAAGGTTGAGTCCAAAGGGAGGCTGAATCATCACCGTGGCAACCACGAACAGTGCACAAACGGAGGGCGAACGACGCGCGGAGGACGCGGTGGTGCGCGGAGGACGCGGCGGTGCACGGAGGACGCGAGCGGTGCGCGGAGGACGCGAGCGGTGCACGGAGGTGCGTGGAAACAGTGCAGACGACATGCAGACGGCGTGCGAACAGTGCGGCAGCACGCGGACAACCGGCAGAGGGCGAGCGGACGTCGAGTGGAACCGTGAGAAGGATGCGCGACTGTTTAGAAAGAGGTTGTACGTGGAGAAAATGGAGACGGGAAAGAGAAAAAGAAAAGAGGGAAGGAAAAAATTAGGGATTTGAAGATATTATGACAGGTATCTCTAAATCTGTCATAATATATTTTTAACATAATTTCAATTTTGCCACCGTACCCATCTATTATGATAGGTCCTCTGCACCTGTCATAATAAATTTTCTCTTTTTACTTATTATGATAGATTTCTTTTCACCAGTTATAATAACTGTTACTTTTATTACAAAAATGCCACCGATCAACTTATTATGATAGGTGACTTATATCTGTCATAATAAGTCGTCATAGATTCTCCCTTTTCCACTAGTGAATGTTTCACGGATATTTTTATCCTCATGCGAAAACTTGATTTATAGAATTTGTTTATCCAATTATGCTATCAAATAATATTACTTGGTTTTATTTGTTTTTAATACCTTTCATACCCTTATTATTTTCATTAATTAAGTTAAATTCTATTGTTGTTAGTACCTCAATGCAAACTTTGCATAAAAAATTTACCTTAAAGGTTGTAAGAAGTACATCTTGGTCAGCTAGGAATGAATGATGTTGACTTGCACTATTAGATGGAGAGGAAGATATGCTAGACATTTCTATCTCAATTATGGGTGAAAACAATTTTTCTCTACAAATGGATTTCGGGCTAAAGACCGTATTGGAATTGGTGTTTCTAAGGACATGTCTTCATCTATAACAATTATTAAAATTAGTTCTTAATATATTTAGTATGGATCCTGAAATTTTATGAGACATTTAACTTTTTTGTAAGTTGGATACAATTTAGATACTTAGATTTTGGGATTAATATTATTGTTTATATGACATGTATTATTAGTTTTCTTATTTTTGTTTAAAGAATTATAGAACATAGGGAGTACACCATCAATCAATTAATACAATGAGTATACTCCTACACTTAAAATAAGTAAAACTCATGCTCACAATTAGATCTTATTTGTTTTGGCAATAAAAACTCAAGAAGTCTAAAAATTAGAAAAAATAAAAATAAAAAAATCTTTATAAAATAACATGTAAAACATTATACTTTTTTTCTTAAATTTTTTATCACATATGTATAAAGATTTATAAAAAAATATACGAGAATATAATAAAAACATAAATATAAATATAAAATCTATTCTGTGATGCATAAACTCGATTTTATATATTAGAATATCAATTCTATGCGTTACATAATAAATATTGTATACATATTTTATTATTATTATTATTATTTTATAATAAATATTTAATTTATTAATTTAAATAATAATAACAAAAATACTAATAATTACGATAGTATTAGCAATTATCAATTAAAACTCCATTTATAATTTAAAAAATTAAAACAATCAATGAAATCAATTAATTGATAATAAATCTTTAGAAACTAATCATATAACTATTAATTACAAATGTATAAGTTTAACGGATTTCAAAATGATGGAATAAAAAAAAGTCCATTCATAATTAGAACATTAAAAACAATGAATGAAATTAATTGGTCAATTAATAAAAAAAATTTAGAAACAAATCATATAATTATTGATAGTATAAATCCATTCCAATTTGTACATACTTGAGCTAATACATCATAACCAATGGTCTATAATTGTTTGAAAAAATCCTAAGTTGGATACACATTTTATTCTCACATTGTTCTACTCATGAATTTCGGTCATTTTCAATTACTAATTATAGTAATAAAGATGAGAAGGTTATCAAATATATTATAAGCTAATAAAGCTTTGGACAATATTACATCTCGCAATCTATCTTGATAAAACGTACCAACTATATTAGTTCCTGACGCAACTACAACATTTGGCACGCTCATTAAAAAGCCAAACTAACTAATCTTCAGAATGTAGTCCATGATTCCTTTCAGTTGGTCTGAGACATTAGTCAAGCTACAAAGACTAACAGAGGATGAAGATAGCAATTTGCTTTAAATTAAAAGGTTTCAAATATGCAAATAAGTCTAAAATTCAAATAAAAGGCTTTATTCCTAGTGTCTGGTTTGAGCACCCCAATCTGTGTACCTGCTATGACAATTCAACCAGGTGTTTGAATTGTAATTTATTGCATTGTAATTCTTTGAATTTCTCTTCCTTCATCCTCATACAAAATTGTTTCTCCTTGTACATGTTGCTCTTCCAAAGGACTAAAGCTTTTGTATGCACTTGCTGCACAATGAAAAAACTAATGAGAAATTTGATTAACAAAAAATTATCTGCTCCAAATATTTAAACTACCAAGTCTACTTTAATACTCTAATTTATCGTAGAATGGAAGAAAGAAAGAATAACACAAATTCTGAGAGATAACATGATAAAATTTAAAAAACATGATATTATTTGACTTAATCTTTAATATCATTTGCTAAACTTACCTATGTCAAACAAAAAACTTGCAAACAAAAGGCTAGGCTTACCATACCTTCAATTCTTTTACACTGAAAGTCACATCTATTAGATCTACACTATCAACATACTGCAAAAATTCTTCTTTAGGATTTATCCACAGTTGGGTGTGCACATCAATATATCATTGTCTGCAATGACATCCACACACATAAATATATACAATTTGCAATATAGTTACCAATAAAAGGATCCTCTTCACCTTTGGTTGGGCATTTCCATATAACTTTGAAGTTTAACGGCCTTTCCACCAATCGACATAATGGTGTGTTGAGGGTGACCTTTGCTACAATTTAAAATCTATGACATGAATGTCGGTTACTACAACAAAATGAAATGGTTATCTAAAACTAATACATGATATTTGATATTATGTTTAGAGTAGAAAAACGCATGAAAAAAGGTTAGATACTTAGAATTACATGGTGATATTTGGTATCCTGTGGTGATATATTTACAATCATATTCCATGATTTTCATCCAGTTCTCAAAGTTCCCAATTTTCTATGAATTCATATGAAAGTTCATAGCAACCACACTTCATAAAAGTCAAAAATTAAATAATAAATTAAGCACATATCATACTTTGGATACCTTGAGTTATTTGAGAACAAAAAGCAACCTCCTTTATGCTATCAAACTTGTTGCCATCCTATCAAATAATTATGGGAAGCGCTATGATCAATGCTTCTACCATTGTACTCGTCCATCATGAAAATTCCAAACAAACAATGAGCCTAATTGCAAACAATAAGATGTGAAGGAGGACTTAAAATATGAAATTGCTATAACTTAATTTTGTTATGATGCAGCCACATACTTCAATCCATTTGGTCATATGGGTCTGAAATCCTCTAATCTACAAAAGCAAGAAACAATTTCAATAAGTGGCACTCTGTTATGCTCATCTTCATCTTGTACAAAAACCAAGACAAAAGTATACGAAGATATTAAATGTACCACTCCATAGTAACAGAACCAAAAAAATAAGATAACATACAAAGATAACATCTAAAACATACGAAGCTACGAAAAAACCTTCTTCTAAAACGAAGATTATGAAAAACCTACCTTGAAGATTAGGGTTAACACAAAAGAAGGAAAAAAGCACAAAAAAATCGGTAATCGCTGCAGGAAATCTCATAACAGGGTCTTGAGGTTATATCTCCGCGGACTTAGAAGAAACTCAACTCAAACTTCCAGTCAATAGGATTGAAAGCTAATGCTTGTTTTAGACTATCATACAAAGCAAACAAATAATTCATCGACGAAATCCATAGTAAACACAAATCAAAGCTTTTTACAAAAAAATTTAGCAAACCCCTAAGTATAGAACAAAAACATAAAAATATACCCAACTAACCCCACAATAACATTAGAAAAAAATACCCAACAAACCTCCGCAGACCCAAAAGAAATTTGACTCAAGATCTAAGAACAACAAGGATGTCTGGATATATTTCACCGAATAAAAAGTAGAAAAATACCCTTTGATGAAGGAGACTTGCAGAGACGAAACAGAAACAAAGTTCAGTTAAGAAAATAGATGAAGAACAACAAGATCTAAGAACAACAGAGATGTCTGGATATATTTCACCGAATAAAAAGTAGAAAAATACCCTTTGATGAAGGAGACTTGTAGATACGAAATAGAAACGAAGTTCAGTTAAAAAAATAGAAGAAGAACCTCTAATGAAGAAGGAGAACTCAAGCTATTAAACAATACCTAAAGTTCAATCTGATGTTAACTGATTGAGAAGCAGAAAAAAAAAACTTAGATTAAGATGAACAAGGATAAGTTATGAGAAGAAGTAAAAAAAAAACCCTTTTATGAAGATCGAGAAGGAGAACTCGAAAACAAAGTTGGGTTATTATAACTTACCTTCAACTAGATATGACGGGAGAAATTGGAGATGAAGAAGAAGAAGACAACCTTGAGGGTTTTCTTCTGGTTCTGTAAATTTTTGTGGAAGAAGAAGAATGAGAATAGTTTTTTCTCAGAGAAGAAAAAGCATGGTCATTATTTGTTACACGTCAATCAATATTTTAATCAAGCATTGAATTTGGGTCATTCAAAAATTTGATCAGCCATTAAAGGAGAAGAAGCGGGAAATCTTAAAGAAGAGAGAAAAGACGAAAAAATCCTTCATTTGAGACACGTGTCAATGAATTAGAATGGCCAGTTGAGTAACTTCATTATACTAACATTTTCTTAGATATATAGTAGAATAATGGTTTATGTTACTGTTTTAATTATACGAATTGTTTCTCTTTTGATGGAAAATTAGTCTTTAATTTTATAATCTTTCTTTTTCTTTTGTTACATCATTTTTGTGTAATTGTGTTCAAATAATGTATAATCTATTAAAGTGATCAAATATTTTTTATATCTCACATTTGAATATTTTTACTCATTTTTAACATTTTTTTTACATTATAATATTTGTTTTTGAATTTTAAGTGTTCAATTGCATAAAGACTTCAATGATTAGGTAATATAAAAAACTTATTTTATTTATTCTATTTGATTCTTAATTTTTGTTTCATTTGAAGAACTTTTATTTTGGTAAAAATTTTTAATTATCTCTCAACAATTCAACTAATTTTATATCTGAAAATTTTTCTTAAATCTTCAAAATACTTTCCATTTTATCATACCTTTAGGTACAATTTTGTTTTCCTTTATAAGATTTCCTTCAATAATATATCGAATCATTTCTAAGACACACATTTGATCATTTTCACTAGAGCTGCCAAAACGGGTAACCCGACCCGACTCGACCCACCATGGTTGATGATTTAGTGAGCCAACCCAACCCGGCTCATTTTTTAGCGAGCCAAAAAAATTCAAACCCGGCTCGGCCCACCACGGGTTGGCGGGTTAAACGGGTTGGTTCACGGGTTCACTTAATTAAAAAAAATTTATTTTTTTATTTTTTTCAGTCAAAACTAAATTGTAATTCTAATTAAAATCTAAATAAACTTTAATACAATCCAAATACAAACCAAAATAAAAAAAAATACAAATTATTTATGTGTTGGATAAAAAAAAACAACTTAACATGACCCAAATGTAAAGTCCAACTTAATAAAAAAAATAAAATCACTTGTGTGACCCTTTTATCTGCGGGTTAGCTCACCAACTCGGCCCGGGTTCAACCCGGATGAGCCGGGTTCTAATTGAGTCGGGTCAAAAATCAACCCGTATTGAAATTTATAAAAAAATTTCAACCCAACCCGACCCGAACCCGTGGTGAGCCGGGTTGGCTCACGGGTTCCAACCCATTTTGACAGCTCTAATTCTCACTCCGTTTTAATATTTTTATTTTTGTTATTTTTATCATATAAAAATACTATTTGGATGATTTGTTTATATAATTATTTTATTTTGTAAATTATTATCGTAAGTTAATTTTATCATCGCAATTGCATAACGATATTATATTTACTATAATATAATAATTCAATATTAGTTTTTGTATGATTTGATTCAAGTGGTGTATTATAATTTTTATTAGTGTGTGAAAAAAGAGATTTCATTAGAATTTAGAGAAAGAAAGTAAAATACATTTAAAATCTTTTAAAACTTTAATATTTTTTTTCTTTTAATAAATTTTATTTTATTTTTTAATTTTGTCAACTTTAGTTCATTAACGTTTGCAAAATTAATAAATGTTTTGGTTGTCATGAAATTTTGTTTGGTACTCTAATTTGAAATTTATAAAATTATAATTATTTCTAAATATTTGATAATGAAAAATAATAATATGTAATTTTAATATTAAATATTTGATAATATCATGTCTCCTTTTATTTATTTTTTCATAAAAAATATTTAATGGATATTAAAATAGTAAGAAAGGGAATGCAAATATGAGTACAATTATAGTCATTACCGGTAGGGACATGAGACAAAAATTCTATACATATTAAGTATAGGTATAGATATGGCGATAACTTTTTTCTTTTAAGATGGGTTGGGATAATGAAACTCGTTCTTGCTCTGTCTTGTTGTCATCCTTATTTCTTATTTACAAGAAAACATAAATTGAAATTTAATATGTATTGAAAATGTCAATAATAATAATAATCTATAACAATATATAAAGAGGATTCACTCTTGTGTGTTCACATTTCAAAATACCATTTTTGCCCTTTAAAATATAATTATTTATTAAATTTTTGAAAATTGATCGTTACTTTTACAAACTCTTTTTCTCTGTTTATCAATAATTATTCTCTCATCTTTTCTTATATATTTCACTTTATTTTTAATAAATATAATTTTATTTTATATATACAACTAAGTTAATTAAGATAAGACATTAAATTTCATTCATATTCCAAAAACGAAAACACATTTACACTTTGCATCTGATTTAGTCATGAAATTGACTGAAGTTGCATTAGAGGCCTATCCCTCAACTATCTAAGAAGTTAGTGCAATCAATTGGTCGATGTTTAACTAGTTCTTTCATAGTTTTAACATGTGATTGTCCAAAGTTTATAGTATATTCAAGCACTCTCGAATGTCCTCCCTTCTCATTTTCTTCAAAACTATTTGGAAACATTCATCATGTTTACATGTCTTCTAATTTTGTTGTACGAGGCCACCATTTTAGAATTAAGCAACAATGCACTTTCTCTTTAGCTTCTTGTTTACAATATATTATTTTTATTTGCATCATTCAATGTTGAATTTAACATTGTCATTGTGCATGTGTTAGGGAACCTACTAATAGCGAATATCAAAAGGATGAATGTGCCAATAACAACAAACAATAAGGATTCACATGGTTAATTTTTTTTTTAAGGACCTAAATGTTAACACATGTATTTTTCAAGGGCGAAAAGATTAACATTACTGATTTTATAATTATAAATGGTGAAAAAAGGTTTCAACATGAATCTTAACATAGAAGGTGAATATGACTTAAAAATGTTACTGATGGAAGGACTTGCAAATGGAAGAAAACTTTACGGACTTATTCATAAAATTCTTTAAAAAACCAATTACAACAATCATATATTTCAAAAACACTAATAAAACTATCATATATACTTTATTCACTAAATATCTTTATTCTATAATAAAACAAGTGTGTCTAATGTGTATCATTCTTCTTATTCCCATCCAAAATCATCTCCAAAACTCTACCCTTAAACTTTTATTATTACTAAATAAATTCTTTTCCATACTAATTGAAATAATAAGTTAGAGTTATGAAAATAGGTTGCAATGTGAGTTAGCTTGACTCGCCACAAGTTTGAGTTAGGTTGGGTTTAAGACGTTGAACATTTATGGGTCAAAGTAAATACAACTCACTTAACGTGTGAGTTAAACAAATTTGAAGCAAGTTATAAGTGGATATAGTCAAATAAGAAATATAACTTATAGATATTATAACTCTGAATATTGATTGGTTGTCTAAATGTTCAATGTTATTATATTAGTCTTATATATATAACCATTAATGAAAAAATGTTATTGCTTTTTATATTTTTAAAATTTTAGTGAGTCAATTCAATTAATCGACTAACCTATAATGGGTCGAGTTAGGTTGAAAACTTGTTAACTCACCATAACGTGAGTTGGATTAAGCTAACCCATTGTTAACTCAACTCTTAGTGTGTTAGAGATATCATATATCTTTAACATAGTGAGTTTACCTATGACTTAGGTTGATTCATTTTGACACATCTAGATGATTTACATGGCTTAAGAGTTTTATTGCCCTTTTTTATCAATCTCATGCACTTTAATTCTCAAAAGTTGTGATCTTTCTTTTTGTTCAAAAAAATTGTCACTAATTAAACCATAATACAATGTCTCTTTAGGCTAAGTAAATATAGTAACTCATGTCTATACAACAATAGAGGTGTGATTACAAGGTTCACACTCTCTAGAGTTGGTATGAAATATACAGTCTTCCAACTCTCAGAGAATTACTTCACACATAGATAAAGAATTTACATTTAGGAATTCTCTTTCTAGCTTAGTCGTCTAAATGACAAACTACATAAGGATTCTAACCCTTTTTCACTTGTGTGTAATGTTGATGACGTCTTGCAATAAATGCCTTTTTTATAGATTCATCAATGCTCTTGTATGATGGTGCTTTCTTTATAGGTTTATAAAAAAGAAGAAGGAAGGATGTGTGCCTTTAGGGTTTTTGCATGTTTGAAGGTCATGACTTTTTTCTGACATTCTCTAACATGTTGTACTTTGAGGCGATTAAAACACATTTTTTATCTCTACATGTGACTTTATGTCCCCGAAGATATGAAAAAGAACTTTTACATATATTCATTTGGTACTTGTTTCACAAACTTCATGAGATAATTGTTATGGAACAATGGTAAGAAGTTAATGTTATGACACATTATGAATATGTCTGTTTTCTAGTGCTAAGCGCTTTTCGAGATCTGTCTAATTTATTGGACTTTAGTAGTATGACAATTGATGTTTATATTTTAGTCGTTTATTTGATAATTATATATCTCCAATCTTGTTTCTTTTTAAATAGTCATTTGATCTTCATGTCAAGGTCTCTTACTCTTCAATAAGATAGAGACATTTTAAAGCAATTGCTATTGATCTTTTTCTTATTTATCTTTTTTTCTTCTTGATTTTTTCTAGGACGCAAGCTTTCTGATATTTCAATAACCTAAAGAAGTTTTTGAACATGTTCTTTCTATATTTTTCTTGCTTCTCTTATGACGCCAGCTTTTGTTTATTTGAAAACTAAGGTCATTTCTCACTTCTTGTTTGACCTTAACGCTCGTTCTTCTAATCTTGTCGAGTTCAAATTCTTTTAGAGGAGATCATGTAACAGCACCGCATCTATTTTTTTTTTTGCGTTGTAATCATGAGTTTTGTCTTAAACCAAAGACTTAATCTTGATTAAGCTTGCTACACACTATATAAATGTACTACACCAAGATTGTTTATTTGATATTATCAAAACTTGGATGTCAAACAACAAGACTTCGAATATTTAATTTAAAACATTGTTCATTTTTTCATTTCTCAACATTTTTCTTTGACTCTCTTTTTGCATTTATCAACTAATTGTGATAAATCAAACATAGAAAGTGTGTAGTCTGAAAAAAATTACTGGAACAGAAACTAAAACTGGAACATATTTGAAATTTGATTTGGAAAAACTATTTTTATGAGCTTGATATTGATCTAATATCAAGCATGAACTCAATAGAGAAAAATTAAAACACTTCAAAGCTCAACCTATAAGTGAAAATGGCTTGCGATTGCATCAAGAACATATTGTTTTACAGCAAACAATGATACTTATAGCAGTTTGCGTTTGTGCAAGAATTCAATCACTTAAAGCAATTTATAAATGGTTAAACTCATGAAATTTGACATTGAAATGAAGCACATGGCCAAGACATGTATAAGATGCTCAAATGAAAATTTGACTCAACAAACATGATTTCACCAAATGAAAATAAAGTTACTCAAGTAAAATAGAAAACACACAACATGAACTTAGATTTTGAATCCAACTAAATTATACCGATTGATTCAAGGAGATCAACAAATTGAGTCATTACACAATCATGCAAGCACAATATGAACATTAGAAACAAGCAAGACAAGCAAGAATCATGCAAAAACAACACATAATACAACAAAAGATGTGTTACTTAGCTTAAATTGAGATGAAATGGTACAAGTTGGCTATAGATAACACTTAATGACCCTCATTGCGCGTGCTTGATGGGAGAGGAAGTATCTATGGCTGGTTCAATGAAAGCAAAGTACATATTGGTGTTTCGGTGGTGGGATAATTGAGTGGTGATGAAGGAACTCTAAGAAGGTTGGACCAATCTTAGAGGAGGAAGGCTATAGGAGGTTCCTAAGGGAAACTTTTAGCTAGGTGACTCTCAAGTGCAAGTTTTGGAGTGATCTCAACAACATTTCCTTACACATTCAAGAGTGGCAACTACAAAGGGTGAAAAACGTGATTTAATTTTTAGCCCATGTGCTCTAACTTCCTAGCCTTGAAAAGTCGATCCCTTGACATGTGGCACCTCACATTTACCATGTTTTGCACCATGTGCTAGATATCTTAGATGTGTGGTGTTCTAGAATGTGCTTTTTAGCCTAGTATTTGAATTGGATCAATTGAAGCCCAATTTAAATGCTAGATAATTTTTCTTGATCCAATTTTTAAGGTGCAACTTAATTATTTTAAGCATGGCCTAAATACATTGCCCAAAATTAAATCTAATCGACTAAACTCTTGCTCCAAGTTCTTGCTTATTGGATAAATTTTATTTACTAGATGGGATGGTTGGTCCCAAGTCATCAATGACTTTCATCTTAAGTTAGCTTAACTCATCTTTTCCTTAACACTTACTAACTCCGTTGGCCTCTCTTGGTAATGCGACTTGAACTAAAACCTATTGTTGACCATCATAGCATCATACAACAACTAAGGAGATGCACAAAAGTTTGTGATATAATTGAGAATCTCATTTGATAAAGATCTTTTGCTCATGGTGGTTATAGATATTGAGGTCATGTCTACAATGGAAACTATTAGAGCCGAGGAAGCTCTTATATGGAAGTTATTAAACGTGAAATAACACTACAAAAGTATACACACATTTTATGTAACAGTCAAATGTATTTGTATTATATGTCTAAGATCATCTCGGGTACCTAACTCGAGGTTATGTCGACTTACATTGTCAACATCACCTCAAATTAATGGCTACCTAATTACCATATGATGCACACCCTTGACTTGAGTGTTATATTGTCTTTTGCAGGTATATTCCCTCGACTTGAGATAATATCTAAACTTGAAAGTATATTGGGTTAGATATTGAAAAGTGTGGAGAAAAATTATTGTAGAATTTTACTCTATAATTTTGGTTCTATAAGAACAATATTCATGCTTTCTCTTTGTGAAGAACTCTAAAAACGAAACTCTAAAAAAAAAATACACGTAGATTTCTTTATTATGGTTAAATTAAAAACCGATTTTTTTTAAAATTAAATATATATTTAATATACATTTCTAGATTAAATTAACACTTAATAGTTAAATTAATTTTGTAAGTCTTACTCAGCCTAAATTTTTAAGTTTGTATAAAATGACTTTCTAATTAATTTTTTTTGGTTAAAATACTCCGTTGGTCCTCGTTTTGGTTCAGAAATCTCAAATTGGTCCTCGTATTTTAATTAGTCTCAATTTCGTCCTCGTTTTTGTAATTCAGTATTAAATCAGGACAATCACTAACAGTGTTAAATTTTTTAAAGTTATCTTGGTTTTGATTTTCTGACGTGGCGTTATGTATTATTTTTCAGAATGGCACAGTGACTGCGTGGACTGAATTAAAAATAACATAGTGCTTGAAAAACCCTAAATGTTGTAATTAGGGAATTAGGGATTGGATTGGGAAAATCAGTGTGATTGCGTGGATTTGCAGCCAACAACTTCTTCACTTCCACCCTATCAAACGAAACAAAAACCCCCAATTGCAAAATTAGGTTTTCCAAAACCAAAATACAAAAACAACATCCACAAAAAACAGAACTAAATTCATTTCCATATCTCATACCTTGAACTTTGGGCATCCCCAAAATTTTCTCCCCCTGTTCTTAGCAGTTCTAGCAGTTCTCATGATTGCCTTCTCACCGCAATAGCAAAGAGGTGCGAAATCGAACCTCCTCCCCACACCCCCATGAGAAGAAACGGTAGAATTTTTCATTCTCCAACCATTGCAAGTGCAGGACGAGGACGAGCAAGAATGAGAGGGAGACATTACCGGTGCAGGACGAGCAAAACGGAGGAGACCACAAACCTTCCGCACCCTCTTTCAAATTCAAACACTTACCCTCTCCCAATATTACCTTCTTAAAAGAGAAGACAACAATGGCTGTTTAAGGTGCCAACCACAACTCATTGACACATAAGATTGAACATTACAGCCACATCATCACATATAAACGTCGTTTGCCAACAGTTAACGATTGCTCTAATTTAATACTGAATTACAAAAACGAGGACGAAATTGAGACCAATTAAAATGCGATGACTAATTTGAGATTTCTGAACCAAAACGAGGACCAACGGAGTATTTTAACCATTTTTTTTCTTATATTTCGTTCAATGATTTTGTGGTTATTCAAGAAGATAGCATATGAGTGCTATGTATCATTTCGTCATGTCTAAAATAGACTAAAAAATCCTCAAGATTTTATTGTTACATGATTATGATCACGTCAAATCAAGGTGGATATACGTAATATCTATTCATTTCTCTAAAAAAATTCTATCATACACACGATTTCTTTTTATATTCACATGTATTCATATATTTTTTTTTTTAAAATTTTAATTAAAAATATTTCAAAATAATTCTTAAAATATAAACTTAGATAAAAAATAATAATTTTAAAGCACAATTGAAATAATAAAATATTAATGTAAATCTTTCTAAAAAAACAAATTGTATAATAAAATATAAGTTTCAAAAAATTATATTTTTAAAAACTTCAATTTAACACATTTAAATAAAAATTATAAATATATAAAATCAAATTTTAAAAAATCTTCATAATGAATATCCAAGTTATATACAAATTCTTTGTTTTGTCATGATTCAGATAATAGATAATGTAACATGCACCAGGTGTAGAAGTGAATAAGGCAACTCATACAGAGATTATTTAAAATAATTTAAATTGGAAGTCCCAAATTTCATATAGCTTCTGATTATGGAAGAAACTGAATATTACACACTATATTCAGATATTCAATATTATTCAAAGTCACGAGATTCTATGGAGTCAAAACATTTGTTTTGAAAAGTCTCCATTTTGGCTGCTCATTCATTCTCTTCTAGAACATAAACCAAGTCTTCTCATTATATCCAACTACTTCTCGTTATTTTTATTGATGTAATAATAGAGAATCACTTACCAATTATTGCCTTTTGAAAAATTCACAGTGAGGGTAAGTTTTAACTCCAGAAGACTTATGTGGTATTGAAACAAATCAAGTTTACATTTTCGAAAATGTGTCGGTGGATGTACGCAAAACTTTATGGTTCAAGTACACTAAGTTTAAAGCCAATAAACCTAGCTGATCTATCCAATTAGACCTAATATGCAAATTATTTAAAAGGTACTGTCAAATTTATTAATTTTTAAAAGAACTTTTCTTTCTTTGTTTACATCTGGTTAGATTTCATTAGGATTATACAATACACGATCATAAATATATATATATATATATATATATATATATATATATATATATATAATCTAAAATGTTAGAAAAAAATAAAATAATAATAATATAAAGTTAATTGAAAAACTTCTTAACCTTATCAATACTAATGTTTTAAAAGATAACATAAAACAAAACATGGGAAGCATTTCTATGTGAGTCGTTGTGTATTTTGTTCATGCATATATGTTATATTTATAAGTAGGAGAGAGTGAATAATAATATGTAGTAATAAATCAGTACACTCTATGTGAGAGTAACTCATTCTTTAGAGTTTAGAATACAATCCTTACTTGAATCCTTATCTAATTATATACACTACAACACCACAATAAAATCTCACCAAGAGATTCATGGAATTACGTCTAACTCATGACACATCCATGTTCTCACACCATATTCCACATGTTATCTCATGACATCCAAATCTCATGCCAATGCACCACCAACCAACCAATTCATAAATCATTTCATTTCATACCAAGCAAGTCAATATCACATAAAACATACATAATCACATATTCATGCTTTTAAGAGTAATTGAATCAATCCACAAGTTAAAGTAAGGAATTAAAATTCTGCAGCAATTCTCGCTTAAGCTAGACTGATCTCGCTTAAGCTAGAATGGTCTCGCTTAAGCTAAAATTCGAATAGAGAGCAAAGTGAAATTCTGTTATTCTCGCTTAAGCTAAAAATTCTCGCTTAAGCTAGACTGGTCTCGCTTAAGCTAGAAATTCTCGCTTAAGCTAGACTGATTTCACTTAAGCTAGAAATTATCGCTTAAGCTAAATTGACATATTTTCACTGATTTCAACATGCAAAAACCCAAAATCCCAAACAACAAAAACTAAAGAAAACACAAACACATTGCATAAAACATTGGCATCATACTTCATGCTTTTAAAAAGGGTAAACAAATCAATAATGGAAGCAACCAAGTAATTAAGGTAATTCTACTGTCAATCTCGCTCAAGCTAGAGAGCTCTCGCTCAGGCAAAGAGAGCCTCTCGCTCAAGCTAAAAGCTCTCACTTAAGCGAGATTGCAAACAGGGAGTACTATAGGTTTTTGCGAGTTCTCGCTTAAGCGAGACCTTCTCGCCTGAGCGATATTACTCATCGCTCAAAGCAGAAGCTCATCGCTTGAGCGACAACTCAAGCAAAAACTAGGGTGAGTTTTTGCTATTTTTGCTTAGGCGAGGGTGACTCGCCTGGGCGAAAACAGTTGGGTTCTCTCCTGCTCACGCTTGCAAACCAGAAAATCAACACAAATCACAACCAACCTCATTCTTATACAATTACAGTCATCAAACATGCATCTTAAACATAAAACAAAGCTAAAATATACAAGATACTTCAAGAAAACGGGAAAACTCTAACTTCCCTTACTTGGACATATGCTAGCCAATCAACACAGACACTCCAAGAAGAGCACCACTCCTCACAAGATGAACTATAGAGTTGTAAAGTACGAACATAAGGGCGGGAATAAGTCTCTAGGGACAAACCCAAGACAGAACCAAGGCAGTTGAGTTGGAAAAGGAAAAAAAATGAAAGGTCGAACTTAACTTACAGGAAGAAGCACGTTTTGCTAGCTCGGGGGAGGAAGAAGCTTATGCCCTAGCAAAGCTTTTGCTTTATAACTATAAGTGAGAGGGGAAACTGTTTTTGGAAAAAAATGAGACAAAATGAGAGTGAGTGACTGGGAAGGGTTCTGGAGTACTAAGGTGGGCTGACCATGGGCCCTTACTCATTAAAGTTGAGCCCTTTTACTTAAAACAAAAGTGGGTCTTACATATTGCGATGAAATATTTTATCAAATATATGGTATCTCCTTTACTATTTTAAAATAATTTATTTCCTTATACTTTGTAAACATATTTTAGAAAATCTAGGGACATTTAAAAATAAGGTGGTAAATAAGGATGTAATGATCAATTTGCTGCAGTTTGCATATGACACTTTATTTTTTGGAAACCTTGAGCTCAAAATATCTTAGTCATGAATAGTATCCTAAGATGTTTCGAGTTAGCATCTGGCCTCAAGGTCAACTTTTACAAAAGCAAGTTAGTAGGGATAGGAGTATAGACCATCACCATTCAAATTTTTTCAATAATATTGAATTGCAAACCAATGAATATTCCATTCACTTATCTAGGCATTTTGTTGGGGTAATCATAAAAAAAAAATCTAATTTTGAACTCCTATGATAACAAAAGTGAAGAGTAGATTGAACAGGTGGAGGGGGAGACGCATATCCTTTGCAAGTAGAGTCACATTACTTAAATCAATTATCACAACTCTCCCTCTTTATTACTTATCTATTTTTAGAATGACATCAAATGTGGGGCTGGGGACGAGAAGGTAGAAAGATAACTTGTATTAAGTGGGAAAAAATTGCAAACCTAAGAATGAAAAATTAACAAATGTATAGCTTGTATTTAAAAATTTTCAATGTAGTCCTATTAGAAAAGTGGAAATGGAGAATGAGTAAGGACAAACAAGGTTTATGGAAAGACATTCTAAAGTATAGGTCATGGAGACAAATTAACAAAAGTAATGATGTTAGGATAAAATCAAGGTGGTGGAAGGACATTAGAGATACATATGGGGAGAACTCTAATACGAATTAGTTTGATAGAAATATATATTGGAAAATAAGGGTTGGCCTTAATATAAAATTTTGAGAGGATAGATGGTTAGAGGGGCCATCATTGAAAGTAAGAGCACTTAGAATATTCAACAACTCTCAACATAAGAAAGCTATAGTAGGAGAGGTGGATGGGGATTTGTGGGAATGGAAGTTAGCTTGGAGAAGATAATGGTTTGAATGAGACAAAGAACATGTCACAAACATGATGCAAGAGTTAGCTAATGTTAGTCTAATTAGAAATATGGAAGATAAATGGGTTTCAAATGATGAGGAAACACAAGAATACATAGTTAAATCATCATAGAAGAAACTTCAGGATGGGATTAGAAAGGAAGACCTCAAGTTATTTGAATTACTTTGGAAATTAAACGTCTTCCCTTTTGCACAACATTTTGTATGGAGATTCCTACTTAATAGAGTAATAACACATGAAAATCTAAGTAATAAAGGGGTAATCATAGGGAACACAATGTGTGTTATGTGTACAACTAGTACAAAAATGGTAAGCCATGTGTTCTTTTGGCTGTAGGAAAATTATGGAATATGTGCCATAAGTATGTAGGTGTAAGTACAATACATTATAAAGAAGCTAAATATCACATTTCCCAGTTTGAGCTACAATGCCTTAATAAAAAAGGTAATATATGTCTTGGAGTTGCATGTGGGTCACAATTATTTAGAGTAAGATTATTCTCAGAGGGGGCAAGGTAGACGTGGAAGAAAATTTCACCTTTGCACAACTAAATGCATGGATATGGATAACTCATAAGAACAAAAAAGCTAATTTCTCTTACTCGTATTTGTGTCTCAACCCTCTCATGTGTTTTAGGTAGATTTGAGGATTTTTAACAGGGAAAAGGCATAAAATAAGTTTGATGTTTTGCATCTAGTCAAATTTTATGCAGTTCTTTGTGTTTTTAACTTGGTTTTTCTTGGGGAAGGATGACCTATATGCTTGCGGATTTTTGGTGTTCATCCTAACCTTTTGTCAAGTTTCTTGTAGTCCAAGCCTCTCTTTTTTGTCAGAATCCATATGCTGGAAACCATCATCATTACGTATAAAGAAAATTACATGGAATGATGATTGATGGACAAACAAGCCTAGACAGGATAAAAATTTTATGTTAGTGGCGTCTAAACTCCACTTTATGCAAATCCTTCAAGGAAGTTTAAAATGATTGTTTAAAAATAGGTGAAACCTAATGTATTATGCTCTCTAGTTTAATTTTTATGTTGTTCTGTAATTGCATTTTCTTCACTTTTAATTTTGTTTCTTTTATTCTTTATTTATAGTTTTTCTTCTCTTATAAAAGGGTTGAAAAACTTCTTTATTCTTCCATTCTATTAATATTCTTTATTGTTATTGATAAAAAAAGAAACATTAAAAAATGATTTTTAAGATGGAGTACTCAACTTGTGTATTAAAGTAAGGCTTAATTAGTCGAAACATACCTAGTTTGGTCCCAAAGTTTCAAAATAGTACCCAATTTTAAGTTTGTTTCAATTTAGTACCCAAATTTGAAATTTTGCATCAATGCAATACACCCTGTTAATTTTTCACAAACGCCGTTAAGAGTGAGGTGATGTGGCATAGTATAACTGAAACGTGTCACAAATGTTAATTGTACAATGGCATTTTTGGTGTAACGTGTGCAGTGCTTTGTTTTAAATAGATGTGTTCAATTTTTTTTGCCCTAATCTTCCTTAGGCCCCAATCTCGATTTTGCTATTCTTCTTCATTACAGAGCAGAGCAAGGAAATTGTTGAAGACAATGTCTCACACACGAAGTCATCCTTGTTCTTCTTGTTATGGGCCATAAAACCACAACGTCTCTCCACCTCGTGGGTGGTGTGGGTCATTAGGTGGATCTCCAATTTACTATTGTAGGGAGATTGCAGTGTTGAGGGTGGCAAGAACAATGAAGAATGGTGGGAAACAATTCTAGGGTTGTCCTAACTATAAGGTTTGAGCTATGATTTTCATTATTTTTGTTCTTAAACTAGTGTTAGATGTTAAGGAGATATTCGTTGATTGGTATTTTTCAACAGCGAAGTGCAAATGAGGATTTCAAGAGATGCAATTACTTCAAATGGTGCAATGAAGATAATGTGGATAAAAAGGATGCAATTATTGGAAGACAGAGCAAAAAGATTACTGATATGGAGAAAACCTTGATAGATTATGAGAAGTGGGTTAACTTTTTAATTAGGATGATATTTGTAACATCCCAATCGGATATTACGGATTTAAATACTAAAATAAAGAATTAATAAAAAAATCTCATTTATTGAAATATCATTTTCCAAAATGTGGGAAAATTTAAAACTTTAGTTCATTGGAAACTAAATTCAAATCCATATAAAATCAAGTACAATATGAAGGTCTGATAATATAAAGTTTACAACTGAGTCAAAAAAAACATAATAATAATAAAAAACTCTCAAAACTTTTTCTCCCAATCTAGCCTCGCTCTGGCTTTATGCCTCACTAGATCCACCTGCAACATCATCTGCTCACGTATTTTGCGTACACAATCATCCCCAAACACAAACAGATAGGGTGAGCTAACAATAAAATAATCATATATACAAACATATACATCTATCACAACACACCAAAGGAATTCCATCCTTTGATTCACATCACATGGCCACCACCATGTTAACTATGTTCTACGTCTTCTGATGAGTACCTCAAGATGTCTTGCTGCCACACCTACCAGCCACAACTAGTAGAGCACGTGCAGGAAACCATGCTACAGATCACACTTCGTAACGCCAGGTGGAGTTCCCAATACGAATAAGCATTCGTAATGTCTCAAGACTACCAAACTCGTCAGCTTAATATTGAGGAGGGCAATCTAACTAGACCCATCCGTACACGCCACAACGCGCACACTCACACCAGCAACACTCACCAACCCGAGCCACAACTCAAGAGTTCCTCATGTTCATCTGCCATTCCGAGCCATAACTAAAGAGATGCCATTTCGAGTAACAACTCAAGGAATGTCACGTGCTTAACCCCTATCCCGAGCCACAACTCAAGGGATACATTCTGAGCCACAACTCAAAGAATACCAGCAAGCCAACCGTCAAAGTATTCACCAAAACCTTGTAGACTACGCACATCCAAATCCAGCAAAGCACTTTTGCTTCATCAATATCGCCTGACACTACACACGAGTCGCCAGGCGCAATAGGCTTCCAGACCGCCTGGCGAGGGACACGTACCGCCAAGCGCCAAGCGTCTCAAAGCCCATTGATCTGCAGCCATCGCCTGGCGGAACCACCCTCATCATTAGGCGTTGCTCACTCTAGAACCTCACTGTGAGTTTGTCTATCGCTTGGCGGTCAATCACCACCGCTAGATGCTACACTAGTATAGTGAATTGTACTGGTTTATTCGCCCCAGATCTGTTTGCACACTCTAATTAGGCTCCTATCACCCGCATTGAACTTTACCAAGTTAATTAAATCAACTCTCATGTGTTTAACTTGTCACCAATCTTCTTATTACCATTTAGATTCATGACCCAAAATTACCATTAGTGAGACTTGCTTAAACCCAACATTTACTAAGTCACAAAATGCCATTGTCAAACTTATACCTCTTATATTCATAGTACCACCTCATCCTCCACTCTATTTCATATAGCATAACCATTATACCTTAGCCAACATCTACACTTCACTTCCAACTCAAACGAATCCCCATAATGTCCCCAACTCCTAAGACTATCTTCTCCCTCCTCATCACTCGGAGTTCTGGTGTAATTAACTTGTGAAACACTGTCATGATATCCAATTCGGTTGGCACCAAGTCATAACCAAAACTTCTCTCATTGATCCACCTTATGAAGTACTTATCCTTTTTAACTCCATTTTTTAGCATTTTCCAATCACCATATAATATTCCCATGAACTCAGATTAAACTACCCAACTCGCACCACACATGCAAGCACACATTGCCTATTGTTCTGGTCTAGCGCCTAGCGAAAGTTAGAGTGCCGTCAAATGGCTCATGCAATTCTGGAAAAAAACCCAGAATTTCCTTGCCTTTGCGAACCTCATCCAGTCCCAATTCCAGCTTGTCTAAATTTCCAGCTTAATACGCTATATTCCCATGGTTCGCTCATTGTTCAATTAATAAACTTCCAACACACGAACATCCTAAAAATCTCCCCATTAATCTGATTCAAAATCTAAAATCCCCAATGCTCGAAACCTAAATCAAGGTTCATACGACTTCATTCAATTTAACCTCCAATCACCCGAATTTCAAAGATATATGACAGCTAATCAGTCACCAAGAGATAGAACTTCCTTTTTCCCTGATCAGAATCCACTCAAAGTACCAAAACATAAAAAATTGAACCAAAATTGGTTTGCGTCGCCTGGCAGGTGTTCATCACCGCCAGGTCGTTCATAAGAAAACCCAGAATCTGGGTTGTGTAGGTTGCGTCGCTTGGTGGCACATAGTCCACCGCCAGGTGGTTCCTCATAGGAACCCAGAAATGCACAAAATGTCATGAGTCGCCTAGGGCAGTTCATCACCCGCTAGACGATTTCTGGAAAATTCCAGAAACATGAAATTTGTAAAAATTAACATAATATATGCATCAATTTAATCATACTTTTCATACAATTTAAGCGATACAATGTAAAAGAACGGTTCCAGCTCCCCTAACCTAGAAATCCTTGCTTAAACTTGAAGAGTCTTTGATTCTTCCTTAGTTCTCTCTAATTTAGCCTCTATGCTTCAATCAACAACACCAATTTCACTCTGAATTTTCTCTCTAATGTGTAGAACAGTGGCAACCCTCAACCAACCCTTCTCTCACCCTTAATTTGCCTTTTTAATTGTACCTTAATTGTGGTTATTTGGCCAAAACGAAAATGCCATTAAAATTTGGTTTTAATTATCATTCAATGGCTATTCCATGGTGGTTTTCCAACCCTTTTGGATGCTCCTAAGGCTGCTAGGGTTTCTCTGCCCTTTCACATTCATGCCAAAAGAAATTTTGGCAAAAAGAGAGTTTAGTTTGGATTCACCAAGGTTTGAAACCATAATCATGCCAATGTCAAATCAATGCACAACCATTCAACCAATTCATATTTCATGATAATTCTATAAATATAGGATTAATTTATCACTCATCATAATCAAGCATATTATTAAAAATAATAATAAATTAAATAGCACATAAATGACATACATAGGGCTTAAACCCAAGTCCTTTCACAACAACTAAGTACTCTCATTTGTTGTAGTGTTTGACTTGGTGCCTATGTAAGAGTCTCATTTGGTGCCTGTGGAACTGTCTCATTTGGTGGTTGTGTTGGTGGGTCATTTGTTGGTTGTATTTGTGGTTTAGTTGGTGCCTTAGTTGGGCACTAGTGCAGATATGTGATTTTAGATCAGCATATTAGATTGGTTGTGGCGGAACCGAGATAATATATGGTGCGATGGCAATTTTGAAAATAAAACAAGCAATATTAGATCGGTTGTAAGGGGCACCGATCTAATATGTAAATATTAGATCGGTTATGGGGGGAGCCGATCTAATATTACTTTTTTAAATTTTTAAAAAAATCAGCATGGTGTATTTGATCGGTTATTATCAGAACCGATCTAATATTTGGGTTTTTGAAACTCGCAAAACCATTTTCTCTTCTTCCTTCTCGCGCCTCACTGTTCCAAATCACCTTTGTTATCGCCGCAGTTCAATCACAGGTGTTTTGTTCGTCACAATGAAAGGTGCTCCACTCAGTGGAAGCCACTGTCGTTGTCGCTGCTTCTATGAGCCTCTAATTTCTTCTTCGCAATCTCTTTCGTTAGAAGAAGTTGCATCCTCTTCTTCGTAGCAATTACTCCACCGAGCCATCACTGTTGCATTGATAGAGGTTAGTTCGTATGCTTGCTCTTGTTTGTATTTGAAATTTAAATTGAAATTGTTGGCTGGTTTGTTTGAAATTGAGATTGAAACTATTGGTTGTCGTTGTTGATTGCTCTTGATCGTTTTTATCACCGTCACAACAAACTTTATTACAATTGAAATTGTTGGCTGCCCTAGTTTGAATATCAAACTTATATCATGTTTAATATTCTACTATATATAATATAATATAAAAGGAGAATTTGAACATCAAACTTTTAGACAAGAATATTTTTTGTTTGGAAAATAATAGATTAGTTTCTAGAATAATATTTTTTGGAGAATAAGAACATATTAGATTACATAAGTAAGCAACATGGTTACTTCATGTAGTTTAGGTCTATGGAACACTTTTTTTAAACCAAGTTCTCATGCTCTGTAATAATGGATCGAGGTTGGATGAATGCAATACGAATCAGTGATGTCTATGAAAATGGGGTTGAAGATTTTTTACAATTTGCTCAACGACATGGGACTACTTTGAATGGAAAATATTATTGTCTATGTGTTAATGGTTTGAATGGGAGACGACAAGAACTTAAGTTGATACGAGAACATCTTCTATGTGATGGTATCCTAAAGAGTTATACAACGTGGACCTGGCATGGTGAAGTTGTACACATACCAACCATATCTCGAAGTCAAGAGTTTAATCCACATTGTGAGCTTCTCATGGAAGATATGATTGAAGATATTGGACAAGAAAATTTAAGATCAGTACGCGTTTATGATTCATTGAAAGATGATTCAAAGAAGGCTTTATAGCCCGGTTGTACGAGTTTCACTCGATTGTCAGCGACATTAAGATTATTTAACATTAAAGCCAAAAAATGGTGGACTGATAGAAGTTTTACTGAGTTACTAGAATTGTTGCATGTAATGCTCCCAGAGGGTAATACATTGTTAACCCGTCATTATGAGGCGAAAAAAATATTATGTCCTATGGGTATGGAGTACCGAAAAATTCATGTTTGTCCTAATGATTGTATTCTTTATAGAAAAGAGTTTGAAACATTGACCAAGTGTCCAAGATGTGGAGTATCGCGAAACAAAGTTAAGGATGACGATGACGATGAAGATAACATGAAGAAGGGTCCTCCTGCAAAAGTGTTATGTTATCTTCCAATCATACCTCGATTTAAGCGTTTATTTGCCAATGTTGATGATGCTAAAAACCTTCAGTGGCATGCAAATGGAAGAAAAAGTGATGGATTGTTACGACATGCAGTTGATTCACCTTAATGGAAGAAAATTGATACTCTCTACCCACAGTTTGAGAGTGATCCAAGAAATTTGAGACTTTGTCTTGCAACTGATGGCATGAATCCTTATGGTAATTTAAGTAGCAAGCATAGTTCATGGTCGATTTTGCTGATCATTTATAACTTGCCTTATTGGTTGGCTATGAAGAGAAAATACATGATGTTATCTATGACGATATCTGGACCAAAGCAACCTGGAAATGATATTGATGTTTATCTAACTTCGTTGAAAGAAGATATGAGATTATGATGGGATGAAGGAGTTGAGGTTTTTAATGCATATGGAAAAATGAATTTTAATTTGCGAGCCTTATTATTTTGCACCATTAATGACTTTCCAGCTTATGGAAATTTAAGCGGTTATAGTGTGAAAGGACATTTTGCTTGTCCAATATGCGAAGAAAACACAAGTTATCATCAACTAAAACATGGGAGGAAGACTTGTTACATTGGCCATCGAAGATTTTTGAGATGTAATCACCCATATCGTCGATTGAAAAAGGCTTTCAATGGATGTCAAGAGGAAAAAATCCAACTGCCACCCTTAACTGGAGAACAAGTTTATGATCGTGTGTGCTAAGTAAATGTCATTTTTGGGAAAAGACAAAAGAAAGTTGTTGACATAAGCATTTGGAAGAAAAAATCCATATTCTTTGATCTCCCATACTAGGCCAAATTAGATGTCATACATGTGGAGAAGAATGTTTGTGATAGTATAATTGGAACATTGCTAAACAACAAAGGGAAAACAAAGGACGTTATTAATTCTCGTAAAGATTTAGTTGAGATGGGTCTTCATTTGGAGTTACAGCCAGAAGCGCGCGGTAAATAGACATATATACCTCCTGCTTGTCATACTCTGTCTAAACTTGAGAAAAGAAGCTTTTGTGATAGTCTACGAGGAATGAAGTGGGAGAACATTGTCACACTTCCATTATAGGTGAAATTTCATGTTATTTTTTTTATTATTCATTTAGTTTTAAATCATTAATTATCTAACATGTGTTATTTTTTACAGGTTTCATGGAAGGTTCTGTAAGACCCGTGAAATTTAATTAATTAAATAAATAATTAATTAATAAATGCGGGTAGGAGAATTAATTATAACATTAATTATGAGTGGAATGACATGGAAAAGTACTAGCTCAAGTGGTTGAGAGTACTTTAATTGTGTGAGAGGACTTGGGTTTGAGTCTTATGTATGCCATTTGGTGTTATTATTCATTGTTATTTTAATATAGCATGATCGTGTGGTGAAATATTATGATAATTGAATTATGATTGTTAGCACGAAACATGAATTAGTTAAATGGCTGTGTATTGAGTTGGCATTAGCATGGTCATGGGTTCAAATCTTGGTGAAATTAAATTGAACACTTTTTTTAGTCATTTTTGGTTTTTGGCATGAAAATGAAGGGTTAACGTAAACCCTAAAGAAATGACAGCCAAGAGTGAGAAGAGAGGCTGAAAACGGATCATAAAGGGGTTCATGAATGGCAATTAAAATCCCAATTAAGTTTAGATTCGTTTTTATGTTATCACATAGTTTTTAGGGCACCTTTAAAAGGCCATAGTGAGGTAGAGAGAAGGGTTTGGCAATCTGGAAATTTTACTTACAGAGAGAGCACGAAAATTCTGGAACTTGGTGAGGTTTGGGAGAGATTGAGAGGCTGAATAGAGAGGAGCCAAGGAGGGCTAGTGCTCGAAGGAGAACTATCCAATTTTCAAGGTTTAAAGCTTAAAAGGATCCAGGTTAGGGGATTTTACTCGTTAGAACTTTAACAATTGTATTTGAATTGCTGAATTTATGTGTGTTGTTAATTTCTGTTCATTTATGGTTGATTTTTTTGTGGTTCTGGAAAATTTCCAGAAACTGCCTGGCGGGCCGTTCATGGCCGCCAGGCGGCACATGAGATTGTACGTAATCTGGGTTCCTGGAAGAGGAACCGCCTGGCGGCACACTCCCGGCCGCCAGGCGACGCTTGTAGTTTTAACCAATTCTGGGTTTTTCGAATGAAGCGCCTGGCGGTGTTGCTTGGACCGCCAGGCGGCGCGGGTCAAATTGGCTCGTTTTTTATATTTTTGGGTTCTGGGCTGAGTTGGATCGGAGGGGAGTTTAGCTGTGTTCATGAAGAGAGGGTTTGTGGTTACAAACTGTGAAAATTGGTGCGTATGGGAAGTGAATTTTGATGGAATAGTGGGCAGATGTTAGGGTTAAGGAGGTGCGGATCGTGAGTCTAGGAAAAACTGTTAGCGGAAAATTAATTGGAGTAATTCTGGCGTGGAACAGTCCATTCATATTAATTAGTGGTGGCTCTATGATTGGGAGAGTGTGTATGATCTATGCTAGGAAGATACTAGGAGAGAAGAGTAGGGCAGGTTAGGGATTTCTGGAAAACTACCAGAAACATTATGCACCGTCTGGTGGTACGAGTCTTACCGCCAGGCGCCATCTCAGGGAAAAACCAGAAATTTAAACATTGTGGGAACTGTTGGAATTTTCGGGTGTTAGCAAGAGAGTGAGAATGCGGGTCACGGAGAGTTGGAAATGTTGACGCAAGGTTGATAGGGTATGGGTCATGACTTTAAACCTGAGAGCGGGATAAGTGGGGGTTCGTGGAAATTAGAGTTTGATAGTGTACAGATTACAAGTATAGTCTATCTATACTAGAGTTGGTGGGGAGGTGGAGTTGGAAATCGTGTAAACTAATGGACCTGTTGATATGAGAGTGTGTGAGTTGGGAGGCTAATTGTTCAACCAGAATATAGAGGAAAAATCTAGCTTGCAGTGGATTTACAGTTGTGTATTGAAATAGCAACTTATGGTTATGATAGGATAGGAGAAGCAAAACTGTTGGGGTCTAATGAGATAGATCATAAGCATAAGTTTAGGGCACTGCTATAGACTGGGATTATAACCTTCGGACTTAGTATATAGGTAATAAGTGATGAATGCAAGTAATAGTACCTACAAATCAGACCAGTACAGTGAGAGTTACTATACTGATACGGCGCCTGGCGGTGGAGGTGAGGCCGCCAGGCGGTAGCAGTGAAATAGTGGGGTACTGGAGTTGGTGGCGCCGGGCGGATAGGAGGTCTCGCTAGGCGGTAGCGGTAATGCCATTGACTGCTGGATGCAGTATCCGCCTGGCGGTATGTATGGTCCCGCCGGGCGGTAGTTCCAAACTTTGTTATTCACGAGGCGCTCGGCGCCTGGCGGTACGTGTCCCTCGCCAGGCGGTCTGGAAGCTGTGGCGCCTAGCGGTACGTGTCCCCCGCTAGGCGATTTGGCTGCTGTAAGTCCTAGTTGATGGACTTTGTAGGGTGTTCTACAAGGCTTTTGGTGGTGCTTTAAAGGTAAGATTGCTGGGTTCCTTGAGTTGAGCTCGAAACATATCCCTTGAGTTGAGCTCGGGATATGGGTTAAACACGTACATTCCTCGAGTTGAGCTCGGAATAGCATCCCTCGAGTTGAGCTCGGGATGGCGGATGAACACAAGGAACCCTTGAGTTGAGCTCGGGTTGGCAAGTGTTGCCGGTGTGAGTGTGCTAGTTGTGGCCAGTACGGATGGGTCCAGTTAGATTGCCCTCCTCAGTTGTTGACTGACGAGTTTGGTAGTCTTGGGACATTACGGACTATGTACATAATTGGGAACTCCACCTGGCGTTACGATGTGTGATCCGTGGCATTGGTTCCAACACGTGCTCTGTCGGTTGTAGCCGATAGGTTTGGCAGCAAATTACCTTGAGGTAATCACTAGAAGAGGTAGAACCCGAAGGGTTTGGTTGTGGCCAAACGTTAGAGAATTGGTTAAGAGATGGTACTTTGATATTTGTGGAGCTTATGTCTGTTAAATTGATTATATGATATATATGATGATGTATGTTGTTTTCATAAGCTCACCCTATCTGCTTGTGTTTGGCGATGATCGTGTACGCGGTACACGTGAGCAGAGGATGTTGATGCAGGTGGAGCCGGTGATGCTTAGTCGCGAGTGGGGGTCCTCCTGGGGGAACTTCTTATATTTACTTTATTTGTTTTTGGAAACCGTTGTAAACCCTGATGGGTGAAACTATAACATTGTTGTTTTGGTTTATGGAATAGATGTTTATAAACTCTATGCGAATATTTAATAAATTTTAAAATTTCCCGCGTTTTTGGGAAATGAGGTTATTCATAAATGCGATGACTTTATATATTTAATTGTTTTATTTATTTAAACCAGTAATATCCTGACGGGATGTTACAGGTTCATCCAAGAAGAAGACTAGAGCAGCTACCCGTCTATAAAAGCAAGCTCTGAAGTGATTGATTAAGGATAATGTGGACATAAACCCTCAGACAGGGAGACCTATAGGGCCAACCCGTCAGAATTTTTCTAGCTATTTGGGAGTGTTAGCACGAACAAAGGTTTCCATTTTGGAACCAGATTGGGATCATGTGTCAGAAGTTGATAAAAACATGATTTGGCAGGATATTTGTGTAAGTTAACTTGTCAACTTATGAATATTTACTACTTATTTCTATTGTCAACTTATGAATATTTACTACCTATGAATAGGAAAACTATGAATTCAACACTTCTGATTTCATATGAAGGAGGATAATGTCGTCAGTAGCTACAAAATGGAGAGCAATCAAGACGATGTTGTCAAGCTTCTATGTATTCGGGAAATACAAAGAAAAGTCTCCTTGTGAGATGTATGGCATAGACGAGCAAACATTGGAAGCATTTGTTCAAAGTCGACTGGATCCCGCTTGGGCGGTATATTTCTCTATATATATTACGGTTTAAATATTAATTATATGTCATCTGATTAACCATTTATATGTTGTACAAGTGTAGGTTGTATGTTGGAGAGGTCCTTCCTCGTTTAGTTGCCATTGGGAGATTGTATCCTGGGGGATCAACCATGCACACTATGCAAATGTCAGATGATTTGGCTAGAGTGGTAGTTGAAGATATTAAAGATGCCACAAGTGCAGTTCCAGTACCCATATAGGAGGTGAAATTAGTGGGAGAGGCACTAGGAACATTCATCTCATGGCCTAAACAATTAGTTAAGGTAGTTACAACAAAGAAGAATGTATATTACTTTTCTTATCAAGGAAACAGTTCATAATTTAACACAAACTTTCTATTTAACTTTGCTATTTTATTTTGTAGGATCATAGCAGGCAAAAGTCCCCAGTTGCATGTGCTTTTAGCCTTGAGGCCCATTCCCAGCCCAAATCCAAGCAAGATTTTAGTCCAATTCATGACCTTGTCAGGGTAGTCAGAGATCTTTTTCAATCACCACTTGCCATTCCTTGGGATAAAACAATGTTCAGTGTTGATAATAGTGATATACCATTATATCTTCACATGAACGATGTGTATGAAATCATACAAGGGAGTCAGATGCTGAACATTGCAGTTATTCAACTATGGATTCTGTAAGTCCACTTTATGTTATACTATGAATAAATGAAATCAATGTCTCTAAACTTTATGGTTTGAATCCAGGTATGTAAATGAATATGTTGCCAAAAGGGGGCATGCTGATGTGTATGGTTTCCTTGAGCCTCAACATATACAAAAGTCTGGAAATAAACATATGGAATGTCAAACATACATCCAAAACTGGGTAAGGAAATCAAAGAAAAGAATATACATGGCACCTTATATTAATGTGTAAGTTCAACTTAGAAACTTAAGCTATTAATTAACTAATTCAAATCACTAATTAAATTTCTTGTTAGGTCTCATTGGCAATTGGTGATTATTTTTCCATTGAAAAATATTGTAGTTTGGTTATGCTCATTTCACAAGCCCATACCCTCAGCCATGAAAAATATTCTACAGAGGTATGTGGTAGTGACTTTATAATGTGTTATTTATGTCATCAAATATCTTGTAAATGACTAGTGCCTTAACTTTGTAGTGCTCTAAACATGTACAATATGTTAGGTGGTAAATCAACTTCTTCTACCCAAAGCATCAAAGTGATTTCTCCTAAGGTATAATTTTTCATTGACTGTATTAATATAATCTTTTTTCATATGTTAATTAATATAAATTTCATTATATATTAGTGTAATAAGCAACAAGGAAGTTTTGAGTGTGGATACTTGTCATGTACTGGATGTGGACCATAGCTCGTGCTGCTATCAAAGATTCTTGGAATGAGGTAAAAAATAAAACAGAATCCTCTTTGAAGCATGTTATCAAATATTTAACTAATATGTTATGGATACTGATATGCATTAATTTCTTTGAACTACAGGTTTTCGACAATGCTGAACCATTGGGATATGAGAAGATTGATGAAGTGAGGACTGAATGGGCCAAGTACTTCTTCCAGTATAAAAATTAGTTGATAGGTTTCCTTCTTTTTGTTGAATAGATGTACTTAGGAAATTTTTTGGTCAAATCCATTGTTGGATTTGAATTGATGTTTAATTTTGTACTGTATAAACTATTGTGCTGCCTGGTTCTGGTTTTGAATTGAATGCAACAGGTTTCAGGTTTTGGTTAATTGCAAAAACAAAGCAAACTTTTTTTTCTAAAAAATAGGCAATATTAGATCGATTGTAACCTTAACCGATCTAATATATCACATATTAGATCGGTTAAGGTTACAACCGATCTAATATTCCCTATTTCTTCTTTAAGTGATCTTAGTAATATTAGATCGGTTTTGTCCATAACCAATCTAATATAACTTATCTGATGTTTCTCTGTGTGGGTATCTTTAGATCGGTTATTTGAAACTGATCTAATATGGAATTATTAGATCGGTTCATTACAACCAATCTAATACGTGAAAGACATATTACATCGGTTCCAAAACCGATCTAAAACACGCTCCAGAATCGATGTAATATGACCTTTTTGCACTAGTGAGGGTCTCTATTCCAGGCTCATTAGGTGTCTCTGTTCCAGGCTAATCTGGTTGTTGACTTTGCCATCTCTTTCGTGTCCCACCTTGTCTGACTCATGTGACATCTTTTCTTAATTCCCAAGACTCGAGTCTGCATTTATTTTTTGGTCTCCCTAGCAAGATTCGCTTTGTTGGTGGCATCACTTCAATGTTTGTATTCATCTCCCATACATTTGGACCGTTGACTTGGTATATGAGTGGAGTGTAGGTTTCTTCATATGTTGATCTCTTTTACTAGTGTGGGATAACTTGGTCCACATTCAGATTGAGAAACCTTATGGCAGTAAGGGGGTGGCAGCATGGTAGTCCACTAATTGTCCACTTCCTGCAGGTACATTCATGTTGATCAAGGTTGACCACGAACTTGTCACCCACCATGGGCATGTGCCTAACCTCAAACAATTTTTCTCCAGCCCAACTATGAAAATAACTCAGTTAATATAAGGTTTATGAAAAAGAAGAACAACATATCAAAATAGCTCAATTATTAAACAAAGTAAATGAAATTGAGAAACCACAAACCAGGGTGTCTAGAATTTGGTCTTCTCTATTTCTTTGTCCAGTCTTTTCTTTATTCTAGGGTAGAGAGATCCCTCAATGGTCTTCACCTCGGTCCTATTTCTTGTCCATCTTTTCATTAGATATATTCTTATCTCCTCCATCATTGTGATGATTAACTTACTTCTTGAACTGACTATTACACTATTGAAGGCCTCGCTCATATTATTGACAATTATGTCACATACAGCCTTGCCACTAAACCTGGACCTAGACCAAAATCTAGTGGAAAACATCAACATGAAAGGTAACAGTTAGTACTATAGAAGTTGTTAACAGTTGACAAAGTACAAGAAAAGTGAATGGAAAGCTTGCCTTGGTGGAATAGCTAACAAATGCTTAAAGGCATTTTCATTGACCTCTTTCATCTCTCTCATAACTGCCTTTCAAGCTTGAGGGTGAGTACATGTGGCTGCCTTCTATAGCAGTCTCTTAACATTTTTCCCAGGAAATTTTTTTCGAAAATTCGCATTTATGTGGCGCACACAATAACGTTGCTCAACCCTAGATAATAATTCTTGTAATGCTAGTAGTAGACCTTGTAAAATAAAAGTGCCATAACTATACTACACAACAAATAAATGAAAAAAAAAGTATTGAGACTAGTTAACTCACTTTATATTGGTTTGACATAAAATTTATTCCTGGACACAATTCAGGTCTGCCAAGATCATCAACCAAAAGTTCCAAAAACCAAGTCTATGTTTCCTTATTTTCAACTTCTACCACGGAGTATGCCAATGGAAGTATATGATCATTGACATCTCTTGCAACAACTGTTAACAACTCCCCTCCATAATTTCCTTTTAAAAAACATGTCTAACCCAATAATAGGTCTATAGCTTACAAAGCTATCTTTACAAGCCTTTAAACACACATAAAGTCTCCTGAATATTTTTTTATCTTCATTGTCTTCTACACTGACTTTTACAGTAGATCCAAGATTTGACTTTAACAACTCATGTGCATAGTCATATACCATTTTATATTGTTCCCTAAAAGAACCTTCAATATTCTTATATGCAATGGTTTTTTCTCTATGAGCAGTAGACCTCGAGATGCCCATATTCCATTGCCTTCCAACTTTGTTTCTTATGTTTGTCAGTTTTATTTCAGGATTGTCTCTAATACTTTTTTCTAACCTCTGGCTCAACCATTTTGAAGTCATCAACCTGATACTAAATTCCTTACTACAGTTATGTTGGTTGATTATTGTTCTTAACTGCCAACTACTCTGAGTAGCTTTATAACCACAATAAGCATACCAATTACATGTTCCTTTTGCCCCTAAACATTTGACACACACTCTTCATTTGTCATTTCTAAAAATCTTCAACTTTCTTCCATTGTGCACACCATAAGTTCTTATAGCTTCTACAAATTCTTCCTTTTTCGTGAAGTATGTCTCCACCTCCCACTTGTAGTCTTCCATACTCTTGGGCATTGAAAAAATCCCTAAACTTTCCAAAATTGTCTCTATCATGTGCAAATGAATCACTATATTCCACACTATTTAAACTCTTTGATTCCTAGCAATGTCAAATAAACTCCTATCTTGTACATTACTACGACCAACATTTTGTCCACTGAAATCAACTTCATCAATCACAACTTCCCTTTTCACATAATCATGACCTTCCCAAAAATCATCCTCATTATGGATACTAACATCCACTAGTTCTTCTCGATTAAAAGAATCCCCGACGGACTCATCCCAACTACTTACATCAAAGTCATTCAAATCAAGTTCATGCACACTCTCTTGAATACTATCGTCATCATTGTCAGCCTCCCCCGTCCCTCATCTACCTTAGCAGGACCCTCACTCACACCCACATCAACCTCAATCTAACATTCACTCACAACCACTTCAACCTCTACCTGACTTCCATTTGAATACCCACATCAACATCACCAGGACCTTCATTCCAACCCACATCAACCTCAACCTGAGGTTGAAGGTCCTCTTCAAACTAGATTTCATCTTCACCAGGACCCTCACTCACACCCACATCAACCTCAACGCGAGGTTAAGGGTCCTCTTCAAACTTGATTTAATCTTCACTAGGACCCTCACTCACACCCTTATCAACCTCAACCGTGACTTCATTATCCCCTTCTAATTGCACATGAACCTCAGCCTCATCCTCAATAGGATTATATTCTAACATATTAACTACTTAAGGTTTGTCTACTTTATGCACAACATACAAGTGAACTTGACCATTAAGTGTGGCTATATTCACCATATGACATGCCCCTCGGTCATTAGACCATAATTCTAACCTCCCTTACAAAACAAATCCTCCCCCAACTGAATACCACATCTCCTTCACATTGGCATAATCCATTTCCTTCAAAATACCCAATATCTCAAAGTAGCGCCAAGTGTTTGGGTCACATGCCAAAATAGTTAAGTCTCCAACATATTACAGTGACCCATTCCTCTCAAATCTTCCACCATGGTGAAATACCACTTCGAAATGTGAGTCATCCATGTGAACATATAAATCTATATCTATACAACCCTGAAAAATTTCAAAAAACCCAACCAAGAAAGCAGATATTACATTTCATACCACTATCACACCGACAAAAAAAATTTAAAATGGGGGACCACAAGTTGAAACCAATTACTCACAACACAGGACCACAATGTAAACTAAGTAATATACAATTGCTCCATTAACCACATAACACCAAAAATAGACACCACGCACAATAATCAAACACAAAAAACATTAAATAACTAAAAACCCTAAACCCCACCATTGAAACATCACTATATTCAAACACAAAAACCATAAATGGATAAAAATCCTAAATTGGACAGTGGCACACCTTTGAGCGAAGCTGGAATCAACCTCCTTCTCAACAAAATCTTCTATTGCATTCAACTGTGAGTTGTGGCTTCGACCTCACTTCTCAACAAAAATCCCCCAAATTTGTTCTTTAAAAACTTTTTAGTTTAATATTTCTAATCAGTCCTACTAATACACATCACACAGTCTGGCCTTGCCACTTCATTAAAACTTTACTAACTTACCACAACTAATAACATAGACATTAACCAACTTAACGAGGTCTAAACAAAATGTACTACATTGATGCAAAATTTTAAATTTGGGTACTAAATTGAAAAAAACTTAAAACGCGATACCATTTTGAAACCTTAAACCTTAAATTAATTACGTATATACTTATTGGTGTTACAATTAGTTTACAAAATAAGCACATATGCATATTTTAATTAGTTTATTAGTGCAAAATAATTTTTTATATTAATTATTCACACTAAATTGTGTCATCTTGAGATCCGAGAAAAATGTGAGGGATGCAAAAAAGAATTTGTTTTTATGTCAATTAACACATTACGTGAATATTTTTACACCAGGTTATATTAATAGTAAAAACTAAGCAAGTCCACTAAAATGTTTGTTTTGTATTATATATTAGTAACAATGAAAAATAAAACAACAATATGTTTGGAAGGAAAGTAATATTCAACATAACAAGGTAATTAATATTTAATGGGTTAAAAATGGTATGTGTTGGTTGAAAATATATTACTAAACACAGAGTTAGTACACACATACCATATAAAAAAAATAAGATAAGGAGTTCCGAATAATGTAACTTGAAAAAATAAATTCAGTAAATTCACATATGTTAATATAATAATTTGCCTTTATTATATTACTTATCATTCTTCCATTCTTATAAATTCAATTGAACAGATATGATGTCAACATGTTTCACAATTAAATATCTGAAAAATGTAATGAAGAATTATTTTTTTTTTGTTTTTCAATTTCGTGTGTTTTTAAATGTAGTAACCTTTCTTGGAAAATTTAGTGTTTGGAAATTTTATTTTCTTAAAACTAATACATACAAAAATGATGAAAAGTCTATCGAGTGTTTTCTTCCAAATACAGTCATTTTCTTTAGTTTTTTTTTAGATCTTGCCATCTTTTTCTTCTTTCAAATTTGTATACAATTTATCAACAGTTTCTTTTCAACAAGTTTTGCTTTAAATTGAAAAGTCTTTTCAGTTCAGCGCTTTGAAATTCATGTATTTTCTTAGAACTTCTATTTATTTTTTGTTTGGTAATATTTTTATAACTTTTCAAGAAAAATGGGTTATGCCCTTTTATTTTTATGTTAGATTTCTAAAATGAATTATACATATTTTTTCACAAAAATGAGTCAGGCTATTTAATAATTTAAATTGAGTTTAGACCAAAATTCTATCAAAATCCACATCACAAACACCCTAACATTAATGGATAATAACAGTTAATTATTATTACAAACCCCTGTAATTAATATTATATAGGTTTCCAAGAAACTTTCATTAGTCATAACTGCTAAGTGTGATATTGGATTTTAAATATATTTATTTGGGTCTACTTGGTCAACTTACTGATCCTCCAACTCAGCATACCATGAATCTTTCAACCATCATGGTAGGCTACTATAGAGGTGGAACAAATTAATTTATTTTTTTAAAAAATTAATAAATGTTTTTATTACGTATCCAATACTAATAATATTCAAATATTTTTTGTTAATTTTAAAATTCAAGTGTTTAAATTGAATTTATAGAATATTAAAGAGGATAAGATTGAATAATGGTGAATATACATGATATAAATGCGTAGAGTACTAGAGAAAAGAGTGTGACATGACAAGTTGAAGTGCGCGACAGCGATTGGCGGAGAAAGAGCTTAAAACACGAACACCCACGTTGTGTTATGTTGTGTTCTGTCTACTACTGGTTCATTTCATACATAATTAAAATTAATTAATCCAAATGATGAATTAATCTGGTGATTAATTATGATATTATTTAACAGCACCGGAATCAACGCTCTCCACTTGGCTTCACAAATCTGAATGAACCCCTAACCAATCTCCTCTCTTATTTCATTTCAACACTCTGTATCTGTCCCTGTCTTCATCTTCGTTTCGTGTTTCTACACTCCAATCGCTCTATTTTCTTCTTTTTTTTGTTTTTCATTTAATTTATTATCGTTCTTCTTCGTTTCTCTGCTTCGCGCTTCCTTCAGATTTGTTTTCCCCTCAGATCCTTTTCTGGATCACAGGTATTCATTCGTTCCTTTGTTACTTCGTTCTTTCACATTTTTCACTCTACTTTGGAATGTTATTTGAATCAGTCAATTTAAGATCTGAAATCTTCAATCCTCTCTATGTCTGTGTCTCGCTAGCTCATTACGCAGACAGAGAATTTCTTTTGTTTTTTTGTTTTTCGTTTCAGTTTTTTGGTGTTTGACTGGAACTATTTATGTTAGGGTTCGTACTTCATAACGCGGCGCTGTTGTGTTCTGTTCGTGGATCTCGTTGATTTATGCTTAGTTTAGGTTGAAATTTATGGTTTAATGTTGTGTTTGTGTCATGAATAGGTAGAGGATAAGATCTGGAGTGTGTATTTTTTTTTTATACTGATTGTGAGAGGCGAGTGAAAAGAAATTAGAAATGTTGATTGTTATACAGGTGTGTATTTTGGTAATTGAAGTGTTTTTCTTTTTTCCTTTGTGTTTTTGGTAATTGGCAGTGAGACGGCGTTGTTGAGTTTGAACAGATGAAGCAATGTTGATGGATTGTGGATGTATGGGGAAGCTGGTGAGGTGCCTTGAACTTAGATGAAGAAGGAACGTGCATGGCCGCAATTCATAAGGAATCTTTTGATCATGGTTGGATCAAGAAGCCGGCCACAGTTGAGGAGGCCTACTTGGATTATTGTTCTTGTTTCCATAGTGTGTGTGTTTCTCATTGCTGCCTACGTGTATCCGCCGCGGAGCCCGTCTTCCTGCTCTCTCTTCTCCTCCAGGGGTTGTGGTGGCAGTATTATCGATCTACCACCTGCGGCTCAGTCGCGCCAATTGACTGATGCGGAGGTTGAGTCTCGGGTTGTTATTAACGAGATTCTCAACTATTATCCTGTGATAACCAAGAAACCTAAAGTAGCTTTTTTGTTTTTGACTCCGAGTTCGTTGCCGTTCGAGAGGCTCTGGCACATGTTCTTTAAGGTTTGGAATTCCTCCTCCCAAGGCCATGAACTTTGCTCGTGTGCCTTCTTTTGTATGTACAGTATTGATGCCATGTCTAGTAAGTTTTTCAATTTTTCTTGTTTTGTTTGTAGTTTTATCCTACAACTTGTATGTTTGCGTTATTTTAGTGGGCATTAGTTTGAGAATGGGGCCATAAGTTATCTTCAGAACAGAACAATATACTATAGGTCCTTTTTGTCTTTTTATTAACTGTATTCAATATATAAGTTCTGATGAGAGGAACACACTCTAAAGATTAGAGGAGATTTATTGGTGAGATAGACTGCTTGGCTTGGTGCAAAACAGACAATTCACAATCCCTATTCTGCAGTCTGATTGATGGTGAGCAGATAATCTGCTGGCAATTTGTGGAGATGAATAGTGGATTGAATCTGGATGTATTTTCTTTATTTATAGATGAAAATACATTTGGATTAAGATGGAAAAATATGAAAGAATGAGCAATTTCTGCTAATAAATAAGTTGTAAAGTTGTAAGACCCTTTGCCTAATAAGCTTTGGCAAAGTCAGCTACAGTGCATTACAAAGGAACACGAATTTGTGCCTATTTATGATACTCTTATCTATGTGAACGCGGAGTTAAGGGTTTCTCACTTTTCATTTAACTCGTGAATCATAATGCTTTGTGAAATTTTCGCTAGTGCCATGTTGAATTTCGCTCTAGTTGTTGGTGAAATTTTCAGTTCTTGCATGTTTGATATCTAGTATTTAGTTGGTTTTATAGAATAGCTTTAAAATTATAGCTTCGTAGGTATGAACTATTTCATTGAATAAGCTTGGTGATTTCTTATAGAACTAGATCAGAAATTAGTTATTAACAAAGAACAAAAAGTTAGAGTATTCTCCTTTGACATTGGATCACTGGATTCCCTAGGTATATTTCTCTCATTGTAGACCTTGGTAATTGGGGTTGGTTTTTTACCATACCCTCACCTTTTCCTAAAGGTGAAGTGTTAGGTGAAAGCTCGGGAACAACTAATTCTTGAGGATCCATACAATCATGTAGCTCCAGCCAATTGATACAATGCATCTTTGCCAATAGGAGTAGGTTCTTGCTAGGAATGGAAAGTGTGTTGGAGGTCCTACATTGGGTAAAATTGAATAATATATAAGTGGAAATATGTAGAAACCTATTGCCTTAAGGTTTTGGGTTAAAAGTAGTGCCTTGATTTCTTATATAGGTTTGTTCACGACTTTGGTATCAAATCTCCTTAGTGTCTCTGCCACAAGTGATATTAGAGTTGATGGTTTGTCTTGGTGATCGACTCGGATGAATATAATGTATAATAGATGAAAAATCCTACAGTTTGAGGATTTCTCATATCAGAAGTCTTCTCTTTCAGGAAAGTGTGTTCCTATTCAAAACAACCATACAAAGGAAGGGTTACCAATGAAATACTCATGGTTAAAAAAAATGTTTCACCTTGAGAGGGAGTTGTACCGATGTGGAAGGGACGTTCACTTGAGAGGGAGATTGTTAAAAATTCAAGGTGAGTTGGAAGTTTCACATTGGGTAAAAAAGAGTTAGATGAACAATATTGGTTTAAGGTTTTGGGTTGAAAGTGATGTCTTGGTCTCTTATATGGGTTTGTTTTGTTCATGACTCATTAGTGTTGAATCTATCTGGGTCTCCCTTCAAAGGACCCATTGTTGTCTAGGATGTCTGAAACTGGAATACCCATTGTCGGTATAAATGCTACAGACATGGAGTATAGTAGCTGAGCTATGTACTTGGGACAACATGTGAATTTGCATGGCTTTATTAATTATTTCAGCAATTAAAGTTGGAATATTTCAAGATGAATTTGATTTAACCGGGCCACTCTTCATATTGCTTCCAATTGGGCCAATCCAGTTTTTCATTATAGATCAAATCAAACACAGATTGATTGTCACTTCATTTTTGGGAAGATTGTATATGTATGTGTGCATATAACACGCTTTGTGCATTTGATTTGTATGCTCTATCTAGCAGGGTTGTTGGATGTAGCACATGCCTAAATTAGTTTTAGAACACATCCATATTAAGATATGATTAATATTTATATGATGTTACTTTGTACCAGCACTCGTGAATATATAAACCCAGCAGTTCGTAGTTAAGCATTATACATGCACCAAACCTAGTAGTATTGAATCAAGGCAGGAAATTTTGGGAGCTTCTAGCAAGAGTTTCGATTTTATTTTCCATCTACTTTTTGTATTTATGCCTTCCTTTTAACAATAGAAATTTGAGCATTGTTCTATATGTGCTCCAAATAAGGCTAGAATACCAGGATATAATTGTGGCGTGCTTTTCTCTTTTTAGAAAAATATCAATGTATGCTTCTCATCTTGGAATCTAGATAAGTATCAGTTCAATTCCTTTTCCTTTGAATGTGGTAGAGATATACTGCTTCCATTATATTTGAATTATACTCGTTGCCAAATGCAGGGCCATGAGGGCAAATTCTCTGTTTATGTACATGCATCAAAGGACAAGCCAACACATGTCAGCCCCTATTTTATTGGTCGAGACATTCACAGTGCGCCGGTATGGTGTATAGCACATGATTTGAATATATAATTTACAAGCACTCGATATGACAGTTTGAAGTTCCAATTCCAACATAATTTGAGGATGATTAAAACTGCAAACACTATAAGCAATTTGATGTATGCTTTTTAATAAAAAGTTAACAATTGATCGGAATTGGAGAGTATCATCACACAAATCTCAGTCTGTTTAGTTACTCTCTGTTTTTCTTATAGCTGTAACAAAACTGCCCCTTTTGTCTCTCAACTAAGCAGTGAGAACAAAGAATATATTTATTCTCCTGATAAACAGTACATGGATCCGACTCTTCAAATGGTAGTATGGTAGAATCGTTAATTGAAGGCAGAACTTTAGGAACATTGTGAACACCAAAATAAATAATCAGAAAAACTTTCTTTTAATGTTATGATTCTCTGGTGTTTAACATGCATCCAATTTTCTTAAGGTCAAGCCATTTGTTTCTTTATGCCAACTTGTTTTCACTTTCTTGCAGGTAGGCTGGGGAAAAATTTCTATGGTTGAGGCTGAAAGAAGACTTTTGGCAAATGCACTGTTAGACCCTGATAATCAACATTTTGTGTTGTTGTCTGAAAGGTCTTTTGTTATCTAATTATTTCTTCTTTTTTTTCTGCAAGTCATAATTTGTGGAATTTAATCTAATCAACTGCACACTCATTTGTGCTTCAGTTGTATACCTGTACGTCGCTTTGATTTTGTGTACAACTACTTATTATTAACAAATGTCAGCTTTATTGACAGGTAAGTAAATATATAAGACTTTCTATAAATTAGTTGATGAAATTCTAACTTTTTCCTTTGAGTAAATATTCTACACTACGGAATTTATGGATGGTAATTCGGACTAATCTGTCTCTATTTTCCCCTTCACCTTTTGGATAAAGCTATGTGGATCCTGGTCCTCATGGAAATGGCAGGTATATAGAATATATGTTGCCCGAAGTGGAAAAGAAAGATTTTCGAAAGGGTTCCCAGGTATGATTTATATTGAAAAAATTGAGCATCCATTCAGTTGAAGTGTTTCCTTAATGTCATCTTCCCTTTTTCTTTTTCTTTTTATAGCAACTTGGTATTATGGGATGTCCATGTCTTACATTGAGTATTTTGAGATACTTGGTAGAGTAGTATTTAAGTGTTTATTTCTCCTCCTTTAACAACTAGCTTTTTAGGTTGCTTATGCTACTAGTATCAAAGTTGGTTGCTGGTGTCTTAGAAAGGGTTACCTATGGGATTTCTGACTGGTGAAGTGCATGCTTGGTTTCACATCAAATCAAGTCAAATGTAGATCCATGATCCAAATCCTAATTGAAACTACTGTGAATAGTTTCCATTTTACGCATCCAAAATGTGGATGTGTGCTTCAAACGCCAAGTCAAGCCTTCACAAAGACTAATGAGGAATTAATTGAAGTGTGGTACTTTGAGCTATCAATGTTTCGACTATCAATAGTGGTGTTTCATTTGGAATTTGGGTATTATATTGTGCCTAAGTCCCATATTTAGTAAATTGCTCGTGATAAGGCGTATTTAAGTGTTTGTTTCTGTAAATGTTTGGTTGCTTATAAGTTCCCTTGGCATTATATGGCTAATCTGGTTGGAAAGAAGCTTTTTTGCCTACTTTCGTCACATGTTTCTCACCTTATTGGTCATTATACGCCCTACTTTATCCATATCTACATATTATAGCAACAATGGAAATATCATTGATTTCATTTATGTATTTTTTCCTCTTTATAGTTAGAGTGATGTCACTGAGGAGTTCATGTACGTACTATTTTGCTGTCCTTTCCTTTATCAGACAATCCTTCATAATGTGCATATGAAAAACAATAGCCTATTTCTTTCACTATTTCATTAATTGTATAAAATATATTACCTTGGAGTTGTTGGACAATATAACTGTCTTCCAGTGATTTTAAGTTGTCAACCTTCATACATGGTTTGTGGAAGAAGTTTTTGACATTCACTGAAAGACATCATAGTAGTAAAAATTTTTGGCATGCAGTGAAAGTTCAAGATGTGCAATGTCTTCATACCTGGCAGAAGTTTTTGACATCACAGTGCATTTTCTTTTGTCATTCATGTGTCGTCTAAAATGCGTTTCCATTCATAATAGTAAAAAATTGCTTGAAAAATGGTTTTTATATTACAAATTTAGAATTAGGAAACCATTTAAAACTTTTCTGCCATGCAGCTGACTTGGATCTTGTGGTTTCTCATGCAGTGGTTCTCAATGAAACGGCAGCATGCTATAATAATTATGGCAGACAGTCTCTATTTTACAAAATTCAAGCACCATTGCAGGGTACTATGTTGTTAAGAACCTCTTGTGTTTATTTGTTTGCTAATTGGATGGATTGTGTGATCCATTTGGTATTATTCCTATGATCTTATCAAATTTGTTAAGAATGTTAGTGTGGGTAAAAATGTGCTTATGATTTCTGAACAATAGCCCACTGCTATTTTCAATTTTTTTGTCCACTGTTTTTAAGAAATAATTTTTAAAAAAAAACTTATTAAGAAAGAAATCCCCTGGGTTAGCATTTTGCTGCATTAAGTTTGCTGGAAGATTATAAAGATTTCCTGGACATATCAGTAGCCTGTTACTATCTAGTATCTAGCTATTAACTATACTGGTTCTTCGCTCTGTGCCTTCTTTTTGTTATTTTATTTATCCTCATATATTTAAATACCGTTTTTCGTTTTCTATTAAGAAATGCCATTTGTTGAAGTAAGATGCCCGTGATAATTTTTTATTCAGATATGTTGTCAGTGGTATTCTTGCTGCAGCATGTATTAATGGGTTTTTTAAACTAAATGCTTCTCTTGATAAATTTATTGTTAATCGGACATTTAATTTAATTTTATTCATGTTGAACTGAGTCACTTACATTTTTGGCTTCGCTGACAAAATACTGTTCGTGTTTGAAACTTCCCAGCCGAATATGGAGGGAAACCGCAATTGCTACGCTGATGAGCATTACCTGCCAACCTTCTTTACTGTTAGTGTACCAATCTGTTCTCTTTTATATTACGATGATAGGAATCTCTTTTCTCCCAGCTAACTCGCTTCGTGTGTATTTAGATGCTTGATCCAGGTGGAATCGCAAATTGGTCAGTAACATACGTTGATTGGTCTGAAGGAAAATGGCATCCGAGGTCATTCAGAGCTCGGGATGTTACTTATCAAGTCATGAAAAACATAGCAGTATGTGACAGATTTTACTCATTCCCTTCAGATGTGTTTGCTTTGTTAATTGAAATCTTCGAGAATATTTTTGCTTTCTACTTTTCTTATTTTTTTTTATTTCCCATGAGTGTCATTGTTAGGGGCAGTTTTTTGGGTATGTCTGTCTAGGATTTCAATTATGCATAGTAAAGGTCCGAACGAGTTAATAAACGGGTTCCCTCTAAGCTATTTAGTTTCAACCTGTAAATATTTATGGGTATGGATTTTGTTTTTGTTCATTCATATCGAGAAGTGATAATTGGGTATTTACACTGTTGGGTTGTCCAAAAAGTGCAACTCTAATAACTTTGAAGAGTTATGGAGAAATAGAAAAGGAAAATGAAATGGAAAATTTAGTAGGTTGTAGGTTGTATATAATTATATTATCGACTCAACATAACTCTTTCTAGGAGACTTGAGTAAGAAGAGTGATGGGGCTGATAGTTTTCGTTATAGGGTTTAGCGTGTATTAGGCGTTTAAGTTGTTACTTGTAATTTCATTGATCTTAATGAAATTCCTTTTCATTTCCCTCACGTCGCGACCCTTTTCTTTATTTTGTTTCCACATTTCAGTTTCTTTTACTTCGCATGGTATTTATCTTGAATTTTACTTAATGACATGATTTCATTCACTGCAGTACATTGATGAAAGTCCACATTTTACAAGTGATGCAAAGGTATAAATCTCCTTCATCTAATTTAGGTTCAGAAGTCGTTCACGTAATATGACATTGCTTCTGCTTCTTTAGAAGGAATGAATTATTATTAATTTCCAATTTGATGCGTCATGCAGAGAACAGTGGTGATTACACCTTGCGTATTGAACGGCTCAAAACGATCATGTTATCTATTTGCCCGGAAGTTTTTCCCAGAAACTCAGGAAAGATTGATCCAGCTCTACTCTAATTCTACAATATTCTAAAGTATTTATATTTATCATCATTCTTTGGTGAATCAACACCATGTGATCCCAGCCTCACCGTCTTGCACATATCGAATTATTTTTGAGAAATTCCCCAAGACAACTGGAAATATTTCTTAGGAAGACAAAGAAGCTGATTTGGTTAAAATTTGGTTTTCTCTGGGGCTGGACGGAACTGCGGAGCTTTTCTGGTTGGATAATTTGCTGTTCCTATTGTACTTTTTTTAAAGTATTGAAAACATCATAGATTTCTCTTACGGATAAATTTTGGTATCCTTGATAGAGACTAGAGAGGGAGGGCTAAGGTTTGGGTTTTGATTTGGACTTTGGAAGCTAACTGTCACCTATGTCTGTTATTGCATCTACACATTTTCTGCAGTCATGCATTAAATGTTACCTCATGAATGGTTTAGCAGTTATGCGCAGAATTTTGGAAGAATTCTCTGTTTTGTTTTACAAATTGGCAAATGTATGCTCTTGTGTGACAACTTTTTTTCTTAAAATTTAGTTTCATCATTAGAATTTGACAAGTTTAATAACACTGTCACATGTGCTTATCAACACTGCCAATGCCTTTAATTTATAACTTCCGGTCAGGCATGTGAAGATGTACGGAGTTCACTTCTACGAGATTTGTAAGAAAATGAATTGTTGAACATGAGTGCTGTTTTTATTCATTCAATTGGATTGTGGTTGCTTATATCGCAACAAATTTAGTTTTGCAATTTTGAGTATGATTTTAAGAATAAATTAATTTGATTTGAATTATCAATGTATTAAAACTGGAATTACCTTAATTGTTTAAAATTTGATAAGTATTAATTTAAAAGTTTGAATGATGTTTTACAAATTTGTTATTGACCTGTTACGTTTTATAGCTTTATATATAGTTAAAATGTTTTGCATATGGATAATTTTAATTAGGATTTAAATATTTTATGGTACTTGTAACAACGCGAGGTGAATCTTATAAAATTACTGAATTACTTAAAACCCTTTTACGTGGATAACACACAAAATGATAAAATGTTTAAGCCAATAATTAACATTGGTATTAAGGAAGACCTAAGGAAAAAATTATTAGCGTCCACCAATTTTTTTTCATAGACCAAGTAGCGATGTATGTACGAAAATGGTAGTTAACTAAAAGTACAAAAAAAAAATGATTTACATTTCAGTGAAACTCCTCTAAAAAAATTGCTACGACGTTATTATGAAAAGTTAAAAGTAGAAACACTATATTACCTCGAAAAATATTAAAAGTATTGTATAATTATTATATGGTTATACATATTTTATCTAAGAGTTATCTTGCTAGTTTCTGAGATTCTTGAAAATTTTAAGAAGTTCTTGTTGTATCCTAGGAGGTTTATATAATACACCGCAAATAAGTCTTTAAGGGCAGTAAATCTACACGCCTCAGAAAGTCCTTTTGTTCGTGAATTTGTCAGCTACTACAACAATCTTAAAGACTTATGGCTGACAACAACAACAACAATACATGCTTTACGGAGAATCCAAATACTGTTTCCAGAACTCAGACAGTCTTTGCAAAACCATTTCCAAATGTGTCAAAAATCGAGGTACTCTTTGGACAAAACTTCAGGCGCTGGCAAGAACGTGTGTCTACCCTCTTAGACATGTATGGAGTTGCTACTACTCTCACATCTTTAAAACCCAACTCCAATATCCCTTCAAAACAAGTTGAAGACTGAATTCATGCAAACAAGGTATGTCGACACACTTTACTTAGTGCATTGTCTAATAACATGTTCGATGTGTACTATTCAAACAAGGAAGAGAAAGAAATTTGGGTTTCGTTGACCCTCAAATATACTACTTAAGACTTAGTCATACAAAGATTTATCATAGGGAACTACTACCACTAGGAGATGATTGAAGATAAGGACATTAAGATCCAAATAAACGAATATCACAAGCTACTTGAAAATATCAAAGTAGAGAATATAATCCTTCCTGATGAGTTTGTTTCAGAACTCCCGATTAAGAAACTAACGTCATCTTGGACTGACTATAAACAACAGCTGAAACACAGGCACAAGAAGATGTCGCTTCATGAGCTCATTACACACATCATAGTTGAAGATACCAACAGGCATGAATGTGCTATTGTAAGGGCCAAAGCATTACTTGCAAAAGCTAACATTGTAGAAGAAAAACATGCACAAAAAATGTATGAGAATAAACCTGTTCACAAAAGAAAAGTAATTTTCGAAATTTACATCCTAAATGATCTTACCCCATCTTTAAAAAAAGGGAAATTGCTTCCTATGTGGGAAGCCTGGCCATCATGCACCTTAGTGCAGGCGTAGACCAAAAAACAACAATCCTCTTAGGGCAAATATAGCCCAAGGGGAAGATACTATAGTTACGGTTGTTTCACAAGTAAATTTGATGACCAATGTGAGTAAGTGAGTGGTAGACTCTAGTGCTACCAGGCACATATGTGCAAACAGAAGTGCTTTTACCTCCTATACTAATGTAGGGGATGGAGAAGAACACGTCTATCTTGGTGATTCAGGACAAGTCTTCTACTAGGAAAATGAAAGGTTCTTCTAAAGCTCATATATAGGAAAACTATGGCCTTGAGTGATATGTTGCATGTGTCCTTCATTAGAGTTAATCTAATATCTATAGCACTACTTGGAAAAGTTGGGGTTAAAATGTCATTCGAATATGACAAGATTGTAATGACAAAAAATAATGTTTCATGGGGAAGAGATATTGTGATCAAGGTTTCTTTGTACTTAATGTTTCAGAAATTATTAATGAATCTTCTTCTGCTTATATTGTTGACTCGTATGATATATGACATGCTAAATTAGGACATGTGAATTCTTTGTATGTTATGAAATTGCAACAACTATGATTAATTAATATGCATGATAAACAAAGTGGTAAAAATGATATGTGTGCAGAATCTAAAATAACAAAGAAAACTTGTTATCCTATAGAACGTCAAACTGAATTATTAGGGTAGTTTCATTCTCATCTAGCTTATTTAAAACAAACCATGTCTAGAGGTGGTAAAAATTATTTTGTAACCTTTATAGATGATTATTCTATATACACCAAAGTGTACTTAATCAAGTATAAAGAAGAAGTTTTTGATGTGTTTTTAAAGTATAAGGCGGGAGTAGAAAATCAATTGAATAAGAAAATTAAGAAGATCAGATCAAATAGAGGTGGTGAATATTATGTTAGAGAATGTATCATCAATGAAGTAACCCCACCATATTCACCTCAGTCTAATTGAGTGGTTGAGAGAAATAATAGAACTCTTAACATGCTTATTAGTTCTAGTGCCCCTGATAACCTTTGGGGAGAATTCCTGTTTTACTGCATGTTTTTTACAAAATAGGATACCTCATAAGAAAACCGATAAAACTCCTTATGAGTTTTGGAGAGGTTATCAACCTAATCTTAAATATCTAAGAGTGTGAGGGTGCCTAGCTAAGGTAATGCTACTCGATCCTAAGAAAAGGAAAACAGGCTCTAAAACCTCTAATTGTATGCTTTTAGGCTATGTTGAATATAGCGCTGCCTATAGGTTTCTTGTTCTTAAAAGTGATGTGATTGAATATAATACTATTGTGAAGACAAAAAGTGTTGAGTTCTTTGAACTTATATTTCCTTTAAAGGTTAGTGAGACACTTGAACAATCTACAAATAATAATAATGATGTCATGTGTGAAGTTTTAAGAAAAAGTAAAAGACAAAGGAAGGAAACTTCTTTTGGAGATGACTTTTATACTTATCTAGTTGAAAATGATCCAACAAGCTTTCTAGAGGCTACTAGTTTTCCTGTTGCTAAACTGTGGGATAAGGCCATTAGGACTAAAATTGAATCAATTCAGAAAAATAATACTTGGACCTTAGTAAATTGCCTAAAGGAGCAAAACCCATTGGTTGTAAGTGGATCTTTAAGAAAAAGTATCACCCATATGGATCCATAGATAAGTATAAAGCAAGGTTAGTACCAAAAGGTTTTACTCAAAAACCAACATAGATTACTTTGACACCTTTGCCCCTATGACTAGGATTTCCTCAATTTGAGTTTTGTTAGCCTTAGCAGCTACCCATAATGTCTGTATTCTAAATCTGAAAAATGGTGAATGTGTCATTATATGTTTGTATGTGGATGACATGTTAATATTTGGTACATGCATTGATATAGTTTCTAGAACTAAATTGTTTCTAGGATCTAATTTTGAAATGAAAGACATGGGTGAAGCCAATGTGATTTTAGGTGTTAGAATCATAAGGAAGGAGGATAGTATATTACTATCCCAAGAACAATACATTGAGAAAATTCTTAGGAAGTTTCGATATTATGACTTCAAACCAGTTAGTACTCCTTATGATACTAACTCTAAATTAATGAAAAATATAGGAGAATTTGTTTCTTAACCTCAATATGCTCAGATAATTGGGAGCTTACTGCACTTAATGATCTTTTCAATACCTGATATTGCTTATACAGTTGGTAGACTGAGTAGGTACACTCAATGTCCTAATCAGGAACATTGGGATGCACTAGCAAGACTTATGAGATACTTACGAGGTTCAGTGGATTATGCCATTGAATATAGTGGATTTTGCATTGTACTAGAAGGGCACAATGATGCTAACTGGATCTCTGATTCAAATGAGACAAAATCTACTAGTGGTTATGTATTCACACTTTGGGGTGGTGCGATTACATGGAGATCAGTCAGGCAAACAATTATTGCAAGATCAACAATGGAATCTAAGTTTGTTGCTTTCGATATGGATGATAGTGAGGCTGAGTGGTTGAAAAAATTCTTAGAAAATATTCCTCTAGGAATGAAACGAACCCCATCCGTGTTAATACATTGTGATTACCAATCGGTAATAGCTATAGCTAAAAACAAGAACTATAATGGAAAAAATAGACATATACAATTGAGACATAATTTGGTTAAGCAGTTGCTAAAGAGTGAACTATTTCCATTGATTATGTGATGTCAAAACAAAATCTAGCAGATCCTCTAACAAAACCCCTAGGACGAAACATGATTTTAGAAACATCGAGGTGAATGGGACTTAAGCCACTTGCAAACAAACAAGTGATGGTAACCCAACCTTTGTGATTGGAGATCCCATGAATAAGGTTCATATGGGTAAAAACAAGTCACTTGTTAGTTTTGATAGCACTAAATTGATTTTAAATAAATATTGTCCATTCCTATGATGAGTGAAAGTGCTAGAGACTGCATTATTAAGAGGTTAAACTTTGTAATTAAAACTCTATGTGGTGTAAGAATTTTAATTTAAGCAAAGTTTTAATGGTTCTCATATCCCATACGGGTGGTGTATGATTTGCAGCATACACTTGATGAAATCACTTATATGATTGTCAAGTGGGGCCGCTTGTATCAGATCTTGGCATGACCTCTAGAGCACTTATGAATACCGGGCACGCACATGACCTAGTAAGCGCAACACAACGATAACAACAGGAATTGTGGGGGGTGTATTGTGATTGATAAAGCGCTAACACACATCAAGTGTCCATGGTTCATATAGCTTGTTATATCAACTACATGTGTGTTAAGTTTCTCAATCTAAGACTGGTTCATATAACTTGCTATACCAACTATAGTGCATTACATCTTATTTGAGACCCAAGATTTTCTTTCTCTCTTTTTGTCTCTTATCTTTTGCAATATGTGGGGGATTGTTATAAATATATATTTATAAGTGTATTGCAAAAAATATTAACGTTGCAGTTTTTCCAACACTCGTAAGCCTTTCCTCCTTTTTCAGAATGGTGCATGTCGTTGCAGCGAGCTTTCCTCCGCAAGTTAATCCCACATTCGCAAATTATGGGATATTTGTTTTCCTCACTAGGTTTTAGCTACAAAGCATGGGTTTTTTAAACCCATTCATCACCTATAAATAGGTGCTTAAATCCTCTTCCAAAACACAACTTTTTCTCATCTTTCTTTTCCTTATCTTCTTTCTTTTCCCCTTCTCTTATATCCTGGTTATACATACTCTATATAATATTTATCTTGCTAGTTTCTAAGATCCTAAAAATATTTAAGAAGTTCTTGTTATATCCTAGGGAGCTTGCGTAATACATTGTAAATAAGTCCTTAAGGACAGTGAATCTACACGTCTCGTGAAGTGTTTTTGTTCGTGATTTTGTCAACTACTACAACAGAATGTAATTATGAAAATTAAATATGTAAAAATTATAAAATTAAATATGTAAAAAGATAAAAGAAGAAAGAATCCTAAGATAGCTAAACTGGATTTAGTAATTCGTGTTGAAGTGTTCAATTGATTAGTGTTTAATTTATCAGACAGATCTTGATCATTAATTATTAATTTTAAGGGAGACAAAATAATATACTTAAAATGTATATATTTTATCATTATCAATATATTAATAATATGATGGAGTCCAATCTTGTAAACCAATTGCTCAAAAGTTCTCCTTGGCAAAAACTTTATAAATAAATTTGCTAGATTTTCACATGAACGAATCTTTTGGATCTCTACATCATCCTTTCAATTGAACAATGCATTATTCTCTTCATATATGGTTATTGATTCCATTCTTCTCAAGGATAAACCACAAGTTTGTGGCACATGTTGAATTATAGACATTAACTAAACATATTCATGACTTACCTCATGTAATGTTAAGAATTATGCATGATTTTGATGATGATGTTGTTGTTATGGTCTCCTTCACATATGTCATGAAATCATTGTGCTACCATATGTGAACAAATATCTTGTTTGTGATCAACCATTGTGACATTGTGAGAATATGTAAAATAACATGCATATGCATAACCTATTAGGTCTTATTTTGAATCATTTGGATAAAATAAGCTCATATTATTATCTTACTTAAAAAATTTACAGCAAATACAATATCAGCTCAAGTATAATTAGAAAAATATATTAGTATATCTATGACACTAAGATATGACACTTCTAGACCAAGAAGATCTTCATCATTTTTGTGAGGTCTAAAAAGAGTCTTTATCAACATCTAACGACCTCACCACCATTGGAGTGCATAATGAATATGATTTGTGCATATAGAACCTTTTAAGCATTTTCATTATATAAGCTTCTTAATGTATAAAAACACCTTTATTTAAATACTCAATTTATAAATGCTTTAATCAATAAAAGGTCTTGTTCAATTTTATTGAATAACCCTCTTTAGAATTTGCCTTGTTGGGCAAATTAAATCCTTTAAGAATTTTCATATGAATATCATTCTCAAGAGAACCATACAAATAGGTTGTAACATCATCCATTAGATGTAAATGCAGACCTTGTTGTGCAACTAGGATAATCAAATATTGTAATGTTGTTGCATTTAATACCATTGAATATGTCTTTTCACAAATCAATATCAGATTTTTGTGAAAAATCTTGACCAACCAAATATGCTTTGTATCTAACAATTTCATCATTCTTAATTTGTTTTTGTGCAAAAATCCATATGTACCCAACAGGTTTCATACCCTCAAGTGTGCGAACTATTGGTCCAAAAAACTTTCGTTTAGCAAGCAAATCTAATTATGCTTTTTTACATATTTTCATTTTAGCCAATCATTTATTTGTCGACAATTTTCAATGATCATTGGTTATTGATTCTCATTGTGATTCATAGCATTCATCGCTACATTATATGTAAAAGTTTCGTCAATGTTGACTTCATTTTGGTTCCATATTATATGATTCATGACATAATTTATTGATATCTCATCATTTTCAACAATTTCAGGTACTTGAGGTTCTTCTAGAATCGAATCATTATAATGAGTCTTTTGGGATTTCCACCTTTTCGATTAGGTCATCTAGCCTTTTAGCTCATTTTCTCAATCAAGAGTTTTTATCTTTGAAACTCATAGGCCTACCACGCTTCAAGCGTGTCTTTGGAACCCATAGGCCTACCACGCTTCAAGCGTGTCTTTGGAACCAATAGACCTACCATGCTTCAGGCGTGTTATGAATTAATATCAAATATATTTGGAGCATTAGTAGCTGGTATATATGATTTGGATGCTCTTTCTATGAGTAAGAACATCTGGTAATTGATTGACTAATTTTGTAAATGAATTATCCTTTGAACTTCCAGTTCACATCCTTTGTAAGAAGATCAAGACGAGATAATGATAATTCATTCTAACAAATATCTTTTTCTAATTATTTTCTTTCACCCACTAATGTTGGAATTCATCAGTGACAACTGAAAAGTCGAACTGTAAATAAATCTCATGTTGGTAGCTCAATATATTTTATTATTGAGGGAGAATCATATTCAACATATATTCTTAATCGCCTTTGAGGACCTATCATAGTCCCTTTTGGTGGGGAAATTGGAACATATACACCACACCCAAAAATTCTGACATGAGAATATTAGGTCAGTAACCAAAAACCAACTGCATAATAGAGTATTTGTGATAACTTATTGGCTTTATGCAAATCAATAATGCAACACGCAAAATTGCATATCCCAAGTAGCCATTGAAAGATTAGCTTTCATAAGTAATGGTCTTGCAACTAATTTTAGATGTTTTAGTAATGATTTCACAAGTCTTTTTTAGTATGAACATGTGCTACTGGATGCTCAACTTCAATTCCAATTTATATACATTACTCATGAAAAGCTTGGGATGTAATTTCACTAGTATTATCAAAACAAATTTTCTTAATCGGATAATATGGGAAGTGAGCTCTTAAGTGTACTAATAACTTTGCAAATACTTGATTTCGAGTTGATAATAAACAAATATATGACCAACTAGTTGATGCGTAAATTAAAACCATGAAATATCTAAATGATCAACATTGTGGGTGTATTGGACCACAAATATCACCTTGTATTCGTTCTTAAAATGAGATTGACTCATTTTTTATTTTTCTAGTGATGATCTTAATATCAACTTTCCTTTGTGAACGTATAGTACATAAGAACTCATTAGTCTGAAGAATTTTTTTTTTACTTTTAAGTGGATGTCCACATGAGTTTTCAACTATTTTTCGCATCATGATATATCTAGGATGACCCAACCGATCATGCCAAACAAGAAATTCATTTTTATTTGTAACCTTCTGGCTTACAATGACAAACCTCTCAATTGCATTAATATATGTGTAGTATAAGCCATAAGAGAAGATTGATAATTTCTCCAATACACATTTTTTATTCGACCCAATTTGAGTGATATAAAGATATTCAATATCTCCTTCATTAGTTGTCTCAATGTGATATTCATTCAGACGAATATCCTTGAAACTTAGTAAGTTTATATTGGACTTACGAGAATAAAATGAATTTTTAATGTGCAATACAAAGGCATGAAATAAATTCAGAATATTTGTGAAATCTCTTTTCACAATATTGTTCTCGCAGGAGCAAATTAGTTGCTTAGATGTTTTATTTCTTTCTTTAATGGTGTCACCAAGACCCATTGCATCTAAATGTATTTCAACATTTAAGATTCAATATAAGTAATTATTCCTTGTAATACCAAGGGTTATAAATTCAAATTTTGCAACGTTTGGCCTGTTTAGAACTAACATATAAAATAATAATAATAATCACCATCATAATAAAAATAATAATAGTAAGACGAAGATGAAAATTGATAAAGTCAACAATTCTTATCACAAGAATAAGAATATAAGATAGATTTGTAAATGAAGAAAGAATTAGAAAGAGTATGGATTGAAACACGAAAAACACTATTGTTAGAGAGAAAAATGCTTCCATTAGCATTTAGTTGGTTGGGACATCGTATTGATAACATGTTATAAATAAAACTACTTATATAGAAAAGAAGAAAATGAATAATAGAAAATCAGATAATGGAAAACAACTTTTCTATGTATTATTACTGATAGGAAGACTTCAGTTTACTATTTATACATACAACATGTAATCTATAAAGGAAACAAATCAATAGTTAATATAAATAAAAAGTAATAAATCATATGAGCATGAATCATATCACTTATATAAGTAACTGTATCACATCAAAACGACCATAAATTCATAACAAAAGTTGAATTTTTAAACTAGTTTTGTTTTGAATATGATATTGAAAACTTAATAACCAAATTAATTATCTTTTATATGCACACACCTTCAAAAAATAAATCAAATAAGTTGTGATAATATATTTATTTTAGTATATCCATGATAATTTTTTTCAATAATTTATTATTTAATTTTAATGAAATTAATCAATACATTGTTCTATTCTATTTTGAAGCATAAAAATGTATTATATTTTATATATGTCTCGCTCGTAATTTATCAATATTATCAAGTTTTTTGTTGCAAAACTCTAGTTGATTTCTAATATTTGTTAGAAATATTATAAATTAGTAAAATTATTAGTAGAACTTCTTCTAACTTCGAAGTCACATCACAAATTCTACTCTTAAACATTTGAACAGAAAAAAAAAAAATTAAAATGTTACTGAATGCATATAAATTCATATAAATCTTTCCAAATTATTCCTATATTTTAATATGCATGATGTTTTAATTCAAATTCAAATACCGATAAAGTAATTTCAAAGTCAAATTAATAATAAATTTGAAATTATTTCTGATACCTAGTTTTAACCTACTTTTCCATTCGATGTAGTTACTGTAAAAATCAATTTCCCACTTTTCATCATCATGGTCCATCTCACTCACAATTTATATGCACCGTTGCTTCAAAACTCACATACGCTGGAAAATGTTCCTAAAAACAGAAAATCACAAAAAACGATACATACAAATAAGTGTTACACCATTTATTTTTTTAATTCTACACAAAAAATTTTAATTTTAATTTAATTCTTTAATTTTTATTTTATTTTGTATCTAAAAGAATTTTTCACTTTTAATTTTTTAATAATTTTATTCTTTTAATTATAATCTTGAATTTAATCAATATAAAAAATTGATTATAATATTAAAGAGAAAATTATAAACGGCACAAAATTGTGCATTAAAGAGAAAATTGAAAAAAAATATATATATAACAGCTAACTAATTTAAAATTATATTATTAAAAAATTTATATTTGTTGAGAAAAATTACAGCTGTCACAAAGGAATAAAATCTATTCCCACTTACAACGTCTGTGATATAAACAACCAATTTTAATACACAATGAGAAGATTTAAACAATAAATTCAGAATTTACATCAATGATATAATAGTATCTTAGAACTAACTCAAATGTTTACATTTTACATAGTTGTTGTCTTTGTACTCAAATAGAGTTATTTTAATTAATACATAGCAATGTCTTTAGGAGAGATATTGAAATAATATTGAAATAATATTATAACTCAAATCTTCTTAAATAGAAATTATTCTCTAATCATAAACCATCAAATAGACGGTGGAGAGCTAGAACAGTGTTACTTAAAATAAGTAATACGAATAAATATAATTATAAGCATTAAATACGTTTTTAGTCCTGAATTTTAATTTAAAATTAAGATTCGTCCTTTTATGAAATTTCAATATATTTTTGTCTTAAATTTTAAAAAATGAATGAATATAGTACTTCTAACTTAATTACGTTAATTGTTTTTGAGGTGTCCGAATGCATTTCTTAGTAGATATTGAGTCATGAATGTGTCAAATAGTGTAAACAACTTCAATATTAACATGAAAAACGTTCGAACGTCACCAAAATTAACATAATTAGATTAAAAAGACTATATTCACAATGTATGAAAGTTTCAGACAATAACTAATTCCAATTTTGAGTGAAAGTTCAGGACTAAAAACATACTCAACCCTAATTATGATGAATTATGATGTAATATTGTAATAATAATTGTGGAATTAAAATATATTTATGTTATTATTAATTAAAGTAATTATTTTTCTTTTTCTTGTATTTGTTTATTTTTAAGATAACATTGAAAAATAACTGATATAAATGTCAATGAAAGGTAGTTATTAAATAATTTAATTAATTTGTAAATTAATTTAGCCATTAAGAAGTTTTCAAACAAGATTACCATAGATATGAGTGTGAAGTTTGACATTTAAGCTATATTAGCACCGTTAAAATTTATAAAAATGTATTAAAAATAAATAAACATAAAAAATACAAAGTGTTTGTCTTAACGTTCAGTAATTTATTTAATTTTAATTTTATTTATCATATTTGAATATATTTTTTTATTATTTTTAATTATATAAACACATGTGATTATTTATCTGCTTTTAAAATTTGTTGGTTATTATTAATTTTTTATGCAATTCAAACTACAAAGATGGTATTATAAATTAAAATAATAAATATTTAATTACACATGAAAATTATACATAATAAAACTTTTAGAATAATTAATAAAACACCAATTTAAATTAAGAAATAAAAATTACAAAAAAAATTAAAATTAAACTTGATTAATAGTCATTTGACTTATTTAAATAAAATAATTTAACTAAAAAATATGTACAAAATTTAAATATATAAATAAAATTATTAAGTATTTTAATAATAATTTAGTAAAAGATATATGTACGTAATAATTTATGATCCACCGATATTTCAATCTGGGTTTTGTATCCGTAGAGGTGGCAAAACTGGTCAACCAGACCCACTTTAGCCCGACCCATTATTGGTCCGTTGAACACGGGTCGGTTCAGGCTGATCTGTCACCTCAAATCGGGTTAGATAATAGATCATGTCCCGTAATAGGGCATGTTGGCTCACATTTTTTTTATGCACTTTGAACACACAAAAGCCTAAACTTCTAACGCAAAAAACCCTAGATGACGAATATAGAATATGAAAATAGCAACAATCCAAACAAAATGAGGGAGGAGAGTGACCAGAGAAGATGAGCTCGTGATAGATGTTGATCTTGCAGTGACTAGGTTTTGTGTGATCTAATGCAGATGTTATCGCAATGTTCGTCTTAGTTCGTCCTATGTGCATCACGGTTGCTTCGTGGTGGTTACTGTGTGGTGAGATAGGATTCGCTTTAAGCGCAATGGTGCGATGAGGTCAATCTTATTTATGGTGAGTGCATGATGCGGGTGTGTTTCTTTGTGGGTTGCTAGCAAGGCGAAAAGAGGAAGTTGTGGTGGTTGATTGTTGGTTGGCACCGTTTAGAGGTAATCTAGCACTATAACATCCTAGTCAAATATTACTAATTTAATAAAATAAGAAATAAGAATCAAAATAATCTCGCATTTATTAAATAAATATTTATTTAATTTTCCTGGGTCTTACATTCCCCTCAACTTATAAAATTTAGTCCTCGAAAATTGCATTTACTCGGAAACAACTATGGCAATGATTTCCTCGCGAGGTCCTCCATTTCCCCTGTTTCCTTGTGCGTATCTTCATCCCAAAGAACCTTCACTATCCGAATCTCCTTCCCCCTCAACTTCATGACTTGAGAATGCAATATTCTCCTTGGCCTCACGTCCAAATTCAGGTCCTCTTTGATCTGAACCTCATCCTTATCTGAACCTACTCCCCCTCTAGCGCATAAGTGAGGCTTGCAACATATTTCCTTAGCTGTGACATATAAAACACTTTGTAGTTCGCCCTGTGTGGTGATACAACAATCTCTTATGCACCCAAACTGATTCTCCAATTAATCTGATACTGCCCGATGAACTTCCAAGTCAACTTTCTAGATTGATCGCTCTTCCAATGCTTGTAATTGAGGTAACTCCAAGAATCATGTTCTCTACCACCTAAATCTTCGACAACCCTCTACTCTTTTTCTACATACAACTTCTATCTGTTCTATCTCACGTACAACCGATCCTGGATAAAACTAACCTTCTCCCTTGTATGTTGTAACAACTTGGTCCAATAGTAACCAACTGCCCATCCTGATACTCGCACCATAATGTTCAGCCTCTCTTCCCCTCCAACACCACATACGACGCCATTCCAATCTTAGTCAATACTTCACTTGAGTGGTTAACTCACCAACTTCTCCTTAACGATCAACCAAAACTTGCAATCATTCTGGTGTTTATACTAATCCCTTGCTATTATGTATTCAATATTGTTTTCACCTACTTCTCTTTCTTCCCATCTCTAAGAAACCATGCAATTAGGATCTCTTAGCACAAGCTTCACTTAAGGTACTATTGCAATAATGGAATTTTTTCCTCCAAGGTGTATTTCTAGTCCCCCTTTTAACCTATTTAGGAACTCTTCCACCACTGAGATCCTTTGCATCTTTTCTTCGCTTACCCTTGCCAGATATCTGGTTCACATGACACTTTGTCCTCCCTTTCAGCTTGATCCACACTCGATATGTCATCGTCGATTTATCTCTTTGGATTATCGAACGCCACTTTGTTGGGTATCGCATCGTTCCAGAATGAGATTGGAAAATAGCCCATTCACTCTTGTATTTATGTTCCCAACCTTAAAAAAGAATCAATTCCAATTAACATTGAGTTTGAATCCTTTGATCACCACGAGACACCATCATACTCGAGTACTTTGCACTTGGTCGCAACTGCAGCTAAAACCAACCTCTCACTACCAACTCCCTCTTGTAGATAACCAGAACCCAAATCCATATTGGCGATGCCTAGGAGTATACGATCTCAATTAAAACAAAAACCTATACCCTAGACACCACTTATATACCTTGTACCCATGAATTTACTTATTTGCTTCAACCGATCCAGCACCCAACTATCAGAGACACCCCTTCCTCTTCACAAAACTTTCATTTTCATTTCCTCCTTCCCTGTGCTCAAGCATTACCAACTGCCCCTTCCCATACGAACAACTTAACAATGTAGCTCTTCTTTTGATACTTGAAATTGTTAATCTCATGTCCCCAAGTCAAATCTTTCTCTCTTGCGAGTCACCCTTCTTAGGACATCCCTTCTACTCGTGACCTGAACTGTGGTTGCTGAGAAGTTGCAACTGCCTCCCATGGAGGTTGACTTGGTATAGAACCCTTAACATATTATATTCTCATCGCATGATTGGTTTTTCCCTTTTCTTAGAACACCGCCTTGTCGGACTAATCTTCCAAGTTCTGCATCAACTTAACCTCTCACTTGAGATTGTTCCTCCCTTATTACCTTCATGGTTTCTACCTTTTTAGCCTTAGCCTCAAACGTTCCACCACTTCCCACCTCCAACCTTAGACCTATGTTAGGATGTAGTGCCAATTTGACTTCTCAACTTTGCTACATAAGCATGCGTTGATACTTTCCCTTAATCTAACCTTTGAACTCAACTCCTCTTGCACAACTTGTTGTATTCGCCCAAAGAATTTGTTCCAGAATATCCCTCAATCTAACATGTCGCTTTCCGCCCATTGAACCACCACTTAACTTTCCTCGTTCACCGATACTCAACCTGCTGCGTAACCACCTCTTTGAGCAAGAGATTGTCTCAAGGGCCCTACCCAACCCTTGCAAGGCAAGCAGGTCAAGTTTGACCTTGAATCTACATTCCTTTGTCCCTATAGACAGTAAACACACACCACAATAGCGCAAGCCTAACAAGAAAAGTATAGGAGACAAACTTAAAACTATACTCTCCTCCCTTTTATCAAAAGCTTTAGTATTAAGAAAGGAAACTATCTTTGATATAGTCATGAGTGTGCACCCTCATCACTTTACCAAGATATTTTCTATTATTAATGATTCTAGTTTCACCAAGAAGTCAATAAAATTTGAACTCTTAAACAAGAGACATGACAATCCCACAACCTGTTTGTTTATGGAAACACCACTTTGCGCTGTCCTCAATCACTAACAACATGATTGATAAACAATCAGTCCATTCCTGCAAAGTTTCGCAACAGAAACACAACAAGCTCACTTCCTAAAGCCCAAAAATCATTTGAAAACCATTGGTATCAGAGTCAAGGTCACGAGTTCGATTCCTGGTGGGCAATTGTTAAGGGGGAGATTGTTGCAGGTTGCACAATTGTCCCGTGACGGAGGTCAGGTGGGCCAAGTCATAATCCTAGTTAGATTCCTAGTAGGACAATTATTGGGGGGGAGATTGTTGCAAGTGGCATCAATTGTCCCATGGCAAAGGCCAAGTGGGTCGGGTTATAATCAAATAATGGCGCTTGAGCGGTTACACTCTTAAGTAAAAAGAGCCTTGAGTAATTGCTATAGCTTTGAGCCTAGTGGTAAGCGTTTGATCCTAACAATAATGTAAGACCCATGAAAATTAAATAAATAAATAAATATTTATTTAATAAATGCGAGATTATTACGATTCTTATTTCTTATTTTATTAAATTAGTAATATCTGACTTGGATTTTACAAGGCCTGATGGTGGTTCAACTTGGAGAGGATGAGTGGTTCGATTGCGCCTTGTTGTAGTTTGTGTTATTCTGTTATGTTTTGTGAACAAATGGAATGCAATGCAAGCTTTTTTTCTTTATTTACTCACATGGTCATGGGTTGGTGGGCTAATTCGACCCGTCTCGTCATATAACCCAATAGGTTGGCGGGATGGGCCATGTCAGGATGGGCCATGACCAACTTTATGTATCCATGTCAGACACATATTCATGTTAGATATTATAGTGATACTTATCAATGAAGTATCTCACTTTTCCAACTTTATGTATCTGTGTCAGACACACACATATTCATGTTAGATACTTTACTGATACTTATCAATGAAGTATCTAATCTATAAAGCACCAATACTTGACAATAATTTATAATTTTTTTTATTTTGAAAATGTTTAGTACATATGATTTTAATTTGGATTCAGACAACAACAATCATATACTTCTCATGATTTTAATAATTTTTGTATGTTTTTCAATATATATATATATATATATATATATATATATATATATATATATATATCACGTATCGTATCCTATTATTTTCAAAATAAATGTATATTCATATCAGATATGTGTTGTATTTGATACATATATCATATCTATGCATCATAGACAATAACACTTATGTCTCTTTCATGGAAGATGTTTTAAACAATATCTATATTTGTCTAACCACTAAACTTGTATTGTGGGTTTTTTTATGAATGTGGTGTAATTCATATTTGAAATTATGAGATGGTGTAGCTATTTTAAAAAAAAATGGCTTAGGTTAAGTTTTGTCAACACCACACAATTTATAAGTTATCCAAAGTATACATAATTTCATTTGAATTGAGTTGAAGTCATGCTAGTTATGTGTGAGTTCTGTAAATATGTAGTAAGGTCGTTACATAATGACACAATGTTGTTGTAGTTCTGTTATTTTTTTTCACTCGAATGTAGAAGTCGTTAAAATATTAATACGACTTCTTTGTAATGACAATGTACTAAGTCATTGTATTTTGGCATGACTACTATACTAACAAAATTCTCAAAAAATAGTTTTTAATTTATGCTTATGTGGTTGATATGCACGTAATTAACCTAAATGTGGAGAAAAAAAATAGCGAAGAGCACTCTTCATGATCTCAACAAAAAAATACCATTATTAACAAAAGCAATTGAATTACTTTATTGGAATTCAAAGTTTAAGTGTTAAGATAGCCTTCCTCTTATGGAAGGGATTTTCACTTGAGGCTCGAAGTTGTTGAATTATATTTTCTCCTTTTAAACCAAGCCAAAATGAGATATTATGTGTGATAAATGGTTATAAGATTTGACAATTTTTCTTTCATAATTATGACAAGTGTCAAAGATTGTACTCTTGGTTGTATTTGAGAAAAAATACTATTGCAATAGTCTATGTACAACTTTTGTCAATAAAATTCTTTACTAAAAAAAAAAGAAATTCCGAAGTAGTATCAAAATACAATGATCGAAGTATATTCCATTATAAAAAAGATTGCGTTAGTCTCAAATGACTCCAACACATAATAAATAATTTTACTTTAACCGAAATAAAATTGATTGTACTTAAATAAAAATTGTGTCGTTATGCGACAACTTTACTCTGTGCACTAAAATCGTGGATAACTGACATGACTTTAACTTAATTTATTAGAATCATCTATGTTTGGGACGAATTTTCCGTGATGAATTTTCTGTTATAATTTGTCTAAAGTTAAAATTTTCTAGAAAGTTACACCAATTTCGTAATTTCAATCTTGAATTGTATTACATTCTAAAAAAAAATTCATATATTGAATTTATTAAATTAGGTTAAATTCTTTTATGTTTATGATAATAGTAATAATAAGCTCAACTAAATATTTTCAATTGCTTCAATCAAATAAAAATTATGATTATAAACATAATTTAGTTAAAAGAAAGTTCTCTTTTGGTATAATCACCCATTCTAAAAGTTACCAAATAATTTCATAAAAACAAAATACACTAGTTTGTAAAGAAAGCTTAGTGTTGAGGAGTGAGAAGTGTATGAGGGAAGATTGTGGTAGCTAAGGCTCCTTATAAAATCCCCTTCAAAGACAGATAACGACTGCTTCACTTATCTTACTAAACTAACCCTTCCTTTTTTCTTCATTCTTGTCTTCTCTCTTTCTCTCTCCCTCAACTCTACAATGCCACCAGCCAAACGCAAGCCCGCCCAACCGGCGCCGGCTGCGGCGGCTCCGGTGAGGGTCACTCGTGCGGCAGCCAAGCGCTCCGCCTTGGCCACCTCCGACCCTCCGCCGGAAGAGAAGAAAGCCAAGAAGGCAAAGAAGGCCAAGGCCAGCAGTGGCGGTAGGAAGAAGAAGAACGAGAAAGAAGAAAGTGCTCCGGTTAAAGCAGATAAAGAGGAAGAAATAGAAGAAGATGAAGAAGAAGGGGCTTCCAGCAAGACTATCGTTGTTGAACACTGGTTCGTCCCTTTCTCCTTCTGCTCGTTTTGGTTCATGGGTAAATTAAAAATGTTTCTTTTTGTATTCTGTGGCTGTGTGTGCTTTCATTTATGTGTATTATTTGAAATAACTTTATCAAAATTTTGTTTGTTTGAAAAAGGTTCTTTAAGTTTTACAAGGTAACGACTTGGTTAATAGTTTTTTGGGGTTAAAGGAAAGACATAAGAGGAAAATAAGAGTTAGTTGTTTCCATTAGTTGAATAACTTTGTTAAATGTTTTTGAGAAATTTTTTGTTGCTGTTATGATAGTATTATTTGGTCTGAAAGTGTTGATATGATGTGTTATTTGTTGCAGTTTCTCTTCAATATCATTTTATGTATTTATTGTGGGTTGCCAATGGGTATTTGATTTTGTTGTTGTTGTTACTTGGTTCATTTGTTGAGGCCAAAGATCTTGCCTTGTGTGTGTGTGTGTGTGTGTTGGTGATGTTGTTATCGGCACTTTCTATATAATGTGTTGTTTGTTGTTATTTGTTATTCTTAGTAAGCAATGTAACCAGTTCAAGATGAGGGCCAATCTGGTGAAAGAACGTCTGGAGAAAGCGGACTGTGGAGTCAATGTGATACTGAACCCTGAAAAGGTATATATACTGTGATAGTTATTGGTAAATCTTTTGTTTTATCAAGTTTTGGAAGTGTCTTAAGTCATTGATCTATTTTCTTAAAACTTTTGGTTCAAAATGTGTGGTGTTTTGTTCAATAGTCTTTCTTGCTACCCACTTATCAAGTGTAACCTTTGTTTAGATGTTGGGAAAACTTGTGACACCAACAGCTGATGCAGCTCAATCGTGAAAGCCCCATTGACTGTGATTTTGTGAATGAAATTGTGGTCATGAACTGTTTTTGAAAACCTCAATTATAAGCAAAATGGACTATTGTTCTTTGTATATACTATATATTATATACTGTTTAGGGTAGTTTTAATACTGAGTTAGAGAATGCACTATTGTTTTGTGTAGATCATTGTTAAGACTTCTGAGTTCTGAACACAATGATTACTGAGTTTCATATGATATTTTATTTGAGTAATTTTTCTTCTTTAAGTTTGGTTATAGACAATTTGAACTGATTATTTCTTCTCTCCTTTTTTATTCAATGAAAAGCCAAGAAGAGGTTGCTTTGAAATACGGGAAGAAGGTGGCAAGAAGTTCATCAGTCTCTTGGTAATAATGAACTATATTTGGAAATCAGTGTGCTGAGTTGTTAATCATCTGAGTTGAATTGAAAGTATTCTGATATAAACTGTTTAACTGAAGATGCATTTCTTCTGGTGAAAATGATTTTGGAAAGGAAAACAGAACATCAATTTTGCTGTCATCTGAAACATGCAGAGTGGTTTACAAACTATGTTTTGTTTCAGGACATGAAGCGACCATTTAAACCAATGAGGGATCTAGACATGGACCAGGTCATTTCGGATATCATTGATGAGATATCAAACACTTAGTTAACTTTAGTTGTTTCGTATGTTCTATGTTTTGGCTTGACTTGAAGTGAAGCTACATAAATTGTTCTAATGTTAGAATTCCTGCAATGGAAACCTGTCCATAATTTGTTTACCAGTTGTATGTGGTTGCTAGTTTGAGGTTGACACAGTTTGAGAGGAGAGACAGTCTTTTTGGATATGTTGTTGACTGTCTCAAATGAGTACCAATAGGTTTCAGGTTTCATTTGTGTTTCAGATTAAATTTACAGGATATGTTATCAAAACATTTTGTATGTTTTTCTATTATGGTTTCAGTTGTTTTAGATGCTCTTGTTTGTAATCTCAAAATCCATAATTGTGTTGGAAGGTTGAGCAATAGTATCATCTTCCTCTGTTATTGTTCTGTCACCTTTATGTTTTTTGTGAAACTCAAATTGGGATATGAATTTTCTTTCATTTTCTGATCAAGTCTTTGTTTTCTGTATTTTTTATTCTTTCATTCATTCATTCCTAGTATTTCTGTTTGCTTAATCTTATTTATAAAACATGGTGTCTTAATTTTGCATATGTTGGAGGGTGTATTTTTTTTAATGCATGTCACTCATTTCTGCTCCAAATTCTTATTTTTTGTTATTTTTTTCAAACCCTTTTAGTTAAGAATTATATTTTTTTTTTGTGTGCCTATTTGAAACTTTGCTTTGATTTTGAAACTAAAATATTTTAGTTGAATATTGAAATATGTGAGGAAAATTTTATAGAAAGAAGGAAAATAGAAGAGTAAGAGAGAAAATGATGTTTACTAAAAGAATGAAATCTATTAAATAAACCTGGATAATCTTTTGACTTTGAAAATGTATGTTATTTTCTAGTTTGTTTCTAAAATGGTTAAAATTAAAAATTACTAACTTAAAACAACATCTAACTCTTCTTACTTTGGTGATATATATTTTTAAAGGAATAAAAAGATATTCACTTTTAAAATTATTATAAACATGATATTTAATGATGTGTATTTACATTTTAATTATTTATAAAATTATAAATATGATGTCATATGTTAGAGTTAAGAGATGGACTTCTTTTATATGAAATTTAGTAACATGACTTAGTTAATAAGAATATGAAAGGTGCATATTAGGTTAACAAAATTTTATTCTAAAGAAACGATATGATATGACTATTTTCAATGTATGAGTCTCAATCATATATAATATAATATAATATGGTAACAAGTGTCATGTATTATTATTGGTAACTAATTGGTCATGATATTTTTCTATCATTGCGATCAGAAATAGCAGCATTTCGTCCAATAGCCTATTGCAACCAAAATTGCTATCATTTTTGCAATGAGTGTGTTTGGTTTATCAAAGGCTCTTTTATCCTTCAAAAATTGGTTTGAGTTTAGTTTGAAAAAAAAAAATCTAATGTGTTTTTTCTTATGTATTTAAAGATTAAATTATATTTTTTGATCTTTTAAATGTTAAATTGTTATCAATTCACCCGCCAAATTAGTCATTTACCTTGGATCTATTATTCACATTGGCTTTACCACTTACATAAAGATATTTATTTCTTTTCTTTTTTCAGTTTTAAGATTTATTTATGAACAATATAGCTAAAGGTATTAGTTTAACGTTTTGTTTTCAAAATAAATTTTTTAACATAAAAAATGGAACAAACTTTGCAAATGTTTTCTCATCAATTTCTTATGTTTCATCTTGTTCAGTATTCCCTTCAATTCTGCGTCCCATCTTTTTCGCTTTGGTTCCTCAACATTAGTTGTATGAACATTACGTCACAAATGATTTTTTTGTTGTGCTTGAGAAAATAAAAAAAAATTACTTTCCATAAAGTATAAAATTTAGATTTCATTTAGAAAAATGAAAGGATATGTTTATAAATAAATTATGTAAACTTTTTTATTAAAATAATCACATCAACCATTATAATATCGATGTTGAAGGAAAGAGAGTTGTCAACACATGAAGCTCCTTTTCAGTTGTCTGAAATTTGAAGTTTGATTTGACATTACAAAGTTTTAAAATTTTGATTTTAATTTATATGAAACTAAAATAAATTAATTTTCTTCTTTATAAAATATTATATTTTTTGTTTAATATAACAAATTGGTCAATATTAAGTAAAAAGAAAGAACAAAATATTCAAAATTTAATGATGTTATTGATAGAGGTGAGCATGCTACGAGTTGTGAGAATTTTGTTTTTATATATTTTTCTTTCTACCGGATCAAATAGTTTAGGGTGAAGCTAAATAAAGTCAATAAGAATGTCACATTTTGTTATAATTAATTTAATATTTTTTTCTTAATATATAATAGGACTAATCCGTTTAATTTTTTCTAAAGCATTGTTAATCTTAAATAAATTTTTATTATTTTTAACTTTGAGAAACTTTTTTCGGGTAAAACAACTAATATTGAAATTGTTAACATTATTCTATAAGATATGTATGCATTTGAAAAATAATTTATTCTCTTTATATAATTAAGAATGTTAATTGACTTATCATTTTTCAAATATATAATTTCCCTTAAGATATTTAATTCTGAAAATAAATCAAATAAATCAATATCCAACAAATTATCATGTTTTAAAGATTTTTCAAGGTTTATGTATTTTTCTTTAGAAAATGTATAATCTAGTGACTTTAATTTTTTAACACTAAATAAAAAACCAAAAATATATTCATATATTTTAAATTGTTCAATTTTTTTCATAACTCCTTTTTGTCATGCAATTAAAGCCTCAATTCTTCTCTTCTTTTGAATTTTTGAATAGCTTGATTCAAATTTTCTAGTTGACATATCTATATATTTTTATGATATAAAAATTATAATATATAAAACACTACTAAAGATAAATATATAAAATGAATGAATTAAAACAATAAAACTTGGTTCTGATTGTCAAGAAAATAAACTCGATAGTACACTTGAACTATCTTGAAGTCTCAAGTCTCTTTTTCATTCTCAAGTCTCAACTTTTTCAGAAACCAGCAGAATTGTTTATTTTAAGATTAATCATTAACAAAAATAATTAAAAACATTTATTGTTCTTCTCAACTAGATAGTAAGTCTTTTTTTCCCAAAACTTAATTATTTTTCTACAGAAAAACCAACTTTGAATTATGCTCCAATTAATTTATTATCCACCAAAAGATTAAACCATAATCTAATTAATAGTATTTAAAAAAAATTAAGTTCCTTATCAAGATATATAAAAAAATACTCTCGAAATCCGTAAATCGAAAAGTACAAAAAAACAAAACTGGAAAAAAGAAACACATTTCTAATTCTAATACAAATCCAAAACAGAATAAAATTAACAACACAAATAGAAAGAAAAAACATATTAACTATAAATGAGGATGAAAAAATTGGTACATATGTGCAACATGAGATTCAAGATATTTAAGGAATGTAATATACCAAAACCCTAAAAATAAGAGTCTTAGAAGAGAAAAATTTAGGAGAGGCAAGAAAAGTCACAAAGAGATAAAAAAATAAAATATAATCCAGATCGATTATAAGAAAATAAAGATAGCTAACCATTCTCTTTCTTGTAAACAAAATTATAATTTACTAAAAAAATGTTTTAACTCATTAATTATCATTTTTACTACCAATAAAAATTAACATACACTAATAATAATTTAATTAAATTTTCTTATCAAACTTAAACTTATAATTAATTTAATAGAGCTAGTAATAAAATAATTTTAAAGGTCTTTTTTTTTTCTTAAACATAATTTTATAATTAGTTTAATAGAGGTATATTAATTAGTCCTAAAAAAAGTTTGAGGCCTTTTTTTTCTTAAACATAATTTTAAAATTAATTTAATAGAGAAATATTAGTCGTAAATTTTTTTTTGAGGCCTTCTTTTCCTTGAGGCCTAAAGCAAGTGTTTTACTTGCTTTACTCTTGAGCCGACCCTACTAAGTGGTTGAGGTCCCTCATAGTTATAGCACTGAATACCCCACTATTGTTACTGCTAGAAAAGAGATCCACTCCTTTAAGGTTGAGGCTTGGAGTATGACTTCTTTCTCTCTTTGTGTTTGGGATTACTCTAAGACGATCCCCCTACATGAGGTCTCTAAACTTTGCATCATGCTTTCAAGTTCTCTACCACTTGTATTTTTTATATTAAAGAACGAAATTCCCTGATAGAAAGAGGCACTACAACCTCCTTGATTTCTTGTTTCAATCCATTTTAAAACTTTCGGCATCTCCATATATCATTCATGGCAAAAGTATAGAAACGAGTTGGGTGTTTAAACCTCTAGGCATACTCAACCACAATCATATCTCTCTGCCCTAGCTTTAGGAACTCCACTTTCTTAACGTATCTCACACTATCAAGAAGTACTCCTCAAAGAAATTCAATTTAAAGCTATCCCAAATGATTTCTTATTCTTTCTCCTCCATCACCATTTTCATGCTCGCCCACTAGTGCCCTGCCTCTCTAGTTAGAATGTACACTATGTAGGCCAACCTATTCTTTCTCGGGTGCTGCTTCACATAAAATACTCTCTCTAAGTCCTTCATCCATTGATCAACATCATTTGGAGTTGTCTTCCCACCAAACTTTGCAGGGTTATGTTTCAAAGAGTCCTCCAAGCTCCATTCAGATGATTGAGAACTTTGTGGTTGAGAAGCACCAGTTGTTACCTTGGTAGCTTACAACTTTTGCAATGCAGCGAGATGCTGCAGTTAAAAGGCCTCAACTTCTAGCCTTGAACCTTTTATCTATTGTAAGGAAACATGATGCTATTGTGCCATAGAGGCACCTTCTTGCTCCAAAGTTGCAATCGTGGTCTCGATCGCCATTGGCAAACTAGGCATGTCCATTGAAGGGAAAGGATGACAGATAGGTGGCCTACATGCCATAACTTTTGTTCATACAAAGAAAGACAATTTAGGCACATACTAGCTTATACTCTAAATTGCAACTATTCTAATCATAAATCATACACACAATAAAAACACCACAGACTCATAGAATTGTTGGTGTTGTTGAATGAAATGATTACAGATGGAAATACACTGCCCACTCCTAAATATGATGCCAAGAAAATTATTTATCCTATGGGTATGGAGTATAAAATGATATATGCATGTCCTAATGGTTACCTATTATACAAGAAAGAATTCGAAGGTTTGAAAAAATGTTTGAAATGTGGGTTATCATGATACAAGCATAAAACCAACAACGAATACAATGGTCAGATAGAAAAGGATGGCCATCTTTGAAATTAGTTTGCTACTTTCCAATCGTGCTCGAACTTAAGCGTTTGTTTGTGAATATAAAAGACGCTAAAAACCTTATATGACATTGAGATGAGAGAAGATGTGACAAACTACTTCATCATCCAACTGATTCAATGTAATGGAAAAATATTGATCTCAAATTTTCCCAATTCTATCTAGAATGTAGAAATGATTGGTTTGGTTTAACTACCAATGGAATGAATCCATTTAGTAATAGGTATCAACCATAGTTGTTGGCCCGTTATATTATTCATTTACAACTTATCTCGTGGACTATGCATGAAGAGAAAATACATGATGTTGTCTATAATGATATTTGGTCCAAGGCAGCCTAGAAATGACATTGATGTATATCTTAGTCCACTACTTGAAGACTTGAAATTCTTGTAGGTTGATAGAGTTATTTTAAACCATTAATGATTATCCCGCTTACGGTAATTTGCTAGGGTACAATATCAAGGGTCATATAGCATGTCCTATATGTGAAGAAAACACTACATCTTATCAATTGAAAAATGGAAGGAAGACAATATATATGCACGATCGACAATTTTTACAATCTAATCATCCTTAGTGAAGGTTAAAGAAGGCATTCAATAAACATCAAGAGGATGACAAAACAATAATTCCATTGACTGGTCTTCAAATTCATGAAAAAGTTAATAAAGTACATCATGTATTTGGTAAAACAACCAAGAAGTCATCTGCAACAAGCCCTTGGAAGAAAAAAAAAATCAATAATCTTTTATCTTTAATATTGGTCGAAGTTAGAAGTTAGACATTGCATAAATGTAATGCATGTTGTAAGACCCAAGAAAAATGAAATAGTTAAATAAATAATTATTTAATATAAATGCGGGTAATGGAATAATTATGACCTTTAATATGAGAGTTATGACAAGGAATATTTAATTGTTTTATTATTTTAATAATATGTTAATCACTAAGAGATGAATAGGGAAGGAGATAGGAGGTTTTTAAAAGCTAACAGATTTTGTAGCATAATACATGAATCCGGTGCCTTGCATGATCCAAATTTCTCTTTGTTTTCGGGTTTCTAGAAAATTCCAGAAATCGCCTAGCAGCTTTGAAGGCCCGCCATGCAATGCGTGAGCGCTGGACGCATTTTTGGATTTTTGAGATGAACCGCCTGGTGGTAAGGGTGATTCCACCATACGACATGAACATTGGTTCAGTTGTTGTGATTTTATGGATTTTTGTGGCATTTTATGTTTCTTGTGAAAATGCTCTAAGCACATTATATGTGTAATATTGTATAAATAACGTAATGTATGACAATTGAATGGTTGAATGGGGATACAAACCATGAAGGGTTCATGTTAGATTTTGGGACTGAAATTCTAATATGATTCTTAGAGTCCAATTATGATAACTTTAAAAAGGTATGAAATTATTGTTTGAGTATGGATGCGAAAAATCAGAAATTAACGTAATTTCATCTGTTTGATTGACGGGAGTGAGACTTTGGGTTTAGGGTCCCTAGTAGGTGTAGGAAGATTTTGGGTTTTGCCCAGACTTTTATGCACTGCCTGGTGGTACATACCTGCCGCCAGGGTATCGACGTTACAATAGTGGCTTGGTGGTTTTGTCTGTTTAGGTGTATTTTTGGTTCTGTTGGGGCTTATACTGACCATATAGGGGTTAGGGATCAAAATTGGATAAATTGTAGCATTGAGATTATAATGAAGGGAATAAATTTGTATGTTTATGCTAAAAATTGGTGAAGTGTATGAAATTATATTACCAAGTGCTGAGACAAATTGAGGCTTGATATACTGAATTGGTAAAAAGCAATGTTAAAGTGAAGGTATGCCTTGTATGAATATATGAGAATAAGGCTGCTATCTTGTAATATATAAGAACATGCTGATTTTGGTTTCACTTAAGTGTTGGCATGAGAGTACATGGTTGTGCATACTGCAAATTGGACTATATAATATTTTGTAGTCTAATCTTGAATTAAGTTGCTAAATATAGACAAGTAAAATAGTAAACTGGATTGAAGGTTTCATTATCAGTCCCCAATGGAGGGCTTAAGGGACTGAAGGTTTCATTATCAGTCCCCAATGAAGGGCTTAAGGGACTGAAGGTTTCATTATCAGTCCCACGGGACTGATGGTTCCGTTATTGGCCCCATAGTGGGCACCATTATTTTGATCCCAGGACATTGTTAGAGTCAATCACTATACATTTAAGGTATTGTCCGCTTTGGAGTGTTGACTCCATCACAATTTTGTCCTTAAAAGACGCCTTGGGTGGAAGGAGGAAAGGGTATTTAAACCACCTTAGACCTAAACTTCTAAGCGAGGTGGGACTATTGGGTCTATGGTAGGAACAACTTATATAAAAATGAAAGTTCATAACATTGAGTTTCTCAATTCTTCATTTCAATCAAATCCAAATGAGCATTTACTCCATCTTTTGTCTTTCACTGAATGTTAAGTAGTGTACCAATCAAGCTGTGACACACATTCTTCTCTACATGTGTAACGTCCCTACTAGAAATTACTTAATATAATATATAATTTTATAATTCAAATTCAAATTGCCATAAATTTATTATTCCTAAACGAGGAAAAATTTAAATTCGTTCAACGTATTTAACTTTAAATAAACAAAACCATAAAGGTATTGCAAGTTTCAAGCAAACCAACTAAAAGTAAATAAAATAACAATAAATAGTTCATAATAAATTCCTAGAATAGCCCTCTCTCCGTCTCTAGGCATCACCGGTACCACCTAGAATATCATCTGCTCCCGTATGACAAGTCACACGATTATCGCCAAACACAAATAGAAAGGGTGAGCTTGTAATAACATACACATATAATTTTTAAATAAAATAAGGATCCACCCTAAAGCTACTTTATTTTAGTTAATACTTTGCCAAGAAACCTTACTGCCCTAAGGTTTTCCAATGACCATGGACCCAGGATATAACATGCTTCCACGAACTTGTATGCTCGTGGTCCTACCTCTACGAACCTCCTCGCTCGTATTCTAACTCTACAGACCTCCCCGCCCGTAGTCCAACACATATGATCCATCCAACTACGAACCTCCCCGCTCATATTAATCATGTGTTCGCTACCAGCCATGAACATACCCATCATGACCTTGTCAAGCATCTCCTAGTCCAAGCCCAACATCACAAACATGCAAAATACAAGCAAAAAGAGTCTATTATCCTCTTCGGTATCTCATGGCATTGCCTAAGCGACGCTAGGCGACCTTCCAACGAAGACCTCCTGGCAGAACTTTCTCGTCGCCAAGTGTTAGACAGATCCATAGCCACTGTTTAATGGCTATCGCTTGGCAGTTCGCACCGCACCACCAGGCGCTATACTAGTAACATGCCAGCTACTGATTTAGCACCCCAAAATAGTTTTATATACCTTAAACAATCCATGCATAAGTCCAGTTTACTATTTTTCCTATCTATATTTAGCAACTTAACTCATGATTACACTCTAACATATTATATAGTCCAATAATATAAATTTGCAGTATGCACAACCATTAGTAATCGCCTAGATACAGGTGATGCCTTGGAATGAAAGATAATTATGAATCAACTTTGTCTATGAACGAGGAAGCTATAAGTAATGTAACAAAGAATCTCATGGAGAGTTCAATGCCCAAAATACACCCAAACATCCAAAACCACTAGGCCACTACTGTAACATCGATCGCCTAATTTCATACCTTGTCATACTATTCCTTTTCATAACTCTCGCATTAAATGTCATAATTATTCCATTACCCGCATTTATATTAAATAATTATTTATTTAATTATTTAATTTTTCTCGGGTCTTACATTATCTATCCATGTGGTATTGACAATGCCACGTGTCACACCAAGAGCCTGACACGTGGAAAAAAAATTTAAAATTAAAAAAGTTAAAAAACCAAAAACTAGCTTGTGCCACAACGTTAACAACGTTACTAATTTTTTTCTAAAAGGGACCTAATTGAAACACTTTCAAAAATTAGAATGCAATTGACACCTTTTTAAAAAGCGGGTACTAAACTGACACATCCGAATTAAAGTGGGTACCATCCGACTGATTAAACCTAAATATATTTATTCTATTTTGGAGTTGTTACAATTATAGTATTGGAGCAGGTTTGTCCTTAGATCTGTCCACCTATTTGTCACCTTCAAATTCATAAGCCTTAACACTGCTGACAACCGTATGAACTTAGTTGTATCGACATATAATGGACTCTCTACATTACTAGACATCATCTCATACACATGCGTTTGTGCAAAAGCTTCTACGCAAACATAACGAATCATGTCCTCTAATTTGTCTTTTTCAGTCAATCTTCCATGGTGGAATCGACATGTTGTATCACTTGTAAGAAAACCATCACAAATAAGATGCTCTCTAATTTCGATTGTATTCAACTTTCTTCCATTCAAACAATTGACACAAGACCATCTAAATTTAACTTAATCATGACTTCTACCCTCATTACATTGGGCAAATTGTATAAATTCTTGTAGTCATCTCTCATACTCAATACTAATGTGTGGTGAATTAATCCAATCTCGATCTGTACATATATACTAAAATTGTGTGAACAATTTTAGTAACCTTTAAATTAATGATCACCTCACTTTTGTATTCAAGGTTTGATCCTACCCCATTCAAGAAGATTCTCTTTTTAGCTTATTTTTATATGTAAATTTTAAACAACATATCTTAAATTTCACGAAATTTTGCCAGCATTTTGCATTGGTCTTCAGGTTACACAAAATACAAGTGATCAACCATAGTCAAATATACACTCGAAGATCAATACAAAATATAGTTGGCAAATACTAATTAATTTTAAGATATGTCTATTAAAATATATGAACTAATAAACTATTAAAAAATGATTAATCTTCTTAAATTATCTAATCCGACAATTGAAGATTCAATACATATAAATTAATAGTATTGTCTCCTATAATATTAAGTTTAAAAAAATACAACTTCTTCAAAAACAAAACTTGGAGACAGTATATAACTTTCGTATTGAATCTCAAATGTGAAATTAAGGCTAACTCAATGTAAGAAAAGAAAACAATATATCTAAGCTTATAATTAATGACATATATCTAACATACAACAAATAAACAATATACTACAAAATTATACGCTCATATTAAAAGTAGGAACTTGGGAGCGTGAAAATCGAACGACAGTGGAGGAGGATGCAACAATACCCACATTTTGGAGAAGTATATAGTCCCACAAAAATGCAACAATACCTGATAAAAAACGCAACCATGAAAATGCAAGACGCCATCAAAACTAGTAGAAGCAAAGAAAAACACCAAAAACCCTAAACAAAATGATATGAAAAAAACAAAGGCGAGGGTGCGATAGTGTTCGACAACACAGACTAAGCGACAATGGTTGGTGGCGGTTGGAGGAGCATCGGAGGTGGCAAACTGAAGAAGATGAAGATGAAACTGAAAAAGAACAACAACAATGGTCACCTCTGCAATTCACGATTTTTAGCCCTAGAACACCCTTTAGGCCTCGGTTATTTATAAAATTGGAGCCTAAAGGCTAATGTGACTTGGTTTCCTCTTTAAATGAGGCCTAAAACACTACAGTCAATGAAAATTTTGAAAATTTAACCAACTTTTAGACTTCGAGTTTAACCAACCTAAAGCATGTAATAATATTAGGCTTTTGTTCTCTAGAACTGATGCCATTGCTCACATAAAATAATAAAAAAAAAGTGTCAGTTTTGAAATTTGAACAAACTTATAGGAACTAATTCTCCTGAAACTGAAGCCTAATGACTTATTGGCACTGGTTTTGAAGGAACTGAAGCATAAAGTTATGCTATTAGGAAAATAGAGACATAAAAGTTTGTTAAAATTGAAATTTTTCCATAAGAACTTAGGCATATAAGGCGATTTCGAATCCCAAAACTACACTAGTGTAAAAATATCAATATTAATAATTTTTATTATAGTTAGTTCAAACCCAAGTTAAGCTGAGTTGGTGTGGATCCAGATTCAACCAATTTTGTTTAAGCTTAGCCGTGGCATCCCACATTCAATCCAGTCAAGGTGGTTTCGTTATCATCTTAGTCATTCTTTCAATAGACTTCGATCAAGACCATGTCAAGACCAGGGCGTGTTTGGTCAAGCCAAGTCTACTTGAGCCTTGGTTGAGTCAAGGGAAGTCGGCTCGGGCTTAGATTAATCAAGTCAGTCTGAGCGAGTTGACTTGGTTCAGGCTGAAGATCAAGCCGAATAAGTCTAGGTCGAAAGTCGAGTCGAGTCGCCCAAGGTTGAAGGCCAAGCCGAGGTTGAAAGTCAAGACGAGTCGTCCTTGGTCAAGGGGTGGAGTCAAATTATCCAAATATTTTTAAAATAAATCTTTGCCTTAAAAAATAAATTAAATTTTTTATCTAAACAAGAAAATTGAAATCTAAGATATTTCAATTATTCTATCCAAACAAACTATTTAAAAAATTAATAAAATTAAATTTCGATTACCATGTATTTCAATTTCTTAGAATTATTAAACAATACAAGAGGGCTTGATGAGCGAGAAATGAAATTTTCAGGTTTAAGGAGAGGGGATATATGTATGTAAGATTTGTATAAGGTTAACTTTATCTATAAATTAAAATCACTAAGTAAATATTTGTATATAATGTTGAATTTATCTACGGATCAAAATCGGTAGGTAAATATCCATATGTAATATTTAGTTTACTTATGAATTGCCATTAGTAGGTAATATATGTATATAATATTTAATTTACCTATGAATTCATATCCATTGATAACAATATATAGATAAATCATGATTTTCTTGTAGTGAAAATTTCTTATCCAAACACAATGTAAAAAAGTGAATTAACCTTTTAAAATGTCTTATTCAAACACATTATTATAGTATGTTCTCATGACATCATTATCTTAGATTCACCTTCTAAAGTTTCGAAAAGTCCTTGTTGACAATGTTAAAAATAATTGTTTAGAAACCAATATCAACATCTTCACTGCATTTTATATAGAACTACTTTGGAATATAAATTTCATAAATTTAGTGTATTGGTTCATATATTTAAATATTAATTCGTCAATCAACTACCTTAGCCAAATTGATGGTAGCTTCATTTTGATTTCATGGATAACACTTACGAAACCACGGACAAAAAGGCAAATAAGTGGAGCCATTTGTTATGCCAAAATAACCAAGGAATGATTAATAAAGGATATTTTCATACAGATTTAATACTTAGTAAATAAGTAGCCAAATTGATTCTTTTTTGTTAAATAGACAACAAGATTTTCCCCTAGAAGGAAGTAAAGTTACTATGTAATTTGGGATACAATAATACTTAAAACATTATTTGACAGTTTCAAATACCAGGTCTTGAATAAGGTTTTTAAGTTTCTTATGTTAAGGTAAATATTTTGTATAAGACAATTTTTTTTTTGATCAGCAAAGAATATTAATATATATACAGAGACACTTTAGGGGTGCCTCAACCCTTATACAGATCCTGATTTTACATTGAGGTTCTTAGATAAACAAAACAACCTAATAGATGTGTGTAGCAAAAAGATCAAAGGCAAATAGAGGACCTACATATTCAAAGTACAACTAAAAAGTACCATCTTAAGAATATCCACTCATAGGAACTTATTCAAGTTGGTACACATTGACAATTATTGGATTCATTCCTTTAGTCCAGTGCTAGATTCAATACGTTCATGATCTATTTGAGAGCTTCCAAATCAGTAAACAGCAAAGTATTGTGCGTCCAATAAATCATTGCACCTTTGAAGACTTCCCCTGTGAAATATTCTGCATAAAGCAAAAGAAACCTCTAGACTGAATAGTCTGAGTGGGTTATAACACATGTTTCCTCCATATCATATTTTGATTGGAGGATTCTACGTTA
>Ga0214544_1000088_pt1:0-105000 | contig 119574 bp, 67 predicted proteins | sample CNSS3metaG_FD_160074 | JGI IMG/M metagenome (GOLD analysis project Ga0214544, IMG submission 160074) | Root nodule microbial communities from cowpea collected in UCLA plant growth center, Los Angeles, California, USA - CNSS3 | ecosystem: Host-associated > Plants > Roots > Nodule...
AATCAGGGAACAAACTCCACCAATTTAGCACTAACAATTAACCTAAATAAAGGGAAAATCTGATATATAAAATCTGACTAATAAAAACTCATTAGTATAATTTAAAACTAATTATTATAATTGATAAGAAGTTCACTTCTTGTTTTCTTTAAAACTTTGTAATTTGATAATATGATATATTTTATGATTGTTCTGCGGAACCTATTCTCTCACTGCAATGGTCACTCCTTTGGTACATTTGTCTAGTAATGAGGTATAATTTATTTAAAAAAATTATTTAAACTTGTCGTATTTCTATTTTAAAATTATTCAATTACTTATTATTTATTTATTGAATGCACATGAAGATCAAAATGATATAACACAATCAAGTAGTGGAAAAATAAAATAGGTTAGGATTGGGTTTAAATGTAGAATTGTATTAAGATTTCACAATAACTTTTAATGTTGTATATTTTATCTTTTGATATTTCAACTCTCGAGAACTTTGAAATTATTGAATAATTAATAAAATTTCTTCTTATGTTTATTTTTATTTGTAAATTGATATTATTTTTTACTTTTATAATTTTTTATATAATTTAAATTATCATTATTAAGAAAAAGATATTAAGTTATAAAATTATAAATATAGGTGGAAAATAATAAATAATAAAATATTATTGAATTATGAAATTATAAATATAGGTGGATAATAATAACTAATAAAATATTTTATTAAAAAATAATTTATAATAATGATATTTACAAATGTCATAATATAATGTGAATTATGTTATTTTTAAATGTCATTGTTTTCATTTAATTTGTTTCTCAATAAGTAAATAATGTCATCTTTAACTACGTATTCAAAATGTCACTTTATACAATGTTTAAAGTGACGATTGTAGCGGCGTTTGACTTGAATATGCCATGTTATATTTTGTGGTGGCAGGAATTATGATATTCTCAAAAGATGTCACACGCATAAATAATGATGTTTGAAAGGATCGTAGTATACAAAATAAACATCACAATTGACATGATTTTTTGTAGTGGATATGTATACATATTGTACCAAGCGATCATGATAGGGAAGGCCGCTCAACAGTAATTGCATATCGATCAATTATGAACAATAAGCAAATCTAGTAATTAATTATGAGATTATGATGGTAAATGAGATTAAAAGGTAATTAGGTTGTTATTAAATCATCGTTAAGATAAAAGACCTACTAGAGGATTTATAAAAACGGTTTGTTGGTAATCCATTTAATATTTTTGCATCTAGCATATATTGAATTCTTAATCGAACACTAACTTAAGTATAGAAGTGTCTTTGACAAATAACTGACCAGATAAAATGAACCGAAAGAGAAGAGATTGATTATATCCACATGAAAGAAAGACGATAGGTTAAATGTAGAAAATAATACTTTTTGCATCCTTGGTCCTGCATACAAGAACAATATGTTTTACTATATTCAATTATTTAGATCCCTCACTAATTTGTAAAAGATATGCAATGCTTTCAAAGTCATCTCCAATCCATCAAGCTCTCCACTCTTGGCCTCTCTTTCATCAACCATGAAGACATATACCTTGTTTCAACAGGTTGATATAAACCCGATTTTAAACACACTGCATAAAAGCTTTTGTTTTTTTGTTTACGAGTCAAAATCAGTAAATGTCTTTTTCCTTTTTCCAATGATGTTTTCAAGACAAAACTCACAACTGAAACATTCATACCAGAAAGAGGGTCTAAACCATTATAAAATGAGATGCACTTTACAAAATTTGACCAGTAGGAGGATGATGGCCAATGCTAGTAGATGGGTTGTGTTATTTCAATGTTCATCCTTGTCCACAATCTTTCTTTTCATTCTTATGTTATTTTCATCTTCGGCTTTTTTTAATATAGGCCGTTCTTTTCATAATTATGTCTTTGCATTTAGAATTACTTTTCATCATGATTTGTAAGACAAAATAAATAACCTAGATTCTAAGTTTGATTTTTTATTATGGGTTAAATATGTTTTTGGTCCCTCAAGTTTCAATGAATTTTGAAATTAGTCCCTCATCAAAATTTTATATCAATTTAGTCCTTTATCTTTCAAAATACATGAATTTAGTCCTTTTAATCAAATTTTGTTAAGTTTATCTAACGTTTCAAACACATTTCATGATAGTATTTAAGTTAACATTGAAACAAAAATGTGTCAAACAGTGTAAATAATTTAAATACTATCATGAAATGCGCTTGAAACATCAGATAAACTTAACAAAATTTGGTTAAAAGGACTAAATTCATGTATTTTGAAAGATGAAGGACTAAATTGGTCAAAAGTTTTGATGAGGGACTAATTTCAAATTTCGCTAAAACTTGAGGGACCAAAAACATATTTAACCCTTTTATTATTTTAATATTCATATATTTACAAAAATTGCTAATTGTCAGGTCCTTAATTTTTTATATATATTTATTTATAGCTTAATCAATTAAATTAATTATTAATTATAGAAAATATGTTAGATATAAGGTTCAATTGAAGTAAAATAAAACTAATAATAACAAAATGTATACAAAATTTAAAACTAAACAAAATTGTGATTTTTTTAGAAACTAAAAAGAAAAAGAAACACCATTATCCGAGGTTTGTGCCTAAAACACTTCCATTCAAAACATGGATGGACCTTTACCCGTTCCGTCGTTTCATATTTTTCTTGATCATATTTTCTGGCCATCATGGGATTGACTACACATGTTAAACGAGCACACGGACAGTCTCTCACTTCTAACTTTTTTTTATATAATTTTTAGTTCATTATTTTGTGAAAACAAAATATACTAGTTATATATTGTTTAATAGAATAAAAAAAATTTAGGAGCAAAAATTAAAAACATTTTTTCTTTACACGTGTCAATGTTTTATTGATAAAATGCAATGTAAAACAAATAAATGCAACATATTTTGATCCTTACTTGAATAGGCTTATCTTTGGGGGAAGCTTAGTAAACACACTCGTTTTCTTTAGCACTTTAGTAGCTGAAACATGATTTCATGCTATATTCGTGTGGTTCAATTGTGGTTCAACGGTTGTTGTGAATCAAATGGTTCGCCAAAACCACGTAACAAAGTGGGATATTGAAACGTTAACATCAAAATTTATTACATGTGCTAGTACCCTTTTTCTCTCCAGCACATGTGCCGCGGAAACAATTGCATCAATCATACTATAGCATTAGATTGCATTATTCCACCACTTTTTTTTTTTTCTTATGGTGCATTAAATATTAATGTTCTGTATATTGCCATATTGCACCCTGATGAAGTGTGCCATTATATATCTGTGTTGTAACGTGGAATACCGCGATTTTAAAATAGCATTCTGCGAGAAGCAATAGATTGTTACTTTCACTTGAGCTTCCGTGAAAATTTTGAAAGAAACTGTTAGTGGAAAATATTGATTTTGTTAATATAAGAAAAGACAATTTTGATGAGTCCATTCGCAAATGAAATAGTACCTCTAATGATGGTGGATTTGATGATGAAAAAAGTAGTCATAGTTGGCAGTCAGTGCATTGCAACTCTAACCGGACGGATTCGATGAAGTGCTCAAAAAGACATTTCAGTTTACTGTTCTGAACCGCAGGGTGTCCGGTTCAGAGAGAACAGTGATCCAACATACATATCCAACCGTCAGAATTATAACACCCGATTAAATGCACTAACCTCTCTCTTTCTCTCTCTCCCTTTCCCAAAGTGTATCCACTCATCGTATCAATGCCTCTTCAAAATTCTCTCCACGTGGATAAGGAAATTAATTCACAGACATAACATAATGTATAAAAATTTTACAGAGACAAATATTAAATTACTACCAGTTTTATATTTATATTTAAATGTGTTCTCTCTTTAGCAATTCTCTTCCATGCCTGATGATGGTATAGAGAACTCAAAATACGAGAAGGTGATAAGAGGGGGGGAACCACTTCGGCTTAGAACACAACAAAATGGACCATAAAGCTATAATGGCTTTGCACCAAACACATCAAACGGTCCACATGCCAACACTGTCATGGTCATCATCAATACAGAATAGAATAATATACTATATAACGGAGAGTTCGAGAGGGAAAGTGAAGCAACAGAAAGGTAGGATTAACAAGTAACTGAAAGAGAAAGTTAAAGAACCAAGACCAAAGAAAAAGCAAACTAAGAACATAGAATTATCCCCTTCTCACTCCATCTTTCGCAGCAAGACGGAGAAAAGGAACCAAACAAAAAGGAAAAGGTCAAAAAAAAAAAAACATCACATTGACGAGACCATAATGCAACCATCGCAATCAAAAACATCTACATCACCATCGTAAAACGTCGACGTACACCTGTGTGGTCTTCTAACGTCAAGGTAGCTGCTACTCGCTTTTGTCATTTTTTTCTCTCCCTATTATTATTAACGTATTAAGGATATCGCCATCGTTCATCATCTCGTGTAGTCGTGCACCATGCTCGTTCGGTCTGGGACGTTAAGGTTCCAAGAGAAGAACGGAATGCCATCCTCCGAATCTCTATCGTCGGAATCCTCCATGAAACGTAACTCGTTACCCATCTGCGGGTGTGCGTACCACGAACTGCTTTGGCTGCCGTACGAGCGCGACGATTCCATCACGCTGCCGGGAACCGCCGCCGACGTGGCGGCGGCAGCTGATGCTCTTCTCTCTTCCTTCTTATATCTGATCCCGCAAGCATTGCACAGTGACTGCATCAATCCAATTCAAACGCAACGTTAGTAAAATCGAATAAGTTGAGAACTAAATGTTTTATAAAAATACATCAGATGAATGGCTTATCAATGTTTCATCACTATTAGTTAATCAATGCTGGTATTAAACGTATTGTTCCAAATTCAATTATTTAAAAAAAAAAACATGTACAGATACCACGGTGTTACTTTAAACCTGGTTCCCAAGTAGAAGCTTTTGATGTTACTTTTATAAAATATGTCCAGTTCCATTTACCAAGGCACAAATTTGACATAACAATTAACATAAAAAAGTGGTAGTGTCGTATATTCGTCTGCAACATTTTGTACTGTTAATTAAAATGATAAAATAATGTGAAGTCCGTAAATAAGACATACCGGGAAAATGAAGAATATGATGTTAAGATTTGTTAATGAATGAATGTTTATTATACCTTAGGGCCACGGGGACCGTTTCTCCAGAGGGGGGTAGAAGTGGTGTCGCAGTTGGCGCAGCGACGAGCGAGGAGAGAGTCGTTGTTGGAGGCGGCATTGGTTGCTCTGGTAGATTTATTGGTTTGAGATTGCGAGGTGTGTTTGGATTGCAGCATGTCCCAGCGGAAGTTGGTGACGGAAGAGCGATGTTCGTGGCGGTTTCGCAACTCCTCGCCTTCGGTGAAACGCGTGGAAGGGGTTCCGAGGGAGAGCGTGCAGTCGACGGAGGAAGAGGGATAGATGTCGTGTTGGTAATCATAATAGGGGGCGTGGGTGTTGGGCATAGAGAAGAGGATGGAGTAGGAGTTGGTTTCGGTGTGAAGCATGGTGCATGTGCAGGTGCCCATCACGTGAGCCTGGGAGTTCCCGCAAGAACGATGCATGATTGGGTTGGTGGATATTAATTGGAGTGGTGAGTGGTGAGTGGTGGTGGTGGTGGAGGGAAGACGATTGGAGTGTTGGGGTTTAAGAAGGGATGGATATGAAGAGAGAGCGAAAGGGCAGAGAAGTACAATGGAGATGTAATGATAAAACGTTTGAAATGTAAAGAGGGTAGGAAGCAGTGGGAAGAAAGAGTTAAAATGGTACGGGGGAAATGAGAAGTGGGTGTTGTCAGGTAGCTTTATAAGCTAATAAAATGGCGAAATACGAGTCAGCAGGTGCAGTCCACGTTGTCGTTAACTGCGAATAGAGAGATGCACAAATGTATGTGCAATATAATATAGTGGGGTATGAATGAAAATTATAAAGACATGGAAAAACAGAGAGGGACCCAGTGGCTGGGGGTGTGTTGGGGAGAAAGAAAGAGTGAGAATGAGTGGAAGGAAGCGTTGCGGCACTGTTTGTGTTGTGTGTGTATAAAAATTTCTCATGCATGATGTTAATTTATAGCAGAGAGAGAGAGAGGGGTAGGTTAGGAAGTGTGGTGTGGTCATTGGGTAGTCAAAAGTGGGCACGTGACAGTGGTAACAGTATTCGTCCACGGATCTGCCTTCTCCGATCACGAGGCTTTTTTAGTCGCAAACCCAATACATCAAAACCTCTGTCTGTATCCGTATCTCTGCCACTGCCATCCCCCAAGGAAAATGGAATAGTAGTAGTAGTGTTATGTTAGTGTATCTATCTATATCATCTATCTAATATCCCACGCTCTCTTCTCTTCCCTAACACGCTCTAATCCCAATACTGCTAATTAACCACATACCACTGCTCTACTCTCTTATCTCATCTACTCCCCTTCTCCTTGGTAATACCATATATTAATTGCCAAACCTTTCATATTCTCAACTCTTACTTACTTCTGCAATTTCATTTCTTTCAAATAATAACTCTTTATTTCAATTTCATAACCTAATTTAAATCAATCATTCCTTGAATTGCTACTTTGACCGAGTCAAATGTAGCAATAAAATGGTAGTAAGTAATTTGATTTTGGTGGTCACGGTCTTTGATGAGTTCGTGGTGGGGTTAGTGGAAAGAATTATTATTATGATTTATGATTTGAAGTTGAAGGGAGGAATGAGCATTGATTGTTTGAAATGGTAGAAAACATCTCCGTTAGTTGTTATAGGCCGTTCAATCCGTCAAATCTGCAGGAACAAGAACACAACGACCAGTTGTTTCCATCCGTACTGGGAGGATCACGTGAATCCAAACACAAAGCCAAGTTCGTCAATTGTCATGATAGTAACCTCATGCCCCGAATCCAAACCCCATCACACCAACATTGCTTTTTAGGAGCAGTTGCTGATGGGGGCAACAGTATTAGTAGCCGTAGATAGAAGAAGAAGGAGAAGAAAAACTGATCCGGAAGAGAAGATCCTGAGATTTGGATTGGTTTTTGGATCACACTGGGAAAAAGTAGAGCAAGAGAGAGAAAGAGATAAAGCTATCCCAAATGAGATACCCTGCAATCATCAAAGCAACTCTGCCTGGCTTCTTACTTGGCTTCTTATGTGTCTAGTCCACTAGACAACAACACATTTCTATGGGTCAAAGATAGAAACTCCTATACCAAAAAGAAATAAAGCCTCTCTAAATTTTTTTAAATCAAATCCGAATAAATTACTAAAACCAACCAAAAATCTCTTCAAAATTATTAAAAAAAAAACGCACTACGGACCCCACATTCATCATGCCCAAACCCTCTGGAATATCGATCAAAAGATTCAAAACACATTCACGGAGAGAGAAACGGGAGGAGAGAGAGAATCAGATCGTCTAGAGATTGATGAACCATAGTTCGACAAACGGGGACGACCACGCTTTCCAAAAGATGCCCTCTCTCTATTCGCTTTGTAAACTACGATTAGCCCAAGACCAGGCTTATGTTTTCATTTACACACATTTTCTACATCCTCACGCAACCTCCTCTTACGTGGATCATACTCTTTCACCTCCTCGTTTTATCAAATTTTAAATACTTACTCTTTTAAACCATCTAATCTAATCTAATTAATAATAACTATACTTTTTACCCCTCTAATTTTTAATAATTTAAACATTATCCTCACCTTCACTTCGAACTCTGAGCCTTTCCTCTTCTGCTCTGTCTGCTTCTGGTTCGCATGTGACGTGTGAAGGAATGTATGTATCTATCGCACACTATTGTTCATCCTAAATAAATAAAGTTCCTATTAATCATTATCAGAGATAGAACCTCGAACGAGGACAAATATTTATTTATTTATTTGAGAACCGTATGTTTTATTAGAAACTAATAAATATGGTATTTTGAGTGCAGTAGATGTATATTTCTTGTTGTGTACTCCAAAATATCAGTACTTGTGTTGTATTGGTAGAAGGGGAGAGAGCGTACGTGCATGCGAGTGGTGCAAGTAATGGTCACCGCCTCACAACAGCAGTTCTACACGGTCTTACATGTAATGCTCTCCCTAATCATGATTGTTGGATTTCATGGGACCCACCTGTCACAGTGTTTCACTTTCCCAATGTAAGAGGCCGATAGAAAAAGAAATAAAAATACCAATAATAATTACCCAAATCGTATCCATCACCTAATTCGACGAAAATCCTAAATTTGATTTACTGCCAACAATTAATATAATAATACCAATAATATCGTGAATCTAGATGCCACGTGGGTATCGTGGGGGGATTTGTTTGCATGCATGCATGCAAGTGTGTTAAACAACGCGGGTAGGCAGATTTTAATATTATGATGATAATTATTATAGTATTAGGTGTGGTATAGAATAAATAAGAGTGGTATTATACGTATATTGAGGAAGATTAAATAAATAAGACAATAATTGGCATGATAAACTTTGGGAACACATAAAATTGCATTCCTAAAAAGCAACAAGATACAACTGGAATGTCTGTCTTTCTCTCACTTGGGGGTTAGGGACAATTCACTTTGTTATAGTATATGTTTTTGGTCGAAATGTGATCCATAGAGAAAGAGAGAGAGAGAGAGATAGTTTGAATGGATCTAGTGATGTTGTTGTTGACGGGATCTTCTTTGGCAGTGGGAGGTAATTGAAGAAATGGAATATGAAGAGGGAAATAAAGTAGTAAAAAAACGAGGGTGAAGGGTGTGGACCAACGTTTAGAAAAGGAGATTGTATTGTAAGAGAAACCCCTATTAAGTCATGCTACCCTAAGAAAGTTGAGTTGTTGTCAGTATCATAACATCTCAGCCTACAAACTGTAACCTCTAATTGTCTCCTCTAAGGAGATCTAACCTTTTGGTCAAAGGTGGTCTTAAACCACTGTGCATATACTATGCGCCTTAAAAGACCATTTCTTTATCTTTTCATTTATTATTATTAACTATACTGTACGCCCTTCGACTAATTATGCTATAACCTCACTAAGTTTCTTCATTTTTAATTAACCCTCAACTACTTTCCAACACTGCCTAATTCATTAACCGATCCCTTGCGTACTACCCACTTTTTCTTTTCTTTAAAACAAAATCCAAAACAATTAAGATGCATTCTCGGATTCTGTGGAAATAAATTCATGTTTCTAAACCAAAATATTCAATTAAATGGATTGATTCTTCTGTCAGACGAAAACTTTATATTTTAAAATTTGGACTCTCGAAGGAAAATGGTTGCCATATAGATCTTAATTCATTACTTCCAAATATATATATCAATAATGTATTCGTTGATTCACTTTGAGACAGTAATTAAAGAAAAAGACAAATAACTAAAGTATAACTTTGAATATTTGACTATTTGGTATATTAACGTCTTGCCCAAACTATTTTGTATTGTATGATACATGAGAATATATAATTAAAATTTCCCCATGATATCCCTAAATGTGTAATGTAAATAGAATGTGTTACAAATAGAACAGAAATTATATATAGAAAGAAGAGGAGTAGTAGAGCATTAACAAATGTTTAAGAACTCCTACGTTTTTAGCAAAGAAATAAAGAATGGGTCAAAACATATACATTTTCCTTTCTCATTCTTGTGTTCAGAATATGTTAAAGGGCACTGACGCAACTTGAACTAAAATTGTAGGGGTCAAATTAGATTTGTTATATATAATTTTTCTTTAGAAGAAAAACTATTCATTTTTTTCTCTTCATTTCCTCTTCTTAAAACAAACATACATAATAGTAGAATTCAAAAAAATATTACTATCATTTGCTATTATATCATGATACCAATTCATGAATACCATTTTAGACAAGTCATTCGTATCTCATCAATTTGATTTGGTGGTATTGTCAAATTTGATATCGTTTTTCTCATATCACGTTATAATGAATTGTTAAATTCATTATATGTAACTCTAAGAACTTTATATATTTGTTTTATATTGTCTTAAATTCTTGGTTCTTATTAAATTTCTCAAGTTTAGTTAAGGTAAATGCATTTCTTTTTCATCTTCATCACAAACCTTTCTCTTTGAAAAAAAGGAATCAATTTTTTTACTTTTTATCATAATCTTTCTAATATAAATTTATCACCTCTTACCTATTTAAAAAAAATAAATTTTATATTCACAAATCACAATTATCACAATGCAAAACATAACAAAACTCATACTACTTTAATTAAATAAGCTATACTGTATAAATTCAAAACTTAAAAAAAATTTACCATAGGTAGCGAAAAATACAAAATCCCTAAATTTCATAATTAAGGGTTATAATAATTTAAGAAAAATTATAATTAGGGTTCATACCAATTTCATAAAAGAATCCCTAAAATTATAATTAGGGTTTATATTAATTTGGGATAAACTTAATTTGGAAGAAACATCCTAAAAAGAATCATAAACTAACATACATACATCATAATAAGATACTAGTGTGAGAAATCATGCAAGAATGTATACATGAATCTCAATCTATGTATTTCCAACCTATCTATTTGTATTTATCTCTCTTCATACACTTTCATGATAATTTACATGGTGGAAAGATCTTATAGTCAAAAAAAAATTCTAATCTCTTTTATAAATTAATATCTCTATTAATTTATTTTATTTTATCTTTTATTATAATTTTCCATAATATAATTTTAATATAAATAATATATAATATAATTTTTAAAAATATATAAATATATATATAAAAAATTCAAAAAAAAATGGGGGAGCCGTGGCTCCCCTGTCCTATGCTAGTTCCGCCCCTGTTAAAGGGTTTGGAAACTAGAAACTAAATAAAATATCGATTTTATTTATAGGTAGGTAATAATAAGATTTGATCTGTCTTGAAAATAAAATCTGTTATGTGTTGCAAATTTATTTTTTGACATTTACTTTATTTATGTTTTTATCTCAACTTAATTTTATATTCTTGATTGAAAATCCTTTCTTCCATTCTTTATTCACGTATAATAATTTGTAGTTAATTATTTTTCATCCTTTAATATAGTGATTTAATTTAACATGACTCGTGTTATAATATGACTATGTTCATAATCAATCATAATTTTTAGAGACTTATTCTTTTTGGCAGAAACCTCTCTCCATCACCTATAATCAAACCAAATTTAAAACTAGGATTCAAACTTATTATTTTATAACTATACTAAGATTTTTAACGCTTTTAATTTTTAAAATTAACAATATATTCATTTGAGTGTGTAAAACATTATCAAAAACTATATGAAAAACTTATGTGTTTAATGTTATCAAGCTCTTAGAATTTTAATTGAAATGGATTGGATCAATTTTGTATAGGAGGTCCATGGTGATCTATAATCTAAGATCCTTAGATTAGTCTTGTATGTTTACACTATGTTCTTAATCCTCATCCAATTTGTTCGAGACTATTTTTAATAGTGAGATTTTTTTTTTCTATCTAACCCTAAAATCTCCTTCCCTTGTCAAAATCGTAAACTTGAGAAAACAAAATCCTCTTCCCTTGTCAAGATACCAATGCTTTAAAAAAAAAACAATTAATCCAAACAAAAAAAAAATTCTCATTTTTAGCACAACGAACCAAAGCAACACTTTCAAATCCTCAACCCTCCAATCATAAGCTCAAACAATCACCAACGTAATGAAGAGAAGTGCATGTAGAAGCGCTCAAAAAAGGCCAAAAAGCGCATAAAAGCACAATAGGCAACAATAAATCCATCGACCAATATTTTTAAAAAATTTAAAAAAAATTCTTTGAAATTATAGTTTAAAAAACATTTGCTTAAGAAAATCCTTTATACACATAAAAAAGCAAAAATATTAATTTACTCTAAACTTTGACTATTTACGGTATAATCTAGTTTGTATTATGAATATTGACATCATGGTTAAGTTTCAAGTCTCAAAATCACAAAGAAAAAAACTTTATATGTTTACAAAGAAATAAAAAACAAAACAACCATAAAGAGAAATACTTACATTAGCTTCACATATTGATATAATGATCAAGAATTAAAAGGGGAAGTAATAATATTAAATGAAGTGTATAATAATAAAGAACTATAATTGACCATAAATTAAAATGCATTTCATAATCAAATAAAGATATTTTATATTTTTATTAAAAAATAAATGCATTTATACTTATTCTTATGTTTATTTATATATCGTGGTAAATATATATTTTGGTATATTCGATCATTGATATAATATCATACTAAATTAACTAAATATGCAAATGTATATAAATTTATCACGCTCATAAAATTAGTAAATTGGAAAATAATTAATTAATTGATATGAAACTTTATAACATTAACGATAAAAATAGTTAATTTTTGTCCCTATTGAACTCAAATAGAATTTCTCGACACTATTGTAAACTTCTTTCTAACCCTTTCCAATGGTAGAACACTTTGATATTTGTCAAAATAAAAATTAACATAAAAATTTCACTTTACGATAATACACACACCGGTAGAAGATTTATTATACATATTGAAATAAATAAAAAAATCTCGAACAATAATAAATGAAATAGTAGATTTATTTTAATATATAAGTGCACATATATTCTGAAAAATAAATTAACCATTGTGAAATTATCTTAAAATTAAATCTTGTTTATATTGTAATTATAAATTATTATTGTTGTTATTAAATTTTAATATTAATAATTTTTAATTATTCGGAGCTATGTATTTTAAAGAATAAATTAACCGTTGTGAAATTATCTTAAAATTAAATCTTGTTCCTATTGTAATTATAAATCATTAGGGTAAACACATACGCGTGATAGCGCCGATGTATATATTTTTTAAATATATATATATATATATATATATATATATATATATATATATTATTATATTAGTAGGTGATGATATTATAATATTATTATTATGTTAGTATATAAAGTAAATTTATATTTATTAAGAAGAAAGAAGAATAAATAGAGAAAATAACTGTTTATGATTGACAAAAAAATCTATTAGAATAAATTTATAGAAAACATGTAAAAATAATTGTTAGTCTTTAAAAAATAAATAAATAAATAATTATATTATAAAAGATAAAAATAGAAATTGTGAACACAAAAGAGAGAATTTTTTATATATTATAGTTATATATTATTATTATTAAATTTATATATTAATCATTTTTAGTTATTGGGTAAGCTATGTTTGTAATCATAGAAATAAATATTGTGTAAATATTGCACACAATAATTTATAGAAGAAAAATGTTCATAACATTAATTATATATGCGACGACCCAACAAATAAAACATAAGTATATATATATATATATATATATATATATATATATATATATATATATATATATATATATATTAAAACTAATAACTAAGGGTATGTTAGTATTTTTAGTAAAGAATTTGAATTGGGAACCGAGTGATTTATTCATCATAGCATAGAACTCGTTCTTCACCTTCACTCCATCTCCTTCATATCTCTTATCTTCTCTTCTTTTAAAAGTTTCAAATATTTTTCGTCATTCTTAAAATTAAAAACAATATAAGCAATCAAGATGAGTGAAATATTTCTTTGGGGTTGCTTTTAGTTTTTATAATGCATGAAAAATATTTTAGGGTTGCATGTGATTTCTTCCTTGTAATCTAGATAAAATTTCATCCAGTGTTGACCATAGAATCATAAAATTTATTATTTTAGGGTTTAACTATGTGTATAGGACAAATTTTGGGAGAAATTGGCGGTGCCCAACACAAATTCAGTGAGTACCTCATCTAAGTAAGGGGAGTTAAATATTGAGGTATAAATATATGTTGACTTAAATATGAGAAAGATAACAAATTATTCTGAAAAGTATTCTGATTTAAATGTGAGGTTGATTGAGACTTTTAATTTTGTGAAATTGTGGATTTACTAATTATCAAAGTGGTTTAAGGAATTTTCAATTAAAATATATGATTTGAAACATGTTAGATTGATGAGTTATTTGGGGACTGAAATGTTAATTCTTTATGCTTTGTCAGAATCAAGAAAGGATAATCAAATTTAATATCATAATAATGAATGTGACATGGATAGGAAATAGATATTGTAAATGGATAGTCGTGGGTAACGGATACGGGTATTTTTAATACTCGCATGTTAAGGGGGCAAGTACAGGTAACATAGTATCTTTGTACGCGTGGATACCCGTACCCGCTATACTTTAATTTAAATTAAAAAAAAACATGATTAAAATATTAACATATTAATTTTGAATGCGTTATTTTCTTATCAATTAGTTTTAAAAAAATCATTTCTTTGTAAACTGTCATTCAACATTATTTTGAATAGGTCATTTGAACATGGTTTAAAATTTATGAATATTATGTATTGTATTTGAATTTACGATTAAAATATGTTGTTAAATATTTATTTTTACTTTTTTGTAAATACCCGCAGGTACCCGTGGATATACATGAATATTAAAAAATTATGTAGATGTCTGCATAACGAATACTCAACAGATATAGGTGCGAGTACGGGACATATATTTATCCAGCAGGTAGGGTATAGGGGAGCTACTACATGTACCCTACCCGCCCATTTGACATCTCTAGTTGTATGTTTGCAAATGTTGTAAATTGAGGATAAGGATGAGAGAAATATGAAGGGTTGAGAAAGTCCTCATTCTCAGAAAAACTTATATGTGTAGCATTGCCCATGAACGATATAACATTGTGACATTTTGTTTATATTAGGAGTGGTTTATATCTTACAAAATAATTTTCTTTACCTATCACAAATTATATTTATTATTGTATTGTGTTATGTGTTAAAATAATGATAAAAATAAATTTTGTACAATTAAAATTTATTTTTTTATATTTTTAAATTTTTGTACAATTATCTGTATAGTTTGTGAAGACCAGAAAAATGAATATTTTATGAATAAAAAACTAAACTATGAATAGAGTATCTATTATAGAGTCATGCTATATCTCTTGAACAATACTTGTGAAAGTCTAATGTACTATTTGTCACATTAGACATTTCTAAAGGAGAATGTTAATCTAGGATGATGTCAAGTATATTAAAGGGTACTTGTGATGTGAGACTATCCTGACTCATGCTTAACTCACATAGAGTAGGACATTTAGGTGGTGGAGTTGAAGGAGGCTCCACATGACAGACAGTATGATACGAAGAATCATACTTAGGGAGCTAGTGGGGTTAACCCTATCATGACTTGGTTTGGGACATTGGTTCTGAGTGTTGAAACATCAATGGAGAATGGAGGATTTTGTAAAGTGTTGAAATATCAATGGAGGATTTGGTAGCATGCATGATAGGTGCATAGTCTCACAAGTCTATTCAATATACTAATCTTTCGGAAGTCCGAGTCTAGAGTCTTGAAGTTTCTTTGTAGTTTGATGCTTTGAGTTTTAGTTAACTGACTTTAATTTAAGATTATGGTGAAAATTATGATATTTTTTCAATTATAGATTATTTTTGTGATATTTAGCTCACCCTTACATTTTGTGTCTTTCGTTTCTCTTATTCTTGTGATGATCGTATTATGTATATTCGGGAGTAGATGGGACACTAGCAATGAAGCTAGAGCTATCCACTAAAGAAATAACATAGGAATAAGTTAGAAAATATGTGTTAATCTTTCAAAATAAATTAGAAAATATGTGTTAATCTTTTGAAAGACTGTATTAAACTTTTAATTCTTGACTCGGATTACTTATGAGTTATGTAAATCATATTTTGAAATACACTCTTGTTGTCTTAGTTGTTAAGAACTAAATTGAAACTCAATTTAATTATCATTATTGCTATAATTACTGTTGTTATTAATAAGTTATGATCTTACTTATAATTACTGAATGATTACAAAAATTGGATTGTTACAATATAAACCAATAGATATAAAACATAATTTAATTTTAGAAGAAAAACGTTACTTTTTATATTTAAATGTAATTGTTTAAACTCAAAAACACGAGCAAATTTGAAGAAAAAGTATAAATAAATAAATTATATTTTGAAAATGAAACTTTAAAAGTGATGGTTGTGCTTTACTTTTTATTTCTTAATTTATTTTCACTGAAATATTTTTTTAATATTGTAGTGGGTATTAGAGTTTTTTTAATCCTTTCATTGGGTAATTTAATAAAAAAAATAATTTAGGAATGAGGGTAACCGATGTGTGGACCATGTATTTAAGAGTTGATTTCCTTTTAACCCAAAATTTCACCAGAACGAGTGCTAAAGCATTTGTAAGTACTTACACCTCTTAACGCTTGAAAAAATATTTGTTTTCTCTTCGTACTAGAACTGTAAAAGTAAAACCATCAGTGAAGGAATTAATGCCCTTTACAAGCTGTGTTTTCTATTAATAGTCATCTCGATTTTATCTCCATCTAATTCTTCACAATTAGGGGTTTATCTCACCACGATGAGCTATAAAAATGTCATCTGACTTAATTTTTACAGTAAATCAGAAATCTTGTAATTTTGTTCAATTCATCACAAATTGACGAATTGGTTAGTCAAATGACTGATTCACTTATAAAATATTGGTTAAAATATCTTTTATCCCAATTTTCATTGAATTTTGTCAAATTATTCATAATTTTGTTTTTTTTACTCTATTAGATTCTAATTTTAATCTATTTTTTCAATTAAATCATTTTTTTGCTAACACCGTTTAAATCATTAACGACTATGAACAGTGACGGTCACGTGTCACTTCGTAATTTTTTTTAAATTTTTTTTAATTTTTAAATTTTTTTTAAATTTTATTTAAATGTCCACGTGTCAATCCAATAGCGTGCCACATGTCAGAGTCATTGTTTTATATTCAATTTGATCCTATATTTATTATTTTTATTCAATTTAGTCTCATTTTTTTGTTAAAATTGACCAATTTTGTCTCTATCGAAGATGAGATCAAATTTAATTTTTATATAAAAATTATAATTATGTGAATTTTAATATATTATATAAAAATATTTTTTTAAAAATGTAAATTTTAATATAAAAATTAAATTTGGTTTCAATTTGGAGAGGGACAAAATTGGTTCACATTAAAAAAGTTGGGACTAGATTGAACAAAAATCACGAATATAGAAACTAAATTTAATATTAAAACATTGACTTGACACGTGGCACATTGTTAAATTGACATGTGGATATTTAAAAAAAATTTAAAAAAAATTTAAAAATTAAAAAATCACGAAATAACATGTGACCGTCACTGTTCATGGCCATTAATGATTTAATCAGTGTTAGTAAAAAAAATCTAATTGAACAAAATTAACTAAAATTAGGACCTATTTGAGTACAAAAATAAAAATATTTTATCTTTATTATTTATTTTATATATTTATTGTAGTACAGTTAAAATGAATTGATTCCATTCAACTTTTTATATAATAGTAAAATTAAAATATTTAAGTAATTTTTCAAATATTATTATAATAATATTTGTTGAAAATTAAAATATCAATGTATAAATATCTAAACTATTTAAGTATTATTAAACAATATTAATAATCTATTACGTACAAAGATCAACTTGTAAATATATATAATTAAAAGTAATAAATAATTTTAATAAAAAACTTATAAAAAATATTAATAAAATATTTATCTTCACTCTACTGTAACTCATTTAATAGTACTTATCTTCACTCTACTCTAACTCATTTAATATGCGGATTAAATGAGTCGAACTTATTTTAACCTATATTTAAAAAATGTTCTAACCTAAATTATCTTGAATCCGTATAGAACCGGATTGAGTAACTATTAAAACTCATTTTTGACATTTTTACGCATAGTTACTCGCTGAACTACTCTTGAAAAGAAATGATATCAAATCTCTGTATCTCAATCACATAATGCATATAACCCACCCTAAGTAGTTGTAATGAACAATCTTAGGACTTTATGCAACACAATATCTTTTAACAAAGTACTATATTATTAACAGAGTACTTATTGATTCTCCCGGTAACAAGGTTAGTATAAAATCTGATCATTATATTTATATGATTTTGAAGTGACTATTGTGTATAATACTAAATTTATCCACATGCCGATAGGTTTGGCTGTGTTCCACTTAAGCAGGTAATGGTGAACATTGTTATTAGCACTTCACGAAAATATGAGCATGTATGTAGTTTAGGCTCGTTAGATGACCTAGTGAAACTCTCCATCCCTACGTGCTTAGAAAGATGATATGTATGAGGTACACATTACAATCACGCAACTCAGATAGTTAATTCATTTGATAATACATGAAAACATGGAACTAGTCTAATTTAAGTGTCTATACAGATCCTTCAATTCATGTTTCAACAGCTTTTAACTGATTTTAGGAATTAGGTTCCAATAAGTTGTTAGTACTCAATAACTTGACAAGTGTTGCTTACTAGACGAATCCTAAATGACAAGGGATCATTCTAGGTATTCTTAGTTTAATATAAAATTACTTCTTAGAACTTTTGTTTTTTCTAATATAATCTAATTTAGGCTATTGCATCCTGCACCCCCACTATTTCTAACTGTACCGCTACATTAATAGAAAAAAACATCACCATCACCACTGGTGCAGAGAAAGAAGAGGGGAAAAATGCTGCAAAGGAAGAAAAGAAAATGAAAAAAAAAAAAAAAAAACTCATTTCGGAAAAGTTCTTTCTGGTAACATTTTATGTAGAGGTGTTTCGGAAGAATTGTTCTGAAAAACATTGTATACATACATTGGGGAAAGTTTACAATAGACATCCTATTATAGAAAACCTTTTCCGGAATAAATTTATGTATTCCAGAACTTTGATTCTGGAAGTCTTCTTCCTGAAATTTCGGAAAGCCAGGGATACAACTCCCTCATTGTAAAACAAACTATATGTTATGATATCAACTTTAACACAACTTTCGGAATAATAGATTTGTAGGTCTTTTATTCTTTACATGTTCTTGTTATCCATTTATATTTAACGTGAGATTCTAACTGTGACTCAACTCTAACAAAATCTTTCCAAGATCCTCACGTGCTCAGGAAGGAATTAACATTTTTCGTAAATGCAATTCAGAGGAATAGCCTCTGATGCATTCATCTGTATGATAAATTTGTAATACAAGAGTGGATTGTGGATACAACCAATACGTCATGCAAGACTGAGAGACAAAGCATTGAAGTTAAATAACAAGCATTCTTTTTATGTTTTGACTTACAAGAATTGGTCAAACAAAACTTCTGAATATAATTGCAGTAATTTTCGCCGTGAGCCAGCACCTGGTATCTCTTGGAATATAGTGACAGTGTTGTGGCGCCAGCTATTGAGCTTCCAAGAAGAGTTTCTCAGTAAGAGCTTTGGAAAGTCCCATCACTGTATCAGTCGAGCCAACCTACCACAAGCATCACAGCTCATTTTGTTTAAGAAAACAAGAGGGACGAATCCACATCAGAAAATTAACTTAATTGGCACAGATATGGAGAAAATGAGTGATAAATATAGATGCAAATATTTGCTTGTTGTGGATATACATGAACAAAAGATTACAATGCCTCGATAATTACGGCCAATAAAAAAGGTATTGAAAGTAATGCTTATTATGAGTGGATTTGAAGCTAACAGTTCCATAAGGATCATGTTTCAATGTGCATGCATATGCTTCTTCTGAGAGTGAATGTGTTGTTGAAAAGTTAGATAACTTACTACGGCATCCACAAAGGGTAATGTCAATGGATGTTCCAGCATCAACCCTCCAGCAACGTTGAATGTAATTCCTTCGTCAATCTGAGAAGCTCCCATCAAATAAGAAAACTTATAGTATTCAGGTTGACTAGAATTTCCTGAAAGAAAGTTTCAGAAGATCATATGTTTTGAGAAACTAGTTAAAGTACTCTTTTCACCTTCATACTAATTCAGTGTAAGGGTGAAAAGTGTACTTCTAAAATGTTTACCAGACTATCAATGACCTCATCTGGAATTTCAAGGAAGTAAACCTGCCATAATAGTCAAAAACGTTAGCCAAGAGAAACGTTGAATCAATCAATAAAATGTGTCAATGTAAACAATGCAACTTGGTTGTTAGATAAAAGAAGACTTGAGCCAGGTAGGGTAAGGGGAACGTTCAAAACGGTGGTAATACTTATGCATACGAAGAAGGAAATTTATTTTCTCGTACCTCTGCACTATCCCATCCCCCACAACGTTTTCCAGTTGAAAGGTTAGTCACTACAACAGATCCTACGACTGCTGCATGACTACCAGAGTATCCTGCAAATATTCGAATGTGTGAACGTGGCTGTTAAATCTGTCAATAACCGTGACAACAAAAGCAGTGAACTAAATCTGTCCATAGCTGCAAACCTTTGATGAATTCACGTGCTTCTTTTTCACTGGTGGGTTTTTCCCTGATTGTTCCTCGATACACTACAACCTGCAAAATATTTGCAACAACACAAACAGTTTTACAGCAGTCTAATTTTTAACAAAACAAAAATCAGTATAAGGTTTCTGGCCATATAGGATTTAGATTGTAACTTAAAGTTTAAGCAAGAACATATAGGGTGTGAAACAGAAAATATGGTGACCCCAAACACAAAAAAAAAAAGTGTACATGAAGCCAAATCTATAGCTTGATTTTGTAATAAAATGGCATTTGCATCAAACAAGAATACACGTAGAAGTAAAACTGAGTTTAATTTATGTTCTCCGTAGGTTCATAAATAACTAATCTGATTCATTATGAAAGTGAAGGGAAACTAAAGGCCTGGGAACATATTCCATAAGCTTCTCTATGGAGGATGCCATACTATTCTACTAGACGCAACTTCTTTCCATTCTTTTCAACCTAAATATTTATATTCTTCTACAAAAATTAAGTTATTTATATGATTGTAAACTGCAACAAGAAGATGAGATGATTGGACAATATTATCCGTCAGGATAAGTTTGCAGAGACCGGAACAGAGTTAGAGTAGTACAGATATTATCCGCTAAAAGAAAATTAAAGTCATGCATTTGTAACCGATGGAAATAGGATCTATAGTTGAAACAAAAAATAGTTAATACAGAATACCGTGTCTGCAGTAATTAACAGTGTTGTACAATCATCTTCCTCCGATCGACCTCCATTTGGGAGTCTTTGCACAATAGCATCGGCCTAATAAGAATATCAAGGTTAGAATACTAAACGCAGCTCGGAAGAATCAATAGATGATGAGATTTTCAAATTGCTCTATATTTTCCATTATTTTATTTATTTAGTTTCTTTAGAAGCAATTTCTGGAAGGGCGGATGACAGCCTGAAATCCTTCTGCATACTCAGTCACCATAATCAGATACAAAGACCTTAAACAAGTTTTGCATTCTTTTAAAATAAATATTATCAGAAATTAAGCAAAGACCATGATCTTGTGTTACAACCGGCTCTAATGCATGATGGTGTCCTTTGTTTAAGGAGATTAGAATTCAGAATGAACTTGTTGCAGAAAAAGTTTTGCATTCTTCTAAAATAAATATTATCTGAAATCCTTCTGCATACTCATCTACATTTTCACCCCTAAAATATTCAATCACTCGTGTAGCATGAAATTATCTGAAATAGATTTTTCACCAGCTAACAACAAACTTTTAGAAAAAATAAAAATCATATCATCCCATCCCACACCATCTCCAATCCTCACCCATTTTTCAACCTTCCCACTTTTTCTCCTCAACCAGGTGAACTCAAGTATTTACACAAAAACACCAGTATTCTTGGATCTATAATTGTCATGGATATAATATAATGCGATTCACCCGCCACTGGCTACCTATAACTGCCCAATGCACTAGCACAACATTACTATAGAGATAGAGACTCTGATGAAGACGAATTTATCAACAAAAGAAACCGGTTATAACGCTTGAGGAAGTAAAGGGACAACTGTGTCGAAGGATTTCACGAAGTCAAAAAAGAACCAAATGTTTTTATGGAATCAATCACCTCCAGAACAACCAACACAAACTCAGACCTATTTTTGGGGTGTAATTCTTATCCCACAGCACCCAAAAAGAAGTGATTCTTTGATTTGTCTCGACATAAATAAAATAATAATAATAAGACGAAGATAAAACTTTCATACCTTTGCCTCAGCTAATGCCATTACCAAATCTTCTGGCTTTTCCCTCCTAATACCTTTCTCATCAATGTCTGCAGTCTAAATTGCAAGCCAAGCCAAACTCTTTCAATCTTCCATCAAATTAATGAAGTACGGTCAAAAAATTGAAGCAATTACACACAACACATACCATTATTGTGAACTCGTATCCCATCTCAGAAAGAATCTCTCTACGAGCCTTGGAAGAAGAGCCCAGAATTATCTATTGAAAGATAACAAACTCAGATTGCATCAAATGATTCATCCAAGAGAGGGTAGTTGTTAATTAGATGAAGAAATATTGCAAAGTGAAATTATAAGAATATAATGATGCATGATTAATAAGTAGGGAGACATGAAGATACAGTACATACAGTTTATTCGGTTACTTACTTATTTGTGACTAAAAACAAAAACGAGATAAAATTTGCGGCGTTTATGGTAGGTACATACATCATTTGAAATGTGTAAAGAGAAAATGGGCCAAACCTTGAAGGGTGGGTTTTTTGTAGGCATTTGGGCGGAGGCGTGACTTGGAAGCTCTTACCTGCACTTCTTCAACCACATTCCAGAACTGCTTTCCGCAAGAACAGGAGGCTACAAAAACTAAGATAAATAATAAATAAAATTTAAATAAATAAAGGGTAAGGGTTATCAAAGCCCTATCTGTCACGTTGCTTCGCATCACCCATTAGATTTCGATGATTTTGAAAGGAATCTTTTTTATCGGCATGTTTAATAAAATATACGTAAAAGTCAAGTGAAAGTTTAAACATTATAAAATCACAAATAAGAGTATAATTTATTATTACAGTAAATTTTATAAGTTGAGTTCATATTTATTTGTTTTGAAAATGTGAGTTGAGTATGGATCATGATTTTTATTTTGTGTAAATTTTTTATGCATATGTCAAAATTGTCCCATTAAAATGTTTCATGAAGCTCTTTGTATTGATAGCGGTTAACAATTGTGCCTCTAATTTTGAAAATCCTATCAATTGAGTTTATATATTGCTTTCAATTTTCAAAGTCCTTTAACAAAATCCTTTAATCTGGGTTGATATTGTGCCTCCAATTTTGAAAGTCTTATAAAGTTACATTTATTCCTAATACAAATTTCAAATGGTTATATATGAGTTGTTGCTTATAATTTCGTTGCGAGATGAAAACTTCATTTTGTTTTTGGCTATTTCTTGAGTCCTAATGATGTCGGGATATTACAATTCAAATATTGGCTTTGTAACTTGTGCGTGCATCTACATTGAGACCAATGGAGCACAATTTGAATTACTTATTCGTCATAGTAAGAATATGAGATTGTTTGTGAGAGCAATTGACATGCTAAAATTGAGCTTTATATTAAGTTTATTAGTATCAAAAACTACTTTGTACTTTGACAACATACAATATATTGTTTTATTCATTCTAAAATTTCAAGTTGTAGATGTGACACTAATTTTGAAAACCCTATATAACTTGAGTTGGGTATACTCTCTAAACGGAATTGGTGAATAGCACTTTGATTTTTTTTGGTACATAATGCAAGTTCCAAAAGGGTATATTTTGGGTTGTCTCGCGTGGAATTCTCGAATTGCACTTTGATTTTCTTGGTTCACTGTGCAAATTTTGTATGGGTATAATTTTAGTTGAGCCACCATAAATAGAATTGTCAAAGTGAACTTTGACTTTTTTTGTTTGCAATAGAAAATTTTGATTTGCCCCTTGTTATTGAACTGTTGATAAATTACTTGTTTGTCTTTTGATGGTTTTATGGGCTAAAGTAGAAGGATTTCGGATTATAAATTGAGTTCATATTTATTTGTTTTGAAAATGTGAGTTGAGTATGGATCATGATTTTTATTCTGTGTAAATTTTTCATGCACGTCAAAATTGTCCCTTTCAAAATTGTCCCTTTAAAATGTTTCATGAAGCTCTTTGTATTGATAGCAGTTAACAATACTGCCTCCAATCTTCAAAGTCTTTTAACTTGGGTTGATATTGTGCCTCCAATTTTGAAAGCGCTATAAAGTTACATTTATTCGTAATGCAAATTTCAAATGGTTATATATGAGTCGTTGCTTATAATTTTGTTGCGAAATGAAAGCTTCATTTTGTTTATGGCTATTTCTTGAGTCCTAATGATGTCGGGATAACTACTCAAATATTGGTTGTGTAACTTGGGTGTGCATCCACATTGAGATTGATGGAGCAATATTTGAATTGACATATTAGAATTGACCAATTAACATTATAATAAGTTATTCTCTAAAAGTTTTTAAAATCTTTTTTTTGAATTTAATTTTCTCACTTTTCTTATTTTTTTAACTCGTCATTTTCATTAACTTCTTGAATTATTTATTTTTACACTTTTTTTACTTGTTCTTTTCTTGAATTTTATTTTCTAAATTATTTTGAATTCTTTTTAAAAGTTGTTATCATCTTCTTGATTATTTTTTTAATCTTTAATTATGTTCTTGTATTTTGTTTTGTGAAATTTTAATCATCATATTGGGTTCTTGTCTTAAACTTTTTAAAATCTTTGTCTTTAATACTATTTTATCACTTTTCTTAATTTTTTTTAACTCCTAATTTTCACTAACTTCTTTAACTATTTATTTTTACACTTTTTTTACTTGTTCTTTTCTTGAATTTTATTTTCTAAATTTTTTTGAATTCTTTTTAAAAGTTTTTATCATCTTCTTGATCTTTTTTTGAATCTTTAATTATGTTCTTCAATCTTTTTTTAAAATTTTAATCATCATATTGAGTGTTTTTCTTAAACTTTTTAAAATCTTTTTTCTTAATTCTATTTTCTTACTTTTCGTAATTTTTTTTAACTCGTCATTTTCATTAACTTCTTGAATTATTTATTTTTACATTTTTTTACTTGTTGTTCTTTTCTTGAATTTTATTTTCTAATTTTTTTTTGAAATCTTTTTAAAAGTTGTTATCATCTTCTTCATCCTTTTTTTAGTCTTAAATTATGTTCTTGAATTTTGTTTTGTGAAATTTTAATCATCATATTGAGTTCGTCTCTTAAACTTCTTGAAATATCGTTCTTTAAGTCTATTTTCTCACTTTTTTTTAATTCGTCATTTTCATTAACTTCTTTAATTATTTATTTTTACACTTTTTTTACTTGTTCTTTTCATGAATTTTATTTTCTAATTTTTTTTAATTCTTTTTAAAAGTTTTTATCATCTTCTTGATACCTTTTTTAATGTTTAATTATGTTCTTGAATTTTGTTTTGTGAAGTTTTAATCATCATATTGAGTTCTTCTCTTAATCTTTTTAAAATATTTTTCTTTAATTCTATTTTCTCACTTTTTTTAATTTTTTTTAACTCGTAATTTTCATTAACTTCTTGAATTTTTTATTTTTGCACTTTTTTTAATTGTTGTTCTTTTCTTGAATTTTATTTTCTAAATTTTTTTGAAATGTTTTTAAAAGTTTTTATCATCTTCTTTATCTTTTTTTAATCTTTAATTATGTTCCTGAATTATTATTTTTTTGTGAAATTTTAATCATCATATTAAGTTCTTCTCTTAAACTTCTTAAAATCTTTTTCTTTAATTCTATTTTCTCACTTTTCTTAATTTATTCTAACTCGTCATTTTCATTAACTTATTTATTTATTGTTATTTTCTTAAATTTTATTTACTTATTTTTTTTGAATTCCTTTTTAAAGTTGTTACGTTCTTCTTGATCATTTTTTAATCTCTAATTGTATTCTTGAATGTTGTTTTGAGAAATTTTAATCATCAATATTGAGTTCTTCTCTTAATGTTTAAAAAAAAATTTTCTTGCTTTTTATTTTCTCAATTTTCTTATATTCTTTATAACTTATTGTTTTCATTAACTACTTGAATTGATTATTTTTGTATTTTTGTATTTATTATTCTTTTATTGAATTTTATTTTATCATTTTTTTGAATAATTTTTTAAAGTTGTTTTGAATAAAGGAGCGTGGTATTTGAAACATCTTCCTAGTTATATCACAAATCTTCTAGATAAACCTCTAAAAGAACTAACTAGAAAGTATAGTATAGGGTGATGTGTGATTTGATAAAAATTTGTATTGTACAGATTCCAAATGAGAAACTGTCATTTCATTTAATTGGGATGTCCTGAATCTGAGATGTCTATTGGGCTGAATAACATGAAGCTCATAATTATGGATGTATTGAAAACTCCCTAATAAAATGGAAATTGGTATAGGGTCAATTTTGTAACAAAAAAAATATGAAATTCTAAATCTAAATTTCTAACTCTACCCACCTCGTGAAAAAAATCAATATTTTTTCTTGTAGAATTAGGTGTTATATCTTTTTTTTTAGAGAGAACTGAAATTATGTTTCAAATAATATATCGTGGTTGCTAAAGTCTATATATCGCTTATAGGCTTAAGGACAACGTGACATAACTATCGAGACAGCATTTGGACCAAAAAGATCGAATGCAGTAATATGTAGACAAATAAATCTCTTATGAATTTTGGAATACTCCGGTATTAAATATTTAAATTTCATTTTAAGATTCTCCTTTCAAAATGATGTTTCTCTAACAATTTTCATATCAAAATTTCATCCCTAAATTTATTTTTCTAGACTAGGTTCCTATTTTTAAAATGTGATATAATTTAGTTTTTTTTTGTTAGTAATGTATTAATAATATTAAATATGTGTATTAATAATATTAAAAATGTATAACGTGTTAATTTGTAATTTTTTAATCATATATATATATATATAAATTTAATTGTAATGTGTCATGTCAGTACCATTAACTGTATCACAGTGTTATGTGTTATTATCAGTATCAGTTGTTATATTTTTTTATCTCAATTTAATTTTTGTATTTGTTATTTTTTTTAAATGGAGTAATTTTGTCTATTTCCAAATGGAGATAAAATTTAATTTTTACAGATATGTAATACTGATATTTTTATTAAATATTTCTAAAAATATTTTACATTGCATTTTTGTTTAAATTTGTATTAAAATTTTATAAAAATATTTGTATATATAAAAATTAAATTTGAAAAAGGAAAAAAATGTTCGATTTAAAAAATAATTGAAATTGAATTGAGATTAAGACAATAACACATGTGTTAATACAATTGACACTTGCTTAAGTCTCTAAGTAACCCGTATAAATCCGCATTTGAAAAGGAAAATTCTTGGATTTATAATTTTATGACTTTATTTTTAGGAAAAAAAAAAATCTTCGTAAGCTGATTTGACGACTATTTTGTAAAATATGATGAAAAATGCACTTTGAGTTTGATTTAATTGATTCAATCATAAATAAAGGAAATCTTTCAATTCACTTGTATCGACATCAAGAATGATAAAACTTTCTATGACTTGAAGATAACATCAAATAACATTGCGTTTAACTTCATTCAAACTAGTTTCAAATTCATTATCATCGCATTCAATAATAAATTCTTATAAGAGGACCCGTATATATAAATATATATATATATATATATATATATATTATGAATAAAATAAAATAATAAATTACTATACATAATATATTTCTTATATGTGTTATGTATGTATATTTTTCATATTTTTATAATCTTTAAAAAATTTTAATACCCATAATATTTTACATTATAATTATATTATCCTAATATTTCATTTTATAATTATATAATTCTTAAAATTTCGTAAATACATCCATTAAATTCAGATTAAACTTCCCGTATCAAATATAGACTTAACAAATATTTACTTGTGAAACATAACACTATTACATCATATTGTTAGGTGACACAATCGATACATGACAAAAAAATAAAAATAAAAAAAAATAAAAAAGTAAAGAAACCGATCTGAGATTCAGTACAAAGACATAAACCTTTTATATTTCATAAACCCACACCTTGCAAATCCGCGAACCCTGTAAACCCCCCACAATAATATTAAAACCATGATACTTTCATAATTAACACAAATCTAAACATTAATACAATGTGGCGAAGGAGCTTCAGCAGCAGCACTGCCACCGCCACTCTCAAGGGCAAGAAATGGGACGCGCTGATAATCGGCGGAGGCCACAACGGCCTCACAGCGGCGGCATACCTGGCGCGCGGAGGCCTGTCAGTGGCGGTCCTGGAGCGCCGCCACGTGATCGGAGGCGCCACCGTGACAGAGGAGCTTGTTCCGGGGTTCAAGTTTTCGCGGTGCAGTTACCTCCAAAGCCTTTTGAGACCGTCCATTATAAAGGAATTGGAGTTGGGGAAGCATGGCTTGAAGCTTCTGAAGCGCAATCCGTCGTCGTTCACGCCCTGCCTTGATGGACGCTACCTTCTTTTGGGACCCGATAAGCAACTCAACCACTCTGAGATATCCAAATTCTCGCTCGCAGATGCTGAGGCTTATCCAAGGTCTCTCTGTTTTCTTCCACTCTGCTGCATTATTCTACTCTATATCAGGCTTACGGACAAAACCTAGATACAGTTTCTTACAAGCTCTCTAGTATTAATTAATATAAAAAAATAGGAGTGTCACTCCAACTACCTATGTTATCACGAATTACCGAAGTCAAACTTCAGTTCTGATTGACTTTTGATGTTGTTCCAAAATCAGAATTGAATTTCACATCGATAAACTATGTCGAAAGGCCTTACCAGAGTCAAACTTTAGTTCTGACATCACCAAAACTACTTACGAAACTGCATCTTATTCGCTCTTTCAATGGTTCACCAGCTTTGAATAGATAACCATAAAAGTTTTGAAAGTTATTTGTTTATTAATCAGTAATGCAGCTGATATTAAACAGTAATGCAGCTTATAAAATATGTCTTGGTATTCTTCATTCAATCTGTTCACTAATCTCTGCAAAGATGTGTATTTGATCACCTTATATTCAACCTGCATTGACTGTATGTTCATGATTTGATAAGATGTCCTGCTTTTCCTTTTATTTTCTTAATTCTTTGTTTTAATCTTTTAGATATGAGAGTCAGCTTGAGAACTTCTCTAAGTTCATGGATCTAGTGCTGGATTCGCCTCCACCTGAATCTGTGCAGCATAAAGCGTCTATTAATGAAAAGTTGAAGAATAAAATACAGAATTCTGTATTTTGGGCGAGTTGTCTGCGGCATGTGTCTTCCTTGGGACAAAAGGATATGGTGTAAGCGTGTTTGTTTATCCAAGAGGATTTTGTTTTATGACCAATGATTTGGGGATGCCTTGAATAGCAAAACTGTAAAGAGTACATGATAGCAACTAATTTGAAACTGTTTATTTATTTGGCAGGGACTTTATGGACCTTCTGTTGTCCCCAGCTTCTAAAGTTTTGAATAACTGGTTTGAGGTAATAATTTTATGGTTTTATTTACTTTTCACTTAGATCTTCAACTTCAAATTGACTGCATGCCTTGAAAATTAATCATGTATCTTCTCAGTTCTTTGATGTTATAGACTTTTGTTTGTGTTCATATCTCATGTCTCAGAAGTTTGCTGTCCTTCCTTTTATTATTTATTTATAATATAAACATATTTTCAAAAGCCTAGTTCAAGTGTTCAACTTGACACTGGGTTGCATGTCTGATCATGGAATAAAGATTGCATATAATCTTAATCTTTTCTTTTGTGATATATTCCATCTCATAAGCATACATTTCTCAATATACTAATATGATGATATCTACTTTGTTGGTTCACGGTGTTAATATTCCGTGCTGGCTCAATATAAAAGCAACATATCCCTTCCCTTATAATAACTTGAGGGAAATCCTTCATTCTTGGGTTAACTTTTGAAGTTGAGATAGGCTTAGTTCATTCTTAATTCTAGTAAGGTATTGGTGTCCATCTTAGTTCTAATGTTGGGCTCCTTGTTAGTGTCTAGTCTTCTAAATTTCATGCTCTAGATGTCTACCCTTGGGTGTGAGGGGGTTGACTTAAGCAACCTTTCCTCATTAGTTTGAGGTTGAGTTCATCCAATGATCTTTCAAAATCAAATACGTTGTGAATAAATCTTGTTAATAAGGTTGCACTTTCTACATATTCTTTCTCTTAATGGTGTAAAGTCTTGTATGGCATTATTTCTGCAGGCAGATGTTCTGAAGGCAACCCTTGCAACTGATGCCGTGATTGGCAGTACGGTAAGGGCAGTTATCTTTACTGTAAAAAATTGCACCACTGTATTGTTAACCAAAAAAAGGCACCAAAGTGGAAAACTTTGATATTCTTGATCCTTTTTTGAGAGACAGAGACTTAGAATTTCTGTACAACTATTCTATGGAGTTTTTTGTGATAAAAAATAGCATAGTCTTTGTTTCATCTTTCACAGCATACATAGTATTTCCATATCTGTAATGCAGGCCAGTGTCCACGACCCAGGAAGTGGCTATGTTCTGCTACATCATGTGATGGGAGAAACTGATGGGGATCGTGGTATTTGGTCGTATGTATTTCTCTTTCTAGTTTGATATCTTTCTAGTGCATGGTCAGAATGAAATACTGTTCTTTGACAAAAATATTTTTCATACGCTGGAGTGATCTGAAATTAAGTTTACTTGTACTGTCCCGTGCATCTTACCCAAAGCATTTAGACTAAGGAATCCATAGACAGTTTTTTTCTCCATTTCATACTTGCACATGATAGGTTACCGAGTACTTTCTTTCATATTTCAAGTATTATGCATGACGGCCTTTTCTCCAAAGATGGGGTTTATTAACCTCTTTGATTTGTGTTTAAATTTTCTTTCATACATGCATTAGACGTAGAAAAATAGGCATAAAAATAAACATGAGTAGATAAATTTGTCCAAAGAAAAATGTCACTACCAATTTTGTCTAAATATGATATTCTTAAGTTACATTCTTGAATAATTATTTCTTAATTATAGTTGAGACATAAACTATCAATTAGCTACCCTTTGTCTATAACTTTGTATTGTTCATAAAAGCTGAGTAAATAGCATGCTATTTATTTCATATAGATATGTTGAAGGTGGAATGGGCTCAGTATCCAAGGCTATTGGTAATGCTGCTACTGAAGCTGGAGCGCATATTGTGACCAATGCTGAGGTATGCCATCAAGAATCTCTATTAACTCTCAAATTGGCTTCCTTCATAGTAAGCAAAGCAAAAATTCTCACATTGTAAGCAGATTCGGATAGGTTTGTGTCCTTTTTCCACTGGATCTTTAAATACAACCAGAAAATAATATAATTTAGTCAAGATCCAAGTTAATTGAAGCCATGAAACTAGAGGCCACAGGCAAGTCAAGGGTATCAAAATATTTAACTTTTATCTCTGATAAATTTCTAATTAGAAATAGAAATAACCAGGCTAGAAAAGCTGACCATAATCATTGGCCTAATCGAAGGTTGTTCAAATGTGAATAAGAATACAAACTCTAGGGTATCTCAATAGTCAATAGTACGTTCTGGTCTTGCAGAGGCCGTTGTGGAAACAGAAGAGGGGAAGGTATTGTCCGTTTGAAAAAGTAGTTTTTCCCATAACTTGCTAGCTAAAAGGCTTGTCAATTGTACGAGGAATAGGGTCAACAAGAGTAATAAATAGTAAACAATTTCTTATAAAATAAGAATTTTATTATGACAAGAAGAAGAATATGGAGGGAAAGGATGATAAAATAACTAATTTATGCGTCAATTAAGCAAAATTTAGCTAGTTAAGAAAGATAATTGCCATCTACTTTATTAATCTCATTTAAAAAAGAAAGTTTTTTTCTCTAAACTCTCCTTTATTGGTTTGATCTTGATATCAAGAAAGAAAAATGATTATTTGAAATAGAATCTCATTCAAATGAAGGGTACTTTGGGGACGATATTAGTAAGTATAATGAATTTTGCTTATATTGTGATATCATCCATGCAATTTTTGTGTTTATTAAAAAGTGGACTTTAAGTTTAACTTAGTCCTACAAAACTAGGTTTGCATCCGGCAAATTGATCTTATCTTTAGTTGATGTTAGATCTCTAACAATGTTCAAGGGAATATTTGTTTGCAAATAACAATAAAACTTATTTTATGTTTTTAATATTCTGATTTTATTATTTGATGAGCCCATAATCATGTGCTTTCAACTAATTTTACACCATTCCTTAAATTTTAAGTTTGAATCTACTTTTTCATATATCCTTTTAGTCAAATTAAAACTTACACTATTAAATTTTTTATATATAATTGATTTTACTATTTTATTTAACTTTTTAGATTATTAATATTATATCAGGTACAAAAAATTAGTCTATTAAAGTGTTGGTCCTCCTAGGCAGAATCTTGTTAGCAAGTTCGCTCTTTTTATCCTAACGTCGTCCTTTGCCATCAAAATCTTCCCAATGAAGGAAAACTTGGAATTCAGATTGTTTTTACTTAGATTGCTGGGCTGGTCTTAATCTTTTAGTTTTCAACATTAGCTACAATGAAGTTTTCGCAGCTCAGATTCCTTAACGGAAGCAAGCACATTCTTTGTCTCTTTTCTTTTTTTAATCTCCCTGCTTATTGTTTGAAAGGACCTCATTCACTAATTAAATTTCTTCTGATCCAAATTTAAAATATCAACTTGTGATATTGTTTGTTTCACAGGGAATAAAAGAAGGAGAATTAATGTTTTGTTTCTAACCTCTGCCCCTCCTCTCCCTTTTCTTTTTCAATTTCTCCTGGGCTCTAACCAGCTGTAATATTCTGTATTCTTATAGGTGTCTCAGTTGTTGATTGAAAATTCTAGCACTGTCTGTGGGGTTAGTGTTGTTCTTGACATTTGAATTTTGCTCAATCAAGTGGATTTTTAATAGTGGATCTTAGCAATTAAATTTTGTAGATATGGCTTGCATATAGGTGACTCTGGCTGATGGTACTGAAGTGCATTCTTCAATTGTTTTGTCCAATGCAACTCCATATAAAACTTTCATTGTAAGTTCTCAAACTAGCTGCAAATACTAACTTCTTCTGTACCTATACTTGACATTAATTTATAGAATCTGCTAATATGAACCAGGAATTAGTGCCTGATGATGTACTCCCCGATGATTTTGTCCGTGCCATTAAGCACTCTGACTACAGTTCTGTAAGTTAACTGCTTTTTCTCAGTTTATATATATTTTTAATACCCTCAATCTCTACTGTGTTACGGAACTAGAATAATAGGTAAGATTAAAATATATGTACAGTTTATATTTGATTGCTAACGAAGAATGCCTGGAATTCATGAATGGAAAAATCACATTTCCTGTAAAAACTTCAAAAATTCATCAGCCTATGGCCAGAAAAAAAGAGAGAACAAGATCAGAATAGTTTTATAAACAACATGAATCAGTGAGACTACCTCTTTCATTAAGTATGATTAATTTCTATGCTAGCAATTGACATTTGACAGACTGCATCCGTTATGTAGACCTGGCAAGGACAGATTTTGATTTGGTGTTATAGGTTTTTATTTTCTTTTCCCAGTAATCATTGTTACTCAGGACAGAATTTGGGGAAGTTCTCAGTAATTCTTCATTAATTGGCATTCTTTTATTTGGAAAATATCTACTGAAACAGGCGACTACAAAAATAAATGTAGCTGTTGATAAATTGCCCGAATTTCGTTCTTGCAAGTTAGATCATCCTCATGCTGGCCCACAGCACGTCGGCACAATTCATATAGGTTCAGAAAGGTATCTTAAAATTGTATCCTAGATCATCTATTGTGGATTCAGGTCATGCTTTCTAATCAATATATACATTTGCTTAACATTATTCAATATGGTCAGTTGCAAGTTGTTTCTTCTCAGAACATGACAGTTGCCCGTTAATATATGTGTAGCATGGAGGATATTCACTCCGCTTGTCAAGATGCAGCTAACGGAACACCATCGAGAAGACCGGTTATTGAGATGACAATTCCCTCCGTACTGGACAAAACTATTTCTCCACCTGGTACTTGAAACTATGTTTAAGGATGTCCTACTACGTTTAGTTTACTGGAGGAAGTTTTATTACTTTGCTTTAATATGATGATTTCTTGGCATTGTTGAACTGATTTTGTTTTTCCTTTTGTTGATAACATCTACCTAATGAAATGTGTGTTCTTCATAGGTAAGCATGTGATTAACCTGTTTGTGCAGTATACACCATACAAACCATTGGATGGTGACTGGCAAGATCATGATTACAGAGTCAGTTTGTTTTGGATTTCTAGTTGCATTGATTTTTTTTCCTTATGTTATGCATTTCTGTGCATGGATTTGTTTTTGTTCCACCTTAGTCTTCAACTTGTGTGAGCAGCTGGCCGCTTAATGCTAAAACTTATTAAATATTTTATGTTGAATCTATTCAGGAATCGTTTGCAAAAAAATGCTTCACGTTGATTGATGAATATGCTCCGGGCTTCAGCACATCAATCATTGGTTATGACATGCTGACTCCACCAGATCTTGAAAGGATAATCGGCTTAACAGGTAACATAGCCATATTCACCCAAACAAAAACATGCAGTTGGAATTTTTGTGCGAGCCAAAAAGCTTTTTCTAGGGCACAAAAGTGATACCCAAGAGAAAGCATTAATGAAACAAAGCTTCCCAACCCCTCGATGTCCTCTACTAGAAAGAATTTGTACATTGTGACCGTTAACATTTTGAAATGTTCGTTTTGGCAGGAGGGAATATATTCCATGGTGCTATGGGGTTGGATTCCCTTTTCCTCATGCGACCTGCAAAGGGGTGGTAAGCTAAATTATAGTGGCCTGGAATATAATGTGGTTCTGTTTTTTTGACGTATAACTGAATCATAACCATGTTCCAAATACATGATAATTACGTGAATATTTCGTTGACTGGGAAATTAAGGTCAAACTACAAGACTCCGCTTCAAGGGTTATATTTGTGCGGAAGTGGAGCACATCCTGGTGGTGGAGTTATGGGAGCACCTGGACGTAACGCTGCTCGTTTAGCTCTTCAAGATGTGAGAGAAAAAATTTAAGTGGTGATAGTGGTCCTCAATTATGCCCACATTGTTACTTCTGCAAACTGGCTTGGAAAAGGATGGCTCTTCCATTGGAATTATTTGCAGTAACTATTGCAAAACTTGGAACGCAGTAGATGGAAGAATCAACACAATTATTTATCAAATTGGATGATCTGCATAACAACGATGCAGAACTAAACATGGATTTCAGAAAACTAGAACTTGTAATTCTGAGATGATTTTTGGTATCTGTTTCAATGCAATGATTTCAGTAAATATTGCATGACACGGTTGATCAATAATTATATAGGAAAAAATTTATACGAGGTAAAAGCTTCCCAAGTAATTTAAATCAAACAGATTAACTGAAATTGGGATGAGCTGGGAACAATGAGTGAACAGTTAAGATGTACACAATAGTTATTTAATCAAACATGGTTAGGGAATCAATCACAAATATAAACACACCAATTGCCTAAATGATCCGTGTCGTAAGATTAATCGACAGTAACTTCCATGGTCAACTCAACTCAATTGTGATACTGGATGTCAGTCGTATATAAATTAGGAGCACTCACTCCAGAGTTCTAGCCAACAATATCCAACGAACTTCCCAGGACATATATACATTTCACCTTTATGCCCCTCTGTATGTGTATACCCAACTTCCGGAAGTTTAATTGAGAAATTATTTTACCGGGACCTCCAACCAGAAACAGATTTTGGAACAAGATTGATTGCACTGGATGCTGCTTCAAGTCTGTTTCATCAATAAACCACGTTTAGATATATGTTTATGCAGTCATAAAAATAAACAACAAAATGTTATACGGAAATATATGTAAAATATAGTAATTTTGATTCATTATCATTCCATCTATTTAAACTACAGACAAAAGTCTTTGTATAAAAAAAAAGGTTAATTTGCTAAGCTATTTGGGAATTTCTAATTAGGTCTTAAAATTTAAAAATAAAAATTACAATTTGGTCGTTGATCTTGTTATTTTTAATCAAGTCTCTTAAGATTTTAAAACCTATACAAATCTGTCTTTTTTTCCAATTTTTTTATATCGTCATATACTAATTCAATTACAAAAAAAAATTAAAAGAACAACGATTGAATTACAATTTTCTTAGTTTAGGGATTTAATTAAAAATTACCAAATAGTTTAAGGACCTAGTAATTAATTTACCTCATAAAGAAAAATGCAACATCTTTAGTTTCTTATTTACCAGAATGACGTAGCACTTGGATAGATACCATTGACAGTTAAGTATCTATCAGTGAGGGAGTGAGTTAGTTGGGCATGAAGATATATAGAGGCGTAAGAGGGTAGGTAGAACAAGAGAGAAATCATCTTTATCATTTGACAGGGATTATATAGTCTGATAGTGGGCAGAATCTTGGTCTTTTCATGGGAAATCATTCATTTTATATCTTCTAACCCTAGCCTAAGGCTGCTAGCACACCGGCACAACATTTGGGATTTAGTGTTCATCGATAAAAAAATACTTCTTTCTTTTTCTTTATAGATTCTGAGGCAGTCTTATCATTGCTATCACCATAGCTCCAATCTTGGTGCCATGGGTGGGTTAAAAATATTGGATATGATTCCAACATTTGTTAAGAGAGGGGATTTATTGGCAAGTTATAAGTTAAGGCTCATAGAGGTAACGTTCTCCACGGTTGAGTAACATGGAAACGACACAACCCATGCTTGGTGGAAGTTTGTGAAGGTACTGGTCAAAATATTCCAACCAGGGTATGCTTTTGATTAACGTAAGTAGGTACCGGAAGGGGGGAAAGAGCACGGGGAGGCAAGTGATGGGAATCAGGGTGACGAACCTTGCGTGAAAGAAGACATAACGGGTTATGAAGTTATGACGAGAACAAAACCAGAAGCTCAAAAGCTACACGAATTAGGAGCAACCTAATAACATACTAGACAAAGAATTAGAAAAGAAGGACAAAATGAAAATTTTCGATACCAAGAATCATAGTGGCAGAGTTGAGTCTTTTTTTTGGGTTGCAAAGAGGAGGTTACAATTGATAGAAGTCTTAAACCAATGACAAAATGGAGGTCTTAGGTTTGGGTAGTACAAAATTAATCTACAACAAAAGTAAAATAAGGTGGAAGATCTTGGTAATCCTCAGTTGCAATCATGTGTAGAAGTGTAATTCGTAAGGGAGCCATGGGATCTCAGTATAATTAATTAAAGAGCCTCTGATGCTATTTCATGGCCAAAACTGACATTGAAAACAGAGAACTAAAGAAGCATGGAGCTGTTTACGTGTTTTGTGTTTGACTTGAAAGGAGTGGAATCTATTCTTGGGCTGCAGGGCCAAACTGGCCTGGTCATCATGCTTTAATCAGTTGAACATCAAATGGAACTTCATTTTAGCATCTACAAGCCATTCGCCGTGAGGACAGGGTGAAACTTTAAGGGACTAGGAGTATTGATAGATTATGAGGTCTACGCTTTTGAGGAAGTCAGTTAGGTTAGTTTGGCGGGATGAGATAGTAGAAGAAATAAAGCACAATTGCCTACAAATAAAGAAGGGGGACGTTTAGAGAGAAGTCATCGTATTCTTGGAGAAAGTAATATAGGCTAGAGTGGGGACAGTCCTATGTAAAGAAGAAAGACCACGTAAAAAACCAGAAGGGAAAGAGAGAGCACCTTGCTATTTCTTCAATAGCTCTCATCACCTCAGTTGAACTTGTCTCCAACACCTGGCCTCCGAGAATGATCTCATCTAGTATAGTATGCAACTGCAGATGAACTAATATTTTAGGAACACATTAATGGAAATTTAAGATGCAGATTTGCTTAGGTTGAAGTATCACTATTGAGCTAGTAAGCAAAAGAAAGAATTGATTCCCAAAATTGAAGGGCATTTCCAAAACAACACAAAATTAATGGAGAAAAAACCATATAAAGGAGTAGTCAATCTAGAGTAAAAAGTGCAGAGTTAAACATTGTCAATTGCTTCATATTTGAGAATCCAGCAAGTCAAACTTACAGACTGCAGTAAACACCAGCAAATCATATATGCAGCAAAAAATATTTCCCGCAATTGTAACAGTTTATAATTCATATTTTATATATTCAGTCGATTTGAGATAAAGAACGTAAAATTCATAATCGAGGGCACAAAGCATCCAACCTTACTGTAGTTGAACACGATATCAAGCTCACATACATTTCTGAAGCATTTGTCCAATGCTTCAACAAAGACTGAAGGCAGAAAGGGATAAAGTAAGCAAATCAAAAGAAAAAATTAACAACAATGTAAGAAGCAGTAATGAACATCTGTTAGCATATCTACAAAATAGCCATGCAGAATGTAATAGATAATATATAATGATAAGGCAAATAATTACTTCACCAGGATCCTTGGAACAATATGCAATAAAATTGAAATGGTTAAAGAAAATGACTAATTTAAACGTTAGATGGACTGTTAAAGCTTAACACTATTTACCTCCAATAGAGTTCAGAATGTGAAAAAAGCAAAATGACCACAAAAACATTTATAGCCCAAATAAACATTCAAATTATGATTCTTGAAAAGAGTATTTAGTATCAACTTGTAAGTAGCTTTCACAACATTTTCCTAGAAACATGGATTAAATTTCTTTTCTTTCCCTTTAAAAATCTATATTGTAGATGCGTATGCATATGGGTATTCTTTCACATGCTTATGGTGTAAGACAACTACTAAGTCATATCCCGCAATGCAAGGTTGGCTACATACATGGATAAATGACATCATTAAGCTCTACCAAATATCAGAGTGATTTAAAAGGTGTAAACGGTTTATCATAATTAATTTTAACATTATTCTGTAATTTTCACACGGAATCATTTCTAGTATTTAATTTTTATTATTTCAGTTAGTTTTTGGGATGATTATGGTAGGTATGAAGTCCTTAACGTACAGTATATGTGTAAGAAATTCTAGAAGAGTTTCTATCTTGTAATCCAGGTTTATTATAACTTCAACTAAGTTTCTGAATATTAAATATGTTATATGTTCATACTAAAAAAAGATCCAAAACCTATGTTAGAGATTTCACATCAACTAGAGATAAGGACAATTCACCATGCAAACCATTACCTTACAAGCAGCTCATTTTGTAGGGTTGAGTTAGACTTAAAATCTACTTCTTAATATAGTATCAGAGTCATTTAGAATCTATCATAGCGTGATTAGTTGTTTGTTAGGTCAATCATACCACCCGCTATTGGATCACCCACAAATATCTAGTCTCACACATGAGATGTACATGTCTCGACATAAGGGAGATGTGTTGGAAATCTCATATCAACTAGAGATAAAGACAGTTTACAATATATAAGTAGATACAAATATCACCTTACAATTAGATATTGTAGAGTTGAATTAGGCTTAAAGTCAATTTTATAATAACCTAGAACAACAATACTCTAATTCTAACTTCAATAATCCTAGTCCTGAACCCATTACGGACATAAAGAAGCTCCATTGGTTGTCTCTACCTTCATCATCATATTGATGACACCCATAGAAAAGACTACGTCATTTGTAATTATGTACTGTCCCATACATTACAGATTACCTACTCTGAGAGGCACTTGATGATGTGTATTAAAAATGTCAATCTAAATTACTTTGATGCAAGGAACGGTAAAACCAGTATAGCAACGTTGAGTTACATCATAAATAACCAAATTTAAAATTCACCATTTTTATGATAGATCTTAGCAGGATTTTTATCCACGGTCATTCAGAAATCTGTCATTTCATGATATCAATTTTCCCATTCATAAGAATTATATTAATCGAGAAAAAAGTTTAATCCACTTTTCAATAAAAAATTCGTAGCTTCTTGAGACATTTTAGACAGACTGATTGATTCCCAAGCACACCAATAAGTTACTATTACTGAGTACAATGATCAATTAATCTATTGAGCAACTCGTCCCTCTAAAGGATAGATATTTTCAATTTTTACATTTAATGCAATGCAGTAAAAGTTAGATGATATCATAGTCTACCTTGTATCAAATCAAGCATAGCAAGTTCGTTTTCAGAACTATCAAAGATGAACACGAAATATAAAGTTGCAAAGTGCTTGTAGACAAGGCGAGAGTCCTGCAGGAGAATACAATAATAAATCCATACTTCCATTCCTCAAATGAATAAAGATGATGAGATAACAGCATTACTAGAACAAGCCAAAGAATTGCTAAAAAGAGCACAGGCTACGCCAATCATCAAGCTAACAACACTTAACAGAAAGTTTTCTATAATAAAAGCACACTCACAATTACGATCATAGCAGTCCTTCTAACTTTAGTTTCAAAACAAGTTCATGGTAATTCAGTCCTAGCTATTACTCTTGCCACCACCATATGCCAATACAAATCAATAAAATCTTTTTAATCAGTACTATGCCAACAAACATTGCAAAGAAAAAGCCCTAATCTCATGTTTTTTTCTAACGCCTAATTAATGACAATTAAAATACACAAATAATAAAACTCAGACAAATTAAATTTATAGGAAGTAGAGAAGTACCGGGCCAAAGATGGACTCGGCATCTACAAAATTGCTGACATTTTCAGGTCTACTGCATAATACTACAAAAGAAACAACATTGACGGAAAAGGAAACCAAAATTGAAAAGAAAAAATTAAAGATGGAGAGAGACCTGAAAACACATTGCGAATAGCTTCCTGCTGCTGCTCCACGGGCTGATCCCCCACAAAAAGAAAATAAAAAGTGTGAAAATTGAATCAATTAAATGAGAAATGGAAATGCAGAAACAAAGGGTTTGAAGAGAGCGAAGGAACCTGAAATTCGTAGAATTTGGCGAGACGAGGCTTCCCCTGCGTGTTCATCACCAGCACTGCTTTTATCATCTTGCTTTTTTCTGGAACCAGTTAAGTATATACATAAATGATGGAGTTCCTTTTCTTGTCATAACTCAAATTCAACTTCTTATATAGCACACGAAAATGTATCAATGATATATGGAAGTGAAGTAATCTTACGATGAATTACACGAGACGAGATTTGGAGAAAGTTAGAGAGACAGTGAAATAGAAAAATTACTTGAATTGAAATTGAATAGGAGTGTGAACGGGATATATACCCGCTCAATCTCCGATCGAAACAATCCCCAATCGCCAATGGCCAATGTTTTCCTTGGTCTTACTGCAACTGTGAAGACGAACGGAATCCTTAAACGCACCGTTTATCGAATTTCTCACTGATAATGATTTTGTTGCCTCGTTTAAGCCCACACCACTGCCAGCGTATTAGGATTACAGCGTGTGTCCAAGGTCCACATAGAGATAGACCAGAAAATAATTATGGCGATAAGGAAATTATAAGCGTAAAAATATATGAAATTTAGTTTTTATTTTTTTCTATTACTATTCTTAATCTTGTTATGAATATATAAGACTGCTTAAATTCATTGAATTTGATCGTAATTATTTTAAAATTTGCATAAAAAATTAGTTTTAAGTAGCTGACAGTATAAAATCTTGAATAATGAGCATTAATTAAGTAAATAGATTTATATTAAAAAGTCTAAATTAAATGTCAACTTCAATGACTAATTGCCTTTTTCTTTGATATAATTATTACACGATTTTAGCCCTCTAATATTTTTCAATGTTATTGTTAAAGCCTTTTGTATTGCTTTTACTGTCAGATCTTAAACTTTCTTTATGCTCGAATAGCTAAGAAGGTTTAGGATGATTAGGAAATGGAAAATAATCGTAAATATTAGAAAGAAAAATAATGGTAATAATAATAATATTACATGAAGAATTTTATAAAATATGGAAATATGGTTTTAGCGAAAATAACAATTTTCTAATTTTGAATGAGATATGATAATTGAAACCATTATCATTGATGAACTTTAAATAGGCGAAGTTTCAAATAATTTCTCACTATCATATATATTAAAAAAAAACCATTTAGTATGACTTAGCAAAATTATTTTAAAAATAATTACAAAACCATTTATGTACAATGTTATGTTAGCCTAAATATTTTGTATATACATTCAATAAATGTTAACATTTTCTCTTTTTTGTCATATTTACTAATGCGATAACAATACAAAGTTTTATGAAGAAGTATATATAACTCTTTTACGTTAATAACATATACAAATAAAATATTAAATATAATGAATAATTTAACTAAAACTTTGTCTTTTAAATCAATGAATAAATATTTAAATACTATATTTTTATCTCAATTACAATTTAAAAAAATTAAAATTTATTCTCCATAAAATATCGCTATTATTTAACTCTTACAGTTAAGACACTCTGCGATTTCTTTTAAAGTATAATAATTAAACAAATTTTGTAATAATTTGACTTTAACGGTGGACATCTCCACCTGTCTGCAAAATTCCCAGTATCTTATAAATCGAAAGACAACATTGGTAAAAAGAAAATAGAGAAAAATAGTAAGATTAAAAGGACATAGATGTTAATTACTCTTAAGACTATAAACAGAAACTCACCATCAACACTGAAAACACACACTAAATATTTATTGCTTAAATTGTGCAACTGACTTTATTATTGTAATTTTCTTACCAATCTAATGAACTAAATTACATTGATTTAGTTTTTCTTCTGTTTTTTAAATTGAGAAAGTTAAGAAAGTTGAAAATAACTGAACCAAATGTAAGAAATTGAAAAAACTATGATACGAATGAGCTCAAACAAGTCTACAAGAAGTAAAGAGAGGGACGGGAAAGTAAAATAAGAGTAATTCGCTCTGAATATAAATACATAAATGGGGACGCTGAACATGCCCTAACGTCGTCGTCTGGCGACGGCGCAATCCCTAAGTCAAAACCTCAACGGCTCAGCTCGAAAAGAATGGCCACTCAAGAAAACGAGGAAGAGGAGATAATAAACCCCTTCACAATGCTGCTCCTAGAGGATCACGACAAACACGGAACCTCCACTACCCTACACGACGCTGCACCCAATCACCACCTGCTCCAGAACCATTTTCTCTCTTCGATTCAATCAACGCTCACCATTCGTCAGTTACCTTCCGAGGGCCTCTCCTTCCAGCTCTGGCCCGCCGCCACCTCTCTCGTCTCCCTACTCGATCGCTACCGCGCCGACCCTTCGTCCAGCCCTCTCTCCGCCGCGCTCAACGGCCGTCTCAGGATCCTCGAGCTCGGCTCCGGCACGGGCATCGTGGGAATCGTCGCCGCCGCAACTCTGGGCGGCCACGTGACCCTGACGGACCTTCCTCACGTGGTTCCCAATCTGAAATTCAACGCGGACGCGAACGCGGGGGTGGTGGGGCCCAGAGGCGGGGAGTTAACCGTTGCACCTCTGAGGTGGGGCCACGCTGATGACGTGGAAGCGATCGGACGCGATTTCGATCTTATTGTAGCGTCGGATGTAGTGTATCACGATCACCTTTATGATCCTCTGCTCGAAACGATGCGTTTGATGATGCTAACAGAGGAGGGTGCGGTGAGAGAGGGGAAGGAGAAGATGGCGTTTTTGATGGCGCACTTGAGAAGGTGGAAGAAGGAATCGGCGTTTTTCAGGAAGGCAAAGAAGCACTTTCATGTTGATGTTTTGCATACTGATCCTCCTTGTGATGGATCTAGGGTTGGCGTAGTTGTTTACCGTTTCGTTGGGAAGGGTAGTTAGGTAGGTCCGTGGATTCTATCATCAAGATTGTGTAATGGAGTTTGTTCAGGAAATTGTTCATTGCAAGGGATCTTTTATCTCGTGATTTTTTTGTTTTTTCTATATGAATTAGTGCATTTGAAACGTGTTTAAAAATAAAATTTTGTAAAGTTCAAAATAAAATGACATAATTATTAAAAAAAGTTCGTAGAAGTTAAAAAAAACAAAAAATGGTCCCGGCGGGGCTCGAACCCGCGACCTTCGGCTCATAAGACCAACGCTCTAACCAACTGAGCTACGGGACCTGTTTGTTAATGTTAAATAAATAAATATATATAAACTATTTTCTTTTTCTTTTATATTAATTTTATTTTTTGAAAATTAATACAAATGAAATAAACTTAATAGTAGACGAGTAAAAAATTTAAGTGAAATTGAACATTCTAAATGATGGATTTTAAGCTTGTTTTATGAATTAAAAATTTGTTTAAATTGATTTAGTTAATTTATAAGTATATTTTAATAGGATTAAATATTATAAATCTTTAATGCTTATTTTATAGATCAAAATTTTGGTTCATTTTATTTTAATTAATTCTTTTTTTATTCGCTTTTGTATAGTTATTTTTACAAACAATTGAGAAATTAGAGTTTTAAGGTTTAAAAATATATAATAAATTTAAGAAATTGTTTTTAGAAGTATATTATTATCTTTAATTCAATTTTATCATTAGAAAGAAAAATTATGAACAAGTTTAGAATTGTTGTTGAAGTTTAATTTTAACAATTCCTTTAATTGTTATTGTATATATCATATGTCATTAATCACCATGTATATTAACTATGACAATAATGTTATAATCAATATTCAAAATATATCCGATTAAATCATAATATAACATTTTGATTTATGTATATTACCTATGACAATAATGTTATAATCAATATTCAAAATATATTTGATTAAATCATAATATAACATTTTGATCTTTTGAAGTATGAGAATTGTACCGACTCAACTTCAAAAGTGATCCCACCATTTTATATTATATTTTATTTTTCATCTAAAGATTTCGTATAAAATGAACAATTGCTAATGCTATAATCAATATAACATAAGACATCAAATTAAGTTTAAATTGTTAAGTTTTTTAAGACTTTGTTAGAAGTGAGTTTTAAGTCTAACTCAATCCCATAAAACTGACTTGTAAGGTGAATTTGCACCTCACTTATATATATATATCATGAAATTGTCTTATTTCTGTAAAACTCCAATAGACTCAACTTTAAACTAAGAAATGAAAGTTTTGTTATATTTTATCCACCCGTATTTTTATAGTTGTTTTGGGTTTTTCTATTTTGTAATGACTTTGTTAGTATATAATTATTGTATAACTTCATTTGTTTTATTCAATATACATAAATGTATTCTTTTGAATGATACTTAACTACAATAAGTATGCTTGTGAGCACTTACATACGATTGCTTGTTATGTCAATGACAAGAAGTCCTGCACGAAATAGTTTCAACATGTTTGGTGAACAAATCTCAATACATACTTAAATATGTTTTTAATTTTTATAAAACAATTTAATTTTAATTTGGGTTCTAAAAAAAAGCTACACAAAATTTGAAATCATTATACTAAAATTTACAAAATTATAAAATCTTTTTTTTTTTCATGTAAGATATTTTTCTTTGGTTTTTATTCTCTTCAATTTTGAAATAATTATTTAAAATATTCATTTTAGAATATTTATATAACATTTATTTTAAACAGCTTAAATTCTTCTTTAGAGTGTTCTCATGCAGAGTATTTTACAACACAAGTAATTAACAGTAGTGATAGTTAGTTAACCTTTCGTTGGAGATATAAAAAAATAGTTATTTTCAATTTTAGAGAAATGAACAAATAATAAAAATAAAAATTCATTGATTTATACCGTCTAAAAATACATTTAATTTTTTTAAACTCAACTTCGAAATAGATTTGTCTAAGAACTAAATTGTTTTAAAAATTGTTTCAAACCACTTTATATTTGATTTTATTTCAAAACAATTAGTTTTTAAAACAAATTGAAGATGTTAGTTCTCTTTCAGAAAGTATTATATGAGTGGCAACTTTTGACATCATTCGTGATGAGAGAGTGAAGCACAAATCACATCATCACACTGCATCTTCCAACCCAAATTCAAGCATTCAATAGCCACAAGCTTAGCTTTCAATAGATTTCCAACTCTAAATTGTCATAAAAGAAACCACAAACTCACTTACCAATTCACAAAAGAAATAGTATGTGTCCAAATTTCTAGCTACAACATAATCAATTTTATTAATAATCAATAATACTTGTATAATAAAGTAATTTTTTTTATTATATATACAATATAGAACTGGGTAGTAATATGGCCATGTGGGACGTCATTGGTGGGATCAGATGTATCTAAGTCAGATTGATTAGAGAAAAGATTTGGTAAACAAGGCATTAATTAACAATTATCCCGCTTAATGGTATGGTTGTTACGAGAAGCTATTCATTGACATCTACAAAAAAAAAATATAGACCATTTTAAAGGTAATTAATGATATATGAGTACAAAAGGTAGTTTAGTCTCACATAAAGGACATCTTGATCTCTATATTGTAGTAGGAGAACTCATATACTTCTTGATCACTGACTTGAGCATCAGAATACTTCTCGGTACTCGCTTCCTCTTCCTCTCTAGATTAGGCAAGAGCATTCTAACAGGAGCCAGACACTCTTCAACTATAAAAAGGACAAGACCATACCCTGCTAGACATATCTAACTAGAGCCAAACACTCTTCAGCTATAGCAACAAAGGCAAGACCATACTCTGCAGGACATATTGGTTCCATACAAGAATAATATATAATTTAATATAATAATTGTTTGGGTAAAGTTTTTTTTATCATAGTTTAGGATTTGTTATTATGATAATAAAAAATAAGGTCATTATTATTTTAATCTAAATTGTATTATTAAGATTAGAATATTAATAATCCCAAAAGATTAATATATTACATTTTTTATTATGTATATATTAAAAATGTAATATTTAAAAATTAAAAGCATATCATATTTGTAAACCCCCTTTTTCTGTTTTATGGGATGGGTCAGACCAAGTGTTTAAGGCCCAAGTCAGCCTATAAGGGGGTTTCCAAAACTCTCTTTCTAGTCCTAACTTTCACATCTGTCTCATTTCCAAAGCAGTTCAGCTCCCTACTCCCCATACTGAGACAAAAAGTTCTACTAGGGTCTGAGTTATTCCCTCCTTCAAAGCTCTTTGAACACTCCTCATTCACATAAGTTGAACTAAACCCTAAACCTTTTTTCGTTCTGCTTCTATTTTGTAGTATTAGCCTGTTTCTGTTTGTGGCCATGACCTCACTATTCCTTCTTGCTTTTGGTTGTCAGCTCCTTAAGTAGCGGTCTTGGTGTGGTACTCTGCTGTTGGAGCTTGTTTGGCTAAACTAATGCTTGTCTAAGGTAAGGGAAGCTAGGGTTTGCATATCTTTTTTATTATATATTATTCTTGCTTTAGTTTGATTTCGTGTTTGAAATACTTAGATGATGCCTGTGATTGTTTGAACATATATTTTTTGTGTTTATGGCTGGGTTTATGTTGTGCATGTAGGAGGAGCAAGAGAGAACCTGCTATTCTCGCCCAGGTGAGAGTCCTCTAGCCTAAGCGAGAGTAGCAGAGAGCTCTTATCTTGAACGAGACTGAGACAAATTGGCTTCATACTCTGTGACTTCATTTGTGGATAGATGTAATTACTTTTAAAAGCATGAATATGTGATTATGTATGTTTCATATGATGTTGACATGCTTCGTATGATATGAAATAAGAATGGGTTGGTTGGTTGGACATTGGCATGAGATTATAATACTTGAAATGGCAAGTAGAATGTTGTTCATAAAAGAGTTTCACGGGAAACTCTTGGTGATGGTGTGAGTAGTGTATACCATGATATAGGAGATGTCTAGATAAAGGAAGGTATCCTGAACTCTAATAATCGTTCACACTCATATAGAGTAGAATGATTTATGTGGTGAGAGTGGCAGGAGGTCCCAGTCTTTTGCAGGATAATGACCTTAGATGATCATGGAATTGATCCTAAGGTGTGGTTGGGTGATAACCCCTTGTGTATAGACTCTGCAGAGTTTAGAAACCAGCACGAGAGCATACTTCCTTTAGTATAATCCGGATAATTGAGTCTGAGGATCTTGCATTGTTTGTCATCACATGCCTTGTGTGCTTACTGAAATATATGTTTAAAATCTGCTTGTTTATATGTATGATGAAAATTACTTTTTATTTCTAGCTTACCCTTCTTTGTTGTGTTTATTTTTTGTTTGGTTTTCCTTTTTACGATGATCACCACATCCTTGGTGTGGGTAGATATGGAGATTCCTGGAGATCGTTCAGATGGTGATAATGCTAATGTTTAGTCTAGGGGTGTTAGTTATGACTCTTTTGAGCAGCTTTTGCAGCGCTGATGCCTAGGTAGTTTCTTGCTCTGTGAGCAATTCTTTTGTCAAACTGTTTCTTTTAATTCCTGTTCATTCTTGTTGTATCTTTTGGTATTTCTTTTAACCTATCATATGTGACGTTTTATTTATTAGAATTATTATACTAAATTGGATGTTACAATATTTAATAAATTTTTATTTATTGTTACAACGAAAATTTAGTTTTAGAAGCATTTTAATAATATTGATGTATTTACTAATTTCTTTTTCTATTAAGATTATATTATTATATCTACTAAAGAATTCTATATATAGACTTTGAGTTTTTAAAACTTATAAGAATTTTAAAATTAAGAAAATAGTATCATCGAAAATTTAATTAATTAGTTTTATTAATAATTTAATATTAGGGTTAAGTGACATAGTAAGAGTGTATTTATAAGACCAATAAACTATATATGAATTTATTTAACAAATTTATAAAATAGTTTTATCAACACTATTTGATAAGTATATTAAAATAACTTATTTTGGTGGAGTTTAGTTTGTAATTTATTTACTTTTCTTATACTAATTTTTTAATATTTTAATATATTTTCTTGTTATTTTCAATTTTTACCCACTATTATTATTATTATTATTATTTATCTCAATTCTATAGGGATAATTACCTCTAATTTTTTCTATGTAGTTCAAATTGAAAAGGGCTTAATATTATAAATTGAAGTAACTGATATTTCATGATGTTAAGTTAATGTTATTATTTTAATTTAAAATATTTTTCAATTTTATTTTTATTTTTATTTATTTTATTGATATTCTTATAATTTCTGTTATTTTTAATTTCTGTTATTTGAATTTTTTAATTTTGTTTAAAATTTAAATATTTTATTTTAATCAAATTTTTAAAATCATTTCAATTATATATCTTTTTATATTTTTAAATTTAAATTTATTTTTATATAATTTATTAAAAATTTAATAAAAATATAAAAATAAAAAAATCATATTTAAAATAACATATATAAATAATTAAATTTAAAATTTTTAAAAAATAAATATATATATATATATATATATATATATATATATATATATATATATATTTGTATATATATTTTCTTTTTTATCTTTTTTTTAATTTAAAGTTTTATTATTTTAAAATGAATTTAAATATTAAATAAAACTAAATGAAGCAGAATAAATTTATTATTTTTTAGTTTTTTTATTTAAAGTTTAATATTATTTTAATTTTACTTATTTTTATATTTATATTTATTTTTTAGTATATTAAATAAAAATAAAATTATATATATAGATATTAATATTTTTAGAAAAAGTATATATTAAGAAATTTGAAAACATAAAAAATAAATAAAATAATAAACAAAAAAAATCATTAAAAAGTTAAAAAATATAAGTTTTAAAAAGAATTAAAAATATTTAAAATAAAATTTGATTTTTTACTTACGGAAGTAGAATTTTTTTTGACTTCCGGAAGTCGACTTCCGGGAATACTTTTTGACTTCCGGAAGTCGAATTCCGGTGATGATTTTTGATTTTTGGAAGTCAACTTCCGGTGATATATTTTGACTTTCAGAAGTCGACTTCCGGTGATATATTTTAACTTCCGAAAATCGACTTCCGGTGATATATTTTGACTTCCGAAAGTCAAAAATTTTGACTTCCGGAAATCGACATAATTTTGGAGGTGTGGTGCCTACGGGTCAAAGAGTTTTTTGGAAATTTAAAAAAAGTTTGAAGGTGTAGAAGAAATTTTGGAAGTGCAGGAAGAAAAACCCAAATATTAGGCACTAGTTTTTCTTTTTCATTTCTAAGTTAGCCTTAACGGGCCGGGTTAACTATCAACCCGGAACTACGATAATTGCTCGGGCTGACCCAAATAATTAAGTTTGTAACTAAACTGGACCTTTAGAATATTTGAAATAATATTTATTCGTGCAGCTATTTGAGTGTGTAAGAGATGCAAAAAATAACTTTCGGACAATGCAATCCAAAACACATCTTAAATTATATAATCCAAATTTCTCAGACGAAAAAATAATTTATGAATCATGAAATATAGAATTTTTTTTTTCTCATGAAAAAAAAAATCTATCGGACTGTACAACCCAAAAAAAAAAAAAATCAAATTAGACCATTTAAAAGTTATTTTTTCATAAACTAGAAGGACAAAGTATGGACTTTTATATTTATGAGGGTGCAAAACTGTATGGAGATGCAAAACATAACTCTCCTTGTTTGAAAATAAAGAGATAATGTTAACCATTATCTTATTGTGTGTTTGGATAGGAGATTTTAAAAAGATAATTGTTTTCTAGAGAATTTAATATATTTTAATATATGTTAAAAGAAATTAAAATTCTATAATTTTATTAAAGTGATTGATCGTTTAAAATTAGTGAATTTTAAATTTCAGTTTGAAAATTTTCAATGATCTTTGTAATTTTTTTTATCTAGTTGGATAAAAGTAGGTTTAACTTGATTAAGTTAAACCTAATCTAATTTGTATTTATCCACCTAACTTAAATCAAGCTAGACCCATTAAAACTTGACTTGATAGAGGTCAGGTCCAACTTGATTGAATGAATTCTATAATTTTAATCGATTCAGTTTGACCTCAATCCAAATAGACTTCAATTAACCTATCTTGATCTAGTCTTGATTGGACTAGACCCAACTTAATATTCATTGAACACTTTAATCGACTTGAATATGAACCAACTTAACTTGATTAGAATCTAGACTCATTGGACTCAACCTAAATCCAAGGTTGACCTATCTTTTCCTGCACTCTTACATCTATCTTCTTTATTTGTCCAACGACATTATTGTTGGGTAAACTTAGATGAAAGTAGTTGAAAAAGTGCGAAAGATGACAATGTTTCTTAATAATAATTATAAAGTTCATTTAATTGTGTTTAGATAATAGTTGGATAACTGCATTTAAGTTTATAAATAAAATTTTGGTAGTAATTGAATAGTTCTACTAATTGTGGTTTGGTAATAATTGTATTTAATATATGTGGTTGAAAGATCAAGTTAAAAGACCTATAAATTGATGTTGGGTTTATATATAGTTTTTTCTTCATATATGAGTTATGGTTATAATGATAGGCATCTTATAGTCATGGTTATAGTCATTGAGAGATTATGGTTCCATATGGTTATATAACATTAGTCTTACACATACAAGACCTTAGACACCACTTTTACACCAAAACCTTAAGACAATGTTGTTATGGGTCTTTATTCTTATATAGTGTTAACTTTATCTTTTCTATCCGATGTGGAACTTTGACTTTTTTGACTCACACCTATTCCAGACCATTGACCGTGTAATTCTCTTTACAAAATACTAACAAATCTTAATATATAAAGTATTTTATCTGGAGAGACTTATTTGTCCACAACTATCATAAGAGTAAGAACTTTTCTGTGCAAATCTACAGGAAAACACAACTCGTGGATTCTTTGTTTCGTTGCTACTAAAGGGTTGTGTCTACCAACTTTAGTATCGGTTCCTTGGAATCCTAGGTAGTGTAATTGATACTCTTGTTTCTTAGTCTCAATTCTGCATTCTATAAAATAAATCATCATGGAATTGGGAACTTCACAAAGTCCCATAAGAAGAGCACAATCTTCTTCCTTACGATATGTACGACCCAAATTATATTCGTATCAATTAAAGTTGCAAAAGACAAAAGACAAAAACTGAACGAATAAAGATGACGCTTTTACCCCAATGATCCTGCATAATTTTCAATGGAATCTCAGATTTTCCGAGTTCCTTGAGATTGAAATGAAGGAAGCTAAACCAGTGGGTCATAGGGTTGAATCCTGCTACTATTACGTTCGCTTTACGTCTCACTTTCTAGTCCTACATTCTTCAATGAAACCCAATATTTTCTATACACTCATCGAAGTGCAAGAGGCTACGTATAGGTATCATAAAGAAGGGTTGAAAATAGCATAAAATAAAACCGTATGGTCTTCATGTTTGGCGGGCTTTCATTTTCAACGACAAAACCACGTTCATTACAAATATTCAGTCATTTGGTTTATTGTAAACTGCCATTTGAACCATGTTGGAATATCTATTAAAACACTCAAATTAATTTTCAGTCAACATCAACCCTACAAAGCCAATTTGTAAAGTGAGGTCTGCACCTCACTTATATATTATGAATTGGTCTTATCTCTGATCGATGTGGGACTTCCAACACGTACGGGATGAGAGGTATTTGGTAGTTCCAAATTTTCATGAATTGAAAATTTTGAATATGTTATGTAAAGATTGATTGAAATAGTAGACACACTATAGTGATGTAATGTAGAGTGGTGTTTTGACTAAGGTGAGTGATACTCTTGACATGATGTGATGATGTTAAATATTTTGGATCTTCCAACGTTGGGCTCACTCATTCACTCACGTAACTCTGGTCCTCTGATAGGTACTCATTACTGAACCATTTGCACTGTGTTGGGTAGTACACAGAGAATATACTCCACCAGAACACGACATCTCCACTATTAGAAACTCGTGATAACTACTGAATAGTCTTTTTTATTAAAAGCTGTCCTGCATAACCTATAACCACACTCATACGCTGCACAGTTTCTTAGCTTCAAATTTCAAAGAATCTCCTTCATCATCGCTTCCTGTTCTGACCTGCATCTTTTATATTCAAAATTTTCCTGATTTTATGCTGTGTCTTGTAGCTAGTAATGTTTGTTTTACACACCTTTAGTTATCCAAGAACATGGCTTCTAAAAGTTTATACTATTTGAATATTGGTTTGGCTCATGCACCAATAACAACATAAAGACACAAACACATATTTATCAGCCTATTCTAGATTTGTTTATTTCCTGAAACCTCTTCCATGCATCTGGTTGGTCTGTTAACTTTAGGAGAGTTGTCATAGACATCAGAGTCCTTCATCAATTTTGATATTACTTGTAAAATGATATCTCCTTTCACAATTTCAAAGCATGTTACATGGAGACCAAAATCATTTTGCTATCAGACATAGTTGTAGTTTGTTTTTGATTGTAGTTAGTTGTAGTTTGTTTGATTGTTCAGTTAGAGTCATGAACAACAACTGAGTTGGATTATTGGATAAAAATGGCTGTTCAAAACTCTCTCCAAATAACTAGAAGTGGTACTGGTGATTATGATGATGATGGGCATGCCAAGAGGACTGGTAAAAATCTCTGGGGCCATAACACAACCATAAGCATTTCATATTCTTATATATGAATTTGGCTTCTGAATTTTAGTCCTTCCATCAATTCTACCAGGAACTACACGGAGTGCTGTGGCTCATATCATCACAGCAACTATTGGTGCTGGTGTTCTGTCTCTGGCATGGAGTACTTCCCAGTTGGGATGGATTGCAGGACCATTTTTCTTGTTTTTTTGCGCAATTGTGACATGTGTTTCTTCATTCCTCCTTTCCGATTGTTACAGAACTCTGGATCCTCTATCTGGGAAAAGAAACTACACTTACATGGATGCTGTTAGAAATTATCTTGGTAGCCACTCTAGTCTAAAACTTGGAACATGGTTCCACTGAACTGCCACCATAATTATGCAAACTAATCATGTTTACTGTTAGTTTAGGCAATAAAAGGACATGGTTGGCTGGTTTCCTTCAATATTTGAGCTTGTATGGGGTTACTGTTGCTTATGTAATTACCACAGCAACCTGTTTGAGGTATTATTCCAGTTAAACCCCATCTAGAATGAGAAGATCATTATTTATATGCAAGTATGAATTTGTGCTGTAGCTCATTGCTTCTATCATCTCTTTATTTCATGTCATATTGAAGACACTAATCTACCTTGATGATAATTTTATTCATGTTCTAAGGATGCTTGGTTTTTTCTATAAACACAGAGCAATACTGAAATCAAATTGTTATCACAAGGAAGGGCATGAGGCTCCTTGTAGATATGGGGATACAGAATACATGATGCTGTTTGGACTAGTTCAGATCATAATGTCATTCATACCAGATCTTCATAACATGGCATGGGTTTCAATTGTTGCTGCCATAATGTCCTTTGCATATTCATCTATTGGACTTGGACTTGGCATCACAACAGTAATAGGTAACTTTCATTTTCACAATTAAGGTTTTGTTTACTTGTCCATCCAAACCTTTTGGTTATTGAAGCAACAAAATGAAGGGAAAAACATGTATTTTGTACTAAAATCCATATCTAGCTGCTAAATACATATTAAATGGGAAAATATATGGAATGTTAGATTTAGGCATATCAAAGAGTTGAAAGAGAACAATGGATGATGAAATTTATGGCTGCATTGGCAGAAAATGGAAGAATTATGGGTAGTTTAACAGGAGTACCTGCTGCAAATATTTCTGACAAGTTATGGTTAGTCTTCCAAGCAATTGGTGATATTGCCTTTGCATATCCATACTCAGTCATCCTCCTTGAGATACAGGTACTCTTTCATATGAATTCAATTTAAATGATTTGACTGTGTAAAATACAAAGAGATTTTGTTGAAATTTATAATAACCAAAATGTTACAGTTGAAACAAAAATATTGAATTTGTTTATTTTGACTGAAGGACACTCTAGAGTCTCCTCCACCAGAAAACAAGACCATGAAAAAGGCCTCCATGATTGCTATCCTCATTACAACATTCTTCTATCTCTGTTGTGGATGCTTTGGATATGCAGCTTTTGGAAATCAAACACCAGGGAATCTCTTGACAGGGTTTGGGTTTTATGAGCCCTATTGGCTCATTGACTTTGCTAATGCTTGCATTGTTCTTCACTTGGTGGGAGGATATCAGGTACTATACATAAGACTGGAGCTTCTTATGCATACTCAATTGAACTACTACTTCATAAAATTAATCGTAGTTCTGATTCTTGTATGTGATCTTTTTTTTTTATCAGATTTTCTGTCAGCCGATATATGGTGCTGTTGACAGATGGTGTTCAAAAAGATACCCTAACAGTGGCTTTGTGAATAATTTCTACCAATTGAAACTTCCTTGGTTGCGAAGTTTTCGGCTAAACTTGTTCAGGATATGTTTCAGAACAGCCTATGTGATTTCCACTACTGGACTCGCGATCCTATTTCCTTATTTTAATCAAGTTCTGGGAGTGTTAGGAGCCTTAGGCTTTTGGCCATTGGCTATATATTTCCCTGTAGAGATGTATTTTGTGCAGAGGAAAATTGAAGCTTGGTCTAGAAAATGGATCGTCTTAAGAACCTTCAGCTTTATTTGCTTTCTTGTGTCACTACTAGGTCTCGTTGGATCACTTGAAGGAATCATAAGCGAGAAACTAAGCTAATGAAGGGTGCTTCATTTGTTTGCGTTCATTGTCTTCTTGGCATCTATTTCATGTATTTCAGTTTCACGTTAATTCCATTGTTTGTAAAGTTTGTCTTAGGCATGGAACAGTCTTGTTTGGTTCCCTTTAAAAAAGTGTAATAAGGATTATTGGTTCCAGCCCAAAATTTGTAAAGGTCACATTAAATTGTTTTGAATTTACGTAATATAAAGTCATTTATACCATATGGACTGGACATGTTTTTTTTTATTATTAAAAAAAGTTGAAATGCAGTGGAAATCATTAATGGGGAATAAAGAATTGATTGAGATTGTAAATTGCAAGTGCACAGTTAAGGAATGAAAGACCCCATCTTTATCATTCACATGTCACTTTATCGTTAGAATTTATATTAGACTGGCCACACGGGTGTAAGAAATTAACCATCAGGAATCCTGCTATATTTTTAGTGAAAGCAACTAATACAGCAATCGATAAAGAATCACTCCAAGCTTTTCCGAAATACAAGGTAAAAAACAACCCTCGGCAATAGAAAATTTTAAAACAATGTATTTTCATGAATTATAAGATGTTATAAAATCAATTAGCCATCTTTTTACCAATTGCTTTGCAGCAAAACTGAAGCCGGAGTAATACTAAAGTGAGCATGACAATGATCTAACCAGGAAGCCAAGAGTTACAAAATCACATAATGAAAATAACTTGTTCAAGCCACAACACAAGAAATATCAAGGTAGTAGTGATAGTAAATTGACAGCTTGGGTGAAAATATTTCCGTCATGGTCGGTTTAAGGAATAACTAAAGCATAACTAAAAACATCAGTACATGGGCAAGTTCATTGCTGCTGTGACCCTGAAGTTGATGTTCCAGATTCAGATGGGGCATGAGCAGCCTGTACAGACCCTGTCTGTGAAGAACCTGGTTGCGTAGAATGCTGATAAGTATGATTTGCAGCAGGCGGCTGGGATGGAGGAACAGCAGTATTGTATGGAGGTGGTGGATACTGTTGATAAGGGCCAGGTGGAGGCATATAACCATATGGAGAGTAATACTGATGGTGATATTGGCCAGGTGGAGGAGGCATCATTGGTCGGGCATAGTGTTGCATTTGCTGCTTCTCCAAACTGGACTTGTCCTCCCCGGACCCAGAAGGCCCACCAGGAGGACCATCTTGAGATGAAATGAGAGCACCCATTCTTTGAGGATCCATTGATGGGTAGTAGCTTCTTTCCTGCTGCATAGGTGGTGGATTGTTATAGAAAAATGTTCCTTGTGTTTGGTCCTGGTTCTGCTGCTGTGATATAACTGCCCGAGGCAACAATCCACTATGAGCAACAGATGCCTGCTGCCTAGCTTGATCAGAGCCATCTGACTCAGGTTTTGATGTCTGAGGCCTGCCCCACATCAGTTTTAACCTTAGGCCCTTGATAACCAGTTTGTTTGAGAGTTCTTCTGCTGCCTTTTCTGCACCTTCTCGGGTAGTATATGATACAAAAGCACAAGCCCGTTGCAGAACCATTTTTATAGATTCAATCTCTCCGTGGGCATAGAAGTGATCCCTCAAATCCTGTTCAGTGACCCTAGCATCAAGTCCACCAACATAGAGAGTTTTAATGCTCTCGTCCTCAGGAGCCTCCAGTGTGGCCATCTCCCCTGCCTTGCCAAGTAGCTTCAAGGCCACGGGATCGTTAACCCTGAATAATTTAAGGCATGAACAGAAAATTAACGGAGGCAAAATTATAAACATCACATACTAAAGCAGCTAGAAATATCATCAGTATCAGTAGTCACTAGAAAATTATGCAGATAAAACAAAGAATACATAGGCAATAGGTTAATATGAGATAAGAAAAAAAAATGATCGTATATCCATGATGCACTAAAAATATAGAAGCAAAAGAATATCCTCGGAATAAGATGTTTGATGGCTATTGACGTCTGCTACATCACTTTTTGCTACGATTGAAAATTAAAGGTGTCATACTACAAAGGAATCATCCTTAGTCCATATTAAAAAAATATAATTATTTCTACAAATTAAGAATAATCAAAGTACAAAAAAATGTCCTTAAAAGTAAGAAAAATTACAGGCTAAGGAGCATGCATGCCAGACAAGATAAGTCGTTTCACTTCACATATAGAAGGAAAGAAAGAAAGACAAAAATGCAATTACATGGTAGTTAGTAACTTAGTAATCCATATTATTTCCGCACTTTGGATCCTCAGATAGTGATTTTAACATGTATACCAGACCCACTAGGTGGAGTAAGGTTTACTTATAGTTGTTTAAACACAGCTTCCTACAAGCAGAACTATCACATGACTTTGCGGGAGAAAAACCCTGCAAGCTTTTTATCTTAGCCATGCAACAGGTCATCGCATAGGACAACCACAAAACAATTGAGTGAGTGCCTAATAAACTAACAGTTATATCCATCAAGGAGATGACAAAATGCTCTAGTTGCTGCCCAGTTCCAATGACAATACATAGAGAAAACTAATTTGGAACAAAAAGGGCCACTGCAAGAGAGAACAAGTATTAAAAAGTCATAAGCAAATAAGTATGTCACTTTTAACCATACATACCCATAGTAACGATCTTTAATATTTTGTTGAGACAATTCCCCAGTTTCTGGCATCTCGTGTCTATAAGGGCATTCGGCTCCTCTGGTACATTCACCCCTTATGTAGAAACTGCAAATATGTGCTCTGTTTCTTTTGTAATAAGGGGTTGTTCTTTGAAGCTTCAGGATAGTATCATTAGGGCGTGCTTTGCCATAAGAAGATTCATAATCTATACCAGCTCTAGCCTGCACCATGCTTTCACTCTTAGTAAAAAGATATGATCAACTAATAAATGAGAACTGAGTTAAAATAGTATAAATCCTAAAAGAAATGGAAAAAGAAAATTTGAGATTTTAATAGCTGTTAAATTACAATAAGAAAATCATAGTTCTATGGTTGAGGAATTCTGCACGCAATCAAAAAAGTAACTCCAAAATATTACAGAAAATATGTTAACCACAAAAATAATAATTCATTCACAACTAGATACAGATCGACTCTAAACCCACTAACTACTCTTCTGACCATTAATTACATTCAACTATCAGAAACTATAAATGCATAACTTGACATAAGGAAAACATACCCTACGGTCATGCTCTTCAGCAAAATACTCCCTATTAACATCACTTTTCGGAATCGCATCATTGGAATCAATATTGAGAGCTGTGTCTCGGACTTGAACAGGTAGTCCATATTCAAGGTCCAGAAGGCACACTTGACAGACATTTTTCAATTTACTACATGTCTGACATATCTCAGTTTTCTTATATCTCGCATCTCTGCCGGGTCTCCATCTAAACACAGTGAATGGCCGTGTACAAATCTTGCACTCCTTGTCATACTCTGCCCTTGTCTGCACACAAAATTAAACATGACCAAAAGCAATTAAAAAAAATAGCATATAACAATGGTTTTAAATCTAAACATTAACTACTATGTGATCAACAATCCTAGTGTTTCCTTTTTCAAAGATGAAAGAATTGAAATAATTTCTAACTCGTTTATTTCCGGTAGTCTTGAATTCTATGGAAACTAAAAGTAAAATAAATACAAAGATATAAAAATAATTGTTTACTTTGAAACGCCCTAGAAGAACTATGCTAAAATGCTTAGGGATTCCGAATTCACACAGTTGAAAACAAAACCATGGGCCTGCCTCAATGACAAAAAAAGGTTTTAAACTCAGCAGCTGCATCTATAAATTTATCATCATCACGATGCAAAAACTGTAAAGCGCAAAGTATAACAAATTAACTCTTCGATTCTTGTTGGCTGGTCACATGGCCAGGTTCAACACATCAAAATCTAATTCGGTTCAGTTGTTCCTACAACCCTTAAAATTCCTCACCAAACAAGCACAGAACAAACGAGTAGTCGATCAGACAGGAGGAAGTGCTACTGTTCTCATAACCGGTACGAGTGAAAGAAGATGACACAGTTAAAGAAAGAGAAAAAAAAAAATGCCCTAAGAGAATAAAGGAAGTCAGGGAATGAGTTGGTGTCATAGTCAGAATCACTTGTTACAAGCTCCCTTCCAATATCCCATTCAATCTCGCAAAAACAGAGCAGAATCCCTCAAATTAAAAAAAAAAAAAAACATGGTGAAATATTTGAAACAGACCATTCGAACATAGGGGCTGTCGCCGAGACAGGATTCGCATATGATGGGGAAATCAGAACGCTCCCAACCGTCCGCTTCGTGGTCTCTGAGTAACCTGTGTGCCATGGTTAGGGTTTCGTGACTGCACCAAAATCGAAGCTGAAGAAAAAAGGGAAGGAAGCCAAAAACATTCAGAACATTTTAGAAAACAAAAAAGACATCAATAGAATGCGAAATATGAATAAATTGGTTATTATAAACTTCGATTTCAATGCGAAATTTGGGAGAAATCGTGTACCTATTAGCGGTGAGGCAAGGAAAGGAAACGGAAAGGACTTGGCAGCGAACGCCGCGGAACGGAGGTTGGTGGCTGCTCGATTTGCACTAAGCACAGACGCCGAAATATTAGGTCTACTTTTGTAAATGTTATTGCTGTTTGGAAAATTACCGGTAATTCTTAATATTGTTTTGTATTTCTAATACTTACAGTTATACTTACACTTAAATAAAAAAATTTAAAGATGTGAAACTTAAAAATGAATTGATAGAATTTAAATCTTATTTCTTGTTTGAAATAAATTCAATTATCTTATAATCAATTTAAAATATATATATATATATATATATATATATATATTATATTTTTTATATATTATATAACTGTAAGTATATATATTAAACTTGTGTTTTTTGTTGGTTACTACATGTGTTTTATAGTGATTAAAAATTAATTTTTAAAATTTAAGAGAAGAAATTTAAATAAGAAATTGAATATATTATAGGTATTGTATCTTATTTTACTTTCTAAAATATTGATACCTATATAGAAATGTTTTTTTAACATACATTCACTTGAGGAGTCCATTAGCAAAAATGCATCTTAAGACTAGTACTGTTATGGCTTGCAATGTAGAAAAAAAAACTATCACTTATATAAATTAAACAAAATATAAATATGACATCATCAAATCAAACCAATTAATATTAAAGAATACTCTGATAAGAGTGTTTAAAATTTTCATGATTACTTAAATGAATTGTTTTCTTTCCAGACATTTGTGGATGCAACCTTTGAGAAAATTACTTAATATTGCTAAAGTCTAAACCTTTTCATCATTATGATAACACATCAAGAAAACCTTAACTTATTCAATTATTTCAAGAATGACAAGATATATAATAAGGTAACAAATCTTTGCGTATCATTTAAAAAATTTGTTTCCTCTGTGTCTGAATTGATCATTCCTAATCAAGTTCAATGTTCAATATTAAACATTTGAAAATATGAAATAGTATAATATTACACTAACATAATTTTGTTTTTCAGTATATCACCATATCTAATTATTTTAACCAATTTTTTCCGTAGTACAATATTTAGATGTTCTACTAAAATAGTGTACGGAAATTTCCTTTTACCAACAGTAGCATATATGTGAACAAGTTAACATCACAATTTTTATATATTTTTATAATTATTCTGATTTAAAAAAAATCATTTTTATCCATTTTATACCAGTTTTTTTGAACTAACAAAATGGATAATAACACATAGAAATTTTCATGACAATAAATTTATGATAATTTTTTCCATTATCATTTTAGGATTTGTTTTCATTACTTATTACAATGTATTTTTAATAATGTGAATCTCTACTATTTGCAATAACATCTAATTTTAACAATTGTTCATCATTCTTGGAGTATAATTTGTTCCTTATGTCATTTATGAGGGTGTATGTGTGGTAGGAAATTTCTTTATCTATCAAAATCTCCTTTTAAACAATATAAGTTTTTCAATATGCATTTAAAAAATAATTAATGAAATAATCTCACTTCTAATTAATTTATAAACAAAATAAAAAATGGGAAAAAACTAATTTTAAACTGAAAACTATCAACATTACTCGATTTATAATATTTTATAAAATAGTAAAATTATAATTGACGTGGGACAGATAAGATCAGTATGGATGAAATAGTCTACATAAAAATTCTTATCAGTTAACTATTTATATATACAATAATATTAACTATATTATCGTATTTTTATTTTTTTAATAAAACTAAGTCTTAAATTTAAGAAATTCCATTAGATATTTTAAGATCCCGTGTTCATTTTAGAAAACTTGTAATTTAATGAAAGGATGGGACCATTGCACAAATGCTCATAAAGATGACCAGCTTCTTAATTATTCACCAAAGAGGTGAAGAAAAAAATAAAAAAAATGGTGATTCTTTGATATTATTAATTTTTTTCTATATTTGCTCTACAACCTTATAAAGCTATTTAGTATAGTTCCACTAATGAAACACTTAACAAGTATATTATTTTTCGTTTATTCTATTACACTTATGAAACATTATTTTAGTATTTTTTTTATATGAAAAAATATTTTAATTGAAACAATTAAATTATTTGGGAAATTTTAACCCCAAATCCTGCAACCATCTAGATTATTCGGCACAGCTCTGTAACAGGTTTTGTTGTCTATGGTGAAACAACAAGGCAAAAACCTCAAACCACAAACACAACTCGTGTACGGCTCTCATAGTATGGGACCATCTTCAATAAAACAACCCCAATAACCATAAGAGAAAAAAAAAAAACAACCTTTTTTATTTGGTTGACAAGTATCATCTATCTTGATCTGGCCTTGCCTTTGTTGAGTGCAGTTTTTTTGTCTCAATGCTTCATTCCCAAATGAAATTTTGACCCTTTTGCACAGTCCATTCTGTCGAACAACACAGCAAGAGAAAAATCAAATTTTTTTCCCTCTCGCTGCTTTCTATTCTATATAAGGTCATATCCCAGGAATTGACCAGATGGAGAATGAGGCACATAGCATGTCATCTGATATAGGAATAGGTGTGAATGAGAAGATGGTTGAGGCACTTGAGTCAAGTGACAACATCCCACTGTTGCTCACCAATTCTGGCTCTCTCAAAAGGACAGGTTTGTGTTGTTTTGTGTTCTGTTGTATTGTGTCGTGGGTCATCTCAAATGTTTAGTGCAAAAGTGAATAGTGATGTTATTACTAACTAACATGTTGGTGTTTGTTTGTGACTGTGATGAACTGGATTTGGTTGAATTTGACTTTGTGAACAAAAGGGACGGTGTGGACAGCAGTGGCACACATAGTGACTGGGGTGATAGGATCCGGAGTGCTGTCTCTGCCGTGGAGCACTGCACAGCTTGGTTGGCTTGCAGGACCACTCTCAGTCATTCTCATTGCTTCCATCACTCTGTTCTCTTCTTTTCTTCTATGCAACACTTATCGCCATCCCCATCCTGAACATGGCCCAAATAGGAGTGCTTCCTACCTTGATGTTGTCCATCTGCATTTAGGTACGAACAATTCAATTCATTCCCTATCTACTTTCTTGAATTGTATAGCATGTGGTGCCACCAAGTGTCTGATCTGAGTGATGATGAGATTGGTTCATTTAAGTATGTGGTGAGGGGGTTGAATCCTCTGACAATATAGTTGACTGGGGAGAACTCACTTTTTGAGTGTTTCCAGATCTACCAAGAAAATTAATGAACAAGGATATTCCTTACAATGATGCATTACCTTTGTGTATGAAAAAAAAGGGAAAAAATCTGGTTGAGAGACATGAACTTATCTTTGGATGGTGATGAGCTTGAATGTTTTGTCTTCTTTGCATGAACTATGTGTTGTATGGATTTGATTAGAGACAAATTCAATGTTAATTTCACAGTGATGAGATTATAGGGATTTAGGTAGGGAATAAATATTCTGAAATTGTTATTGATTTGATGTGATATGAGTTTATTTACCTCTTGGTGGAGATGAGCTTCGTTCATCTAAGTTTGTGGTTAGGAGTTTGGATCCTTACTTTTGTGTGCTGAAAAATCTAATTGAGAACTCACTTTTGAGTGTTTCCAAATCTCCCAAAAGAACTTAGCCTCCATGAACAACCAAGGATATTCCTTACAATAATGCATCACAACAAAAAATTGCATCTTGTTACCACATTGTCATTGGAAAGAATGCTATCTATATGACAGAATCGTCTTTGGACATTTGCAGGAATAAGTAATGGGCGGCTCAGTGGTCTTCTTGTGAATATAAGTTTGTATGGTTTTGCAATCGCCTTCGTCATTACAACAGCTATCAGCTTAAGGTGTGTTGATGACTTATCATACTGATTCCTGTCTTGTCATGAAATTTTCTTTTCTTTGCTCTTCTTTCCCTCTGTTTATCTATGGATGCTACCTGTTCCAAAACAAGATTTTCTCACTGGTGTCTGTCCTAAGAATAATACTATATGATTGCCACTGTTAATTTGGACTGCTATTTGTATTTGTGGCTGCAGAACAATACAACATTCATTTTGTTACCACAACGAAGGGAGTGAAGCATCATGTGAATTTGCAGATGCATATTACATGCTGCTTTTTGGCGTTATCCAAATTATTCTCTCACAGATACCCAACTTCCATAACATTGAATGGTTGTCGGTTGTTGCTGCAATTATGTCCTTTACTTATTCTTTCATAGGAATGGGGCTTTCCATTGCACAAATCATAGGTATGATGGGAGCCTTAGCTCAGGCCCACCATAAGTATTAGTTTTGATCAGATAAATGTGTATAATTTTCTGACAAAACTTTGCTCAGACAAAGGACATGCTGAGGGTAGCATTGGAGGAATCAGTACCTCCAGTGGAACTGAAAAGTTATGGCTGGTTTCTCAAGCACTTGGTGACATATCATTCTCATTTCCGTTCTCAACAATTATTATGGAAATACAGGTAAATACCTTGCAAATCCACACACAAAACTGTAACTTTACCTGTAATGGCTGATATAATTTTCTGTAATTATTGAAGGATACTTTGAAATCACCTCCACCTGAAAACCAAACCATGAAGAAGGCCTCAGTAATTGCGGTCACTGTCACAACATTTATGTACCTCAGTTGTGGAGGTGCTGGATATGCTGCCTTTGGTGATAATACACCAGGAAACCTTTTAACAGGGTTTGAATCCTCTAAGTCGTCTTACTGGCTTGTGAACTTTGCTAACGTTTGTATAGTGGTTCACCTAGTTGGTTCATATCAGGTACATTGAATATAGAGATACCGTGTCAATTTTTTTGGGTGCTCCCTGTTAATATTTCTTCAATTCCTGTATTATGCATCACCTGTCTTGGGTAGCTTGTTGTAAAATCATCATAAAGTGTAAAATCATCTAATTGTCACCTACTTTCTTTTGGTGCAGGTGTATAGCCAGCCACTTTTTGCCACTGTTGAGAGTTGGTTCCGTTTTAATTTCCCGGATAGTGAATTTATGAATCACACATATATCTTGAAACTCCCGTTGCTACCAGCCTTTGAACTTAATTTTCTCAGCCTGACTTTCAGAACTGCTTATGTTGCATCCACAGTTGTGATTGCAATGGTCTTTCCCTACTTCAACCAGATTTTGGGGGTTCTGGGTAGCATGATTTTTTGGCCATTGACCATATATTTTCCTGTGGAAATATATTTGAATCAATCCTCTACTGTACCATGGACGACTAAGTGGGTCCTGCTTCGAACTTTCAGCATTGTTGGCTTTGTTTTTGGATTGTTCACTCTCACTGGATGTATTAAAGGAATAGTAGCTCAAAAAATTGGCTGAGAAGCTTTCAGACCTATCCAGGTATTGGGGCTAAGAAAGTAGTTTCTTTTGTACTTTGAAGGCCCCAAAATGATTCATTCACACAGTTAGTGTCTTGGAACCATGAAATGAAGATTGGACAACTTGTACTTTTTTTTCTCTCGGTAAATTAGACTTGAAACATGTATTTGAGATCTGAACTGTCCTGTCTTTATTCATCAACAATGCATTGACTGTAAAATGCAAAGAGTAGAGAGGACTGCACTGAATCTGGTTGGACAATAAACATGCAGATTCTCTGATATTTTCAAAATTGGTCACCTTTTGGTATAAAAAAATAATAATGTTAGGAACGTTGATGAATGCAAACGTTGCAGTTCAGGAATTCCAAGTTTGTACCTAGCTTTATGGTGTGATTCTGTTGCCAAAGCTTAATGTTGTGATATGAGAAGTGTTTCTTTGCATGATCCTCCGAGAAACTAGTCAATTTCATCTAAGATGTTGAGATAACTCTTAAGATGTAAATTGTTGGCATGAAAGCAGAGTGTTGAGCTGGTCAGGTTTTAAGATAGAGAACAACACATGCTCACTTCAATGTTCAAACATGACAACACGTATAAGGCAGCCTTGTCCTGCATAAGGTATCGTCTACTGAAAACTCCTACTTCGAATTTATACCACTGTGGCTAAAATTTATCATTTAAGTGCAAAACATTGAAGGCAAAATGAACTAGACGATTTCATGATGCATTCGCTTTTCAAGACCCAATAGCTATTACAAGTTTTGTTAACGAAATAAGTTTCACTTTTTTGTTTGATCACACAAAAAAAAAACGGTGAAATGACATAATGCTACTCGTATGCACTTGAACTAATATGATGTCTCAAACTCAACATTAACAACCAAGCAAAGATAACATGGAATAAAGCCAGCATAAAGTGAATCTAAAGAAACAGTTTGTTCCATAATGTCTTCTAATCCGTAGGCTTGACTTTCCTACCTGCTTAACATTGTTTGTACAAAATAAAGAAAAAAAAACAATAGAGAATATAACGAAGGATTGGTTGACTTCAACAAGACAAACATCATGGGCCCAATCAATCATTCTTCTCCTCGTATGATGACCAGCATAAACACAGCCAAGAATGATTTGCCGCACGGCATGCAAATTGCCAATGTTTATGGTTTCGACTCAAAGAACTACTTCCCTCAATTATACACCAACCTCACCATCAACCGAAGCAGTGATTTACTGAATAGCAAGACGCCTCTGTGAGCTTTGCTCAGAGGAGATGCTTCCCCGTTGTTGACCTGAACAGTCCCCTTCCTCTACTCTCTCACCGGAGTGCAAACAGAACGCAGATGATGACTGCAAAACATTTGCATAGTTGTGTTTCTCAAATCTCTCATGCACCTGAGAACCTCTTGCGTCTTGTTGCACACTGGCAGAGTTCCATGTCTTAGCAGAATCAGATGAATTAACTGAAACTGGACCTGCAGCACCCATATTCTTTTCCTTGTTCGTATGTTTGGAAGCTTCGACCTCAGTTTTCTTTGCAAAACGCCCTCCGTTACCTCTTGCTCTTCTCATAGCATGCTGATGACGAGATTCATGAAGATATGGCTGCGAAGAAACTCTGGTTAGCATACTCAAAAGAATAATTTGAATACAGAACTATGGAGTAAGAAAAATGCATAAGCCAGTGCTCATTTGTACCTTTCTGACTTTTATTAGTTTCTTTTCAAGCTCTGCTTTAGCACGAGCCTGTCTTCGTCTCAGAATTCCTTGGTACTGTTTGGCATTCACATAAACAGGCTCTTGAGCCATCTCAAGCGGCAAAGCCATTCTAGCATGAGGCATTCCTATAAAAGGAGCATATCCCTAATAGGAAAAAATATAATAAGGTTATTTATCATTGCAATGATATCCTCCAAATATAACCATAGTTTGAAACAGAAAATAGACCAAATAGCTCTTTTATCATATATCAAGAAAAAATCAATCCCTCGGGGGCTATGCACAGATTACATTCTCACCAGAATGATTTATGAGACATGCAAAACAATGAGTTTAGAAAGTTTGTATGATGTGAAAACACTCTTGGTAATACCATAATAAGGATTTGTAGCACATACCTAGATTTTGAAGCATACTAGGATCCATCACAAAAACATGCAATGGAACTATAATATTTCCAACTATAGAATTTTCATCATAGACAAGTACGAACAGCAAAAATTAATGCTATTAAACATAGTCCTAAAGCTATGATCTTTGTGCTAAAAAATAATATCATGAGGGCAAGGCTTACAAATGAATGGCTAATAAGTTCTAGTTGTGGAGCATGTGGTGGAACGCAGTCATCACGCCTAGAAGGTGCAGATGATGAAGAATGCAGCATGGCTTGTTGGTCTTGTCCATAACTTCCTGCCAAGAAAAGAATAGTGTTCCATTAAGCTTGTAACGCTTAGAAATAAAGAAAAAAATCACACCAACATAATTTCACGCATTGTGTGTATATATAAGCACATGCTTTCTTTCCTGATTTCAATGTCTGCATATTTTTTTTTCTTTACAATACAATGTAATGCACCTGGTTGATTAGGAGCAGTGGGTTGTGATTCTTTGGTGACATCATCGTCTTCCTCATTCACCCCATTGTTGGACAAAGATTGATCTTCACTGGATTCTGAATCGCCATTAGGACGTTCAAGTGATGATGAATTTGATGCGTTCACTACTGACATTGCTTGTGGAGGACGTTCAAGTGATGATGAATTTGATGCGTTCACTCCTGACATTGCTTGTGGAGGAACAGGTTTGTAATGAGGATGAATACCACGCCACCAGGGTTCAGAATAAACATTGCTAGGCGTAAAGGATTGTGGATTAGACCTAGGCGGATTGGTAGTTTCAGATTTTGATTGCATGATCCCTGCAAAAGTATATTGCACATGAAAATTATATTCCTCATAAAATCAAAGGCAAGATAAATAAGAATGGATAAATAAGGTATTTGTGAAACAAATTTACATGATCAAATGAAAACTATAGTCATAGTTGTATCAGAAGCATTGAAGTGCTGGCAAAAATTGACAAGTATGATATCAAAGCACAATTCACAGCTTTATTAATAATTGAAAGACTTAATGAAGTCAAATTATGTACCAAATACAATTGAGCTCACAACAAAACATGGTAACAAGTGAAATAAGACAAACACCTGTGATAGTAACTCTGGGTAGGTTTGTTTATAGGGTTTTTTCACCGAGCTGTTTTTATATTTTTTACAAATAGATCATTAATCACAGAAATGAAGCAAAGGTGTGAAGTAAGAGCATTAACTTGATACAACAAGAAAATGCAAGCCCTCTTTTTAGGGTAACGACAAATGCTCATGATTGATTCATATAACTCAAAAAGTTTTGAAAACAGTGTATTTCCGACAATGTTAATACTAAAAACTAGTGCAACCTCTTAAAATGTAGACTGATACAGAAAAGCTACACATAAAAACATTTTATAGCTTCATATATGAATAAAATTATAACACGTGGTGTGCAAGTAAAAGTAAATCGAGAAACCCCCACTCAAAGCTATTAAAAATCGTCACGAAAAGACAATACTTGTTAAGGCAAAGAGATGCTTAAAACAAAGCTTTCATTTTTCTCTTACTTGATCTTCAGCACGAGCTAAAAGCTAAAATCTTTGAACTCCCAGCCAGTGCCCAGCAACCAAATGCCCCTACAAAACAAAAACTTGACATTCAGCAACATTGTTTCTGCCTTGTTTAGTCAAAAAACAAACAGTAACAGTGGATATTCCAACATGCAACCTTAAATATCAGTCTAACATGCAGATAAACACCAGTTAGTGAGGTAGATTTCATAGAATATCACAAAAATCTGAAGGTTTGGCTGATCTTAGTGCATGCAACAAAATCCCAATTCTACCTTATTAACAACCAAAAACAATCTGTCTCCCACATCACATGCCATAGAATAAACTGTGTAAGTGATACCTTGACAGAATTCACACATGCAGACACAGAATCCTTACATTCAGATCACACAAAGACTTACCTAATCCAGCAAACAAAAGAATCACCCCCCAAAACCCTAATCCTCAAAAGCCCTTCAAAGAGAAGGAATCAGAATTAGACCAAATTCCCCTGTTGATCAAGGAAATTTGGGAGGTGGGAGGCAAATGAAAGAACTGTGCTGTGCTGTCTCCAGAATGTGGAGTGGTGTATGTTGATATCTCACTTGAGTTGTTGTTATTATAAGAGGATAGAGAAATTGGTGAGAGACAATAACACGAGTTAAGTGAAAATAAAAACAATGTTAACAACACTAACAAGTTTAGTCCAGTGTTGGGGTTTAAATTTCAAGTGACATACGATGATGACGTCAGCACCACGCGGGAGGAGGGGACACGTGGGTTGGGGTGGGAGGGAAAAGGAGAAAACTGGTAGGGAGTGAGAGAGGTGGGTGAGGATATCAAAGCCTCCGAGGAAGGAAAAAGAAACAAAATTTCTAGGGCACGTGACACGCACTTGAGTAGCAGAATCCGGTGAACGCGTGGCCTGGGAGTGGGACCCACAGCGTCCGAGAATTGACAGCAAAGTTATCCACGTGTCCCTTTTTTTAGTTTCCTCGGATGAATTATTGATTCTCCACCATAAAAATAAAAACAATTTTATTTCTTTACTTAAAAAAATGGGAAAAGGTAAGCCTTACCTGCCAGTGAGGAGTGAGGAGGACACGTATTATCACTTCACAGCTCATCAACATTGCAATTTATTCACTCCAAAATCCAATAAATATTGCTTTAATAACGTGGCAGCACTTTTTAAGGTGCTGTTTAGAGTCACATAAAAAAAAATTGTACTTTTAAACTTATAAAAATCAATTATACTTATAAAAAAAATTAGAAGTAAATAATTTCAGTTGGTTCTCAACATAACTTCTCTAACTCGGATGAAAATATTTAATTCATATTTTGTAATTTTATAGTGTGGGATTTGTTCCAATAAATAAGTAATAACTTATGGTTCGGTTTGTCAACCTACTAACTCAGCCTAATTAACTCATAGTTTAAGGGTATCAACTTTAACTATAACTAGTGTTTTACTCTACAAAATATATAGAGTAGATGTTTTGTTATTTAATTAAAATTTATAATATATGCACAATTGTGAATATATAAGTTATATTATCATCTAATTTATAATAAATAAATATTTTTTATATATATTATATTTATAATAAATACATTTTATTACAATATAAGTTTATATTTATTACTGAGGGAGTCAAATTTAAATCAAATGAATACATTAAACATAGAGGAAATCTAATAACAGGTAACACTACAAATTTAATCAATATTAAATAAAATAATTTTTTAATGATTATAATATCCTAGTAATAAAATCTAGGTCTATCTCACAAAAACTAATTCACTTAAATAATATATATATATAATAATAATAATAATATGATCATGTTTTATATTCAAAATTAATTTACATTAATAAATAAAAATAAATAAAAGTAAATGATAATACAAAATAAAAATAAAAAAGATAATACAAGGGTTGGAGGTAGAATTAGGAGATGTTATAAGTCTTAGATTTTGATTTATATTTATTTTACTATTTTTGTTGGTTAATAAAATTTTGAAATTTAAAATATAAATTTCTTTTTATTTATAAAAGTGATTACTTAAATAATTCGTGTAGTTATAAAATTACGAGAGTGAAATAGTAGAATTTTTTTATATGATTTTATATATTTTCTAAATTCATTTTAGTTAATATCCATTAAAGCATGCTAATTTATTTAATTTTATTATTTATTTTAATTAGCATTTTTAAATTATATTAATTTGTTTATCATTAAAAACAAATAAGATTAATATCTATCAAAGTGATATTAAATTTACTTAATTATAATATTTATTTTATATTAATTAATTTATTTTTAATATTTTTTAATGTTTGATAAATCATTAACTTAAAATATATAAATATTAAAAATTAATAAATTTTAATATAGTTTAAATTTAATGAATTTATTTATACAATTAATTAATGAGTTTTATATTTACATTTATTTCAAGAACTGAACATCACCTATAAAAATATTATTCTCAGGAGTCTAATCAATTCTGATATTCATCTTCACTGTCATTAGTTTTTATGGTAACATCATTGTCATCATCATTATTACAATTAATAGTTATTTAATTTTTATGACAGTATGTATTAAATAAAAAGTAATTAATATATTTTTTTCAACAACACATGAGTCATTAATGTTAATGAAATATTCTTTGCTGGAATTGTAATAGCATCAACACATGTACATGAGTAAACTTTATTTTATTTTTCGAAAAGGGAAAGTTCAAACTTAAATATTAAAGATAACTTACACTAATCTCTGTACACTTTAAATGAATTGAGTAATCTTACACACTAGAATGTGTTGTTGTGAATAACGATCTTAAAAAAAAAAAAAAAAAATAAAATAATAAGGAACCTTTTTCGGATTCTCATCCTCTAATATATAATATGATAACCCATTGCATAGACACATCAAAATCCAAAAAAGTTAATAATAGTTTCTTTTGACTTGTCAGAATCCAAAATATAATAAACATAAAATTGTGACTGAGAGAAGAAATTTCATACAAAATGGTTGATCAGATTTTTTAATATAAAATTAATTAATAAGAAGGAAAGTGAATATTTAAAAAAAAAACAATAGTGGCAGTTGCACCGAAAAGGTTTCAACTGACTTAACGGCAATGAGTCTTTACTGCTCAAAAAAGTGTCATAAACCCAATAATTAGCTAACAAATTATATTATAACAACGTTAAAATTACTGAACATATTAACTTTTTACCATGCTAGAAACATCTCTAGCTTTTCTCTATAAGATTATCGTGTATGAATATTATATTAAATATATGAAGTAGGAAAAATTAGTATGAATATGTAACAAAACTCTTAATATTAACCAAAAGAGTAAAAATATTAATCATATTCAGTAACAGTTGTGCAGAAGAGAAACAGAACATAACAGAAAAGAAGATGAATTTGCATACATAAAAAAGCACAAGACTTTAATTCTCTCAGACCAAACACTTTACAAACTAAGTATTTTTCAGAATAGCAACTTCCAACATTGCAAACTATGACACTCAAAACCTTAAACCACACCCACAAGCACTCACCACAACACTTCAAATTTAAACTCATAAAGGAAGAAGAAAACAAACCGAAAGTGCACCCTGTTAAATACAGAGATAGATTTTAAAACAATTTCATAATATATAAACGAGATGAAAATCTCAACTTAGACTAGTTTTACGGAATTGAATTAGACTTAAAACACATGTTAGAATCTATCCTAACGAATTTTTATAGTATCACGAACCAGGATATATATATATTAGAGAAAGGAATGGGGAAGATTTTGAAACGCAAGAAAGAAGAAAATGTTTAAGTCTGGTGGTGCAAAGAAGGGTAAATGTGATCTACGCAGAGAGAAATTGGAAAGCATTCTTGGCTTCTGTGGTGGTGGAGGGCATGTTGAAAGTTGTGGTATCAGAAACTTTTGCCCTTTGGGAGTGGAACACGTAGCAGCATCAGAAAAATCCATGTCACTTTTCTTTGATGGTTCTTGTTTTGTGCTTCTTCTTGTTCTTTTCCTTTTTCTTGAGGTTGTTGTGATTGCAGAAGGAACCATTTCTTGAGATAATGTTAAAGAGAGAGAGAGAGAAAATGTTTCTGTAAAAAAACTGGGAAGGGGAAGAAGAATGTGGAGAAGATGGAAGATAAGAGAAGAGAAACTTTATCTTGAAATTGGAATGAAATGTTTGACTGAAAAGAGGGTTTTGTAGGAGAAAAGTGAAGTGATGATTTGTGAAGAAAGAGTGTGTTGCATTTAAAAAGACAAAAGAAAGTAACTCCTTTTACTAACACATCAGAATGGAGAAACAGAGGAAGTGAAGTAAGGAATCCAAGACAATGTTTCTTTAAAAAAACAGAGCAAAATGGCATTAAACTTCAATTAAATCTAAGATGGCATTACAAATGATGTCTTAATCATTATATTACATCATTAAATAATTATTTATTTATTTATTAATTTAAATAATATTTTACAAATTAAAAATTATTAGTATTTAAATTTTTTTTATTTTTAATAAAAAAATATAATTAATTTATGAATCAGAACCTAAATTATAATCAAATAGTATTAATAATAATAATAAAGTTGAACAAAATTTTAATAAGGGTTTAAAAATTAAAATTAATTCATCTTCTAAATTTTGACTTAATTTAGTTTCTTAATTATTTCAAAATTTAGTTTCTTAATTATAGAAATATGTATGAATGTAGTCTTTTTAATCAAATTAATTTTTTTATGTTTATTTGAAATTTTAAACATATTTTATAATAATATTTAAATTATTTATATTCTTAGACACATTTTCGTTTTAATGTTAATAAAAAAATTATTTTAAAATTTATTTAAAACATCAAATAAACTTACCAAATTTTGGTTAAAAAGATCAAATTCACACATTTCTAAAATTAAAAAATTAAATTATATCAAAGTTTTAAATTGAAAATAATTTTAATTTTCACGAATAGTTAAAAAATTAAAAACATATTTAACATTTTAATAATAAATAAAAAATTATTAATAAAAAAATTCAAAGTAGATTTATTGATAGGTATATATATATATATATAGTTTGTTCCAACCTAGGGATGGGAGAAAGGGAAGGAATCGGATATAAAGATTTTCAGTCGTACGTGTTTGGCCAATCTTATGTTTAGAATAGCAGACAGATAAAGTTATGAAGAAAGTAAATGATTCTAATATTCTATACACATATTATTATACTTTTATTTCCCCTTCGACAACACTTCAATTTTTTGGATCACCAAAAAGTGTGGGAACACATCCACCATATTCTTTTCTATCTGGATTTTTAATTACATGCACACTTCTTTAGCTTTAGATTTTCAACTTCACTTTATCAAAATATAATTCAAATTTCAGTGCAACTTTTAGGATCAGGACATTTTTAAGGAAACTGTTTATTAGGTGTTCTTACCTAATAAATTATATATATTACATGGTTCGATAAATTTATTAGATCTGTTAATATTTGATGTATAATAATAAAATAATAATAATATAACAAAAATATATAATAAATTGTCATATTAACCAAGGTTGGATCGAAGTAGATATATAAGTAAACACGTGAATTGGTGATTGAAAAATTGAGTTAAATTGACATTATTTTATTTTGTAATCAACATATACTTTTCCACATTGGAAAATCATCCGCAATAATTTTTATGAAAGTTACTTATATCAAAATAACATTCCTATAAGAAAAAAATTGTAAAACAACTTCAATAACTAAGAGAAATTTGTTATCATTATTGAAGGATTTAGTAATTAATTTTAGAGTTGATTGCATTTTTAGTCAGCATATTTAAATTTTTAACAATTACAGAATTTGAAAATCCCGACAACATACAACATTCCAATTAGACAAATTAAAGAAACATAAAAAAAAAACAATTATCTTTTTGTTTTGTGATCATCCACTTCTAGAAGCATTGAAACTCTCAAGTGGGAAGTAAAGTAGTAAAAAGAAACTTCAAAATCTAAACAATGAGTATTTTAGCATCCACATTTTTAGAATACGAGTTTTGGGCCAACCAACCAATAATCAGAAAAAAAATTTCCGAAAAAAATATATATTATAACTGATTTAACGTGTAATTTGATGGGTGCATGAAGAAATTTGATGGGAAGCAGGAAAACACTCCAAATTCAAAATAAATTTACTTCTTAATAATATTAGAAAATCAAAATGTTGCAACACTTGTCAAATTTTTATATTTAATTAAATATTTTTATTTTCTATTTCCAAATACTTAGTTAACGACGATATAAAATTACATTCATATAAAACTAGTTAACAATAAAATTAAATAATAAAATTTTAACTAAAAAATATAAAAAAATTATATTTAAATTAAATTTCTCAAAAACAGATAATTTTATTAGAATCTTAAAACTTACTCAAATAATAAAATTATGGGTTAAATATGTTTTTGGTCCTTAATTTTTAGTGAATTTTGAAAATTAGTTCATTTTCAAATCTTGGATCAATTTAGTCTTTCATCTCTCGAAATACGAAAATTTAGTCATTTTAATCAAATTTTTGTTAAATTTATTTGATATTTCAAGCACATTTCATAATAATAATTGACTTAACATTAAAGTAAAAATATTTCAAATAATATAAATAACTTAAATACAATTCTGAAATGCGTATAAAATATAAAATAAACCTAACAAATTTAATTAAAAAACTAAATTCACATGTTTCAAAACATAGAAAATTAAATTAATATAAAATTTTAAAATAAATTAATTTCATAATTCACCGAAATTTAAGAATAAAAACGCATCAAAATTATTAAAAGACGTATGAATACTTGTTCTTCAATCGTGGTTTGGGCGCGTGCGTTGGTGACTAAGGCATAGACCCGAAATTTAGTCCTAGGGTCCAGAACAACTGGCCAAACCGGAAAAGGCAAACATGTGTGTGAAAATTTTGGACCTCAGAATTTTTGTTTGGTTAAGATTCACCTCAAAATCCCACCTTCAAAAGGAGCAATGGTTTTCTAATTCCAGTGATCTTTCAAATATTATCAATTCTGCACTTTTCTAGAAATAGCTTCCATAAGGGTCTGAGATACGATGGTGGGTGGTGTATCTGTTGTGGTGGAGTCGCACACTTGTCCATGTTTGTGCGTGGAAGCTCTGAGCACCACCACCACTCTCAGTGTTGTCTGCAATAGTCTCAGTCTCACTCTCAAGAGGAAACACTTGCAGACACGTGAAACCATGAAACTCACCACTTCCTTCCTTCAGAACCACACTGTTAACACAACTTTGAAGAATCAGAGCAGGCACAAGAAGAGAACCAAAACACTCACTATTGTCAACGAGCTCGGTGGCCAATATGAGGACACTTTTCACGATGTTAAAAAGGTACTCTAAATAGTAAAGAAATTGTTGAGTGTTGCTATAATCATGGTATGATATGACATGTAAAAGAATGTGATTAATTTTCTGTAATTTCTAATATTCATATATATATATATATATATATATATATTACTGTTGCTTGTTTGCAATTTGACTAGCTTTATCTTTGGAACACATGCAGCAAATACTCAATTATTTCACATACAAGGCTGTGAGGACTGTTCTTAATCAGTTGTATGAGATGAATCCACCTCAATATACGTGGTTCTATAAGTAAGTCGGTTACGTGTTGTTGCAAGAATGTTAATTTGTAATTATTTGTTTTGGTCCTTTTCATCATGTGACATGTAAAGTAGTTAAGTTCCTAAGTTTTTGACATGGTTGTTCAACCTGAACTTGTGAAAAAGAGCAGATTGCAGACATTCTGCATAGAAAGCTTCTGAGATGTGTTGGTTCAGTATGATTATTTTACTTGAACTGGGTGATTCAATACCTATCTCATACTCGGATTTTAGATCATGGTTAGTGAATCTCTGTTAGGAATTTAAGTGAGTCTATGCCTTATATTATGCCTGATATTGAGTAAAGAGTATTTTGATATTTTGAGTTGAAAGTAGTATTAAATCTCTTACCTGAGTTTGACTCATTATTAGTATTAGATATTTCTAGTGAATTTTTACTCAAGAGACTTATCAGTTGTATGAGAATAGATGGTTTTTTACATTCTCAGAGAGTTTCATGATATGAGACTGCATGAGTGAGTAACTCCATGAAATGGATATCGATGATACCTTTCACAGTTTCTAGTTTTCTGCAACATTTATCTGATAAAAACGTTAATTTTCCTTTCGTATGCATAGTAAAGTTTACTCTTTAGCTAATTGTTATTTTTTCCTTTGATGACAGTTTCGTTGCAACAAACGATCCAGCGGATAGGAAACCTTTCTTACGATCCCTGGGGAAGGTAGGTAATCTGACAAGTTATATAATCTGCTGATAATTTTCAGAAAGTTGGTGGTTAGTTTTTTTTTTTTTCTTTTTCTTTTGATTACTCTGTTGTAAATTTTCTACAAAATGGTAAGCCATTACATGTTTGAATTTGTTATGAAAAAGTACTACAACCAACATTTCTGGTGTCAATGTTTTCCAATAATGTTTTCCAATAAAGAAAAACCATCCTCACAAGCATGCTGTGTCTAAATTACACTACTTTCAGTCTAATGCTCTGACACAGAATATTGATTACGTAATTTTCTGTAAAACACATGTTCTGATAGTTACATTTCACAGAGTGTTAACTGATGGAAGATATGTCATTTTTTTGCTTGACCCCATTGATAGGAGCGACATGAACTTGCTGAAAGAGTGATGATAACACGGCTTCACCTTTATGGCAAATGGATCAAGGTAATTGAACTCAAAATTATAACACTCTGTGAAGGGGTGATGCACTTAACAAAGTTATAACCTTTCTATTCTACATATCTTATTCCATGCAGAAATGTAATCACGCTGAGATATATCAAGAAATACATGATGAAAACTTGGAGTTGATGAGGGAAAGGCTTATGGAAACTGTAATATGGCCTTCAGATGACTCAAACACATGAAAAATCGATGAAGTTAGGACTTTCTTTGTTTTTTTCTTCAGTCTTTTAAATTTACCTCTTCCTAATCTAGGTGTAATTTTGGTTTCAGAGGCAATATGTTTCTCTCGATATTCATTTTTTATCCTCTTTTCTTAATAGTATAATGCATTCTGTAAGTTGTGTATATCTCTGTTTGAAATGAAGAATTTACAAGAGGGATGAAAATTTGTACACGTCTCGTTAGACCAATCGCTAGAAATAAGGACAATGATACTTTAACCTATTTTTTTGATTCATTTTTAATCTATTATTTCAATAACCATTAGATCATGACATCACATCATTAAAAAGAATCAAAATAAATTATCTAATGGTGATTGAAGTAATAAATTAAAAGTGGGTTAAAATATCATTATCTTTATTATAATGAGAGGTAGAGGGAAAAGCTTAAACTAAATCATTCAAAAATAAAAAGAAAACTAAAGGTAGAGTTTGGAAACCCTCTTGCATCAAAAGCACGTTTAATACAACAAAAAAGTACTCAAGAATTTCTTCAAAGAATATTACTTGAGTAGCTGCCCGAAGGAGACGCAAACATTTGCTAAGTTGATCCTCATCGATCGAAAAAAAAAAACTTAACTATTCTGATTACCCATCTCCTCATCTTTCTTAAAGGACTTTAAGACTCAATAAATTATTTAAAAGGATTAAGAACCATAGTTAATTCTTTTAAGTCTTAAACTTTTTGGGAAGAACTATAGTTGATTCAGTTACAAGTATTAATTTTCAAAATTAATAACTTCGTAAATTATTTCTGCTATGGACTAAAAGTTTTTCTATTCAAGTTTACATATTTATATTGGCTTTCCTTTTTTAAAATTCTTCTCATCAATATACACTTGTTTTAATTTAGTTAAATCCACAATTTTAGTTTCTCATTTTAAAATAAACATTTATCTACTGTTTTTTTTTATCTTTTTTATATTGCTTAATTTGTTAAGTCATTTTCTATAAATTAATGTTAGGTTCATAATTCATTTGAACCAAAATAAAATAAATAAGCAAGCAAAATTGGACCAAAATCACCAATCTAAATAGGTACCGAACATCTAAAATAGATTTGTTTGAGCAATTGATCGTATCTTTTGAACTGGAATAAGATTTTTAAAATATAATAACATGATTATTTTCTCTTTTCAAAATTTAAACCAACTTAAATACCTATTATTTCAAATAACTGAACTAAAGTATAACTCGACTCGATTTATATTAAATAAATTTTACTTATAATGGCAGCTATGCATGTAAAAAGGAGACCTATATTTTTCACCTGAGAAGTTATTTCTTAGTTTTGTCTAAACATTCATATTTTGATTATTTTTTGATAATAGTAGAAAAAAAAACAATTAGAAGGAGTGCAATACAAGTCTGTTTGGGATGTTATACAGAGATGGATTACATTATGACATCTCTTCTCACTCATCATACAAATTTGGCCAACTCATTTCGAAATGCATGTAGCTGATGTTATTACTATAAAGTTTCTTGGTTAGTTTTTATCCAAAGACAAAATAGCTTCCTATTTCGCTAGAACTTCTAGGTTTTATGTTATACCAACCATTGTAAACTATCTCATTTTCAATGACATAATAAGTTTAATCTCTACTAATAAATAAATTAATTAATACGTTGCTACTAATAAAGTACAGGTACTAAGTTTGGTTCACAAACTAATTTTTGGCACTAAATTACTAATGCATTCAGATTTTGAAACTAATTCTTTGGGACTGGTTAGAAAAACTGGTCATAGGCTTTTACCCCCTCCAAAAGAAACAGGAGTAATCGGATGACCCAGAAAATAATTTTTACGACACACGGAAAGATAAATTTCGATCATCACCCCCTTCACATTTTGCTTAAACATACAATTCACCCATTCGTCAGTGTTCCAGAAGAATCAGAATGAAATCGAAACTAAATTCTAAAACTGACATTTACTACTCATATAGTACAAGACTGAAGCCTGTAAATCTACTTTGATCCTCCGACTTACAAAAGATGATACATAGTGTGAGCAAGAGAGCCTTTGGTGTAACCTGGTCAGGAGTGCTCACAAAATTCAAAAACTTTCACACTGCTCTGACTGGTTCAAAATAATACGAGTAATTTTATACACCTGCAAAGGAAGCATGAAAAAAAACATGTATCAATTTGACAAAGTAGAATAGAATACCATGTTAAAAAAACTTCAAGGGAAGCATGATGAAAAACTAGTAGCGCCACAAAAAATAAAGTTAAAAAAGTGGCGATAAAGTATGAAAAACAATGAGGAAATAATAAATATTCATCCACGACCAGAAGACTACTTCGCAGACCCTAAACAAATATGAACATATCTCGAAGATGAAAGAAATAGAATCATAAGCTCACTGTATAAAGTTGCTTTCCTGTCATAGAATATTGAACCACTGCCAACTTTATACAGTTTTACCATCATGTTAACTGATCAAGGTTACGCAGGTATTAATAACTAAATAACAGCCAACAATACCAATTTTCCATAGCATAATAAAGTTTGCCAGTGGTCTCCCTAAATAGAATAGAAATGAACTTCTAGAAAAGATAACAAGGCATTGACATACATCCACTCATACGTACCATACTTGGTGCTGAAGCACAAGACTCGATACAACCTTACATGAGTTCTGTCGAGATTTCTCTTTGCCTGTAGCTCAAGGGATTTGAATGGAGTAACTGATTACAATTAATCATCACCATAAGTGATAATCTGCCCAAGTGCCTGTCTTGCACGAAGCTGCACCAACAAAAGAAAATTTATAAAATGACTGCAGGAAGTATTTCCACCAAAACAAATCTAAATGTGAATCTTTACATGTATTCAGTCTAGAGGAAGTAAAGAACAAGACTAGTTTGAAAGGAAGATTAAAAGACCTTCACATCCATGCAAGGATCATTAACCATCTTCTTGATTTGAGAAACAATTCCAACACTACGCAGTTTTACAATCCTACCAAATGCACCAGGACTTGAAGGAAATGTGAGATTTACTATGACCCAAAGGGCAGATGGGCGTAAACGACTGTCATTGCTCAGCAAAAACTGGCTAAAGAAAGAGTGAGACCCGTTTTCAGCTTTTGAAAAGAGTAGCTGCATGACGGCTTCTTTATGAGACTCATTTCCACATGCAATATTGCTGAGTAAGTACATCCCCTACACGGATAGATAACAATCAGCTTGAAGAATAAGATTTCAATACAACATCAGTTTCTTTTTTCATATGCTCATTGTGCTATTTTGTTGTTATCATGTCAGGGACAAAGATACCATTACACTACCAGCGGAAATCCCTCTGTAATCTGTGTAAGGAGCAAGGATCTCTCATTGCATAAACAATTTTTTTAGAATTTCACTAGCGTAAACACATTTAATGAAACCAATCATATTTCCTTCCTCCATTACCTACAGCTCGTATTGTATAAAATAACCCAAAAAAGAGGGTTGACAGGTACAGAAAGGAAAACCATAACATAATCATAATATATATCATTAGATTCTAACATCAACAAGTAATGACTGTATTCAACCAATGAATGTTTCAAAAGCTATTTCCAACCTGTATCCCAATTTCAATTTTTGAAGATTTTTGCAATTGCCTTCCAACAGCACCCAGTATGATACCATCTTCAGCAAAAGCATATTCAACACAATCAATACATCCATCAACCAAATTGCGAACAAGGGCCAGAGCTTGTTCTTGAACAGAAGGCTCCGGATCTGCAGTGTATACAGAATCAATGAGAAGTTTTTTGGTACACGCCAATTGATCAGAAAAAGTAGGAACTGGCAATGAAGATCATTACCACAGATAAGGCTAGCTACAGAAAACGCTGTCAACTCCATGAAAACTTTTTCCTTACACTTTTTGTCCGCAAGAAATACCATGTTCCTCAAGGCCCATACAGCATTTAACCGTAAAGATGAATCCATAGACTTAGTCAATTGGACAAGCTCCTTAATACCTCCACATTTTATGAATCTTGACTTCTGTGGTGTAAAGTCGATCACTAGGTTGCTAATAGCACCAAGAGCCGCAACCTGGTAACATGGGAAAAATTATGTTTACCAATATTTATGAAAACTAACGAAGGGAAAACGCATTTGAACATGATCAATAGAAAAGTATAACTTTTGAGGAAAGAGAGAAAACAAAGTTTTGTGGAGAAAATGTCATATTGGATATAATTAAAGTTAAGCTTTTGATTTAATCATATAGGTTAACATGTATTCCATTTGTGATAACATTCAGACCAAGATAAAAAATGCTTCTAATGCTCACTAATTTTAGTTTATTCAACAATAACCAGATTTTCCTGTAACATGTCCATTTTCGTGTATTTGACACAATAAAAAAATACTTCTGAATATTACATTGTACAACAGTTTAATCCAAAAATTAACACTTTAAGTCAGATCACCCAACTCAGCATGATTGCCTTATTTTCTTATTTTGACAGATATTGTGTTTCTTTTTGTGTACATCTTATCTGCACATTTGTTGGCTACATTATAGGCTACTGTTTTGTTAATTGATTCTGTCATTATTTGGACAGATTCTATCTAGTCGTTTCCTTGTAATTAGCTGAAGTTTAGGATCTCTATTCTGTGTAAAGGATGATGCCTATTATCAATAAAAAATTTCAAGCAAGTCATTCACATTTCACAGTTTATATTTAGTACTGAACTATTCAAATATTCAATGGGCACATGTTGAAAAGAGTCAACACAAGCATGTACCGCCTTGAAAAAACCATCAACAAACATTAGTGGATAAATGGTGACCATTTCAAAAATAAAATATCCAACGGGTGATACAACATACAAACACAAAATGGAAACAAATACTGCAAATATTAATTATGACAAAAAAATCTACCAGTTTCCTAATTATTAGGCAAATAATATTGAGTTAATAAGAAATAATGAACTAGACCAAGTTAATCCATCAAGCACTTTACTAAAAGCCTAATCCCTAAACAATTCAAGTTCAGGCTTAATCCACAATCAATACAGGAACAGGTGAGAGAATACAATCCAGGTTATCATCAGAATAGCTTGCACATATTAACCATACATTATACTTGTAATTGATATTTTAACCCTCAGATTCCACTGTTTAGATTTCAATCCTTTAGCATGATCGGCTGGCAATTTCCTGTCTGTACTTCTCCAGGAAAGAAAGCCAGCATATACTGAATTTAACTTACAAACAAACAACTAGGAACATCGTAAATGTGATAAACATACTTGGACAGAAGTAGAACGATCAGATAGAAGCCGAACCAAAGTAGTGATAATCCTTTCACTGGTGAAATAACCTGCACTCAAATTCTGAATAAAATTTTATGAGAACTATTTATACATAGCATGAAAGGCAGAGTGTCATGAGTCACAAGTTATGCACCTTGATTGAGCGTGAGACATTTTTTAAGCAAATGCAAGCTGCAGTGCGAACATTGGCATCATCATAGGTTAGGGCATCAACTAATATATTCAAGACCTGTATTCACAAACAGTGAAGCAGAAATTGCAAGTGGACTTAGTATCTAAGTTCATAGTTTAGAGGGGGGCAAATATTTCCATTACAAGATTCAGAAGAAACACAAATAGCTTATCATCTAATCCATGTATCAGGAAGAAACACATTACACAATGTCAAACATGCTCAATTGCTCATGTTGCAGTGAGTATATCTAAAGCACATCAATAAATGCTAAAGTAACTACCACCCATATATAATTCAATTCAATACCATTTCATCATGTTAATAACCAATTGGGGGATTCCATTTTTTACACCAGATTCTGGTACAATTAGTTGACATATTTACAAAAGTAAGCAAAAATCGCACAAGCTATTTCTGAAAAACTAAGCAAAAATCGCATTTACATGGAAGCTTCAGTATGTTTAACTGAGCAAGTGCTTCCAGTAAGAAAAAAAAAATGAGCCTGATGACACAACCTAAAAAAAGTTAACCATTTAATAGAGAATAAATACAAAGCATACCAACAAACGAAAGAAAAAAGTTGGTTGAAACCCACAGCACCAGTTTCCAGCCAGTCTGTATCTTAAAAACCCTTAAACTGTGTTTAACATTAAGCTAAATTGTTGTAGAAAATAACTGCAAGTACACGCAAACATGGAAATGTGATGATAAAGACAAACCATTACAACATGTACGTAGCCAAAATTACAATGACACAAAAAAGAGACACAAGAGACAAAAGAAAAACACAATAATAACATTATAGAGAAGGCTACATTGCAGTAGATCAGTATCAGGGTTACATTTGTAGGTTTCCGTTTAATTTTCATTTGTTGTCTACATTTTCCAAAGCAAGGAAGACAACAATACATGGGGTGGGGGGAATTAAAAAATGGTTCTTGGAAAAAAAAATATAAGAGTTTTACTAATAGTTTCCATGAAACAACAGACCTGCAATGACAGAAACTTAGACCGGCAACACTCCAATTTTGAGCAAAGAGCAGCTAAGGCTAGAAATATTCCTTCAAGACGTTCGGGATGTAAAGCACAATTTTGCAGGTGATTGTTGAACTTATCAATAGCATTTGCCTCAAATGCTAATTTCTGCGCATCTTCTTTTTCAGCAACTAAACTAGAAAAGGCAAAGCAAGCATTGTCTCCAACTTTACCGGAATCATCCAAGAGCTCAAGTAAAATATTTATCAATTTGGTTTCAATTCCTGTGTCTTGTAGATAGCAAGAAGATGAATTCTTTACACAAATCAGGCACAAGGTTGCTAATAACCTTGTCTGAGAATATCTGTCCTTGGTTAATTCAATTATTGAACTCAAAGCTCTTCGATTTTGAAGGTCCACAAATTTAGAGACAACTTCTGGATTGTTTTTAAGAATTGCGGCAATGGACTCTAAACTAGAATCTCGTTGGCTTAGAGAACCATCAAGAAGACTAATAAGTTTTTCTAAAGCACCAGCACGGCATAATATATTTTGTTCATCACTTGTCTCACAAGAATGAATAACAATGCTTGCACCTAGTCCAGTAAGATTTTCATTGCCACTTTTCAGTAGTGAAAGAAGAAATCCCATGTCTTGTTCTTTATAAAAATCATACTTCGGAGCTAGTTTTGATTGATAAATCATTCTTAAAGAGCGAGCAGCAGCATCCACAACCTGAAACCAAAAGGAGTCAGGTCTATTAGATCATTTGAAAGGAGAAAAATAACAGGTATATCACATTATTAATGTATAAAGGTTAGGGAGGTATGTTTTGTCGTACCCACTGCATGACTCAGTAGAATAAAAGGCATAAAGAAGTCTTGAAAAATATTAAGGTTAAATAGAAACAATAACAAATGCACTTCCTGAAACCTGTCATTCAACCTACACTAAAATATGAAAGTACAAAATGATTAACTTGGTAGATCATGTCCACACCCCACAGACTGCATTAGATCGTAATCTATCTACCCCTCACAACTATTGTCAACAGCCTAAATACCCAACAGATGCAGCCAAACAAAAGCAACATTTATTCAAGCATACATCGGACTCAAAAATGTTTCATGTATGAAGCCAAGTCTTCGCCCTTCCAATTTCTTTACTAATAGCATTCGCATAACGTTCCATTTTCCTATCCCTTGGCATTACTACTCCACCCTATCATGCATCTCCTAAATTGCATAACCGCCGTATTCATCACTCTGCAAAAAAATATACGCAGTTCTTGCCGTTACCATAGTAACCAGTACCAACAGAAACGTAATAAGGTTACACTACATCAACATGACACAACCTAACAAAGACATAGGAAGACAGGATGACGGACAAACTAAAATACACACATTCAAAAAACTGCAGTTGGTTACAAGATAAACACATGACTATTTCCAAACAGTTATTCCATTCCTAACTTCCAATGTATCACAGAGAAATGCAAACAGCGGTTCATCTTTTCTTCCAATAGCAACATCATCTTAAGCACCAATGTCTGAGAAACAAAACACGCATAAGAAACTCGAGTAAAAAACCGCTGTAACTAATCGAATTTACCTTGTCGTCAGCGGCAGAGAGGAGCCGGATTAAATGAGGGAAAGCTCCGGCGTCGAGAACGGCTCGGACGCCGGCGTCGACGCCGCAGGCGAAGCTGCCAAGCGCTGCAGCGGACTGGACGATGAGGCTGGATTCGGGAGTGGAATCAGCATCAGCGCCGGCGAGAACAGCAGCGAGGACGGGAACGGCGCCGAGCTTGATGTAGGAGAGTTTTTTGGTGCGGTTGCCGATGATCTGGTTCTTTACCTCTCGAATGGCTTTGAGTTTGATTTCGCAATCGGAGGAGGCGAGGCGGTGGAGAATCAGATCGGAGGAAGGACGCGTGGCCGGCATAGTGGCAGCGGAGGAAGCTCATGCACCGCGGAGGAGAAGGCGCGGCAACCTTCTCATTCCTGAACTAGGATGGCAGAGGAGAAGACAGATCTTTTTCGTTTGTTTCTTGAATTAATTAGTTATTAATTTTTAGGAGAGGGAAAAAATTAGGGGTATTAATTTATGAACGGATAATATAGTGTTGCTGTTCAACCCCCTTCACAATTTGGAAATGGCGCCCTTTCTTTCAATTTCTGCTTCGATACTCGTTTTATCTAAACATAACACCAATTTTAAAATTTATTATGCATTGCATCTTGTACTTTATATTTTAAATAAATAAATAAGTTACGTGTATTAAAATTTAAATTCTAAAAGATATTATTTGCATTCCAAATTTTTTTTTACAAAATTCTAAACTAGTACATAACTAATTTTAAAACTTTTTTTATAGATCACATTATTTTTCTAGAGGTAGCCAATGCTTTGTTACCTTTTGTTTTAGTTTTTCTTTCCTCGAATTTGAATCCTTTTTATAGCTAAGCCATGCATGGTAAAAGTTCTGAACGAAAGAAATAAACGAGTTAAGTAAAGCCGTTGAATTTGAACAAAATAATAGTAATTACTCGTTTAGTTTTTGTATACAAACTTTATTTTTTGTCTTAATAGTGGAAATTATCTATTTTAATTGCTTGCTTAGATATACCATTTCAGTCTCTTTTAATTCTTACATATACATTTAAAGTTATCAAAATTAAAAATGGTACGCATAGAAATTTAAAAAAATATATATCAAGTATCAGAATCAAAAGTCAAAGTTTATTTAAGACAAAAATTATTAATCGAATAAAAATAAAACAACCAACGCCAGAGTGGAACATTTAATTCAGATGAACCATACTTTAAAAATAACATTATTGCATAAATGTTGTGAATAAATAAGGGAAAAAGAAATGGGAGAATTGCTATACAAAAGAATTTTACAGTTAGAGAAAGAGGCGAGATTTTTTTTTTCCTGCACCAGCTAGGAATTATGTTAACCGTATTAGCATAATATATCAGAAACTAAACAGCAAAGAAACTGCGTGACACTTCGCACAGCATCAGAGTGAGAAGAAACTAAACACTTTAGAAATCAAAATTGCAGGCCCGAACGAATTCTAATTCATAGTCAACATACTTTGTCCAAAGTGGCTTGAATTGAGACATTGCAATGTCAAGCCATGGTTTCATGTTGCCGTTGAAGTGCACCACTGCTGCATTCTTGATCTCATCCATGCCAATGCTTGGGTTATAGCCAAGTCCCAGAACATGCCATGACTTGTGCAGTGGCTTTGTTGTTGAGTAATATGTGATTAGACCCGGTGGCAATGTCCCTAATTTCCATAGAGTTCTGTTCTCGTTCTGCAGCAACATGAGCACAACACGTTAAACATAAAATGACATAGTCCCTAAATTTGGCCGAGTCGTCCTAGACCTGGTCGGCCCTAATCTAAATTCGGCCGAATCGTCCTCTGGTGAGTCGATTCCAACCGAAATTCGGCCGAGTCAGCTCCGGCAAAAATTTGACCGAGTCGGCCTAAGTCGAAATTTGACCGAGTTGGTCCTGACCGAAATTCAACCGAATTGGATTTACATTGGATATTGAAAAATCTAATCCATGCACACCCTTAATACTAAGTGTTGCCTATATGTCCAATTATATATTTTAAAACAATATTTTTCATGTTTAAAAAAGAGCCCATGAGCTGCCTGACCCATAGGGCTTTTGTGGACATTTTGCCCCATCTGAATTTGCAGCCTCTAGCACCATTGCTAGTGATGTAAGCAGTATCATAATGTGGAACTTAATAGTGTTATTAGACATCATGTAAAATACTAGATGTTGTTTGAGAATGAAAAAATAATGAATGACTAAAGTGTTGTGGTAAAATACTAAGTAAGAGTTAAGTCTTACAAGATTCTGCCAGTAATGATACTCTTCTGTGCATTTTGTCCTCCTCCAGGCATCCAAATCAAAGAAGTTCATTCCATAAGCCCATGCACAAGCCTTTGGACTGAATTTTTCTCGAATCAAGGGGTGTGAGAAATTCATGTACTGTGCATATCTATGGAATGAGCCGAAACATGTTTCTACAGCTCCATTCACCTTGCCATCCATATCAATCTTCCATAGCCCAGTAAGGTCCTTCTGAACAACAATGTCATCATCCAAAAACAAAATTTTATGCAGTTTTGGATACATTTCCGGCAAGTAGAACCTTAAATGGTTCAATATTGACAAATATTTGGGATTCCTAAACTTCATATTGGTTGTGTCCTTTGTAGCATTCTCGAGCTTGTTCTCAAAGTAAAATCTTTGCAGGTTAGCAGACTCCAATTGTCGAAGAACTGGCACATAAGAAGAATTCAGGAACTTGTAATCCTCCACTGCCTTAACCTCAATGTGTGCACCACTATAATCCTTCAGCTTAAACATCACCTGCATTGCTCCAAGGTTCATCTTATCAGTCACTACATGAAACACATGCTTGTGCGGCTCCTTTGCATTCTTCATTGCCGAATTGACCACAACAGATGCTGCAAGAACATTGTCTGAGAATAAGGCATAGTGGTACAACTTAGGATCTTGAACTTCTGGAGGAGTAGGCTTTCCCTCATCTGAATACTTTTCAGGATGAGCGATCCTCTCTTCCATCAACCTCATGGAGAGACAATGCAAGCCCTTTGAAATCGACTTGGCAGCAATTAGGCTTGAGAAAGCTCCTTGTTTCTTTGCCTTTGTTAACTGCTCATTCACAGAAAAAATTGTATCCTTCAACTTCTGAATCTTGAGCTGGTTATCAAAGGACTCCTTTGCATCCCCGATCACCTGGCGTGTGGTTTTAATGCGCTCTTTCACTTCCTTCTCCAATTGACGAAGCACTGATTCATCAATATGGGATAAATCATCGCCAAAGAGAGGCCTGTATTTGGGTTTGTTCATTAGAGCCATGAAGTTGCGAGATAGCTCTGCGAAAACCCTAACAAGCTTTGAGCTCTCAAGCTTGACCTTGCGTGCATAAGAAGCATACAGAAGAGCCAGAGAGCGATGATCATCGGCTTGTTTGCGAATCTGGTCCAAACGAGGCTTGAGGGGATCTGTTTTCAGAGCAAGAATGGGTCTCCTTGTTGATTCAAATCCGTGTGCAACACCACCATTAGCATCCTAGTTCACCAGCACAACAGAATAGTGACCTAGCTTCATCAAAAAAATTCATTTCCCAGGAAAACAGAAGGACGAACAAAGAAAATAATAAAGATTTTCCCTTTCCATAAGTGACATTTCCACTGAAAAATCCCTAGACTACAATCAAAATAAGCCCTGTTTGTTTCACAATAAAATCAGCACTGATCAAGGCTAGTTCAAAAGCATAACAACAATATTTGTCTTTTCTCAGGAAAAGTGAACAAATTAAAGAAAATAACATACTTTTTCCGTTTTCTATCCATTGAAAATTTCTCAAACAATCAAAACGCATGCCCTGTTTGTTTCAAATTATAATTTGCACACGTCAAGGCTGGTTCAAAAGCATAACAACAATGTTTGTCCTTTCTCAGAAAACGAAAACAAATTAAAGAAAATAATATACTTGTTTCCTTTTCTAGTAGTGACATTTCCATTGAAATCTTCCTCGACTACGAGAACTAAACAAATCAAAAAAACATACCCTGTTTCTTTTCCAATAAAATTATCACGCATCAAGCCTAGTTCAAAAATACAAAAACTAATTAATCTACCTCCATCAATCTCTGTACTTTCCAATAATAGAAAAATCCAAACTTCTATCATTTCCGGCATCACTGTCATCTCTCTTACCCGAGAAAATTACTAAATTAGCTCGCAACTAGGTCCGAAGAGGATTGGATCCCAACCCATTTCAACCCCTGCGATAAGGTCCAAAACTAACCCCACCCCACCAATTTTCTCTTCGAATTAAGCTAACCCAAATTGGAAATGAACCATAATTTGAAAAATAAAAATAAAAAAGTGCGTGTTCCCCTGGAGAAATCACAGAACGGAAACAAAATATAAGGGGTTGAAGATTACCGTGTGATGGGAGGAATGAGAATGCGTGACGAGAAAAGATAGAGCGAGGACAATGCAGAAGGCGATGGACATAGCAGAACTGGAGAGAGTGATAGTTGAAATGGTGGAACGTGGAAATCGAGGATTCACCATTTTGGTGTGAGCTTCAGAGAGAGTGATGTTGGATTGATTCAAAAGAAGCGTCACTCGCTGGCTCGCCCAACTCAACAAATCAAAATCATGAACTCTGGTTTTCTCTATCACCACCTTTTTCGCAAAGAAAGACAGAAAATTAAGGCGCAGATTTCACATATTTTTTGGTAGAGTTTAACTCCAGAGTTGCGGAGTAATTGTTTGAAAACACGAACAAAAATAATATAAACATGAAATTTTAGACTCAAATACGAAAAGAAAAAATTAAAACAAGCATGAACTTTTAGACTCGAATACGAAAAAAAAAACCATATAAAGATAAAACATAAATCGTTCATTAAAAAATTAATTGAGATAATAATATTAAATTGAGTGTGTTTTTAATGATTTAAATTAATTAATGCATGAAAATACGTAATACTAACAAACTTTTCGTTTTAATTAAAACTAGTTTTTTGAGTTCTTCCTATACGTGTGATTCTATTTTAAATATTTTGTTAATAATGATGTCAGGTTTGAAAATTACATATATATAAAATGAAAGTTAGTTTTAAGTTAAAAGGAGTTAAATCGTGGGTGATAAAAAGGGTCAACTTCATTTATTTAGCCCTAATTTGACACTTTATAACCAAAAACAGGTTGGAACAGTGTCTAAATGAGAAGCCAGATGAAAAGTTTCACTCGTTACACCTATTAGTAGCTTACGGACGAGTCTAAAACATTTTTAAAAGAGGAAATATTTATTATTATTATTGTAAAAATAATTTATGTAGGTAATTTTCTGTCAATGTTATAAAATATAAAAACAATTTAATTAAAATTTCATCTTAGTATTAGTATCTTATTTTATTCATGTACTAGTTTTAAATACATACAGGGTTGATATCTGTGAATGTGTTTATTACAAGTGATTTAGAGATTGACAAAAAAAATAATATATTTTTAAATTTATAATTATGTTTTAAATAGAATTAACGTGAAAATTTTATAATTTAGAAAATCAATATGTATGTAAAAACAATATTGTAAAAATATAAAGACAACGTATATGCAAAAATAAACTTCATAAAAATATAAATGATAAGTAAAAATATATAGAGTATATTTGTTAAAATTACAAATTAGTGTAAGAATATATTGGTGTAATATGTATTGTTAGATTCATCAAATATGTGTTGTAGACACGTCTAATTAGAATATGGACATGTTTATCTAATGTATATTTTTATATTTGTGTAGTCATTATTTGTATATACTCATATAATGTATATTGCAAAACTCGTCTAATCACATAATTGTAAGAGTAATCTAATATGCATTAATAAACTTATGTAATATGTGTATGAACAAACTTGTCAGATATATATTGTTAAACTCGTGTAATCAATATATAGACAAAATTGTCTAATATGTATTTTTAATTAAACTCGTTCAAGCAATGTATGGAATGACTTGTATAGTATTTTTTTGTTAGACTCGTATAATCAGTATATGAACAAACTCGTCTAATATGTATTTTTATACTCGTATAATGTTTTTACTTGTACTCATCTAATAAATATATAAACATATTTGTTTAATGTGTATTGCAATATTCATACAACAAATTAATAAAGAAACATATTTAGTGTGTATTAATAGACTTGTATATGAAACGACTTGTCTAATATGTATATTAATAGAGTTATCGATATATGAATTACTGGTGTAATGTATAATGTTATACTCATTTAATTAATATTTTGATAAACTCATTTAATATTTTTTTTTTCTTTATTTATCTAATTAATGTATTCCCACACTTGTTTAATGCAATACCTACCTACCTACATGTTGCAAATGGGAAGTGGGGGCAGAAGAAGATGCATTTAATTTTTGAGAATAACGTTAGGCAACAACCGCAGCAAGACTTTAAAAGTATATATATATATATATATATATATATATATATATATATATATATATATATTTATTATATATAAATTAGGTAGAAAAAAAGAAATTAGTTGTATGTAAATTTTTTACAAAAATATTGTGTGAAAATTGATTTTACATTGGTCAATTTGATCAGTGGACTACCTCACTTACATTGTTATTACAAAGAAGTAGTTTATAATCATTTCCATTTTACATAAGAAAATATGATCTTAAATTTAAATTTTTTAATGAATTCATTTTTGGTTATGGAAAATGCTAACGCGATTATTTAAAGATACAAAAGTAAAATAACTATGAAACTACACTATGAAAATGACATAACATTAGTAAGTTGTGCAATTCGTGCTTTAAATCAATCTTGAAAGTTAAAATGGTAAGAAATTTCATCGTTGGTACAAGATAGAGGAGGTGTCCCTCCTTTTACAAATAAAAATACTAAATTTACGATATCAACTTATTATATTAAATACTAAACATATTTAATTCATTACAATATATCATTGTCTAAAAGTCTAAAAATTAATATAATAAGATGTACTATACAAGAATGCCATAAATACAAACATTGCTTAATTAAATCACCGTATTGTATTAATCTGTCCTTTCAAAGATTTGTAAAATGGAGAAACTTCTTCAAATATTAAAAAGCCATAGTTATTTTTAATTCGTTTAAAGTATTTATAAAACTATATTTTCTTACAAACAAAAACTAATGTAATATATATTTAAAATACTATCTGAATAATCATTTTCTGAAAATAAATAAGAGAAAAATATCAATTTAATTCACAAACATTAATCACTTAGCCCTAGAACGTCAGAGATAAACAATTGATAACTTATTTACACATTTGTCATCGATATTGTCTATGTCTGATTCGAGTGGATCAGACGTAAAATCGCAGACATAAAATATCTATTTTATATATTTTATATTATTGCCTATAGGTAAAAAGAAAAATAAAATTACACAATGTTATTTTCCACAAATAGTTACTCATCTAACTTTTTGCTATATTTAAAAACATTAATTAGTAGTAGCAACTAACAAATTTTAATATATCTATACATGTCTCAATCACCAACATACTATAAAGATATCCCTTCATCCACTCTTGAAGAAGAATAAATGTGAAAAGAGATGTTGAAGAAAACAAAAGCAAAATACGCTGAAAAAGTTAATGGAATGGCCCATGACATGTTCCATCATATTTCTTTATGGGACTTCTAATGGAAAATGCTGCTGTTTTGTTGGAATCAATAATGTGTTGTGTAAATGCTTTCACTTCTATTACACTCGTCTCTTCAAATATTTTTCGGTTTTTTTTAAGTTTTATACTGATTATATGATAACATAATTTCATAATATATAAGTGAGGTAAAAAATTTATTTTACATTAAAAATCTATTTTACAAATTGGTTTTGTAGAATTGAATTAAGTTTAAAATTTATTTTTAATAATTTTAATTATTTATTGAGTTATAAAATTAGTAAACACCTTCAAATATTAATTGAATATATTTAACAAATATTTTTAATTAATAATCTTAAAGATATTAATCACTTTCGTGCTATTTTCCCATCACACACTTCGTTGATTCACATTCAGATTCAGACAGGTGCATTTGTTAATGTGTAACCACAAGCATGATGATGGATTTGGTAAAGAATAATTTTTTTAATACTCTTTCAATTATTGTGTTGTGTAATAGCTCAAACACCTAATACACAAACTTTAATCTAAGAAATTAGAGTGTGAATCAAAAACACAAATCAATGGACAGAGGTAATAAGAACTTAAAATATCCAAAAATATTAGACATTTTTCAATATTGTTATTATTTTCTATTTTATGAGAAAAAATATAAAGAATATAGTCAAAGAAAATCATGATACTAGTTGCACTGAGTTTTTATGCACCTACTTCAAAGCATTATTTTTGGCTTACATGAATTTCATTCACATTGCTCAAATTATGAAAGTGGAAGTGCTCGATTTCAACACTTGTTTACTTTGAGTATAGCTGAACACATGTCATCCACTTAAAATGTAGTTAGATCTATTTGTGTTCATACAAAGTGTCAAATTTATTAATATCTCACCCACTTTATTTAACCAATAAACAAAAAAAAAATAACAATAACTAAAAGGTTCAATAATAAAAATATAACAGTTTATATAATGTATCGAGTTATTTTTGAAATTATGACATCGCTCTTTATCATGAAAATTAATACAATTTTCTATAAATTAAGATAATATTGACACGACACATTATCTTAACTAATAAAATAAGAACATTAAATTACAATACGGTACTAATTAACGTCTATTATCATGAAATACTTTCTTAATTTTTTTTTCATAATTTAAAATTGACGAGTTAATTTGTTTTCTAAAATCTAACTTTTCGCTGGCACGTATTTACGTAAACTTTACGTTTGTCATATTTTTTTTTTCTGTAAATGTAATGATGTTTTCTCTCTGTATTCTCTTAACTAAAAATTGATGAGAGATTTTTTTTTTTGGAAGATGTATAATGGTTACATTTTTTGTATATAGTAATTGCAAAGATAATTAAACTTAACACATATGATAAACTTACCATCGTAACACATGGACATAAATGCTTTCACGTGGAAATCAATTTAGGTGAATATATGATAAAATCTAATAAATATACTTGAATTTTACATCTATTGTGAAAATACATTAGAGTAAGTTACACTCATCATTCTTAATTCTTTTTTGAATTTCCTCATATAATATTATTTTTTGGAGACCCATAAAAGATCTCTTAACTATTTCAACATTATATAAACAATTTTTATAAATTCCACTATGTACCCAAGTTAATTGTCATACTTATGGAACAATAGAGATATTATAATACGAGTATTTTTTAAAAAAAATATTGAAATATTATCTTAATTTACTCAATATATTACTAATTAAATTAATAAGTAAAATTTATTCTGTGATTCATATTCCCATGTAACAGAAAAGACAAAAAGCTTAAATAATGTTTACACTTAGTACCTGATTTTGAATGGGTTGATCCATGCAATGAGCAAGGTGAAATTCACCTTAAATAGGATGTATTAGAAAGAGGAAACTTCACTCCAAAACCGTGTCAGTTCCCACACACTCAACCAACCATTCTTATTTCCTTTCCATTGGCTTCATTGGACTCAACCTTTTCTCTCTTTCTCTCTCAATTTTGTTTTTCCCCATTCATTTTCAGGGGCTGTTTTTCTGCAATTCACAGACAGCTTAGATTACTTCATCATGGTCTCTTGATCGCGCTTTGCATTTGGGTGGTGAGAAACTAAATTACCCTTTGTTGTTTCTGTAATTTATCATGTTCATACGTTCAAGCATAGTTATTATATATTCTGGCTTTGACTGATTGCGAGATTGGAGGCGCTTGTTTTGGAAGTTTTTAAATTTCTATCTGTGTTTTTTTTTTCAATAACTGGAAGTTGTTGGGTGTGATTTGTGCAGGGGAAGAGAAGAACTTGGGGAGCTTAAAAACCGGTTTTGTTTTTGCTTTGCATTTGGGTGTGATAGAGTTCCCTTCCCTTTTTTCCTTTGAAAAGCATCTGCAACCATGCGAGTGTGGACCCTTTTGCTGCTGCTGCTGCTACTACTACTTAGGAGTGATGCTGTGCACTCCGATTCTGAGTACTTGATTGGTGTTGGAAGTTATGACATTACTGGTCCTGCAGCTGATGTCAATATGATGGGTTATGCTAACGCGGAGCAAATTGCATCTGGGGTTCACTTCAGGCTGCGAGCTAGAGCTTTTATTGTTGCTCAGCCTGAGGGTAACCGGGTAGTTTTTGTGAACCTCGATGCTTGCATGGCTTCTCAGCTTGTGGTCATCAAAGTGATTGAGAGGCTGAAAGCAAGGTATCAACAGTGACTTCTTTAATCTAATTACTCTCAAGAGATTACTATGATAACTTATAGAAATTATGGAAGATTGATTATAGCACAGATTTTCTTATAACCGCCAAGCCAAACAAGCCACTCATGGCTTGCCAAATAACTGCCTGCGCCTTTCAGGCTTAGAGTTTGAGGGGTTGTGGACCATCTTGGTGAGTAAATAGGTCACAAATGGCTGACCTACATTGGTAAGTCTGGCCATTTACTGTGATCAACTCACTCTAACACGCTACCAGTGGAGAGGCCCTAAGGATTTAGGAGTCATAGGCCTCTCAGATCTTGAGGTCCGGTATGATACAGTTCTAGATCCTCCTCACATGCAGCTAATGACCACTCACTCCACCTGCCAGAAAAAAAGGAGGTGAACCGTTGGAGGACACACTTGTTGAATAGGCATGACTGACCCTGGTCACACCAAGTGATGTTTGTTTGAATCTGACCTGGGTTTCTTGAGTTCACATTGAGATTTAGGACTCTCCAGCGAGTGTGTTCTCAAACATGAATAGCAGCTGATGTTTCCATTTAATTTTGTTTGATCCCTATTTTATGTGCCTGATCTTGCACTGAATTTTGTTTGACAGATATGGTGACCTTTACACTGAAAAGAATGTGGCTATTAGTGGAATTCACACTCATGCTGGTCCTGGGGGTTATCTCCAATATGTCGTGTACATTGTGACATCTCTTGGGTTTGTTCGGCAGTCATTTGATGTCATTGTCGATGGCATTGTGAATACTGTAGTCCAAGCCCATGAAAATCTACGGCCAGGATCAATATTTGTCAATAAGGGTAAGGAAAGGCTCGTCATTCCTTCTCTGTCCTTTATCCCTTGGTTGCTTATAAAAAACGGAAGCACATGTGGGTAAATTTTGCATCCTGTTAAAGCATGTCAGAAAAAAATGAAAAAGTTGAGGAAGCAAGTTGGTTAGTTTTAGTTTTACATCCAGGTTCAGTTGTCTGTGTCATCAGCATCAATTTCTTTAAATTTCATATTCAAAATTTATTCTTTAGAGATGAAAAGATCCGGAAATTATAAAAACAAGTGGATCGTCACGTATTCATCATAAAAAGCAGGTAATTTACAGAAATAGTGCAAGGATCTTGCATTGCCCTTCACTCGTACGTGAGACACTTAGCCTATTGTGTCATTTTCTTCTAGGCTGCTGTGTTTTACTGACATATTTTTTATCTGTATTAAGAATTTGTTTATCATCATTTTGAAGCCATTAATGTATTTGCTAGCAAGTGCTTTTGTTGTTGGTAGCCAAACGTTAGCCTATTGTGTCATTTCTGCCCTCTCTTTGGTGATATCTGATGGTTTGAGATAAATTATCTCCAACTTTCAGGAGAGCTCTTAGATGCTGGTGTAAATCGCAGTCCCAGTGCTTATCTCAACAACCCTGAGGCAGAGAGAAGCAAATACAAGTATAATGTTGATAAAGAAATGACTTTGTTGAAGTTTGTTGATGATGAATGGGGTCCTTCGGGAAGTTTCAATTGGTTTGCCACTCATGGTACTTCAATGAGCCGAACAAACTCGTTAATTAGTGGGGATAATAAGGGTGCAGCTGCACGATTTATGGAAGACTGGTTTGAGCGAAAAGGGTCTGTAAGAATGGATTCTGTTGGATTAGAAAATGATGGAATCCCTCGAAGAATTTCAAACATAATTCCCAACGTTCATGATACATGTAAGTTTTTTGCTTTTAGCTATATGGATGCGCCAAGTACCTTCTCTTCCATTTAGTACATGCATTAAATAACTTCGGATTTTGCAAGTGTATGCCATGGGAGTCCATTGTTCTAGCATGAAATGGTGGTTTAACCAAAGGATTTCTCCCCTTTTTTGTTAAAAACTGGATTACATAAAAATGTCTTATCATATTTTAGAATATATTAGATTATCCTTTAACCTGTTTTTTGCGTTATCTTTGAGGATTTGTACCATATTTCCTTATTTAATCATGTTTTGTTTATTAATTAGTTAAGGTTATGGTTAGTATAAATAAAGGCTAGTTCTCTAGATCTTATGAACAAACAGAATTCCTGTTTGTTCTCAAGGGTGTCCTTTTTTTGGTGGTGTGTTAGAGCTCCTTTTTGTCATTGTCACCACTGCCTTGGTTCTCTATTCTGTATACAAATCTGGGCCTAGTTTCTCATTTATTGAGCATTTAGGTGGGCTGCTTAACTGATTGTTTTGCTGTTTCTGGAGCTTGTTTGGCTGTCCCAATTTTGTTTTGAAGGTTCTTTTGGTGGAGTGCTGCCCCAATTTTAGTTTGTTGCGCTCTTGTTGTTTGCCGCCAGTGCTCGGTTTGTTGCATTTCTCTTGTTGTTCGGTAGCTACACTTATCCTGTGCACTTTGTTTTGGTTTTTTGGCCAGTTTCTCTCTCTTATTCGAGGGTTGTGCTAACCAAAACACAAGGTATAACAAGACATGCAAAGCCTCCAAACAAAGAGTATGCAAAACCAAAAATAAGCAGAACAGAGGGTAATGTGGGGGATTAATTCATGTAGTTAGTTACATGGTTTCTGAACTCTGATCCGGGGCTTGTAAGTTTTACAAGTCTTGTCATGAAGTCTTGATAGTGGGGTTGTCTATGTACTTTTAAAAGATTAAAATATCCTGACTGAGCAAACTTGTGAACCATGCATGTGATACCTTTCTTTATATATGTGCTATAAATAGATCATAAAATGGTGGATATCTGATAACAATAGTAATTAATAAATGAATATGCTTTTAATCTCACTTCAAACTTAATGGTGCAGACCATAAATTACTGGAGATTGCAGCCTCATTCCAATCTCCTCCTGGTAAACCTGCAACCAAAATTTCAAGTGTGGCTCGACGTGTGAGAGGTGTCCTTAGGCAGGTTGACAAGCCTAAATTTGTATCTGCATTTTGTCAATCAAACTGTGGAGATGTTAGTCCAAATGTGCTTGGAGCTTTTTGTATAGACACTGGTCGACCTTGTGACTTCAATCATAGTACATGTGGAGGAAAGAATGAATTGTGCTATGGCCGAGGACCTGGGTAATTTTTTTTTTGGATGATCATTGCTTCTTAATTTCTTACAAAATTCCGAAGGCTTCGTGATTTTTGCTAAAGTGCCCCCTATGAATTGACGTGGCAGTTATCCAGATGAATTTGAAAGTACACGTATTATAGGAGAGAGACAGTTTAGAAAAGCTGTGGAGCTATTCAATGGAGCATCTGAACAGATTAAAGGGAAGGTTGATTTCCGACATGCTTTCATAGATTTGTCCCAGCTTGAGGTAAATCTTTCTAGAGTTGGTGTTTCTGAGGTCGTAAAAACATGCCCTGCTGCAATGGGATTCGCTTTTGCTGCTGGAACAACAGATGGACCTGGAGCTTTTGACTTTAAGCAAGGTGATGATCAGGTAACCTTCATCAAGAACCTAGCTTAACTATTATCCTAGCGTTGTATTCTTAAATAATCTTAGAAGTTTGCATATTCTTTTTAATCGTATGTCAGGGAAATCCTTTCTGGAAGCTGGTTCGCAACTTAATTAAAACACCAGGCAAGGAGCAAATAGACTGTCAACACCCAAAGCCCATTTTGCTTGATACTGGTGAAATGAAGCTACCATATGATTGGGCAGTAAGTGACTCAATGATAAGGAATAACATGTGTTATAATCTCCTAGCTCATTTCAATTATGTTGTGTTATCTGAAGTATAAAAAGATGGAGGATTGATGGGAATAGAGACTATTTCAGCAGATTATTTACTTTCCTCAGAGTTTTGGATAACTTTTCCTGGCACGTCCACTATAATTTCCTTACTAAATTCAGTAAAGCTGATTGGAAACTGATTTTATAGTATCACTCTTGCATCTAGAAGTCTTTTTTTTTCTTCATATAGAAGTCCTATTATGCATTTTCTCCAGTTATTATGCCAAATGTTTTTCCAGGACCTGTATTTAACGTTATTTGATGATATCTCTTTCTAATATCACAAGGCACTTTTACTCATGTGAACCTTGATTATCTCATGTTCAATTGCAGCCTTCAATACTTCCAATCCAGATCCTCCGAGTTGGGCAGTTTGTTATTCTTAGTGTACCTGGAGGTATGAGCTCATGGTCAAAATTTCTTATAGTGTTATTATTGGAATTTCTATTTTCCGCGTTTTGAAGCATTCAAGTTTCAACAACCCACAACCTTGGACAAATGGGAATAAAAAATCAATGCCTTTCTTAATATTCGATGTCTTATTTCATTTCCCTTGCAGATTGATATTTGAATTTGTAGTGTTTGTGAATTGTTGTGAGCCTATGCATTTCGTTGAATTCTCATGCTTTTAGTAACTGTTTTAATTCTGACAGAATTCACAACAATGGCTGGGAGGCGACTTCGTGATGCAGTCAGAACAGTGCTAAGTGGCAACAAAGGCTTCGGTAGCAACATTCATGTTGTTATAGCGGGGTTGACCAATACTTATTCACAGTATGTGACTACTTACGAAGAGTACGAGATGCAGAGATATGAGGTCAGTTACACTTGTGAAAAGAGACATAAAGCATGGAACAAACACTTTTAGATTACTGCAGCATTAGTAAAAGTTTATGCTTGTAGCTATGCAACTTATTATCAAATAACATAATTTCATATTGGCAAGAGATGTAACAATGCAACCATCATGTTCATCTTCTTAACTTCAATTTTCATGTTACCAGGGTGCTTCCACGCTGTACGGTCCACACACACTGAGTGCTTACATTCAGGAGTTTACGAAGCTTGCACGTGCTCTCATCAGTGGTCAGCCAGTAGAACCAGGTCCTCAGCCCCCAGATCTCTTAGATAAGCAAATAAGCCTCTTAACTCCGGTTGTGATGGATGCAACCCCTATTGGTGTGAAGTTCGGGGATTGTAGCTCTGATGTTCCCAAAAACTCCACCTTTAAGCGAGGTGACATGGTGTCTGTTACTTTCTGGTCTGCATGCCCTCGTAATGACCTTATGACTGAAGGTACATTTTCCCTGGTGGAATTTCTCCAAGGAAAGACTACTTGGGTTTCTGCTTATGACGATGATGATTTTTGCTTGCGCTTCAAATGGTCAAGGCCTTTCAAACTCAGTTCTCACAGTAAAGCCACCATAGAATGGAGAATCCCGCAGGATGCAACTCCTGGTGTATACAGAATCAAACATTTTGGGGCTGCAAAAGGTTTATTAGGGTCAATTCGTCACTTTGCAGGTTCATCTAGTGCATTTGTAGTTGCATAGAGAAGGGAGGGATACTATTTGATGATGATACATGTTCAATGGTCTGTATTCTATTAGAGAACTGAATTATAACACACTACATTAAATCAAGGATGATTCCATTGCTTACTGTTTGTTACGTACTATTCTCTATCTCCTTTCCTACGCACTCTCTAACTAACCAATTTCTTTATATTTTTTATCTGGAGGTAACATATCATAGTAGTTAATTTTAATCAAGTCATTTCTAAATATTTGCGTCATTAATCTGTACTCAAGGATTGTGAAGATAAATTATCAATAAGAAAAAAGAAGTTATTACAAGATCTTAGTCAAATTTTACAACGTTTAAATTGTGATAGTTTATTTTTTTTACCATAAATGAAAAAATTCAGTTCCATTTGATCCAGAGATTCACATAAACCATGATGACGTGCGATTATACACTAAATAATAATTTTCATATTATAAATAAGTTATTTTGTGAAAAAATGGGGCTTCTTTTTTGTGTTTTTAAAGACTTCAGCATCAATTTTGACATCATAATAGTGCTATCTCTCTACTAAAACTAGACTTTAATTTTTATATTTAGCGAGTTAAATCATCTATACTATTAAAAAAAAGCATAAAAGATAGGTTATGACTTAAAAAAGTATGTGACAAAAATATACCTTAAAATAATTATTGTAAAATGAACTAACTAAATAACTATATATATATATATAACAAATTTCTCTATAAATTATTTGAATTGTATTTTTAGTGGAATAATTTGAAGTAGTTGAACTGTTATTTTATCGGAATAAAGGAAATGAAGTATTTGTGAGAAAAAAGGAAATAATTTATTTAATCGTACGACGACGTTTAACGAGAGTGGTTTTCTAGTTTCTACCACACCGGGAAGCAGCAGCAACTGTGTCGAATAGCGTTTTGCCAGCGGAAGAAGAGAGAAAGGGGGCGTGGGAACACACTCACACTCACACTCACAAATATTCTGAGCTGAGTAAGATTTTAAACAGCAGAAGAAGAAGCAGGTGACTGTGGAAATGTCAGTGCAAGAGTACCTGGATAAGCACTTACTTTCCCGAAAACTCGAAGATGCCGTCAATGCCGCCGTTAGGGCCAAGACCTCCGATCCCGTTCTCTTCATCGTATCTCTCTGCCTCTCGTCTCTTTTCGTGTTTTCTCTTTCTCTCACTTCTCATCGGAATTTCTCAGCATGTTTTTTTTTGCGGTGACCGCAGTCGAATCACATGAGAAAAGCAGTGCAATCGGTGATAACAAAGGTCAAGGCCAGACAGATCCTCGATAGCAGAGGGATTCCAACCGTCGAAGTCGACTTGCACACTAACAAAGGAGTGTTTCGCGCTTCGGTTCCTAGCGGCAACTCCACCGGCATGTAAACCTTCTTACTCTTCCTTTTAGCCGCAATCGCTCTCACCGTTTTATTCGTCGCTGTCGTTCAATTCATTGTCGGTTTTGCTGGTTCATGATTCCTTTCAGGTACGAAGCTGTCGAGCTACGGGATGGAGACAAAGGAGTGTATCTCGGAAATGGCGTGGCCAAAGCCGTTAAAAATATCAATGACAAAATATCTGAGGCATTGGTCGGTATGGATCCCACGCTTCAGTCGCAGATTGATCAGGCCATGATTGACCTCGACAAAACTGAGAAGAAGGTGATTTAACGATTCTGCGCTTTGAAGTCATTCAATTGGTTGTTAATATGCCGTATTACTTTTGGTTTCGTTCAATGCTTCTTCGACTGTTTTACATTTCAAAATGAATTTGGCTACTAATTAGGTAAAATGCTATGAAAGGTTGAATAATATTATCTTTTGGTTTTCTGCCTTTCTCTGGTCAAGGACTTAGATTTCTTAGTTAAGTTGATGGATACAACTCAGATCAGCAAACTGACCAATTTCTGATTCTTTTCACTAAAGGAATGGAAGTCTCGATAAGATTCTTTATTTCTGAAATGCTGTAAAGTAGATGCTTTTGTATCGGCTAGTCAGCTACAATCATAAAACATCGGCTGTTGGAAATATGATAAATTCATACATGATGATGTTATAGAAGCATTATTTGCTTTTCTCTTGGTTCGTGCGTACTTAGTTTCCTTTTTGGTTTCAAATAGTTCAAATCCACGATATAATTTTCTCATGATAATTTCTAGTGATCACCTTTCTTGTATATTCTTCTGGAGAGCTTGATAAAGGCAGTTCGTGAGACTGATTCTTATATCATGCATTTGTTGTGGACAGAACTTATACATGCATTCTTGAATAATTCATCTTAACGAGATAGGTCCCCCCAATATTCATTCTATTTTATCTTTTCTGTTTCTAATGTTATTTGCAGGGGGAACTTGGAGCCAATGCTATATTAGCTGTGTCCATTGCTGCTTGTAAAGCTGGTGCTGCTGAAAAGGAGGTATGAGTGTCAATTAATATTTCTATAAGTTCATTTAACTTTTAATCTGGAATTAAGTATATATGTTCAGTCACAATATCATGGAAATAAAAGCAAAAGCATACCAGGTACCACTTTACAAGCACATTGCTGACCTGTCTGGAAAAACCAACCCAACACTTCCTGTTCCCGCCTTCACTGTAATAAGTGGTGGAAAACATGCGGGGAGTACTCTGGCCATTCAGGTAAAGTTTCTTTTGTAGTTTAGTTTCTTAGACATTCTCATTAGCGTTCTGCCAATCTTGCCTCCATTAGGCTTGTGTTCCTTATATCTAATAAAGTAATGAATAGTGAAATTAAATGACAAATGAATATGGAAATATTACATTGCATTTCAAATCAATAGTAAAATAACCTGGGTCTCATACATTTTTATGGTAACTAGCTTATACATTTTCATTGTAACCAACACAGATTTAATCATTTAGGGCATAACTTTAGCAATTTGTTGTGTTTTATTTTGTTCTTTATTTTCAGACCTTCTAAGCAGATATAATTTCCTATGTTATTTGGACCCTTTATTTCTTCTATAATTCGTATTAGGAAATCATGGTTCTCCCAATTGGAGCAAGCAAATTTGAGGAAGCACTGAGAATGG